>JABLTH010112658.1_pt1 | contig 14338 bp, 9 predicted proteins | sample 7875711 | NCBI WGS metagenome assembly JABLTH01 (sample SAMN14941262, study PRJNA633318) | bioreactor metagenome | isolation source: bioreactor | place: China | collected 2019-03-05 | reverse complement strand
ATTGACACCCAGCGAATCGACGAACAGCTTGCCCGGCAGGTTCGAGATCTCGATGAAGCGGGTCGCGACGCCGTACACCGTGCATGCCTGCCGCACCGCGCGGCACACCAGTTGCTGCCCGTTCCACATCACGCACTGCTCGACCCGCAGGCCGCGCAGCACCTCCGATGCGATATGGAAGATCGCCGCCGACTCGCGCTTCGCGCGCGCCTCGGTCATCTGCCCGTTCAGCACCTCGATCGACAGCTGGTATGGCGTGCGGTCGGCCGCCTGCCCGTCGCGCACGTCGATCGGCATCAGCCGGTTCAGGTACACCGAGCGGTAGCCGCCCAGCAGCAGGCCGAGATGCGCGACCGGTTCGCTCGTCAGGAACGCGAACTCGTATTCGTGCCGCACCGCGTTCACGAGCCGGGTCGCGAAGGTGTAACGCTCGAGGGAATCGATGACGATCAGGATCATGGTGTGCTCGTTCGTCGTTGCGGAAATCTCACGCCAGCGCGCGAGATCGGGACAGGTTCGTGTCGAGGACCCGGTACGTGAGCGCGATGCCGGCCGCCATCAGCACCGCGCCGGTCAGCGAAAAAACCTGCACGCTCGCCGGGGCCGACAGGTTCATCAGCCTTGCGACGCCCAGCGCACCGGCCAGGCACACGCCGCAGGTCAGCTGAAACAGGAAATCGATGCGCTGCGCGCGCGTCGCGAGAAAGATCTGCGACAGCGGCACGTAGATCAGCTGCAACGCGAACAACGGCATCAGGCTGTGATAGAACCCGACCGAGCCGCGCCAGCTTGCGCCGAAGAACTGGTTCACGAGCGGCGCGAACAGCAGCAGCCCGCCGGCCATGTACACGACCGCGAGTACCGCGAGCGCGCGGGCGTAAGTCCGGTACACGCGCGGCACCGTCGCGCCCGCATCCGGACGCGCCATCGCACCGATCGCGTCGCGACGGAATACGCCGCCGACGCTCTGTGCGATCAGCGATACCGGAAAGAAACCGAGCCGGTACGCGGCCGCGAAGTAGCCGGCGCTCTGCGCATCGAACCAGTGCGGAATCGCGATCGACAGCGCGTAGGTCAGCACCGATGCGCACAGCGTCGACGGCAGGATATACAGCGCGAAACGGCGGTTCCTGACGAAGAAAGCGCGCGACAGCCTGAACGCGTACCCGGCGCGATAGCCTGAGTACAGGATCGCCGCGACCATCACGATCGACACCGCCGCGGTCACCCACGCATACAGCGCGAACACGTCGACGCGTCCGCACGCGGAACAGGCGAGCGACAGCACGAGGCCCGCGAGGAACAGGCCGTTGACCACCACGCGCGACAGCGCGATCCAGCCGTAGCGCCGGAGGCTGTTCAGGTAGGACCCGGCGGCCAGCTGCACGAACGTCGCCAGCGCATAGACGGCGACGAGACGGAGATCCCCGCGCCCGGCGACGGCGATCACGAAACCGAACACCGCCGTCACGACCAGGCTCAACGCCGTCACGTTGACGAACGCGTTGAACGACTCGCCCGGCGCGTCGTCGACGCACGCGAGTTCGTAGCGGAACGCGAGCAGCGTGCCGACGAAGGTCGCGAGCGCGAGCAGATAGTTGAAATGGCCGAGCGACTCGGGCCCGAAGCGCCGTCCGATCACGAAGATGCAGGCGAACAGCGCGATCTGGCCGACCACGACGCCGGCGAGCGACACGATCGAATCCCGTGGATTGATCATCTCGCCTCCGTGCGCGGTGCGCGGCCGGATACGCGGGTCGGGCCGCCGCCGGCGTGGTGCGCGTCACGCATCCTGCGCCCCGTATTCGTACGCGACGTAGCGGTAACCGCCGTACTTCGACCCGTACCCGTACTGCCCGAGCCGCGGGTTGAGGCCGTTGAAGATGACGCCGCTCAGGCGGACGCCGTTCTGCGCGAAGCGCTTCGCGGATTCGGCGATCTCGCCGAGCTTCGTCCTGCCCGCCATCGTGACGAGCAGCGCGGTGCCGGCGACCGCGCCGAGAATGCCGGTATCGGGCACGGCAAGCACCGGCGCCGAGTCGATCACGACGATGTCGTAGCGCGACGACAGATCGTCGACCAGCGCCGCGAGATTGCGGTTCAGCAGCAGTTCCGCGGGGTTCTTCGGCATCGTCCCGGTCGAGATGAAGTCGAGACCGTCGACCACCTCGCGATGAATCACGTCCTCCACGCGCGCGCTGCCGGCGATCAGCTCGGTGAAGCCGCGCCCGCGCGGAAAGCCGAGATAGTCGTGCAGCCGGCCCTTGCGGATGTCGCCGTCGATCAGCAGCACGCGCTTGCCGGCACTCGCCATCACGACCGCGAGGTTCGACGACAGGAAGGTCTTGCCGACGCCCGGCGCGGGGCCGGCGATCAGCACGATGTTGTTCTTCGCCTCGAGCATCGCGAACTGCAGCGCGGTGCGCAGGCTGCGCAGGCACTCGACGGCCGGCTCGTTCGGGAAGTCGATCGACAGGATCGACTTGTGGCCGCTCTTGCGCGCGGCCTCCTCGGCCAGGTCGCGCTGATGGTCGCTGATCGGCACCGTCGCGTACACCGCGAGGCCGAGGCGGCGCTCGATCTCGTTGTGATCGGAGATGCCATGGAACAGCATCGAGCGGGCGATCGCGGTGCCGCAGCCGGCTAGCAGCCCGAGCAGCAGCGATGCCAGCGCGACGAGCGCCTTCTTCGGCCGCACCGCCACTTCCGGCACCGCCGCGGTGTCGACGAGGCGCACGTTGCCGGTCTTGCCGGCCTGCACGAGCTGCAATTGCTGCATGTTGTTCAGCAACGCCGTGTAGAGGTCGGTGTTGACCCTCACGTCGAGCATCAGCCGCACCGTATCCTGCTGCAGGTCCGGCAGGCGCCGGATCTGTTGTTCGGCCGTATTCCGGTAACCGTTCAGCGCGGCGATCTGCTCGTCGATCACTGCGACGCTCGGATGCCGCTCGGTGAAGCGCGACATCAGTTCCTGACGCTTCTGCTGCAACTCGAGCAGGCGCGTCTTCGCGTCGGCGGTCTGGGCCAGCGCGAGCTTCGCCTCCTCGGTAAGGTCGACCGTGCCGTGCTCGTTGCGCAGCTTCGTCAGGCGCGCTTCGGAATCGGTCAATTGCTGCTTGAGCTGCGGCAATTGCCCGCTGAGAAACTCGAGCGACTGCGCGGCTTCCGCCGACTTCCGCTCGATGTTCTGCCGCACGTACTGGCGGCCGATCTCGTTCATCGTGTCGCTGACCCATTTCGGATCGGTGTCCTGCAGGCTGGCGACGACGACGTCCGATTGCTTCACGCGCTCCTGCACGTTGAGGCGGTCGCGGATGTCCTCGATCGTCTTCAGACGCGAGTTGCGCACCAGCACGAACGCGGCGCCGGGCTTCGCGGCGATCGACGCGACCAGCAGCGTGACCGGACCGCGCGGCGAGCTGAAATGCTCGAGCGTACCGACCGTGCCCTCGACCGGCGCATTGAAATCGCCGCCGTCGAGCCGATAGCGCTTGCCGCCGAGGCTCGTCAGCGTGAACGCATCGCCTTCGTTCTTGCGCGGCACGTCGAAGCGCGCCACGTCGATCCGTTCGCGGCCCCATGCGTAGCCGCCGAAGCCGGCCAGACCGGGGTCGGACAGGCCGTCGGCATGGCGTGAGATCCAGTCGCCGATCAGCGGAAAACGCTTCGGCCCGGCATCGATGAACAGGTTGAGCTTGTCGACCGCGCGTTCGACGACGAGGCGCGACGCGAGGATCTGCTGCTCGGCGGCGGCCGACGACTTCACGTCGAACAGCGCGGATACGTCGCCGAGCAACGACTTGGCGGCCGACGTGTCCGGGCTGTCCTCGACCTGGACCATGATGTTGGCTTCGAACACGGGCTTGCCGAGAATCGCGTAAGCGAGGCCGGCGGCCAGCAGCACGCACGTGATGATCGCGATCAGCCAGCGGCTTTCCAGCAGGATGTCGAGCACCGCGACGAAGTCGGTCTCGCTGCCGTCTTCGGCGGCGTGCTGCGGCGGGGCGGAGGGTTGGGTCATGGCAACGATGGGGAGGCGTATGGGGTTCCAGTGGGGCATCGACCTGTGGCCGCGTCAGACGATACGCAGGCGCTTCGACCACTCGGACACGCCGAGCTCGATCAGTCGCGCACAGCGTTCGAACACGAATCGGGGCTGGCGGTAAGGGTCGTGCACGTCGAAATCCGTGTACTCGCCGAGACGGAACACGCGCCCCCGCACGAACGGGAACTGGTTCTCGAGCGACGTGCGCTGGCGACGGTCCATCACGAGGATCAGGTCGGCATCGGTACACAGCGAGCGGCCGATCTGCTGCGCGCGATGCGTCGACACGTCGAAGCCGCGCATCCGCATGACGTCCTGCGCATACGGCGCGGCCGGCAGGCCGACCAGTGCATTCAGGCCGGCGGACGCGACGCGACGCCCGGGCATCGCGTGACGCAGCATCGCCTCGGCCATCGGGCTGCGGCAGATGTTGCCCTCGCAGACGATCAGGATCGATTCCATCATTTGGTCGCGATCGCCGCGGTCAGGCCGGCGTTGATGGCCGGCAGCAACAGGCTGAGCACGCGGCTGAAGCGGACGAGCCCGTTGCCGTCGACGTACACGACATCCTTCGGCTTCAGCTGGAACTGATTCGCCAGTACCATCGCGACCGGCGAGCGCGCATCGAGGTGATAGACCTGCGGCTGCTCGTCCTGCATCCCGCGCACCACGTAGAGCTGCGCCGCATCGGCCGTGTTCGCGTTCAGGCTGCCGGCCTGCGAGATCGCCTCGCTCAGCGTCAGCCGGCCATTGCGCATCGGCAACGCCGTCACGGGCTTGTTGACCTCGCCCATCACGAACACCCCGCTCTCGTCGCGCGGCAGCACACGCACGAGATCGCCGTTGCGCAGCACGATCTTCGACGGGTTGCGCCCCTGCTCGGCCATCTCCGTCAGGTCGATCCGGCGTTCGACGCCGTCGCGCACCAGCACGATGCGGCTCTGGTCGGCGGATGCCGCAAAGCCGCCGGCCCGCCCGATCGCGTCGTACAGCGTCATCGGGATATCGTTCACGGGCTGCGAGCCCGGCGTATGCACCTCGCCCTCGATATACACCTGCTTCGCGCGGAACGACGCGATGCGCACCGTGACCTGCGGATTCCTGAATGTCCTGTCGAGACGCCGCGTGAGTTGAGTCTGAACCTGCTCGGCCGTCAGCCCGGCCACCGGCAGGCGCCCCGCGAACGGAAACTGCAGCGTGCCGTCCTGGTCGACGACGAAACCCGGCGGCGCATCCGCCGCGCGCGGCGCGGCCTGCGCAGGCGCGCCGAGCGCCGCCGCGAGTTCGGGATGATCCCAGACGGTGATCTGCAGCACGTCGCCGCGCCCGATCGTGTACGCATCCGGCGCCGCGACGATATCGCGCGCTTCGCCGCGCGCACTGCGTTCGGTGTCGCGCATGCGCCGGATCAGCGACAGGTCGATGTTGGTGACCGGCACCGGCAGCGCGGCGCTCTCGGCCGGTGTCGCACCGCCTTGCAGCGGAATCGACGCCGGCTGCTGCATGCGCATGCCCGGCGCGATGCCGCACGCGCCCAGCAACGCACACAGCGGCAGGATCATCACGAGCGAACCGACGCGCATTGGTCGGCGCGGCGCGATCGCGCGCGCCGACTCCATTTGACGCAACCTCTGCATTACAACCTCGCACTCTTTTAATTTGAAATTGCACCGGTCGCCCCGCGTCGTGTCGCGCGCGAGTACAGCACCCCTGTCGAGACCGGACATGCTTGCCGCCACTGCTCACTGCCGAACCCCGCCGCGCCTGCCGCGCCCGCTGCCGTCACGCGCCGCCGCGTATCCTTCGCGACGTGCGCGCGGCAGCGGCTAATACGCACCCGAACCGCGCACCACCACGTTGATCGTCCGGAACAGGATTCCGATGTCGCGGCGCAGCGACCATTCGCGCACGTAGGACACGTCGAGCGATACGCGCGTCGAATAGTCGGTGTCGTTGCGGCCGCTGACCTGCCAGAGTCCGGTCATGCCCGGTTTCGCCATCAGGTAGTAGCGCACGTCGGTGCCGTAGCGTTCGAGTTCGGCCTCGACGATCGGGCGCGGCCCGACCAGGCTCATGTCGCCCTTCAGCACGTTCAGCAGCTGCGGCAGTTCGTCGAGGCTCGTCTTGCGGAGCAGGCGGCCGATCGGCGTGATGCGGACATCGTTCTTCAGCTTGAATTCGCGATCCCATTCCGCACGGGCGTCGGCATCGCGCTCGAGTAGCGCCTTGAGCACCGCATCGGCGTTCGTCACCATCGAGCGGAATTTCAGGCACTTGAACCGCCGGCCGTTGCGGCCGACGCGCTCGTGCCCGAAGATCGCCGGGCCGCCGTCGCGTCGCACGGTCCACGCGATACCCAGCAATACCGGCGCCAGCAGGAGCAGCAGCAACGACGCACCCACCAGGTCGAAGCCGCGCTTGACCATGCGCTTCACGCGCCCGGCCGCCCGGTGGCCGATCTCGCGCTGGCCGCGCAGGTCGGCGTGCGCGATGGCCGCCGCACGCACCTGATCGCCGGCACGCTCGATCATTCCGAAGATCGCGAGCGTCAGCGCGCGGAACACGATCAGACCGATTCCGCTGGCAAGCGTCCAGCACACGAACCACTCGCTCGACAGCACGTGCGCACGATGCAGCATGTACAGGAGCGCCGTGCTCATGCCCTGCACGACGATCCACGCGAGCACGGTACGGCCGAGCACGTGGAGCGCCGAACGCGTGCGCGCCGTCTCGTAAATGCCGCAGGCGGGAAATACCGACAAGGCCAGCGCGGCGGCAAACGCGACGAGTGCACCGTCGAACAGCGTCCCGCGCGCGCCGCCGGTGGCGCCGATCAATGCGGGAATGAACGCGCCCAGCACGATCAGCCCGATATCGGTCGCTCGATTGATCAACGAATTCATCGGTATGAACTCCTAATTTGTCATTCAGCACCCATCCGCGTTGCGCACCGGCACTGCACGCCTGTCATTCAATGTCGCCCGAGGCGGTCATTCGGCCATGCCGCGGCACGCTGCAGTGCGCGTGCCGGTCAGCGTGCCCATCCGTTTGCCCGTCGGCATGCCGTCACTTCCGTGTTGCCGCAGTGCATCATATTCATCGCGACTCGCGCTTTTATCGCCAGCGTCCGAATTCGCCTTGTTGATGGCGGATGGAATCAAGGGTGATTCCGTGCCGGATTTATTCGATCGATTTCACGATTTGACGGATAACGTTCCATGCGGAATGACGCGCGATTTTTTTATGGATTCTCGAATCCGGATCGCGATGGCGACACGCCGTTTCAAGCCAATGCATTGATTCATCTTGCCGGTGTCATCCGGCACGGCAGGTCGCGATTTCATCGCCGAATACCGCACGGAACGTGCGAGCGAGCATCGGCGGATATCGACCGCGCAAATACTGGCTCGAGGAATAAAAAGGCCTGCACAGTGCGCTCACGAAGACACGGCAGGCAAAATTCCGAGGAGTACCGGGGTGCCGCCTCCTCGAAAGTCCAGTCGATAACTTAATCGAGCGGGTACGCATTTCGGGCGGCTGCTGTCGGACGGCGCCACGATTGTGGCCGAATCCACCTTTGTTGCACTGCGATCGACCGATATCCGATTTTTTCGATTCGAATCGAGCGCCCCGTCATTCGATCGAAATCCCGTTTATCCGGATATTCATGACGCTCGACACGATGAATTCACGTATCGCCTTCGAGTAACGAACGACGCGCGCGTGACTACGATGCGGTGTTGTTCATCCAGCTGCTCAGGTCCGACGCATACAGCATTTCCGCCGAAGCGTCGCCGCCTTTTCGAGCGGCGGCCCGGTATTCGGTCGGTGAAGTCTGCAAGTGCTGGCGAAACAGCTTGGCCATCCGGTCGCCACTGCCAAGGCCGGTTCGTCTCGCGACCTTGTCGGCCGGAAGATCCGTCTCGATCAGCATGCGGCAGGCCTTTTCGAGGCGGATTCTCAGCACGAACTCGGTTGGCGTCACACCGATCTCGTTCTTGAAGCGCCGCAGGAAATTGCGCTCGCTCATCGCGGCGGCCTGCGCCTCGTCCGCGATGGAGATCCGGTTCTCGCTGTTGACGCGCAGGTGATGTGCCGCGCGCCGGATCAAGGTGCTGGCGCGCGCGACGCGTGCGCCGAACAGCACGTCGGTCAGCTTGCGATTCGCACCGGACACCATGCACGCCACGATTTCCTGCGCGATTTCGTAGCCCATGTCGACGCGCACGATCGACAACGCATCCGAGAACGGCCCGTCGTCTTCGTCATCGGAACATTCGACGTCGTCGCGTCCGGCGTGCGAGGCGACGCCGTCGTCCGCCGCCGGCAACACCTTTTCGACCTCCTTTTGCGCCAGGTGAATCTGCGTCAACAGCTTCCGGCCGCCACCGCTGCCCCTGACGACGCGCGCACGCTGATGCGCGTGCCTGAGCCACGCGATCAATTGCTCGTCGAGGGCGTCGATCCCGCCCTCTCCGCTCAGGACGAACATCGCGTGAACCGTGCTTGCCTCGAGCATGCGGGTGGCATCCGTCCAGATCCCCACACCCGACGACGAACGAACCGGGCCGCCATGGATCGAATAAAGCCGCAATTCGTAGTGGTCGGCGAATACGCCGTCGGCTCGACCGAGCTGATTGGCGAGTTCGAAAACCGCCGCCAGCTTGCCCATCTGCATAATCGAAAAACCCTCGAGCAACAGTACGATCACGCTTGCCCGTTGATGCCCGGTTCCAGGGCCTCGACCACGATTCACGCTTAACCCCGCCGACGAATGATTCGATACTGTTTGCATCTTGCGGCCCTTTAACAATTGCTTACATTTCTTGATTTCTGCGCCGCATCATATGCGGCTGTGATTGTTAGCCGATTTATCAATGTCCGTTTCCGCCGTGTTGTTGTCGGAATCAATCAAGCCCGTGATGCGCCCCTATTTATTGACAACGGTCGAATCGGATGTGAATTCATTCGCAAAAATCGATAAAAAATTGACGCAAGTCATCGACAGCAGATATCGATCTGGATATCGGGATACCTCGGCAGTTCTGGCTAATTGCGACGGAATTCGGGCCGCCCGGCGCATTACACATGCCGGCCGGCAGATCAGGATGAGGGGAGATGTTTTGGCGCCTGCGCGTGGACGGCGTGGCCTCCGCTTCGACCACGAGCCGTCCAGTACGGCCCGCATTCGGATCCAGCCATCGTCAACTGACAGAGTCGCAATACACGTCGGCGGCACGTTCAAATCGATGTCGCGCGTACTGGCTCGGGGTGTAATGCAGACGGCAATCGACGAAATTGCGTGAGCGCTGATCGGCAATTGCTGAACGCGCATTGGCGGCGCGGCATGCGATTCGAATTCGCTTCGGTGTCACGCAAACGTTCGCCGCAGAATTATGCATTCGATTTCATTGGAAATTCGTGCAGTATCCCGCGCTTATTCGGCGATCGAATATCGGTGCAGTTACCGAATATTTCGATATGGCTCCATGCAAACGTTTCCTTTCAATCAGCGTCTATCCACTGACGAATGCACGACATTGGTGCGGCAATGTCGCGCCGACGCGATATTCGACATATCGATGTCGCAGGAGAAAGGTGAAGGACGCAGCGTTGCGTCCGGATGGGTTTCGACGGTAACGGTAGCGCACGCGGCGCAATCCAGTACGCATTCGACTGTATCGGCCCGCGGATCGGCATCGGCACGGTCGATGCCCGACTCACGGAAATCGGTCATGCGGCGAACGCCCCCGCCGCCATGTCGCTCGATGCTCGTCGGCAAGCGCGACTCAGGTCATGGCCCCGGTTGACAACCGGGGCCGAAAAGCACGCGTTTGGCGCCCGCGGCCGAATCCGCAAGCGGCGACATGCGCGAGGCCGCGATGGTTCGAGGCCGAGTGCGGGAAAGCGCGTGCCGAACGCCTCAAGGTGCGGCTCGATCAGGGTCCTTGCCGTGACGCGGGCGGCCAAGACCAGACGCGCCGGCCCTGGGCCGGCGGCTACGACTACCTACGTGGACGGAGCGCGAACACCGCGCCGCCGGCACGCGCCCGTGCCGATCGCCCGGCCCATCTCCGTCCCGGTCTACTCGACGTTGTCCGACACGTCCGTCATCCGGATCATGTGCGGTTTCACGCCGTCGTCGTCATCGGCAGGCACGGCCTCCTTCGGATGAATCAGCGCTTCGAGCCGCGCCTTCGTCGCGACGAACGCCGGTGAATTGACCTGCGAATAATCGCGCGGCCGTGGCACCGGCACCTCGATCAGTTCCTGCACCGCCCCCGGATTCGCCTTGAGGACGAGAATGCGATCCGCCAGGAAAATCGCCTCGTCGAGATCGTGCGTGATGAACAGGATCGTCACGTCGATATTGCGCCAGATGTCGAGCAGATGCGTCTGCATCCGCGCGCGCGTCTGCGCGTCGAGCGCACCGAACGGCTCGTCCATCAGCAGGATGCGCGGGCGGTTCGCCAGCGCACGGGCGATCGCCACGCGCTGCTTCATCCCGCCGGACAACTGGTGCGGATACACGTCGGCGAAACGCGTCAGCCCGACGAGATCGAGCCACTGCAGCGCTTCGCGTTCGGCCTCGCCGCTGCTGCTCCCGTTCATCCGGAGACCGAACATCACGTTCTTCTTCACGGTGAGCCACGGAAACAGCGTATAGCCCTGGAACACCATCCCGCGATCGGCGCCCGGCCCCTGCACGGGCTTGCCGTCCAGCAGCACTTCGCCGCTGGTCTGCGCTTCGAGCCCCGCCAGGATGCGGATCAGCGTCGACTTGCCGCAACCGGACGGGCCGATCACGCACACGAATTCGCGGCGGTGTGTACGGAAGCTGATGTCGTCGAGCGCGACGCACTCGCCCTGCGGCGTCGCGAAGCGCTTGCCGATGTGGCGCACGTCGAGTATCACGTCGCGGGTTTTCAGCCGTTCGAAGCGCTCGCGCACCGCGTCGGACTGCATCAGGTACTCGGGAACGGCTTGCGGATTCTGCATGATGCCCTCTGCGGAAATCGGTTGACGGTTGCGAATCGAAGGGCATCACGCTTTCAGCGTGCGGTCCCACGGAAACAGCTTGCGGCCGAGCACCCCGAGCACGATGTCGGTCCCGAGGCCGATGACCCCGATCATCAGGATCGCCGCATACACGTTGTCGAAATGCTGGTAGCGCGCCTGCTGGCTGATGTACCACGTGATGCCCGAACTGGTGCCGACGAGTTCGGCAACGATCAGGTAAGTCCACGCCCAGCCGAGCAGGATCCGCTGGTCGCGATACAGGTCCGGCAGCACACCGGGAATCACGACGTGGGTGAGCAGCTTGAGCTTCTTCGTGCCGAGCGTCATCGCGGCCTCGAACAACCCGTATTCGAGCTTGCGTGTCGTGTTCGCGATGATCAGCACCTGCTGGAACAGCGTCCCGATCACGATGATCGCAATCTTCGGTGCGTCGTAGATGCCCAGAATCGCGACCATCAGCGCGCCGAACGCCGGCGCGGGCAGGTAGCGGAAGAACTCCAGGAACGGCTCCTGCAGCCGCGCGAGCGCGCTGAAGGTGCCGCAGACGATGCCGAGCGGCACACCGATCGCGGACGAGATCACGAAGCCCCAGAAAATGATCCGGATGCTGTGCCACAGGCTCTCGTGCAGCCATACGCCGTCGCGGGATGCGGGCGGTGTCGTGAACGCGGTGTAGAACGCGCGCAACACCTGGTGCGGCGCGGGCAGGTAGACCGGATTCGCGCGCACGCCTTCCGGCACGGCCGTATGCATCTCCCGTGCATGCGCGAGCTCGTCGTCGAAGACTTCGCGGTCGATCTGCATGCCGGTCTGGAAATAGTCGACGCTTCCCGGATTCGTGATGCGCATCTGCGGATGCCAGACGAACGGCACATAGCTGATCAGGCACCAGACGGCGAACGGCAGCAGGAAGGACGCCAGGCCGAGCGTCCATTTGCCGCGCGTCGTCAGTTCGCGGCGCACGGCCAGCCATCCGGTCGTGTTGCGGGTCATTGACATGGGGATCTCCGTATCGTTTCGGGTGCCGGTCGCGCAGCGCCCGTGGCATCGCGCGACCGGACGTTCATTGCGAGGCGCTGTTCGCGGCGTGGGCGCGATACGCCCGCCAGCCGCCGAAGCGCGTGATGTCGGTCGCCTCGTCGAGCGCCGCGCTTTCGCATAGGAAGCCCTGCACGCGCGACCCGTCGGCGAGCGTCAGCGTGCCGATGCCGAGCGGCGCCGCAATCCCCGCGACGAAGCTGCCGTACGCGTCGACCGGCATCTCCCAGATCTCGACCGCGATCGGCGCACCGCCTTCCGGCACGCGCACGAGCCCCGGCTTGGCGACGCTGCCGCCGGATGCGGCGCCGGACAGCGCGTAGAGACGGTACGTGGCCGCCGTCGTCGTCGCCGCGACGAAACGCGCGCGTCGCTGCGTGAGCTGCCCGTTCAACGGCTCGCCTCGCAGATGCGCACCGACGACGGCCACGCGCACGACGCCGGTGGCTTCCGTCGGCGCCGCGTCCGCCGTTGCAGCGCTCCCGGCCTCACGGACAGCCTGATCGCCGTCGCCCCACGCCTGGGCGAGATCGAGCAGTCGCGCATCGTCGTGCGCGCGGCCGACGAACGTGATCCCGAACGGCAACCCCGCGTGCGCCCCGGTCTTGCAGACGCCGGCAGGCACCGCGATCGCCGACAGGTCGAGCAGGTTGACGAAGTTCGTGTAGTAGCCGAAGCGCGAATTGATGCCGATCGGATCGGCTTCGAGCGCGGCCACGGTCGCGGTCGTGGCCGAGGTCGGCATCACGATCGCGTCGAGCCCGGCCCATGCGCGGGCCGCCTCGATGCGCAGCGTCGCGAGCCGGTCGAACGCGGCGAACGCGTCGGCCGCGCTGAAGCGCGACGCGCCGCCGACGATCGTGCGAATCACCGGATGGAGCGCATCGGGCTCCCGCGCGGCGAATGCGCCGAGTGCGGCAAGCCGCTCGGCGACCCACGGGCCCTCGTAGAGCAGCCGCGCGGCGGCCAGGAACGGGCTGAAATCGATCTCGACGATCCGCGCGCCCGTCGCCCGCAGGCGTTCGAGCGCCGCCCCCCAGGCCGCGCGATACGATTCGTCGCCGAAGAATTCGAGCTGATCGGCACGCGGTACGCCGAAACCCGACCGGCCGAGCGAACGCACCCGGTCGACATCCGGCTGCGGCTGCCATGCGCGCCCGTAAGGATCGCCTTCGGTCACGCCCTGCGCGACGGCGAACACCGACCGTGCGTCGGCCGGCGAGTGCGCGAACACCGACACGCAATCGAGCGACCGGCAAGCCGGCACGACGCCGAGCGTACTCAGCACGCCGCGGGTCGGCTTGAGCCCGACGAGCCCGTGAAACGCCGCCGGCACGCGCCCGGAACCGGCCGTATCGGTCCCCAGCGAGAACGCCGCGACGCCGAGCGCGACCGCCACCGCCGACCCCGAACTAGATCCGCCCGACGCGTAGCGCGGATCGAGCGCATTGCGGCACGCGCCGTACGGCGAGCGCTGCCCCGACAGCCCGGTCGCGAACTGGTCGAGATTGGTCTTGCCGACCGGAATCGCGCCGGCCGCGATCAATCGCTCGACGACGGGCGCGCTGCGATCCGGCGTGTACGCATAGGCCGGACAGGCCGCCGTCGTCGGAATGCCGGCGAGGTCGATGTTGTCCTTGATCGCGAACGGTACGCCGTAGAGCGGCAGCGATGCGATGTCGCGCCCGGCCAGCGCGTCGGCGTAGGCCGTCATCTCGGCGTGCGTCAGCGGCCGGATCCACGCATGATGCGGATCGCCCGCGTCGAAATGCGCGGCGATCGCGTCGACGAGCGCGTGCGGCGTCAGGGTGCCCGCCTCGTAGCGTGCGCGCAGCGCGGCGATCGAGCCCGGCCCGGGCAGCGGCGAACGTTGTGTCGTGCTCATGCGACCTCCTCGGCGGCGCCGGTCTTCTGCACCATCAGCCGCTGGCCGGCCACGACCGCCGCGCCCGGCGCGCAATCGATCGTCTCGATCGTGCCGTCTTCCATTGCCGTCACCGCCACCTCCATCTTCATCGATTCGACGATCGCGACGACCTGCCCTTCGGTCACGCGCTCGCCGGGTTCGACCAGCACCTTCCACACGCTGCCCGACACGTCCGCGGCAATCGCGCGCTGCGTATCGTCGAGCGCGGCCGTTTCCCGCGCCGCCTGCGCGTCGCCCTGCTCCGCTTCGCCGACGTACTCCGCGTGCCCGGCCGCCCGCCAACGCTCGCGCTCGGCTTCGAACGCGGT
>JABLTH010018505.1_pt1 | contig 14346 bp, 12 predicted proteins | sample 7875711 | NCBI WGS metagenome assembly JABLTH01 (sample SAMN14941262, study PRJNA633318) | bioreactor metagenome | isolation source: bioreactor | place: China | collected 2019-03-05 | reverse complement strand
GCGCGCGTATATGGCGGCACTGGCGCAGCGGCGTAGCCCTGGCGACCATCAATGCCGCCGGCCTGTTCTGGGTGATCGGAGGAGCACGATCGCTGTTTCCCGAGCTGGGCAAGCTGGCCCTGATGGGCGTCGAGTTGCCGGGCATGCTTCTACTCCTTCTGTCGTTCGTGCTGCCGCGACTCCTCGCGCGGGGGGCGATCCTGACCCGGGCGCAAGCTCTCGGCTCCGCCGCGGGGCGCGACTCAGAACAGCTCACCCTGCGCTGACGGTTCGCGCGGTGGCACGAAGCGCGAGGTATCCAGTTCGAGATCGCGCGCGCGGCCGAAACCATGCTTGCGGCAGGCCACCTCGAAACGACGGCGAAGCAGGTCGGCGAATACGCCCTGCCCGCGCATACGGGTGCGGAAGTCGCTGTCGTAGTCGCGCCCGCCGTTCATCTGCTGCACCAGGCTCATCACGTGGGCCGCGCGATCCGGGGCATGCAGGGCCAGCCATTCGCGGAACAGGGTCTTCAGCTCGTACGGCAGGCGCACCACGGTGTAGCCGGCACAGCGTGCACCCGCGTAGGCGGCCTGTTCGAGCACGGCCTCCATGTCGCGGTCGTTGAGCGCGGGGATGATCGGCGCCACCAGCACGCCCACCGGCACGCCGGCCCCGGCCAGCGCGCGGATCGCCTTGATCCGGCGATGCGGGGCGCTGGCGCGCGGCTCGAGCTTGGCGGCGAGGTGGTTGTCCAGCGAGTTCACCGACACGAACACCTGCACCAGGTTGGCTTCGGCCATCGGCGCGAGCAGGTCGAGGTCGCGCTCCACCAGCGCGTTCTTGGTGACGATCGTGCACGGGTGGCCACATTCGGCCAGCAGCTCCAGCGCGGCGCGGGTGAGTCGCCAGCGCTTCTCGATCGGCTGATAGGGATCGGTGTTGCTGCCGATGTTGATCGGCTCCACACGATAGCCCCGGCGCGACAGCTCGTGCCGCAGCACCTCGGCCAGGTTGCCCTTGGCGCGCAGTTTCGTCTCGAAGTCGAGGCCCGGCGACAGGTTGAGGTAACTGTGCGAAGGCCGCGCAAAGCAGTAGACGCAACCATGCTCGCAACCACGGTACGGGTTCATCGCCTGGCTGAAATGGATGTCCGGCGAGTCGTTGCGGGTGATCACGCTGCGCGCGCGTTCCTCGGTCACCTCGGTGCGGGGGCGCGAAGCGGCGTCATCGAGCAACGCACTTTGCCAACCGTCGTCCTCGGCCTGGTGGCGCACGCTCTCGAAGCGGCCCTCCGGGTTGGAGGCCGCGCCACGGCCCTTGTGGGCGCGGGGCGAAAAGGGATCGATCGGTATGGTCATGACGGCAGCCTGATGGATAAGCATCTCACCGGGCGCGACCGATTCGGCAGTGCCGCCCGGGCATGCCGCCAGGCGGCCTGCGCAGGTCTATGATCGGCGTATCCGCCGCGGGGCGGTACCGGATCGACGAGGCAATACTTCCATGCGCTGGCTGTGGCTGACCGGGACCGTGCTGGCTTTGGTGCTGTGCTTCACCCGCCACAGTGGCGGGGCGATGGCGATCTGGCTGCTGCTCGGCCTGGCCGGACTGCTCGGCACCGCGCTGGCTTTCGCCCAGGCAAGGATCAGTTCGAACGCGCGTGACGAGTCGCTCTCCAGCTACGACCTGCAGCGCCTGCGCGAAGGCAAGCCACCGCCGGGACACGACTGAGTGCCGGCGCCTGGAAAGGAAAAAGCCACGCCTCGCAGCGTGGCTTTCTCGCTGGCAACCCGGCCGGCAGATCGCCCGCCGGCGAACCCGGCTCAGAAGTTGTACTTCGCGCTGAGCGAGACCTGGTTGCCCTTGGTGGTGGTGGTGGCGGTGGGATTGGCCGCCGTCGTGCTGTCCAGCTCCGAGTACATGTACTCCAGGCCCAGTTCGTACGCACCTGAGGTGTAGATCAGGTTGAGTGCGGACTGGCGATTCTCCAGGCGCCCGGCCGAGCCTTGCCCCAGCCACGCCACCACGTCGCTGCGCTTGGGCTTGCTGTAGCCGTAGAACGCGTTGGCGCTCCAGTTCGGCGTGAACCTGTAGCCGGCCTGCAGGAAACCGCCGGTCTCCTTGATGTCGCCGAACTGGATCAGGCCGCCGAACACCTGGCCCAGGCCCTTGCCGGTGTACAGGTTGCCCTTGAACATCCAGTTGCCCGGATGCCAGTTGCCGCCCACCTCGAAGCCCTGGCTGTCGATCTTGGTGGCGATCGGCGTGGCCGCGGTGCCGTCGACGCCGCGCAGGTCGATCTGCGAGTAGTGCGCCACGAAGTAGGCGAGCCAGTCCTTGTCCTGCACGTGCAGGCGGGCCTGCAGTTGCGGGCGGAAGCCGGCGTTGCCGCCGGTGAGGTAGTTCACGTTGTTGCCCGGGCCGTCCCAGGAACCCTCGAAGGCACCCAGGTCCAGTCGCCACTTCGGACCATCCGAGCCGTGGTTCAGGTCCTGCATCATCACCACGCCGGGGAAACGCCAGCCGATCATGCCGGTGCCGTAACCGAGCGGGAAGGCGATGTGGGTGATCGAGGTCGCCACGTTGTCCAGCGGGAACAGCAGGTCCCACTGCTGGCCGATGCGGATCGTGGTGCCGCTGGAGGCGTTGGCAAGGTCCATGTAGGCCTGGCGCAGGCGCGGCGTCGGCTGCGACAGCGAGTAGGCGCCGATGCCGTTGAAGCCGCCGAAGAAATCCATCTCCAGGCGGCCACCGCCGGACCAGTTCTCGTTGAACTTGGCGCCCTTGAAGTCGAGCCAGAAACGCGTACCGCGCACATCGAAGCCGCTGGTGCGGCCATGCGAGCCCGGCACGGGGAATTCGGCGTTCTGGCCATTGCCGAAGGTGAAGCTCTTGTCCTGACTGAAGGCGGTGGCGTTGACGAAGCCATGCAGGGCGACCGACACGCCAGGCGCGCTGCTGAATGCCGAGGGTGCGGGCGCCGGCGGCGGCGTGGAGGCCACCTTCTCGATCTGCTGCTGCTGCGCCTGCTGGTTGCCCTGGATCTGCTGCAGCGCCTCGCGCATCTGCGCAAGTTCCTTCTGCTGCTCGTCGAGCTGGGCCTGCTGTTTCTCGATCAACGCCTGCAGCGCCTTGACATCGGTCTTTTGCTTGGTCGCGGCAAACGTCGGACTTGCCACCGCCAGCCCGAGAGCGACGGCAACGGCGAAGAACATCGTATTTCGTTTCATGGCGTGTATCCCCGAATGGAAGGACCGGCGACGGTGGAGCTGCACCCGGCGGGCAGCGCTCCGGCCGTTATCGATCGCGAGTGGCGAAACATTAGACGCACGTTAATCGCGGACTTCGCCCCGGTGCATTACGACTTTCGTCGCGCCACACCGGCGCGCAAGGAACTCAGGCACTGGCCCTGGACCGGGCCGATGCCGGCGCTCCCGTCGCGGGAGGCCGGCATCGGCGACGCTCAGTGATGGATCGAGACGTGCTTGGTCTCGCGCACGAACAGGCCGCCGATCACCACGGTCATCCCTGCGATCACGATCGGGTACCAGAGGCCGGCATAGAAGTCGCCCGTCGCCGCCACGATGCCGAACGAGACCGAAGGCAGGAAGCCGCCGAACCAGCCGTTGCCGATGTGGTACGGCAGGCTCATCGAGGTATAGCGGATGCGGGTCGGGAACATCTCCACCAGCCAGGCCGCGATCGGGCCGTAGACCATGGTCACGTAGATCACCAGGATCCACAGCAGCAGCATCACCATCGGCTTGTTGATCATGGCCGGGTCCGCCTTGGCCGGATAACCCGCGGCATTCACCGCCGCGCCGAGCTCCTCGCCGAACACCTTGGCCTTGGCGGCAAAGTCGGCCTTGGCCATCTGGCCTCCGTCGAACGACGGGAAGTCCTTGCCACCGACCGACACCACCGCCACCGTGCCCGGTGCCGCAGCGACGTTTTCATACGGCACGCCGCGCTTGGTCAGGAAGCTCTTGGCCACGTCGCAGGAACTGGTGAACACTTTCTTGCCGATCAGGTCGATCTGCACGTGACAGTCTTTCGGGTCGGCCGTCACGCGGATCGGTGCGGAGGTGCTGGCCGCCTCGATCGCCGGGTTGCCGTAGTGGGTAAGCGCCTTGAAGATCGGGAAATAGGTCAGCGCGGCGAGCAGGCAACCGGCCAACACCACCGGCTTGCACCCGATGCGGTCGGACAGCCAGCCGAACACCACGAAGAACGGCGTGCCGATCAGCAGCGCACCAGCAATCATCAATTGGGTGGTGGTGGCGTCGATCTTCAACGTGTTGCCGAGGAAGTACATCGCGTAGAACTGGCCCGCGTACCACACCACGGCCTGGCCGGCGGTGGCGCCGAGCAAGGCCAGGATCACCACCTTGAGATTGCCCCAGCGGGCGAACGACTCGGTCAGCGGAGCGGTCGAGTGCCTGCCCTCTTCCTTCATCTGCTTGAACGCCGGCGACTCGGACAGCTGGAGACGGATGTATACCGACACCGCCAGCAGCACCGAGGACAGCAGGAACGGGATGCGCCAGCCCCACTCGTCGAATTTCGGACCGAGCGCAACCTTGCAGCCCAGGATCACCAGCAGCGAGAGGAACAGGCCGAACGTCGCGGTGATCTGGATGAAGCTGGTGTACAGGCCACGCTTGCCGTCCGGCGCATGCTCGGCAACGTACGTTGCCGCGCCACCGTACTCGCCGCCGAGCGCCAGGCCCTGCAACAGGCGCAATGCGATCAGGATCACCGGCGCTGCCACGCCAATGCTGCCATAGCCCGGCAGCACGCCGACCAGGACTGTCGACAGACCCATGATCACGATGGTGATCAGGAAGGTGTACTTGCGTCCGACCAGGTCGCCGATGCGGCCGAACACGATCGCACCGAACGGACGCACCGCGAATCCGGCGGCAAAGGCCAGCAGGGCAAACACGAAGGCCGACGCTTCGTTGAGGCCGGAGAAGAACTGCTTGGCGATGATCGCCGCCAACGAACCGTAGAGGTAGAAGTCGTACCACTCGAAGACGGTGCCGAGGCTGGATGCGAAGATCACCCGCCGATGACTGACATCGAGCGAGGTATCCACGGTAGTACCGGTGGTGGCCATGCTGTATTCCCCTCTGCTAAGGACTGCCCCGCGCCGTGGCGGAGATGGCGCCGCGTCACCGCGGCCATGTGGCGGGGTGGACCCCCCGGTCCGTGGCTCCCCGTCGAACACGTGGTGCAGCCGCGCGACGGTGATGCCGGTGACAAGGCGTCGCAGCGGCGGCAGGGCCGAGCATGGGGATGCTGCAATGCGCGCAGCTATTCGGCTTTGGTCGAGAATCGACGAAAGTCGAAGCGGTTTCGCCGGGGTGCTGCAGTGCGTCGAACGCTACACTCGGGTAAAGGCGCCGGCATCTCCGCCCCCGCGTCACGCAGCCATTCGAAGGAGCCCGTCATGTCCAAGGTCTACCCGGTCAATCCCGAATTCGCCGCCCATGCCCGGGTCAGCCGCGAGGACTACGAGCGCCTCTACGCCGAATCGGTGAAGGATCCGGCCGGATTCTGGGGCCGCATCGGCCAGCGCCTGGACTGGATGAAGGCGCCGACGAAGATCAAGAACACTTCCTACTACCCGCACAACGTGTTTATTCGCTGGTACGAGGATGGCGAGCTCAACGTGGCTGCCAACTGCCTCGACCGCCACCTGGACAAGCGCGGCGACAAGACCGCGATCATCTTCGAGGGCGACGATCCGAATGAGTCGCGCCACATCTCCTATCGCGAGCTGCATGCCGAGGTGTGCAAGTTCGCCAACGTACTCAAGCATCTGGGTGTGGCCAAGGGTGATCGCGTCGCCATCTACCTGCCGATGATTCCCGAGGCGGCGATGGCGATGCTGGCCTGCGCGCGCATCGGCGCGATCCACTCGGTGGTGTTCGGCGGCTTCTCGCCCGACTCGCTGGCCGGCCGCATCGCCGATTCGCAGTGCAAGGTGGTGATCACCGCCGACGAAGGCGTGCGCGGCGGCAAGAAGATCCCGCTGAAGGCGAACGTCGACGCCGCGCTGGAGCGCCCGGGTACCAACAGCGTGGAGACCGTGGTGGTGGTCCGCCGCACCGGTTCGGCGGTGTCGATGCAGTCGCCGCGCGACCGCTACTGGCACAACCTGATGGAGGGCCAGAGCACCGACTGCCCGCCCGAGCCGATGGAGGCCGAGCACCCGTTGTTCATCCTGTACACGTCCGGTTCCACCGGCAAGCCGAAGGGCGTGCTGCACACGTCTGGTGGCTACCTGGTGTACGCCAGCTACACGCATGAATGCGTGTTCGACCTGCGCGAGGACGACGTCTACTGGTGTACCGCGGACGTCGGCTGGGTCACCGGCCACAGCTACGTGGTGTACGGACCGTTGGCCAACGGCGCCACCACGCTGATGTTCGATGGCGTGCCGAACTACCCCGACTACCGCCGTTTCTGGCAGGTGGTGGACAAGCACAAGGTCAGCCTGTTCTACACCGCGCCCACCGCGATCCGTGCGCTGATGCGTGAGGGCGAGGGCCCGGTGAAGGCCTGCTCGCGCGCCTCCTTGCGGGTGCTTGGCTCGGTCGGCGAACCGATCAATCCCGAGGCCTGGGAGTGGTACCACCGGGTGGTCGGCGACGAGCGCTGCCCGATCGTCGATACCTGGTGGCAGACCGAGACCGGCGGCATCCTGATCACCCCGCTGCCCGGCGCGATCGCCACCAAGCCCGGCTCGGCCACCCTGCCCTTCTTCGGCGTGGTGCCGGCGGTGGTCGACGCCAACGGCGAGGTGCAACAGGGCGCCTGCGAAGGGAACCTCCTGATCACCGATTCCTGGCCCGGCCAGATGCGCACGGTCTATGGCGACCACCAGCGCTTCGTCGAGACCTATTTCAGCGCCTACCCGGGCAACTACTTCACCGGCGACGGCGTGCGCCGCGACGAGGACGGGTACTACTGGATCACCGGCCGCGTCGACGACGTGATCAACGTGTCCGGCCATCGCATCGGCACCGCCGAGGTGGAAAGTGCGCTGGTGTCGCACCCGAAGGTGGCCGAGGCGGCGGTGGTCGGCTGCCCGCACGAGATCAAGGGCCAGGGCATCTATGCCTACGTCACCCTGGTCGCCGGCGAGAGCGGCAGCGACGCCCTGCGCAAGGAGCTGATCGCCTGGGTGCGCAAGGAGATCGGCCCGATCGCCACACCGGATTTCCTGCAGTGGGCGCCTGGCCTGCCGAAGACCCGTTCCGGCAAGATCATGCGCCGCATCCTGCGCAAGATCGGCGAGAACGCGCCCGACCAGCTCGGCGACATCTCCACCCTGGCCGACCCCAGCGTGGTGAAGAACCTCGTCGACGAGCGCCTGATCAAGTGACCATGAGCGGGGGTGTCGTCCAGGCGCCCCCGCACCGCATGCCATGCCCGACGTCCTGATCGCCGACGACCATCCCTTGTTCCGCGACGCGCTGGAGCGCGCCGTGGTGTCCGCCCTGCCCGCAGCCTCGGTGCGGTGCGCCGACAGCGTCGACAAGCTACTGGCGCTGATCGAACAGGTCCCGGAAGCGGACCTGCTGTTGCTGGACCTGCATATGCCTGGCGCGCGCGGCTATTCGGCCCTTGCACACATCCGCGGCCAATACCCGGGTCTGCCGACCATCGTCGTCTCCGGGCACGAGGAAGCGCAGGTCGCACGCCGCGCACTGGCGCACGGCGCCTCGGCATACATCCCCAAGTCGACCCCGGGCGATGAGATCGTGCAGGCGATCCACGCCGTGCTCGAAGGCGATACCTGGCTGCCGCACAAGCTGGTCGGTGGCGAGATTGCGCTTCGCCACGACGAGGCCGATATCGCGGCCCGGGTGGCGTCGCTCACGCCACAACAGTTCCGTGTGCTGACGATGATCGCCGAAGGGCAGCTCAACAAGCAGATTGCGTGGGACCTCGGGGTGTCCGAGGCCACGGTAAAGGCGCACATGACCGCGATCATGCGCAAGCTTGGCGTCAACAATCGCACCCAGGTGGCGCTGGCGGCCAGCCAGCTGGCGGTCGATCCGGGGGCCATGCAGCCGTTGCCGGACGACGAATCGGAATGATCGCGTTCAACCGGTGCTGGCCTGGCGGCGAACCAGCGCGCCCAGCAGCGCGCGCAATGCTGCCGGGCGCACCGGCTTGTGCAGCAACGGATACCCCAGCTCACGCGCACGCTGCTTCAGTTCGCTGCTGCCGTCGGCGGTGATCATCGCCACCGGCGGCAGGCTGCCCAGTCGCATGCGCAACTGGTTCAGCGCCTGCAGCCCATCGGTGCTGTCCGCCAGGTGGTAGTCCGCCAGCACGAGATCCACCCCGCCACGGCGCAACTCGGTCTCGGCCTGCGCCACGTCTTCGGCGAGCCGGCAGTCGACGCCCCAGCGCTTGAGCAGCGCCTGCATGCCGTCCAGGATCGCCGGGTCGTTGTCCAGGCACAGCACGGTCAATGGCAACTGCTCGCCGGTCGGCAGTCGCTGGGCGACTGCCGGGCGGCGCGGTACCGCTGCAACGCGCTGCACCACGCAGCCGAAGCAGCTCCCATGCCCTTCGCGCGATTGCAACTCGAGTCGGTGGTCCATGATGGCGGCGATACGGTCGCAGATCGACAGACCGAGACCGAGACCCTTTTCGCCCCAGGGTGAGGGGCGTTGCAGGCGCTGGAACTCGTCGAAAATGTGCGCCCGTTGCTCCGGGGCGATGCCTGGACCGGTGTCCCATACCTGGATGCGCACTTCGCGGCCGTCGCGTCGGGCACCCAGCAGAACGCCGCCTTCGCGGGTATAACGCAGCGCATTGGAGAGGAAGTTCTGCAGGATCCGGCGAAGCAGTTGCGGATCGCTGCGGATCGACAGGTTGGTCGGCACGACGCGCAGGCGCAGGCCGCGCTGCTCGGCCACCACCGCGAACTGGGCGCGCAGGGAATCGAACAGGTCGGCGAGGGCGAAATCGCTGAATTCCGGCTGGTAGCGGCCGGCATCCAGTCGCGAGACGTCGAGCAGCGCGTCGAGGAGGTCTTCGGCGGCGCGGAACGAGGCGTCGATGCGCTCGGCCAGGCGGCGCGACTCGTCGTCCAGCTCCGGTTGCTGGCGCAGGGCCGAGGTGAACAGGCGCGCGGCATTCAACGGTTGCAGCAGGTCGTGGCTGGCCGCGGCGAGGAAACGCGTCTTGGAGACCATCGCCGCCTCCGCTTCGCGCTGCGCGCGTGCGGTTGCGTCGAGCGCTTCGCTGAGTTCGGCGGTGCGCTGGTCCACGCGCTGCTCGAGGTTCTCGTTCGCTTCGCGCAACGCGAGCTCGGCATGCTTGTAGGCAGTGACGTCGGTGTAGGTGGTGACGTAGCCGCCACCGGGCAGTGGCCGGCCACGCATCTCGATCACCGTGCCGTCCGGACGCACGCGCTGGAACAAGTGCGGCGTACCGGCCCGCAGGTGGGCGATGCGTTTGGCGACGTGCTCTTCGACCTCGCCCGGGCCGCATTCGCCGTGCTCGGCGTTCCAGCGGATCAGATCGGCTACCGGCACGCCGATGTAGACCATGCCGTCGGGGTAGTCGAACAGTTCGAGGTAGCGGCGATTCCAGGTAACCAGGCGCATGCGCGCGTCGACCACGCTGATGCCCTGCGAGACGTTTTCCAGCGTGGTCGACAACAGTTCGCGGTTGAAGCGCAGCTCCTGCGAGGCCTCGTCCATCAGCGCCATCGCCTCGGCGATGTCCAGTCCCGAGCCGGACAGCGCGCCCATCAGGATCCGGCGCGCGCTGGCCGCTCCCACGGCGCCGGCGAGCAGGCGCTCGGTGTACTGGATCAGCGCGCGGTCGGCCGACTCGTTCGGCTCCAGCGCCTTGCCCTGGCGCAGGCCATACTCGGCGAACGCTCGCTGCGTGCTGCGCTCACCCACGATCCTGCCGGCGATCGTCATCAGGTCGCCGACCGCCACACGGCCGCGCCAGTCCCCGCTGCCGCCGCTGCTGGCGATGTAGGGATCGACGAACATCGCCGCATGGATCCGCTCGGCGAGGCTGGGGCGGAAGCGCAACGAGAAGAACACCAGGCAACCGACGTTGACCAGCAGCGACCAGAAGGTGCTGTGCATCACCGGATCCCAACCGCTGAGGTGGAACAGCGCCTGCGGTCGCAGCCAGGAGATGCCGAACGGTCCTTCCTGCAACCAGGCGGCCTGGCGATCGATGGCAGGAAGCAACAACGTGTAGAACCAGGAAGCGAAGCCGGCGAGCAGGCCGATCGCCACGCCGGACTGGCTGGCGCCCCGCCAGTACAGCGCCGCGATGATCGCCGGCGCAAACTGCGCCACCGCGGCGAATGCCAGCAATCCGGTCGCCGCGAGGTTGGCGTTGTCCGCGACGAGCCGGTAGTAGCCGTAGGCCAGCAGCGAGAGCGCGATGATCGCGACGCGGCGGATACGCAGCAACAGCAGCGAGAGGTCCTGTCGCTGCTCCAGGCGCAAACGGCGAATGCGCAGCAGCGCCGGCATTACTAGGTCGTTGCTGATCATGGTCGAGAGCGCGACGGTAGCCACGATCACCATGCCGGTCGCCGCGGAAAAACCGCCGAGGAAGGCCACCAGCGCCATGCCACGGTCGCCGTGGACCAAGGGCAGGTTGAGCACCCATGCATCGGCGAGGCCGCCGCGCACCGCCGGCAGGTGCATGCCGGCTGCCACGATCGGCAGGACCGCGGCGCTGATCAGCAGCATGTACAACGGAAACATCCAGCGCGCCCAGTGCAGATCACTGGGGTCCTCGCACTCCACTACTCCGATCTGGAACTGTCGCGGCAGGCAGAACATGGCCAGGAATGCGAGCACGGTCTGCGCCAGGAAGCCGGGCGACTGACCCTGTGAGAACCGCGCCGGCGGGAGCGCCGCCAGGGCGTCCCAGCCCGGCCCGCGCCACAGTGCATAGGCAGCCAATGCGAGAAAGGCGACCAGCTTGATCACCGATTCCAGGGCGATTGCCAGCATCATGCCGTGGTGATGCTCGCTGGCATCGATGCTGCGCGTACCGAACAGGATGGCGAACGCGGCCAGCAACAGGGCACACCAGAGCGCGCTGTCGGTGGACGGGATGATCGAGGTCGGCCCGGTGTCCGAAAGCACGTCCACCGACATCGCCATCGCCTTGAACTGCAGGGCCAGGTAGGGCACGACCGCGATCACCGCGATCAGCGCCACCAGCGCGGCGAGACCGTGCGACTTGCCGAAGCGCGCGCCGATGAAATCGGCGATGGTGGTGATGTTGCGCTGGCCTGCGACAGTCACCAGGCGGCTCATCAGTCCGAAGCCGAACAGGAACAGCAGCGCCGGGCCGAGGTAGATCGGCAGGTAGGCCAGGCCATCGCGGGCTGCCGTGCCGACCGCGCCGTAGAAGGTCCACGACGAGCAGTAGACGGCGAGCGCAAGGCTGTAGACCAGCGGTCGCAGGGATGCCTTGCGCGGATACAACGGATTGCGGTCGCCCTTCCAGGCGACCACGAACAGCAGCCCCACGTAAAGTGCGGCCACGATCAGCAGCAGCCAGCCTGAAATCACCGTTGGCCCTCACCCGATGCGTGCATGCCGGTGGCGCCTCCGGCCGGTTCTTGTGCTGGCCGCACGCGGACCGGCACCATGCCGGGCATGTCCGAGCATGTCCGGCCGTCGCAGGCCAAACTAGCAGAGCCCCTGGGCGAAGACGAGATTCATGTCTGGTCGTGTGCCTATCGCCCGGCGATGGGGCGCGACCCGCTGCGACGGGTGCTCGCCCGGTATCTGGGCGTCGATGCCGGTTCCCTGCGGTTCGGGGAAGAGGAGCATGGTCGCCCGCTGCTCAGCACGCCGCTCCGTTCCGGGCTTCGTTTCAACTGGTCGCACAGCGGCGAGCGCGCACTCGTTGCGGTCGCCCGGTCGGTGCAGCCTGGGATCGACCTGGAATATCGGGCGCGACGGACGCGGGATGTGCTCGCGCTGGCCAAGCGCTTCTTCGCCACCGCGGAAGCGACCGCCCTGGAACGATGCGACGAGGCCCAGCGTGCGTTGGGCTTTCTTCGCTTATGGACGTCCAAGGAGGCCCTGCTGAAGGCGCATGGCCGCGGACTGGCGTTCGGCATGGAACGGGTTGCCGTGTCGCTGGACCGAGGCGCGCCGGAGCTGGTCGCTTTTGAAGGCGAGCCGTTGGAGGCGTGGCATCTGAAAGAGCTCTTCTGCGACGAGGCATGGGTGGCCGCGCTGGCGTGGCGTGGGCCGGCGGTGGCGGTCCGCTGGCGCGGCGCACTGGAATGATCCAGCGTCATACAGTTGGCGTACTCTTGGCTTTCGCCGCGGCGTTTCCCGCCGCGCGCGTCCTCTTTTCGCCGTGGTAGCGCCGACCCACATGACCCTGCTGAGCGTCAATCTCAACAAGATCGCCGTACTGCGCAACTCGCGCGGCGGCGACGAACCCTCACTCGCCCGTGCGGCACAGACCTGCATCGAGGCCGGTTGCGGTGGCATCACCGTCCATCCGCGCCCGGACCAGCGGCACATCCGGCCCGACGACGTCCGCATGCTGGCGCAACTGCTGCGCGGGCGAGTCGAGTACAACATCGAGGGCAACCCATTCGCCGAGGCACGCGGCGGCTATCCCGGCCTGCTGGCGCTGGCACGCGAGGTACGACCGACTCAGGTCACTCTGGTGCCGGACGGCGACGGCCAGATCACCTCGGACCATGGCTTCGACCTCGTGCGCGACGCGGATCGGCTTGCGCCGCTGGTCACCGGTTTGCGCGAGCTCGGCTGCCGGGTGAGCCTGTTCGTCGATGCCGGGACCACGAACTTCGAGCCGGCAGCGCGCATCGGTGCGCAACGGGTGGAAATCTATACCGGACCGTACGCCGCCGCGTTCGCCGAGGGACGGGTCGGCGACGCCCTGGCCGCTTGCACGGAAACCGCCCGGCGCGCCCAGCAGGCAGGACTGGCGGTCAATGCCGGGCACGACCTGAGCCAGGCCAACCTCGGCACGTTCAAGGCGGCGATCCCCGGCCTGGCCGAGGTATCCATCGGTCATGCATTGATCGGCGAAGCACTCTACGAGGGTCTGGCGACCACGGTGCGTCGCTACCTGCAAATCCTCGACTAGACCCACGGAAGCACCGGAAAAAAGAAACCCCCGCACAGGGCGGGGGTTTCCGGTCACGCTTGCGCTTCGAGACAGTGATTACTGCTCGGTGAACCCGATCTTGGTCAGGCCGTAGCCCTTCGCGTCGGCCAGGGCGCGCGCGAGGTACTCGTACGCCACGGCATCGTCCGCGCTGATCTGGATTTCCGGCTGGTTGGTCTGCTGCGCGATCACGGCCATCTGCGCCTTCATGCCGGCCTCGTCGATCGGCACGTCGTTCCAGTAGTACGCACCCGACGCATCGATCTTCAGACGGATCGGATCGAGATGATCCGTATCCGGTGGAGGATTGTTGGTCGGCTGCGGCAGGTCGATCCTCACGTCATGCGTCACGATCGGCGCAGTGAGCATGAAGATGATCAGCAGCACCAGCATCACGTCCACGAGGGGCGTGACGTTGATGTCCGCCATCGGCCCCTTGCCGCTTCCCATACTGAAAGCCATGGTCGTTACTCCTTCGCCGTCGTGATGAAGTCGACGTGGACCATGCCCTGGTCCTTCGCGTCGGAGAGGATCTTCTTCACGATCTTGTACTCGGTCTGCTTGTCGGCACGGATCTGCAGTTCCGGTTGCGGCGACTTGGACGCAGCCACGGCCAGGGCCGCCTTCAGCTGGTTCTCGTCGACCTCGCGGTCATCCAGATACATGGTTCCATCCGACTGCACGGCCAGGTCCATCGGCTCGATGTGCTTGCTGTCAGCCTTGACCGGGGTCGCCGTGGGTAGCTTGACGGTGATCCTGTGGCTGGCCAGCGGTGCCGTGATCATGAAGATAATCAGCAGCACCAGCATCACGTCCACGAGGGGCGTGACGTTGATTTCCGACATCGGACCGCCGGAATTTCCGGTGCTCATCGCCATGGGTCAGGCCCTCACTTGCCTTCGACGCGGGCGCCAGTGGCGAAGAAGTCGTGCAGGTCGTGCGCGAACTCGTCGAACTGGGCGTAGGTCAGACGGTTGGAGCGGTTGAAGAAGTTGTAGGCGAGCACCGCCGGGATCGCGGTGAACAGACCGATCGCGGTCATGATCAGCGCCTCACCCACCGGGCCGGCCACGGCGGTCATCGACGCGTTGCCGGCGGCAGCGATGCCGATCAGCGCGTTGTAGATGCCCCACACGGTACCGAGCAGACCGACGAACGGGGCGGACGAACCGACCGTCGCCAGCAGGGTCAGGC
>JABLTH010009501.1_pt1 | contig 14357 bp, 8 predicted proteins | sample 7875711 | NCBI WGS metagenome assembly JABLTH01 (sample SAMN14941262, study PRJNA633318) | bioreactor metagenome | isolation source: bioreactor | place: China | collected 2019-03-05 | reverse complement strand
CGGCGGCCCGCCGCTCGCAGTCGCGCGCACCGAGGGCGTCTGGCTCGTGACGAGCGATGGGCGCCGCATCCTCGACGCCGCCGGCGGCGCGATCGTCGCGAGCATCGGCCACGGCCGCGCGGAAGTCGCCGACGTCGCCGCGCGCGCGCTGGCGCAGACCACCTTCGTCGTTCCCCCGTTCGCGACCGAGAGCCGCGTTGCGCTCGTCGAGCGCCTGCGCGCGCGCTGGCTGCCGCAGGGGATCACGCGCGCCGTCTTCACGTCCGGAGGATCGGAGTCGGTCGACCTCGCGCTGCGCGTCGCGCGCCAGCACCACGTGTGCGCCGGCCGTGCGGGGCGCTGGAAGATGATCGGCCGCGAGCTCTCGTACCACGGCACCACGCTCGCGACGCTCGCCGCAGGCGGCCACGCGTCGCGGCGCGCGGGCTTCGAGCCGCTGCTCGCCGCGCACCCGAAGGCCCCGGCGGCGTATCCGCTGCGCTGCGCCGCGTGCCGCGGCGAGGGCGGCTGCACGCTCGCGTGCGCCGACGCGGTCGAGGAGATCATCGTCCGCGAGGGGCCGGACACCGTCGCCGCCGTGATCGCGGAGCCGATCGCGGGATCGACGCTCGGCGCGGTCGTCCCGCCCGATGGCTACTGGCCGCGTCTTCGCGAGATCACGCGCCGGCACGGCGTGCTGCTGATCGCCGACGAGGTGATGACGGGCTTCGGGCGCACCGGCCGCGAGTTCGCGGTCGATCACTTCGGCGTCGTTCCCGACCTGCTCGTCGGCGGCAAGGGGCTCGCGTCGGGCTATGCGCCGATCGGCGGCGTGTACGCGACGGAGGAGGTCGTCGCGCCGATCGCCGACCGCGGCGAGGACGTGATGTTCTACACCTACTCGGCGCATCCGGCGGCGTGCGCCGTCGCCGACAAGGTGCTCGAGATCATGGAGCGCGAGGGCCTGGTCGCGCGTGCCGCCGAGCTCGGCGTCCATCTCGCCGAGCGGCTCGGCACGCTTCGCGACCACCCGAACGTCGCCGAGGTGCGCGGACGCGGCCTGCTGCACGCGGTCGAGCTCGTCCGCGACCGCGAGACGCTCGCGCCGTTCGCGCCCGAGCAGCGCATCACGACGCGCGTCGTCGTCGCGGGCCTCGCGCGCGGCGTCTTCTTCTATCCGGGAGGCAGCAAGCCGGGGCCCGACGTCATCTGCCTCGGCCCGCCGTTCACCGTCACGAAGGACGAGATCGACCGCATCGTGGGCGTTCTCGGAGAGTCGATCACGGCGGCGGCCGCGGGCGCGTAGCGGGCCCGGACCTGGGGCACGCCGGCGGCGACGGCGCATCGTGCTGCGGTCTCGCCGCGGGTCCCGGCCCGGTCTCCTACGCGGCGCTGCGCGTCTGCAGCTCGACGAAGCGGCGGTACGCGCCGTCCGGCTTCGCCATCAGCTCGTCGTGCGTCCCGCGCTCGGCGATCCGGCCCTCGCGCAGGAAGCAGATCTGATCGGCGCCGCGAACCGTCGAGAGCCGGTGCGCGATCACGAGGACGAGGCGGCTGCGGCTCGCTTCGCGAAGCGCTGCGACGAGGCGCTGCTCGGTGTCGGGATCGAGCGCCGAGGTCGGCTCGTCGAGGATGAGGACCGGCGTCTCGCGAACGAGGGCGCGCGCGATCGCGAGACGCTGCTTCTGGCCCACGGAGAGCTTGCCACCGCTGCGGCCGAGGCGCGTGCGGTAGCCGTCGGGGAGCAGGCGGATGAACTCGTCGGCGCCGGCGAGCATCGCCGCGCGGCGCACCTCGGCCTCGGGCGCGTCGGGCCTTCCGAGCCGCAGGTTCGCCTCGACCGTGTCGTCGAAGAGCATCGTCTCCTGGAACACGAACGAGATCTGCGCGCGGAGCGACTCGAGCGAGAGATCCTCGACGTCGATGCCGTCGAGGAGCACGCGTCCCGAGGTCGGCGAGAGAAAGCGCGGCACGAGATACGCGAGCGAGGTCTTGCCGGCGCCCGCCGGGCCGACGAGCGCGGTGACGCGCCCCACGGGCGCGTCGAGATCGACGCCGCGCAGCGCGGGCGTTCCGTCGGGGTAGTCGAGGTGCACGTTCTCGAGGCGAAGTCCGTCTCGGACGGGCGGAAGGACGCGCGCCCCGGGGTGGTCCTTCTCGCCCGGAACGTCCATCAGGAAGAACACGCGGTGCAGGCCGATCGACGACTCCTGAAGGCGGATCCAGAGCGCGCCGAGATCGACGCACGCGCCGACGATCAGCAGGAAGTACGTGAACAGCACCGTGAAGTCGCCCGGCGAGAGCGCTCCGCCGATCACGAGGTCGGTGACGTACAGGAAGACGAACGCGCCGAGCACGACGCCCGGGACCGCTCCCGCGAGCGTCGCGAAGATGCCGACGCGCAGCAGGTCGCGGAAGGTCGAGAAGCCGGCCTCGCTGTCGTCGTCGAAACGGCGCCGCTCGCGGCCCTCGCCGCCGAGGCTCTGCACCGCAAGGATGTTCGCGAGGCCCTCCTCGGCGGACGACGTCGTGTTGGCGCCGGCCTTGCGCGCGCGCTCGGCGCTCCGGCGAACGCGCCCGGTGAACGGCAGCGTCGCGATGAGGACGAGCGGGACGAACGCGAGCCCGGCCAGCGCGAGCAGCGGATGGTCGCCGTAGACGAGTGCGATCATTCCCGACACGAGCGCGACGTTGAGCGGCGCGGCGACGGGCGTCAGCAGGAGCCGGTAGCAGGCCTCCGTGATCGACGGCGTGTCGTACATCACGCGATAGACCGCGTCGCCGATCCGCTCGTCGTCGAAGGCCGTCATCGGGAGCGCGTGGATGCGCTCGAACAGCCGCGAGCGGTAGTGGTGGTTGAGGTCCTGCGTGAGGCGGATCGTCCAGCGGAAGTCGAAGTAACCGAGCAGACCTCCCGCGAGGCTGAAGCCGGCGTTCGCCTGGTTCTCGGTCCGCGTCGCGATGTCCTGGCCGCCGGCGAGGTACGCGTCCATGCGGTCGTTCTCGCTCGCGCCGGCGCCGACCGCGCCGATCAGCAGCAGCAGCACGGCCTGCGCGCCGACGGTCCAGAACAGGATCGTCGCGGGCGAGGCGCCCGCGAGCGGAGCGAGAAGCGGCTTCACGAAGAACGGGTAGGGCGTCACCGACTGGCCGATCGGCACCGCTTCGATCACGTGGTCGATCACGATCTTCACGGGCCACGGCAGCAGGAGCATCGGCAGGAGGCTCACGATCAGAAGCCCGAGCTTGACGGCGAAGCGGCCGCGAAGCGGCGCGACGTAGCGCAGCGCGCGGCGGAGCAGCCGCGCGGACTCGCGCCCCGAGATGCGCTCGCGCTCCTCGAAGTCGGCTCTCACGATGCCGCCCCGGCGTGCGCGGACGCCGTCTCCGCGTCGACGAGGCGGCGGTACGCGCCGCCCGCGCGGGCGATCAGCTCGCCGTGCGAGCCGCTCTCGACGACGCGGCCGTCGGAAAGGCAGACGATCCGGTCCGCGCGCCGGATGGTCGAGAGGCGGTGCGTGATCAGGAAAATCGTTCGCTCGCGACCCCACGCCGCGAGGTTCTCGAGCACGCGCATCTCGGTCTCGGCGTCGAGCGACGCGGTCGGCTCGTCGAGAACGAGGATCGGCGTGTCCTTCATCACGGCGCGCGCGATCGAGAGGCGCTGGCGCTGCCCGGTCGAGAGCTTCGCGCCGCGCTCGCCGAGGAGCGTGTCGTAGCCCTGCGGAAGGCGCTCGATGAACGCGTCGGCGCACGCGATGCGGGCCGCCTCGCGGACGGCGTCGTCCGGAGCGTCCGGCACCGCGTAGCGGATGTTCTCGCGCACGGTCGTCCCGAAGAGCAGGTTCTCCTGCAGCGCGATCGCGACCCTGGAGCGCAGGCTCGCGAGGGTGAAGCGGCGCAGGTCCGCGCCGTCGATCTCGATGCTCCCCTTCTCGGGGTCGAAGAGCCGGAGCAGGAGCGCCATCAGCGTGCTCTTTCCCGACCCGGTGGGGCCGACGACGGCGGTGATCGTCCCGACCGGCGCTTCGAGACTGACCTTCTCGAGCGCGAGGCGGTCTTCGCGGTAGCGGAAGGTCACGTCGCGGAAGGCGACGCCGTGCCGGACGTCGACGAGCGCCGCGGCGCCGGGTGCGTCGCGGACGTCGGGCTCGAGGTCGAGCAGCTCGAAGACGCGGTCGAGGCCGATCGCGATGTCCTGCACGCGGCCCCACGTCGAGAACAGCCGCCGCACCTGATCGGCGCCGCCGGCGAAGTTCATCTTGATGCCGTTGAACAGACCGAGATTCCAGGCGGTGAAGCCGAAGGCCGCGAGAAGGCGCTGCGCGAAGAGGGGGGCGCCGGCATGCGTTTCGAGCGCCGCCCACACCGTGCTCGCGAGCATCGCGACGCCCGAGATCCAGAAGATCTCCATGCTGAAGATCGCGAGCAGACTCCGCGCCTCGAAGGCGCGGTCGAACGCCGCGCGAGACCGCTCCTCGAAGCGCGCCTGCGCGCGCGCCTCGGCGCCGTACGCCTTGAGCACCCTTGCGCCGGCGAGGGTTTCCTGGATCGACGACGTGAGCTCGCTGTTCGACTCGCGCGCCGCGCGGAACCGGACGCGCATGCGCCGCGACAGCAGGCCACCGAGGGCGAGCGCGGGGGGCCAGAGCGCCGCCAGCACGACGGCGAGCCACGGGTCGAAGCAGAAGACGACGCCGACCGAAAAGAGGTAGCGGGCTGCGGCCGCGAGCGGCGTCAGCACCAGCACGTCGATGAGCTGGGTCACCATCGCGCTGTCCTGGTAGAGCCGGTAGATGGCGTCGCCCACCTTGCTGTCGGCGTGGAAGCGGAGCGATAGCGACTGCAGGCGGTCGATGAGATCGAGGCGCAGCGTCTGATTGATTCGCTGCAGAATCCAGACCTGGTAGTACCAGAGGCCGAGAAAGAGCGGCATCGCAACGAGGCCCGCGCCGGCGCCGAGCGCGACGGTGCGGATCGCGACCGCACGGCGCAGGTCGGGGCCGAGCGACGCGACGTGGACGGTGAGCGCCGGATCGAAGCGCAGCAGCGCGGCCTCGACCGCGGTGAGCGGCGAGCCCTGCAGAACGCGCGTCCAGAACAGGTCGAAGAGCAGGAAGGCGATCGGCGCGAGCGCGAGCGCGACGGCCGCGAAGCCCGCGACGAGGCGAAGGACGTGGAGCCGGACGGGGACGAGCAGGCGCAGGCAGCGCAGCAGGATGCCGACGACGAGGCGGAAGTGAAGCCGATCGCCGGCGCCGCCGGCCCCGAGGCGGCGCAGCGAATCGCGGCGCTCCTGCTCCGCCGTCTCCGCGTTCATCCGAGCCGAAGGCTCCGCGCCGACATGAACGCGTACGGTAGGAGGCGAGCCGCCGCGCGGCCACGCACTCCGCTCTACCGGGTGCGGAAGCTCTGGCGAGCCGCGCCCACGCGCGAGGCTTCCATCAGCACGTCGCCGTCGGTCTCGGTGACGTCTCCGAGCGAGGCGACGCGCGCGTAGGCGCGGAGCTGCGTCTTCGTCATGTGGACGGCAATCTCGGGCTTGGCCGCGAGGCGGCGCGCCCAGTCGCCGGCCGTGGCGTCGAGCCGCTCCGCTGGAACCACGCGGTGCACGAGGCCCCAGCGCTCCGCCGTCGCCGCGTCGACGCGCTCGCACAGGAGAATGAGCTCGCGTGCTCGCGCCGCACCCACTTCGTGGAGGAGGCGCGGCGTGGCGCCCCACGTGAGCGGGATGCCGAGGTCGACCTCGGGAACGTGGAGCCAGGTGCCTTCGGCGGCGATCCGGAAGTCGCACGCGACCGCCAGCGCGACGCCGCCGCCGATCGCATAGCCGTGCAGGCGCGCGATCGTCGGCACCTCGGCCTCCTCGATCGCGCGAACGGCGCGCCGGCCGAGCTGCGCGGCGTAGCGCCGCTCGCGTTCGGTCGCGCCGGAGTCCGCCGCCATTCTCGACGCCGCCGGAGGGCTCTTGCGGTCGGCGCCGGCGCAGAACGCGGCGCCGCGGCCGCCGAGAACGACGGCGCGCGTCTCGAAGTCCGAAGCCAGACCCTCGAAGACCTCGGTGATCGCCTCGAGCGCCGCCGTGTCGAGCGCGTTTCGCCGCTCGGGGCGGTCGAGCCACACGCGCAGCACGGGGCCGTCGCGCTCGATCGAGAGCGGCCCTTCGCTCATGTGCGCGGGCACCGTGCGGCGCTCGCGGCCGCGCTCCGGAGAAGGCGGGCGAGGCGGAGCGCGCGCGTCACGGGAGCTTCTCGCCCTTCGCGGCCTCGAGCACCGCGTACCAGTCGCGGCGCGAGAGGTGCACCTTGAATGCATCGGCCGCGTCCCGGATTCGCTCGAGCCGCTGCGTTCCGATGATCGGGATCGGCCGCGACGGATGGACGAGGATCCAGGCGAGGACGACCGCCGCTCGCGAGACCTCTTCGCGCTCGGCGAGGATGTCGAGGTTCTCGATCAGGTTCGCGAGCGCCTCGCCGCCGGGCTCGCGCCTCGCCTGTTCGGGCGAGAGGCCGAGGCGCCCGCGCGCGAGCGGGCTCCACGCGAGCGGCGTCACGTTGCGCTCCATGCACTGATCGAGGACGCCGTCGAAGAGCGGCGCGAGGCAGCACGGTGAGAGCTCGGGCTGGTGGGCCGCGATCGGGAAGGGCAGATGGCGCTGGAGCGCGGCGAACTGCGCGCGCGAGAAGTTCGAGACGCCGACCTCGCGGATCTTGCCTTCGCGGCGCAGCCGGTCGAGCGCCGCGGCGAGCTCGTGCGGATGGACGAGCAGGTCGGGCCGGTGGATCTGGTAGAGGTCGATCACGTCGGTGCGAAGGCGCTTGAGCGAGCCTTCGCACGCGGCGGCGAGATGCGCCGGGCTCGCGTCGTACGGGACGCCCTGCACGATCCCGCCCTTGGTCGCGAGGAGCATGCGGCGGCGCAGCGACGGCGTCTCGGCGAGCACGCGTCCGAACAGATCCTCGGCGGCTCCCTCGCCGCCGTAGATGTCGGCGTGGTCGAAGAGGTTGATTCCGATCGCGAGGGCCGTCTCGATCTTCTCGCGCGCCTCGCGAACGCCGGTTCCGGCGAAGCGCCAGCAGCCCCACGAGAGCGGGAAGGCCCGGAGCTGCGTCGGGCCGAGGGCCCTGGGCTCGAGGAGGATCGGGAGGGCGTCCATCGCGCGGCTAGTATTCCACGAACCGCGAACGGAAGGAACCGGCATGACCGACGTCGTGCGCTACGGGGTGATCGGAACCGGGATGATGGGATGCGAGCACATCCGGAACATCGCCCTCGTTCCCGGAGCCGAGGTGACGGCGATCGCCGACCCGCACGAGGAGAGCCGCCGCTGGGGGCGGCTGTCCGCGGGCGAGGGCGTCGAGGTCTACGACAGCCCGCGGGAGCTGCTCGCGAAGGCCGCCGTCGACGCCGTCGTCGTCGCGACGCCGAACTACACGCACTACGACGTGCTGCGCGCGGTCTTCGAGACGCACAAGCACGTGCTGGTCGAGAAGCCCCTGTGCACGACCGTCGAGGACTGCTTCCGGGTCGTCGAGGCCGCGGCGAAGCACCCCGGCCTCGTCTGGGTCGGGATGGAGTACCGCTTCATGCGGCCGGTCTGGCGGCTCGTCGAGGAGGTGCGCGCCGGCGCGATCGGGCGGCTTCGCATGCTCGCGATCCGCGAGCACCGCTTTCCGTTCCTGCGCAAGGTCGGCGACTGGAACCGCTTCTCGCGCAACACGGGCGGAACGCTCGTCGAGAAGTGCTGCCACTTCTTCGATCTCATGAATCTGCTGACGCAGCAGCGCCCGGTGCGCGTCTACGCGTCGGGCGCGATGGACGTGAATCACGTCGACGAGCGCTACGGCGGCGAGACGCCCGACATCCTCGACAACGCGTACGTCGTCGTCGATTACCACGACGGCGTGCGCACGCTCCTCGACCTGTGCATGTTCGCCGAGAACTCGCGCAACGAGATGGAGATCGCGGCGACGGGAGACCGCGGCAAGGCCGAGGCCTTTCTCCCTGCGCACGAGCTCGTGCTGACGAGGCGCGACCGCGACGAGCCCGCCACGATCCGGTTCCAGGTCGACCCGCGCGCGAAGCAGGCGGGCGCGCACCACGGATCGACCTTTCTCGAGCACCTCGCATTCGTGGCCGCGATCCGGACGGGCGGCCGGCCGATCGTGAGTGCCGAGGACGGCGCACTCGCCGTCGGAGTCGGCGCCGCAGCCGAGCAGTCGGCGCGCGAGCGGCGCCCGGTCGAGCTGCGCGAGCTGGGGTTCTGACTCGGCTCGCAGGCCCCGGGGCTTCTCGGGCGCGCGCGCGGATGGTATCGGTCTTCGTTCGGGAGGTGCGCGCGCGGTGACGGGCGAAGAGGTGAGCGAGAAGAACGGGGTCGCCACCGGCGACGCGCCGAAGGGGCCGTACCACCCGCTGCGCGTCGCACGCGTCATCGACGAGACGAGCGAGGCGCGGTCGATCGTGCTCGAGATCCCCGACGCGCTGCGCGACCTCTTCGCGTACGAGGCGGGGCAGTTCCTCACCTTCCGCTTCGAGGTCGAAGGCGAGAAGCTCGTTCGCTGCTACTCGCTCGCGAGCTGCCCGGCGAGCGAGACCGAGCACAAGGTGACGGTGAAGCGCATCCAGGACGGGCGCGTCTCGAACTGGATCCACGACACGCTCGCGGCGGGCCACGTGGTCGAGGTGATGCGCCCGGCGGGCCTGTTCACGCTGCGAAACCGTGATCACCCGGTCGTGCTCTTCGGTGCGGGAAGCGGCATCACGCCGTGCATCTCGATCGTGAAGACCGCCCTCGCGACGACCGGGCGCCGGGTGCGCCTGCTCTACGCGAACCGCGACGAGGCCTCCGTCATCTTCCGATCGGAGCTCGACGATCTCGAGTCGCGCTACCGCGATCGGCTGCGCGTCGTGTACCGCTACGACGCCGTGCACGGCTTCGCCGACGAGGCCGCGATCCGCGACTTCGCCGGCGCCGGCGCCGATGCGGACTTCTACGTCTGCGGCCCCGCGCCGTTCATGGAGCTCGTCCTGCGGGCGCTCCGCGGGCTCGGCGTCGCGCGCGAGCACGTCTTCGTCGAGCGCTTCGGATCGCCGGACGAGGCGGCGCCCGCGTCGGCCTCCGAGGCGGCGCCGCCTGCGGCGAAGGCCGCCGCCGAGGCGAGCGCGCGAAGCGACGAGGCCGCCGTCGCGCTTCGCGTGACGCTCGGCGGCGCGACGCACGAGGTCGCGTGCGGCCCCGGCGACACCGTCCTCGCCGCGGTGCGGCGGGCCGGCCTCGAGCCCCCCTTCGCGTGCGAGGAGGGCTACTGCGGCTGCTGCATGGCGCGCGTTCGCGAGGGCGGCGTCGACATGAAGGCCAACGACTGCCTCGACGCCCGGCAGCTCGCCGAAGGCTGGGTCCTCACCTGCCAGAGCATCCCGCGCGCGGGCGTGCTGCGGGTCGACTACCCGGATTGACCCGCGGCGCGACCGGAAGGCCGCGGGGTGCGGCCGCGCCCGGCGGGCGCTCACCGCAGCGAACCACGATGCGCCGAAGCTCCGGCGCAGTCCGGCGTAGCGGCGGCCTCGTGCGCGACACCTCGCCGCGCTCGATCCGGCGCCCGCACCGGCCGGATCCCTGTGCGCGCGACTCCGCCGAGAGGTCTCCCGTGGTATAAGGGCGCGCATGCGGTGCGGGCGCGGTGCGGCACTCTGCGGAATCTGGACGGCGGGGCTGATGTTGCTGTCGGGGCCCGAGCCCGCTCTGGCGACCGAACCCGTCGAGGTCTCCGGGACGGTCCTCCAGACGCAGGTCAGCGGGACGTCGACGCGCTCGGCAAGAGGAGACCTCTTCGAGGAAGGCGAGCTCCCCGGTGAGCCCGGCCCCGCCATCGGCCACTACGCCCTGCGGAGCTCTTCCGGCGACGTGCGAGTCGCTCCGACCCTCGTCAGCCTGACGACGCCCGACGGGACGCTCGTCGCGCGCGTTCGGGCCGTGCGCTCGGCGCGCAGAGTCGACACGTCGAGCGGGCGTCCGATCGCGCCCGGCGCCCCTGCGGATGCGCGGTGCGCGACCGGCAGCGAGCCGACCTGCATGCAGCCGGGGGACGCACCGGCCGCGAACCGCTCCGCCTTCGACGCGATCTGCGATGCCGCCCGCGGCATCGACGACACCGATCCGACGCGCTGCGCACTCGACCTGTTCCAGAGCACGGCCTTTCTCGGGGACGGCCCCACGCTGGCGCAGCTCTTCAGTCAGGTGTTCGCCGGCAGCCCGACCGGCATCGAGATCCTCCACGACTCCGGCTTGTCGGGGGACGACGCGTACGCGCCGCTCGTCTCGCTGGCGATCCAGAGCGGGGACGGGAGCCCCGCGGGCTACTTCGCCGGGGATGCCCTGAACGGGGGAGGGTTCGGCGGCTGGCCTTTTCCTCACCGATTCTCGCAGACGCTCGCGCAGGTTCTCACGCCGCAGCAGGCGGCGCTGCTCGGATGCGGGCCGTTCTACGGGACGCACTGCGACGGCGGGGCCAATGCGTACGACGCGACACCGGCGCCGGGCGGCATCGATCTGCTGCGAGCCGAGGCGGGAGCCCTGCTGCAATCCTTCGCACCGCGAGACGCCGCGTTCCGCACCGACGACGCGACGGTCGTCCAGCCGGGCACGTCCGGGGACACGTCTCTCGCCTGCGACCGCGACGGCTCGTTCGGTGTCGCGGTTCGTCTTCCCGGGTGTTGGGATCCAGGCGGAGTCGCTCCGCAGCCGCGCTTTCCGGCCGGCGTCGATCTCGTTCCCGGGATCGGCTCCGCGGCTCTGGGTCCGATCCGGTTCGCGACCGGGCATCCGCTGACCGGCCAGCTCTGGCGAAGCGAGATGGCCGCGCTCTCGTGGAACTTCCAGGCCTGGCTCGTCCTGTGGACCCCGGACGTCGGAACGCCCGGTCTTCCGCAGGAGAGCTGCTTCGATCCGTCGCGCCCGTATCGCACGGACGGGTGCTCGTTCGTCAAGCCGCAGCTCTGCGGCGGCGTGCGCGTGTTTCGGGAGCTCGCGCCGCGTCTCGCAGCGGGAGATCCGACCGGCCGGCCGGACCTGCGCTTCACGTGGGAGAGCGGGGGAGAGCTCCTCGTCGAGAGCGCGACGGGACGCTTCGCGCCGCTGGCAGGCGGATTGGCGCTCGCGTCGAGCCTGCTCGCGCCGAGATCTCCCGGCGCGCCCGCCGGCGTCTCGCTCTTGCTCTTCGCTCCCGCGGATGCGGATGCGGACGGCGACGGCGTTCCCAACGCGGCGGACCGCTGCCCCGCGACGGCCGACGCGGCTCAGCACGATGCCGATGGGGACGGCGTCGGCGACGCCTGCGACGACTGCCAGGACGCTCCGAACCCCGATCAGCGCGACTCGAACGCCGACGGCATCGGCAACGCCTGCGATCCGGATCTCGACGACAACGGGGTCGTGAACTTCGCCGATCTCGCCCGCATGAAGGCGGCCTTCTTCGGGAGCGACGCCGACGCCGACCTCGACGGAAACGGTACGGTGAACTTCGCCGACCTCGCCCGGATGAAGCAGCGCTTCTTCCGGGCCCCGGGGCCCTCCGCGCTGGCGCAGTGAACCGGTGGCGCTCGGAAGGACGTGGCGCTCCGCGCGGTGAAGGAGTTTCTGCGAGGAGTCCGGCGAGCTGCGCGGCGTCTCGCGCGCCCGGCCGCCCGCGCGCCGCTCCGGTCGGGACCGGGAGGAGTCGCTAGGTTTCGTCCCGTGTTTCCTTCGGTGTCGTCCTGACGTTCGGCTCCACTCCGTCGTCGCGGTTCGAGACGCTCCTGCGCTACGTGCCGGCGCTCGGCGCGCTGCGCGGCTACGGCTTCGAAGCGGCGCGCGGCGACTTCGTCGCGGGGCTCAGCGTCGCGGCCGTGGCCGTGCCGCAGGCGATGGCCTACGCGATGGTGGCGGGGCTGCCGGCGCAGTACGGGCTGTACACGGCGATCGTGATGACGGCCGTCGGCGCCCTCTTCGACTCGTCGCGCCAGCTCATCAACGGACCGACCAACGCCATCTCGATCGCGGTCCTGTCGGCGATCGCGACGGTCGCGCCCGACCGCAAGATCGAGGCCGCGATCCTGCTCGCGTCGATGGTCGGTGCGGTGCAGCTCGGAATCGTGCTGCTGCGTCTGGGTGACCTCACGCGGTACATCTCGCATTCGGTGATCGTCGGCTTCACCCTCGGCGCGGGTGGCCTTCTCGTCCTCGACCAGTGGAAGAACCTCGTCGGCCTGCAGGCGGCCGGAAGCCCCCACGACCACTTCCTCGTTCGGTTCGCGCGCTCGCTCCTCGAAGGGGGCCGGATCCAGCCCGAGACCGCCGCGATCGGGATCGGGTCGATCGCGCTCCTGCTCGCCCTGCGCTGGATCAAGGAGCGGGTCGGCTGGAGGCTGCTCCCCGACCTGCTGCTGGTCGTGATCGCGATGACCGCCGTGGTGGGCTGGCTCGGCCTCGACGCGGGCGGCGTGCGCGTGGTCGGAGAGATTCCGGCCGCGCTGCCATCGTTCGAGCCTCCGAAGCTCGACTCCCCGATGGCGCGCGAGCTCTCGACGGGGGCGCTGGCGATCGCGCTGCTCGGACTGCTCGAGGCGGTCGCGATGGCGAAGGCGATTGCGGCCCAGACCGGGCAGAAGCTCGACGTGAACCAGCAGTGCCTGTCGGAGGGGCTCGCAAACCTCACGGGGAGCTTCTTCCAGTGCTTTCCGGGGTCGGGCTCGCTCACGCGCTCGGCGATCAACCAGCAGGCGGGCGCGGCGACGCAGTGGTCGGGAATCTGGTCGGCGCTGGCGGTGGCGCTCATCGTGCTGGTCTTCGCGCCGTACGCTCACTTCATCCCGCGCGCCGCGCTGGCAGGCATCCTGATGGTGTCGGCGTACCGGATGATCGACTGGCATGCGCTCTCGTACCACGTCCGCACCACGCGCTTCGACGCCGCGATCGTCGCGGTGACGGCCGTCTCGGCGATCGCGATCTCCGTCGAGTTCTGCGTCCTGATCGGCGTCTTCATGTCGTTCCTGCTCACGGTGCCGCGTGCGGGTCGCATGCTCCTCACCGAGTTCGTGATCACGCCGGAAGGCAGCGTCCACGAGCGGCTCCCGGACGACCGGCCCTGCGACCGCATCGCCATCTTCGGCCTCGAGGGCGAGATGTTCTTCGGTGCGTCGGCGGCGCTCGAGGCGCACTTCGCGACGATCGAGAGACGACTGACGCCCGAGACCGCGGTTCTGGTGCTTCGCGTCAAGCGTGCGCGCAACCCCGACGCGGTCGGCATGACGCTGCTCGAGCAGTTCATCGACCGCATGCAGGCGCGCGGCGTTCACGTGCTGCTGTGCGGCGTGCGCCGCGAGTTCGGCGACAAGCTGGAGCGCAGCGGTCTGGCCCGCCGCCTCGGCGACCAGATCTTCCTCGAGCAGCCGGTGCGCCAGACGAGCACGCTGCTCGCGATTCGCCACGCGTACGAGCGGATCGGCGAGCCGTGCACGAGCTGTCCGGGCCGCGATTCGGGCGGCCGCGAGCGGCCGCTGTACTACGAGATCTGACGAGCTCGCCCGGGTCCCTCGAGCCTCGAGAGGCGCCGGCGGCGAGCAGCCGGCCGCGCGAGAGCCCGCGGCGAGCCCGCGAGGCGCGCGTCCCGGCCTGGCGGCTCTCGGCCACGCACGCTTCCTCCTGGCTGCGGGGCGGGACGCCACAAATCGCTGAATTTCCGGTACGGCGCGCCGTGAATCGCGTAGAATGCGGCGCACAGGTCGCTGGAGGGGGCCATGGGCGAGCGGGGCACGCGGCTCGGGTTGGCGCTGGTGTGCGCGCTGGCGGCGCCGGTCGCGGGCGCCGGCGTGGCGCGCGCCGAGACGGGCTTCGACGTCTCGGTCGAGCGCTTCGAGGTGACGGGCGACGCGCCGTTCACCGACGGGTTCGACGACGGGCTCCGCGACGCCGCGCCGACGTCGCACTTCGTCGATCGCGGTGCGACCGAGGTGAGCGAGCAGGGCGGGGCGCTGCGGCTCACGGACGACGACGGCGCGGGCGGCTCGCCGGGCTACGACCTCACGGTGCTCGATCGCCCGCTGCGAAGGAGCGACGCCGCGGCGTCGGTGACGGTGAGCCTGCGGGGCGGCGCGCACGCCGCGATCCGCGGCCTCGTTCTCGCGCCGGGCGATCCCGCAGCGACCGGAGCGCCGCCGGGCGCGCTCGTGCTCGTCGCGGGGCGAGGACCGCTCGTCGTGGTGACGAATCCCGCGGCTCCCGGCTCCGCCTCCGCGCAGATCGACCTCGAGATGGGCGGCGTATCGCTGACGGGCGGAGGCGACGCTTCGCCGTTTCCCCGCGTCGCGTGGTCGTTCACGTGCACCACGCAGACCGCGAT
>JABLTH010038519.1_pt1 | contig 14360 bp, 12 predicted proteins | sample 7875711 | NCBI WGS metagenome assembly JABLTH01 (sample SAMN14941262, study PRJNA633318) | bioreactor metagenome | isolation source: bioreactor | place: China | collected 2019-03-05 | reverse complement strand
CTTTTTAAAAATTTTTTGGCGTCACCCCGGTAAACCCCAACCCCTTTGGCCCCCCCCCCCCCGCGCCCGCCCCCCCCCATTTGGGGGGGCCCGGGGGGGGGCGGGGGGGTCCGGCCGCCCCGCGCCCCTCTCCGCTCAAGCCTTCAGGGCGTCCTGCAGCATCTCAAGCGCGACGGGATCCTCGATGGTGGTCAGGTCGCCGGTCGCCCGGCCTTCGGCCACGGCCTGGATCGCGCGTCGCAACAGCTTGCCGGATCGTGTCTTGGGCAGCACGTTGACGAACACCACGCGCGCCGGCTTGGCCACCGCACCGAGCTGCTGCTCCACAGTCTTCATCAACTCGGTCTCGAATGCCTGCCGGCCGGGCGCGTCAGCCACCCTGGCCGGATCGCGCGCCACGCAGACTCCCAGCGCCACCTGGCCCTTGAGCGCATCCTGCACGCCGACCACGGCCACCTCGGCCACGCCCGCGTGCGAGGACAGGCTCTCCTCGATCTCGCGGGTGCCAAGCCGGTGGCCGGCCACATTGATCACATCGTCGGTACGGCCGAGGATGAAGACATAGCCGTCTTCGTCCTGCACGCCCCAATCGAAGGTGGAATAACAGCGGCGGTTTGGCACCGACGACCAGTAGGTCTTGACGAAGCGCTCGTCGTCTCCCCAGATCGTGCTCATGCAGCCCGGCGGCAGCGGGCCGTCGATGGCCACCACTCCCTTCTGCCCGGGCGCGCAGACTTCGCCGGTGGACTCGTCGACGATCTTCAGGTCGTAACCATAGGCGGGCACGCCGGGCGAGCCCAGCTTGGCCGGCAGCGGTTCGATGCCGCGCTGGATGGCGATGATCGGCCAGCCGGTCTCGGTCTGCCAGTAGTTGTCCACCACCGGCTTGCCGATACCCTGCTGGATCCAGTCCGCGGTGGGTTCGTCGAGCGGCTCGCCGGCCAGGAACAGCAGGCGCAGGCTGGACAGGTCGTAGCGCTTCAGCCAGGCCGGGTCCTGCTTCTTCAGCACGCGGATGGCGGTGGGCGCGGTGAACATCAGGTTCACCTTGTACTCCTGCACCAGTTGCCACAGGATGCCGCCGTCTGGCCGCACCGGCGTACCCTCGTACATCAGCGTGGCCAGGCCGGCCAGCAGCGGCGCGTAGATGATGTAGCTGTGCCCGACCACCCAGCCGATGTCCGAGCAGGTAAACATGGTATCGCCCGGCTTGCCGCAGAAGATGTACTCCATCGACGTCGCCAGCGCCACCGCATAGCCACCGGTGTCGCGCTGCACGCCCTTCGGCTTGCCCGTGGTACCTGAGGTGTAGAGCACGTAGGACGGCTCGCTCGATTCGAGCCAGGCGCATGGCACGCGCGCCGCGCCCACCTGCCCGCGCCACGCGGCGTAGTCTTCGTCGCGCCCCGGCGTGCGCGCCATCGCCGCCAGCCCGCGGTCGACCAGCAACACGCGCTCGGGCTGGTGCGAGGCCAGGCGCAGCGCCTCGTCGAGCAGGGGCTTGTACGGCACCACCTTGCCGGCACGCGAGCCGGCGTCGGCACTGATGACCACGCGCGGCTGCGCATCGTCGATGCGAGCGGCGAGGCTGACCGAGGCGAAGCCGCCGAACACCACCGAATGGATGGCGCCGATGCGGGCACAGGCCAGCATGGCGAAAGCCGCCTCGGGAATCATCGGCAGGTAGATCAGCACGCGGTCGCCCTTGGCCACGCCGAAAGCCTGCAGGATGGCGGCCATGCGGTTGACCTCGTCGTGCAGCTCCGCGTAGGTGTAGCGGCGGCGCTCGCCGGTTTCGGTGGAAACGTGGATCAGCGCGGTCTGGCCGGCGCGCTCGGCGAGGTGGCGGTCGACCGCGTTGTGGCAGAGATTGGTGCGCCCGCCGACGAACCAGCGCGTGAAGGGTGCTCGGCTGTCGTCCAGCACCTGTTCGAAGGGGGTCTCCCAGTCGATGCGTCTGGCCTGTTCGGCCCAGAACCCCTCGGGGTCGGCCAGGGAACGCGCGTGCAGGGCGCGGCTAGCGGTCATGGCTGTCTCCTCCGCGCGTAGGCGGCTGTGGTTGTGCCGCTAGTTTGCCACCGCCGCGCGTACCGCAGGAAGATCCGCACCCGCCGCTTCCTTGCGCCAGCGCAAGGCAGGCGCCGCCAGCCGCGGCCGTCAGTGCTTCTTGCCGCCCTTGCCAGCCGACGCCTTGGCCGGCGCCGCCTTGGCGGTAGCGGCCCTGGGAGCGGGGGCAGCCTTGGCGGCGGCGCCCCTGGCCGTCGGCGCGGCCTTGCGCGCCGGCGCCGCCGTGGCGCGCCCGCGCGGCTCGGCCCGCGCTTCCGCACGCGGGTGCGCCGACACGCGCACGACCTCTGCACCACCCCGCGCCGCCGGCTCGGCACGCGCGCCGCCAGCGCGCACCGGTACCATCAGCACCAGGCTCTGGCCTGCCACCAGCTTGGTGCCGGGCAGGTGGTTCCAGCCCATCAGCTGGCTGGCGGTGACGCCGTAGCGCCGCGCGATCGACGCCACCGTGTCGCGCCGCCCCGCGCGCACCACGACGCGCCGGGCATCGGGGAGATCGGGCTCCACGGCCAGCATGGCATTGTCGGCCACGCTGGCGCTGATGTCCTCGTCATTGCGTTCGGTACGCGGGATCATCACCGTCGAGCCGGCCTTCAGCCGCATGCCCTTGGGTATGCGGTTGATCTCGCGCAGGGTGTCCGGATCGATCTTCAGCCGCGCCGCCAGCGCCTCCACCCGCTCACGGTTGTCCACCGTGACGGCGGTCCAGCTCGACAGGCCGCCGCGATAGGTATTGAGGTTGTACTGGAAGCGCTCCGCGTTGTCGAAGGGCAGCAGGATCTGCGGGTTGGCCGCGCCGAGGATCACCGGGCGGTTGAAGGAGGGGTTGAGCGCCTTGAACTCCTCCAGCGGCATGTTGGCCAGCTTGGCGGCCAGCGCCACGTCGATGTCGCGCGAGGTAGTGACGGTGACGAAGTAGGGATGGTCGGGAATGTCCGGCAGCTTGATGCCGTAGAGCTCGGGGTTGCTGATGATGTTCTTGACCGCCTGCAGCTTCGGCACGTAGTAACGCGTTTCGTTCGGCATGCTCAGGCTGGCGTAGTCGGTCGGCAGCCCGCGCGCCTGGTTGCGCGAGATCGCGCGCGACACGGCGCCTTCGCCCCAGTTGTAGGCCGCCAGCGCCAGCTGCCAGTCGCCGAACATGTCGTACAGGCGCGCCAGGTAGTCGAGCGCGGCATCGGTCGAGGCCAGCACGTCGCGGCGCTCGTCGCGGAACATGTTCTGCTTGAGCTTGTAGGTCTTGCCCGTGCTCGGGATGAACTGCCACATGCCGGCCGCCTTGGCGCTCGACTCGGCCTGCGGGTTGAACGCGCTCTCGACGAAGGGCAGCAACGCCAGCTCGGTCGGCATGTTGCGACGCTCGAGTTCCTCGACGATGTGGTAGAGGTAGCGGCTCGAGCGGCTGATCATGCGCTCCATGTACTCGGGGCGCTGGGCATACCACTGCGTGCGGTCGTCCACCAGCGTGCCTTCCAGGTCGGGCATGGCGAAGCCGCGCCGGATACGGTCCCAGATATCGCTCTGCTGGACGTTCAGCCAATCCCTGCCGCCGCCTTCGCCACCTGCGGGCGGCTTGCCGCTGGCCGCGTTCAGCCCGCCGGCTGCCTTGCCGGTGGTCAGGCTGTTGAGCGGGTCGGGCGTGCCACGCTGCGCGGTCGCTGTGCCGGCCGTATCGGCGGCGGGCGGCGCGCCCGCGCACGCTGCCAGCAAGGCAGCGCAGGCGACCACCGCCATGAATCGACCAATTTTCATCAATTTCTCGAATCGTGACGCTAAAAAATTGCCTGATGCTATGAAAAACGCGCTATGGCGTCAATGAGATTCTCCCCCGGCAAAGCCGGGCAACCGTCGAGAGACGCGGGAAGCGCCCGGCGCGATGGCGGCCGGGCGGACCCTAGCGGAAGCCGTCCTTCCAGCCGCGCAGTGCGCCGAAAGCCGCCGCATCGTTGCCGGGGTGGCCCCCATGGGCAACGAGCGCCGCACGCACCGCCGGCTCGCGCGAGCGCAGGAAAGGATTGACCGCGCGCTCCAGCCCGATCGTGGTGGGCACGGTCGGCCGGCCCTGCCCGCGCAGATCCTGCACGCGCGCCTGCCAGTCGGCCAGCGCCGCATTGGCCGGCTCCACCGCCAGCGCGAAACGCACATTGGAGGCGGTGTACTCATGCGCACAGTAGACGCGGGTGGCGGGCGGCAATGCCGCCAGCTTGTCGAGCGAGTCCAGCATCTGCGCCGGCGAGCCCTCGAACAGCCGGCCGCAGCCGCTGGCGAACAGGGTATCGCCGCAGAACACGGCCGGACCGCTGTCGCCAAGTGCGGAGTCATCCGCCACGTAGGCCACATGGCCAGCCGTGTGACCGGGCACGTCCAGCACGCGCAGCTGCAACGCTGGCGCCGCCAGTGCCACCACGTCGCCTTCGCGCACCGCCTGGGTGCGGCCGCCGATGCGCTCGCCGGCCGGCCCGATGACCGGCAGCGGGCCGCCGCCGGGCGCGAGCGGATGCGCCTGCAGCAGGTCCGCGACGCCGCCCTGGTGATCGCCGTGGTGATGGGTGATTACAATAGCGCCCAGAGCCAGCCGATGCTGTGCCAGGAAACGCTCGACCGGGCCCGCCTCGCCGGGATCCACCACGGCGGCGCAGTGACCATCGTGGATCGCCCAGATATAGTTATCCTGGAATGCAGGAATCGGCTCCACTCTCAACATACTTGCTCCTATGTCCGACCGACCGATTATAGATTGGGAAGGCTGGCTCGCCTCGCCACCCGGGCAGTACATGCTCGGCTGGGAACAGGGCCAGTACGATCGCACGGTGACGGACATCTTCGGCTACCACGCTGTGCAGCTCGGCCTGCCGGTGATCGACACTCTGCGCGAGAACCGCATGCCCTTCTCGGCGCTTGCGCTGGACGCGGACGGCGGTCCGCACGGTCCGCGCAGCGGCCAGCCCGACGCGCGTCAGCTGTTGTGCCGTTTCGACGAACTGCCCTTCGACACACAGAGCCTGGACCTCGTCACCCTGCCCCATGTGCTGGAGTTCAGCGAGTATCCGCACGAGGTGCTGCGCGAGGTCGCGCGGGTACTGATGCCTGAGGGCCGCGTGGTCGTCACCTGCTTCAACCCGATGAGCCTGTGGGGGGCCCGCCAGGGCCTGAACCGCATCGGCGTCGAGCCCTTCCTTCCGACCGACGCGCAGTCGATCGGTTTCGTGCGCATCAAGGATTGGCTCAAGCTGCTCGGCTTCGATATCATCCGTGGCCGCTTCGGCTGCTACTGCCCGCCCTACCGCACCGAGCGCTGGCTGCAGCGCGCGGCCTTCATGGAGAAGGCGGGCGACCGCTGGTGGCCGATCTTCGGCGCCGTCTACATGATCTCGGCGATCAAGCGGGTGCGCGGCGTGCGCCTGGTCGGCCCGGCATGGAAGCCGGCCAAGGCGTCCCTCAAGCCGGTGGCGGCACCGGTGGCCACCCCGACCGGCACCCACGGCAAGGCCCCTGGCGGCACGCCTCGCGGCGGCGCCTAGGCGCCCGGCCCTGACGCCAATCCCTATCGCCAATCCACATCGCCGGGCCGCGCGCGGGCCGGCACGAACCTTGAATCACATGGAAGCACTGCAAGAAGTCACGATCTATTCCGATGGCGCCTGCAAGGGCAATCCCGGCCCCGGCGGCTGGGGCGCGCTGCTGGTGGCCGGCACGAGCGAGAAGGAACTGTTCGGCGGCGAGCGCGGCACCACCAACAACCGCATGGAACTGACCGCGGTGATCGAGGCCTTGCGGGCGCTCAAGCGCCCATGCCGCATCCAGGTCTATACCGACTCCCAGTATGTGCAGAAGGGCATCAGCGAATGGCTGCCCGGGTGGAAGGCGCGTGGCTGGAAGACCGCCGACAAGAAACCGGTCAAGAATGCCGACCTGTGGCAGTCGCTGGACGTCGAGGCCGCACGCCACCAGGTCAGCTGGCACTGGGTGCGCGGCCACAACGGCCATCCCGGCAACGAGCGCGCCGACGCGCTGGCCAACCGGGGCGTCGCCTCGCTGGCCGCCTGAGGCCTGCCCGCGCGCTCCGGTAGAATGCCCGCCATGCGACAGATCGTTCTCGATACCGAAACCACCGGCCTGAATGCCGCCACCGGCGACCGCCTGATTGAAATCGGCTGTGTGGAGATGGTCAACCGGCGCCTGACGGGGCGCAATCTGCATTTCTACGTCAACCCCGAGCGCGAGATCGACGAAGGCGCGATCGCCGTGCACGGGCTGACGCTCGAGTTCCTCTCGGACAAGCCGCGCTTCGCCGAGGTGGTCGAGCCCATCCGCGAGTTCGTGCGCGATGCCGAGCTGATCATCCACAACGCGAGCTTCGACCTGGGCTTCCTCGACATGGAATTCCAGCTGCTCGGCCTGCCGCCATTCCGCGAGCACGTCGGCGGCGTGATCGATACGCTCAAGGAAGCGCGCCAGATGTTCCCCGGCAAGCGCAATTCGCTCGATGCGCTGTGCGATCGGCTGGGCGTCAGCAACGCGCACCGGACGCTGCACGGCGCCTTGCTGGATGCGGAACTGCTGGCCGAGGTCTACCTCGCCATGACGCGCGGCCAGGACTCCCTGGTCATCGATGCCCTCGACGATGGCGACGGACCGGGTCACGCGGTGGCCTCGGCGGACCTGTCCGCGCTCGACCTGCCCGTGCTGCGCGCCAGCGAGGAAGAGGTGGCCGCCCATGCAGCAGTGCTGAAGGAACTCGACAAAGCGAGCGGCGGCAAGACCGTCTGGCAGGAGGTGCCGGCGGCCTGAAGCCACCTGCGGCAAAGTGCCAATGGCGCAGCGCCGCAAGAATTTTGCGGAAAGGGCTTTACAAGATACCGCAGCTTCTGCATAATCTCATTTCTCCGCTGCACGACAGCAACAACGCAGCAGCAGGGGTGGTTAGCTCAGCGGTAGAGCACTGCCTTCACACGGCAGGGGTCACAGGTTCAATCCCTGTACCACCCACCAGATTTGGCTGGCAACGCCTTACGTTGCCAAAAAACCCCGAAGCCGGAAGGCCTCGGGGTTTTTTGTTTTGCGCCATCATGCCTGGGCGCTTCGGCTTTGGCGAAGGAAGGAGCAAGCGCCCCCCCCCCTTCCTGCGCGCTTACCGCCAGACCCCCTCGTCCGGCACCACGGTGGCGAAACGGTCATGCAGCGCGGCCAGCGCGGCGCGATGCACCTGCGCCGCCGGCAGCGCAGGCCCGCCGAGCGGATCCGGCAGGTCGCGCGTAGCGCAGGCGCCCGCCACCACGGTGCTGCGATAGCCGTGATCGAGCGCCGCGCGCACCGTCGCGCTGACGCACATATGCGTCTGGAAACCCGCCACTACCAGTTCCTTGCGGCCGGTCCGCGCGAGCACCGCGGCGAGGTCGGTGCCGGCGAAGCTGTTCGGCAGCCCCTTGACCACGGTGGCTTCGCCGGCAGCCGGAACGAGGTCGGCGATGATGGCCGCGTAGGGTCCGCTCGGATCGAAGGCCCCGCTACCCGGGCGCCCATGGTGGACCACGTGGACGACCGGTGCGCCCCGCTCGCGCGCCTGCGCCAGCAGCGCGGCGCAGCGGGCCACCGCCGCCGGCATGCCACTCAGCGGCAGCCGGCCATCGACATATTCACGCTGGTGGTCGATCAGCAGCAGCACGGCGGCGTCCCAGGCGGACGGCGCGCGGCTGGCGCCGGCAAGATCGAGCAGGGTGAAGGCTTGGGACATAGCGAGGATCTCCTGGTACAGGTGGCAGGGGCGGCCCAGGGATAGCGGCGCGCACCGCCGCGGGCCAGAGGCGCGGCAGGCGCCTTCCGGGACGCTTCGCAGCCATCTTAGGCTGCGCTAAGCTGCACGCCAATTCTCCAATCCCTCACGATCGCTGTGCAAAAACGTTCACTCTGCTGGGATGACCTGCTGACCCTGTCGGCACTGCAACGCTGCGGCAGCTATTCCGCCTGCGCACGCGAACTCGGTCTCACCCATGCCACCGCGATCCGCCGCATACGGCGCCTGGAAGCCGCGCTCGGCGGCGCGGTCGCCACGCGCACCGACGGCGCCTTCGTCCTCACCGGCACCGGCCGCGCGGCCTTGGAGGCGGCGCGCCAGATGGAACGCAGCGCGGATCGCCTGCTGCGGGAGACCGAACACGCCGGAGCCGGCGTCTCGGGCGAGGTGCGGGTGGCCGCCACGGCCGCGCTCGGCAGCGAATTCCTCACACCGCGGCTGCCGGGCCTGTACGCCGCCCATCCAGCCATCCAGGTACGGCTCGAACTGGACAATCGCGTTGCCAGCCTGGCGCGCCGCCGCGCGCATATCGCGGTGCGACTGGCACGCCCGCAGGAGGAGGATGTCGTGGCGCAGCGTGCCGGCACCGTGCAATTCGGCTTCTACGTGCGCGCCCACGACGCGGCGATGCACCGCCCGGATGCCAGCGCGAGCGCTGCCCTGCCCTGCTGTGCGCTGCTGGACGATGGCCTCGGCCTGCCCGAGTGCGCCTGGCCGCAGGCGCGCGGCGGCCCGGTCGCCTTCCAGTCCAACAGCCTGCATGCCGTGCAGCAGGCGGTGCGGGCCGGCCTGGGTGCGGGCCTGCTGCCGCACTACCTGGCCGCTCACGATGCCAGCCTGGCGAAGCTGCACGATGTGCCGGAAGTGACGCGCGAGATCTGGCTCGCCTATCCGGCGGAATTCCGCGGCCACTCGCGCTTCCGTCCGGTCATCGACTGGTTGCAGCAGACGCTCGCCACCTGCCCTTGACCTGCCCTTGATGCCGGACCTTCACCTGTACCTGCGCTCCTTCGCTTCTGCTAATCTTGACTGTCGGTTCCGTGCCGGCAGGCATGGGCAGATCGCGGCACCGGCCGCGTTCGATCCGCGTCCCCACAGGCCAGAAGAAGCACGAAGCAAGCACGCATGCGGCACTCTTTGAAATACCGGGTAGCTCTCGCCGCCGCGCTGGTGGTGACGCTGATTCTCGGCGTGCGTGTGCTGGCCTCCCAGTATTACGCCTATGCATCGCTGCGCCAGCTGCTGGAGACCGAGCAGGCCCGGCAGACCGACCTCGTCGCGCAGCACCTGGACGACAAGTTCGACAGCCGCATCCACCTGCTGCGCCGGCTGGCGCGCCAGCTCGAACCGATGCTCGACCAGCCGCCGGCGACGCTGCGGGTCTTCGCCTCCGGGATGGTGGACACGCCGGAGGACTTCAATGCTGTCTTCCTGGCCTGGCCGGACGGCGATGTCGCCTTCAGCACCGCCGTGCCCCAGGAGCGACGGCTGCAGGTCAAGGACCGCGACTATTTCCGCGCACTCGAGGCGGGCGCCTCCGTGGCGACCTCCGACCTGCTCTACGGGCGCATGAGCAGCGCACCGGGCATGGTGCTCGCCGTGCCACTGCGCGCGCCGGACGGAACGCTGCGAGCGGTGGTCGGCGGCGCGCTCAACCTGGCCGAGGACAACTTCCTGCACGAGTTGCGCGACGGCCGCCTCGGCAGCGGCGGCATCTATTGCCTGGTGTCCTCCGGGCAGAATCCGCGCTATGCGATGCACGCCGAGCCGGCCAGGATCATGCTCCCGGCGGCGCAGGGCACGGCCGACGCCTGTGGCCTGGCGACACCGGCGGCCAAACCCTGGGAGTTCCTGCGGCCCGCGCGCCCCGTCGTCACGCGCCGCAGTCTCGACCTGAACGGCTGGACCGTCGTGTCGGTGCTGCCGGCCGAGCAAGCCTTCCTGCCGCTGATCGACGTGCGTCACAAGTGGCTGCTGATCGGCCTGCTGACGCTGGCGGGGGCTGCCGGCCTGATGTGGCTGGTGGTGCGGCGCCTGCTCAAGCCGCTCGAAGACTTCCATCGGGCCGTCGACGCCGTGGCGCTCAACGCCGACGCGCTCAACCAGTTGCCGACGCAGCGCCGGGACGAGATCGGCCAGCTCGCCTCGGCCTTCGCCGGCGTCGTGCGCCAGCTTCATGAGCGCGAGAGCGCGCTCAAGGCTGCCAAGGACCTGGCCGCCGAGAGCGAGAAGCGGATCGAGGCCATCGCCAACCATGTGCCGGACTTCATCTCCCTGGTCGACGCGAAGGAGCGCTACGTCTTCGTCAACCAGGCCTATGCGCGCCATTTCGGGCTGCCGGTGCAGCAGATCGTCGGCCTCAAGCTGCGGGAACTGTGGGGTACGCCGACCTATCTGGCCGTGCGGCCTCACCTGGAGCAGGCGTTCGCCGGCAGGGCCGTGACCTACACTCAGGAAAGCCCGGACGGCACCGAATGCCTGGAAGTCAGTTGCCAGCCTGCCTGGGACGACGCGCGCGATACGGTCGTCGGCCTCTATATGTTCGCCCGCAACGTGACCGCCGAGCGCCAGGCGCTGCGCTCGCTGGAAGCGCAGACCGTCAGCGACCACCTGACCGGCCTGCTCAACCGTAAAGGCTTCGACCGCTGCCTGGCCGAAGCCATGAACCCGGGCGAGGGGCCAGACCAGAGCATCGCCCTGATGCTCGTCGACCTGGACGACTTCAAGCACATCAACGACAGCCACGGACACGCCGTGGGCGACGAACTGCTGGCAGGGTTCGGCAGGCGCCTGTCGGCGTGCGTGCGCGAAGGCGACGCAGTCGCCCGCATCGGCGGCGACGAATTCGCCATCGTGCTGCGCAATGCGATCGCGCCGGCCGATCTCGAGCGGATCGCCCAGGGCATCGTGCAGGGTTCGCTGCAAGCGCACCGGATCGCCGGCCGCGCACTGGTGGCCACCGCCAGCGTCGGCGCCGCCGTGCACCTGGCCGGCGACGGCCAGACTGCCAGCGAACTGTTCATGCGCGCGGACATGGCGCTCTACGAGGCCAAGCGGCGCGGCAAGGCGCGCTACGCCTTGCAGGTCGTGCACGACCGGGCCTGAAGCCCGGCCGCCACGCCGCCGGCGCGCCCCCGTGCGGGGCACGCCGGCCGGGGCTCAGCGCACCCGCCCTTCCTTCCATGCCTGCAGCAGCTTGTCGTAGGCGATGGTTTCACCCTTGGGCTTCTCGTTGGACAGCTTCTGCCAAGGCGCATGCTCGCTCGACAGCCATTTGGCCGGATCCTCCTTCGGGTTGAGCTTGGGCGCGCAGTTCGCCATGCCGGCGCGCTGCAGCCGCCCCATCACCTGCTCCATCTCGTCGGCGAGGTTGTCCATCGCGGCCTGCGGCGTCTTCTCGCCGGTGACAGCCGTGGCCACGTTCTTCCACCAGAGCTGCGCGAGCTTCGGATAGTCGGGCACGTTGGTGCCGGTCGGCGTCCATGCCACCCGCGCCGGGCTGCGGTAGAACTCGATCAGGCCGCCGTACTTGGCCGCGTTCTTGGTCAGGTACTCGTGGTGGATATCGCTGTCTCGGATGAAGGTCAGCCCGGTCAGCGATTTCTTCAGCGACACCGTCTTCGAGGTCACGAACTGCGCGTACAGCCAGGCCGCGGCGAGGCGGTTGGGATCGGTGTTCTTGAAGAAGGTCCAGGAGCCCACGTCCTGGTAGCCGTTCTGCATGCCCTGCTTCCAGTACGGGCCGTAGGGCGACGGCGCCATGCGCCACTTCGGGCTGCCGTCGGCATTGACCACCGGCAGGCCCTTCTTGGTCATGTCGGCCGTGAACGCGGTGTACCAGAACACCTGCTGCGCGATCTGCCCCTGCGCCGGCACCGGGCCCGCTTCCGAGAAGGTCATGCCCATCGCCTGCGGTGGCGCGTACTTCTTCATCCAGTCGATGTACTTGGTCAGCGCGTAGACCGCGGCCGGGCTGTTGGTGGCACCGCCACGCGCCACCGAGGCGCCCACCGGCGTGCACTTGTCCGCGGCCACGCGGATGCCCCACTCGTCGACCGGCAAGCCGTTGGGCAGGCCCTTGTCGGCGGCACCGGCCATCGACAGCCAGGCGTCGGTGAAGCGCCAGCCGAGCGACGGGTCCTTCTTGCCGTAGTCCATGTGGCCGAAGACCTTCTTGCCGTCGATCTCCTTGACGTCGTTGGTGAAGAACTCGGCGATGTCCTCGTAGGCCGACCAGTTGGTCGGCACGCCCAGCTCGTAGCCGTACTTGGCCTTGAACTTGTCCTTCAGGTCCTGGCGCGCGAACCAGTCGGCGCGGAACCAGTACAGGTTGGCAAACTGCTGGTCGGGCAGCTGGTAGAGCTTGCCGTCGGGCGCAGTGGTGAACTTGGTGCCGATGAAGTCCTTGACGTCGAGTCCGGGGTTGGTCCACTCCTTGCCCGCGCCGCTCATGTAGTCGCTCAGCGGCAGGATGGCGCCGTAGCGGTAGTGCGTGCCGATCAGGTCGGAGTCGGAGATCCAGCCGTCATAGATGGACTTGCCCGACTGCATCGAGGTCTGCAGCTTCTCGACCACGTCGCCTTCCTGGATGATGTCGTGGGTCACCTTGATCCCGGTGATCTCCTCGAAGGCCTTGGCCAGGGTCTTCGATTCGTACTCGTGGGTCGTCAGCGTCTCCGATACCACGCTGATCTGCGTGACGCCCTTGGCCTTGAGTTTGGCGGCAGCGTCGATGAACCATTTCATCTCGGCCAGCTGCTTGTCCTTGGACAGCGAGGACGGCTGGAACTCGTTGTCGACCCACTTCTTGGCATCGGCTTCGCCGGCCCAGGCCGCGTGGCCGCAGGCCAGCGCCGCTGCGCAGGCGAACGCCGTCATGCCCAACTTCATCTGCACCTTCATGAACGCCTCCTCGTGACTCCCCCTTCCCGCTGTATCGTTGGACCGCGGCCCCGGGAAGGGACAAGCCGCCAGGCCCATTGGCTCGGATATCTCTACTCCACCCAGCTCCGCCGCGCCCTGCTCCGGCGCCGGCCGTGCGACCGCTGCCGCGGCGCTCAGCCCTTGCGCAGGATCAGCGCCAGCACCAGCATCGACACCACGAAGCTGATCCATACCGACGGCTCATCGGCCAGCGAGAACCAGCCCGCCATCTTCTCGCCCAGCCCGACCCAGGCCAGGTTGATCCAGGCGGCGCACATCAGCCCGATGAAGAGGCGGTCGCCGCGCGTGGTCGCGATGGGCAGGAAACCCTTGCGCAGCACCGACGGCGCGCGCGTCTCCCACAGCGTCATGAGGGCCAGCATCACCACGATGCAGGAAAAGAAGACGGCCACCGGCGTGGTCCAGACCATCCAGCTGAACATGGACTTTCCTCCGCATCAGACGCGGCCCATCGCGAAGCCCTTCGCGATGTAGTGCCGCACGAACCAGATCACGATGCCGCCGGGCACGATGGTCAGCACACCGGCCGCGGCCAGCACGCCCCAGTCCATGCCGGATGCCGACACGGTGCGCGTCATGGTGGCGACGATGGGCTTGGCGTTGACCGAGGTCAGCGTGCGTGCCAGCAGCAGCTCGACCCAGCTGAACATGAAGCAGAAGAAGGCGGCCACGCCCACGCCTGCCTTGATCAGCGGCAGGAAGACGGTGAGGAAGAAGCGCGGGAAGGAGTAGCCGTCGACATAGGCTGTCTCGTCGATCTCGCGCGGCACGCCGGACATGAAGCCTTCCAGGATCCACACTGCCAGCGGCACGTTGAATACCAGGTGGGCGAGCGCCACGCCCAGGTGGGAATCCATCAGGCCGATGGTCGAGTAGAGCTGAAAGAAGGGTAGCAGGAACACCGCGGGCGGCGTCATGCGGTTGGTCAGCAGCCAGAAGAACACGTGCTTGTCGCCGATGAAGCGGTAGCGCGAGAACGCATAGGCCGCCGGCAGCGCGACCGTGATCGAGATCACGGTGTTCAGCGCCACGTAGATCAGCGAGTTGATGTAGCCGGAATACCAGGAGGCATCGGTGAAGATGGTCCGGTAGTGCTCCAGCGTGAAGTCCACCGGCCATAGCGACAGCGTGGAGAGAATCTCCTCATTGGTCTTGAACGACATGTTCACCATCCAGTAGATCGGCACGATGGCGAACAGCAGGTAGACCAGCAGGAAGGCATTGCGCCACCAGGTGGCGTGCTGCTTGGCTTCAGGCATTGGGCATGTCCTCCGCACCGGCGGTGCCCGCGCGCTGCATCCAGTTGTACAGGACGAAGCACAGGAGCAGGATGATCAGGAAGTAGACGATGGAGAACGCGGCCGCGGGACCGAGATCGAACTGGCCGACGGCCTTCTGCGTCAGGTACTGCGACAGGAAGGTGGTAGCGTTGCCCGGCCCGCCGCCGGTCAGCACGAAGGGCTCGGTATAGATCATGAAGCTGTCCATGAAGCGCAGCAGCACGGCGATCATCAGCACGCCGCGCAGCTTGGGCAGCTGGATGTAGCGGAACACG
>JABLTH010023198.1_pt1 | contig 14383 bp, 11 predicted proteins | sample 7875711 | NCBI WGS metagenome assembly JABLTH01 (sample SAMN14941262, study PRJNA633318) | bioreactor metagenome | isolation source: bioreactor | place: China | collected 2019-03-05 | reverse complement strand
TCCGACGCCGGCTCGGTCGCGACGCGCGCCGCCCGAGACGGCGATGCGTACGTCCTCACCGGATCGAAGCTCTTCATCACGAACGCGCCGATCGCCGACTTCCTCATCGTCGTCGCGTCGACGGTGCCGGAGCAGCGGCTCAAGGGCCTCTCGCTCTTCCTCGTCGAATGCGACCGGCCGGGCTTTCGCGTCGCAGGGTCGCTGTCGAAGCTCGGCGTTCGCGCGTCCGAGATGGGCGAGCTCGTGTTCGACGGGTGCCGCGTCCCGGCGGGCAACCTCGTCGGCCGCGAGAACCGCGGCTTCCTCGACGCGCTGCACACGCTGACGCTCGGGCGAATCGCCTCCGCCGCCTTCGCCGTCGGCCTCGCCCGCGCCGCGCTCGACGCGACGCTCGCGCACGTTCGCGAGCGGCGTCAGTTCGGTCAGCCAATCGGGTCGTTCCAGGCGGTGCGCTTCGGCATCGCCGACATGGCGCTCGCGATCGAGGCCGCGCGCCTGCTCTGCCATCGCGCGGCGATCGCAGCCGACCGCGGCCTTCCGCACGGCCGCGAGGCCTCGATGGCGAAGCTCTTCGCGACCGAAGCCTGCACCCGCATCGTCGAGCGCGCGCTCCACTACCACGGCGCGAGCGGCTTCATGGCCGACTCGCCGATCGCCCGCTTCTACCGCGACTGCAAGGTCTTCGAGCTCGGCGAGGGCTCGAGCGAGCTCCAGCGCGAGATGATCGCGCGCGACCTCCTCTGAAGCGGCCGCTCGTTCCGGTTTTCCGCTCTCGGCCCCGCGGCCAGGGCGCGGCGCGCAGCCGAGGGGCGCGCCGCAGCGTGCGCGAGCCGCTGCGCCGCCGGAGCGAGGCTCGGGGCCGCGTGCGTCAGAGCGCGCGCGCCACCGGGCTCGCTGGACGTCGCCGGCGTGAGGCGCAGCGCCACGCAGCGCGCCGCTTCGCCACGCATCCGCCTCCGAGACGATGGCGGCGCGACTTGCGGCCGGCACGGCGCTTGCGATCGCCGGAAGCCGCGAACGCACCCGCCCGATCCGCGGAAGGCAGAACCCAGGGAGCCCTCGTGATCCATTACGTGACCGGAGACATCCTCGAGACCCGGGCGCGCGCCGTCGCGCACGGCGTCGCTCCCGGCGACCACTTCGACTCCGGGCTCGCCCGGTCTCTGCGCGAGCGCTGGCCGGCGATGGTGAAGGACTTCCGTCACCACTGTCAGGTCAGCCATCCCCGACCGGGTGAGGTCTGGGCGTGGGCCGGCGCCGGCGGAGCTCGCATCTTCAACCTGCTGACGCAAGACGGCGCGCCGGCGCACCATGCGAAGCCGGGACGCGCCTCGGTCGCCCACGTGAACCACGCGCTCCGCGAGCTGCGCCGCCTCGTGACCGATGCGCGCATCGAGTCGCTCGCCCTGCCGCGCCTCGCCACGGGTGTCGGGGGCCTCGACTGGAAGGAGGTGCGGCCTCTCGTCGAGAAGCACCTCGGAGACCTCGAGATCCCCGTCTACGTCTACGAGACGTACCAGCCGGGGATCGCGGCGAAGGAGCCGGCGGGCGCCTGAACGCGAGCGACGAGAGCGGGCCGTGGGCGATGAGATCGAACGGATCGAGCTGGGAGCGGAGCAGACCGCGCGCTTCGACGCACGGCTCCGAGACGAGGTCGCGCTCTTCGGACGGATCGCCCGCAGCGGCGGACTCTCGCGCGCAGGGTTCGTCGTCGGCTTCGAGCTCGAGGCCTGGCTCGTCGATCACGGCCTCGTTCCCGCGCCCGTCAACGAGCGCTACCTCGCGACGCTGTCCGATCCGCTCGTCGTCCCCGAGCTCTCGCGTTTCAACGTCGAGCTGAACGGAACGCCACGGGGACTCGGCGCCGACGCGTTCTCGCAGATCGCCGCGGAGCTCGATGCCACGTGGCGGCGCTGCCTCGACGTCTCGCACGACATGGACGCGGCGCTCGTCCTCATCGGCATCCTTCCCACCATCCGCCAGAGCGACCTCACGCTCGCGAACGTCTCGCCGCTCCGGCGCTATGCCGCGCTGAACGAGCAGATCCTGCGCCTGCGCGAGGGCAAGCCGATCGAGCTCGACATCGACGGCGACGAGCCCCTGCATCTGCTGCACCACGACGTGATGCTCGAGGCCGCGACGACTTCGTTTCAGGTGCACCTCCAGATCCCGGCCGACCTCGCCGTGCGCTTCTACAACGCGTCGCTGCTCGCGTCGGCGCCCGTCCTCGCCGCCGGAACCAACTCGCCGTTCCTGTTCGGGCACCGGCTCTGGGACGAGACTCGCATCCCGCTCTTCGAGCAGGCGGTGGCGACGCACGCATCCGGCACGGAGCCCGAGAGCCGCCGCGTGACGTTCGGATCGGGCTGGCTGCGCGAGAGCATCGCCGAGCACTTCGAGGATGCCGTGAGGCGCTTCCCGGTGCTGCTCCCGCGCGTGGTCGACGAGGCCCCCGCACGCTTCTCGCACCTTCGCCTCCACAACGGGACGATCTGGTGCTGGAACCGTCCGCTCATCGGATTCGATCCGGACGGCGCCGTACACACGCGCATCGAGCATCGCGTGCTGCCCGCCGGGCCGAGCCTCGCCGACATGATCGCGAACGCGAGCTTCTGGGTCGGGCTCGTCAGCGCCCTCGCGACGCTCGGGCGTCCGCCCGAGCGCGACGTGTCGTTTCGCCGCGTGCGCGAGGGGTTCGAGGACGCCGCGCGGCGCGGGCTCGAGGCGCGCATCGCCTGGCTCGGTGGCCGCATGCGCCCCGTCCGCTCGCTCATCCTCGACGAGCTCTTGCCGATGGCGCGACAGGGTCTGCGGATGCACGGCGTTCATGCCGAAGAGATCGATCGCTGGCTCGGCATCGTCGAGCAGCGGGTCCGCAAGGGAGCGACGGGCTCGGCCTGGCAGTGCCGGTGGGTCGAGCGTCATGGCCGCGACTTCCCGCGCATGCTCGCCGACTACCTCGAGCACCAGCGCAGCCGCGCGCCCGTGTGCGAGTGGCCGGCGTGATGCTGCGGGCGCTCGACCACGCTCCCGACGGCTTCGGCGTCGCCGCACCGCATCTCGCGGCCCTTCCGACCCACCCGCTCGCCCCGGCAGCCATCGCCTCTGCTACCTGATGGACCGGCTTCCCGTCTCCGAGCGGCCAGCGCCCTCGCCGCGCCGTCAGGGCTCGCCGAGAACGGCGCGCACCACGAACTCGGCGACGGCTTCGCGCGCACGCCGCTCGTCGACCGCCTGCGGCGACGGGTCCCAGTGGCGGTGGACCGCCCAGAAGACGAGCGTCTCGAGCAGCATGCGGGCGGTGAGCGCGACGTCCACGACGCGCGGGATGCGCCCGCGGCGGCTGCGGTCTTCGAGATAGCGCTGCAGCAGCGCGAGCGTGCCCCGGCGTCCGGCCCCGAACCACACGTCGGCGAGATCCGGGTAGTCCTGCGCGCAGCGGTCGAGGAGCTTGATGCCGATTCGGTTTCGCACGAGCGTGTCGTAGAGCTCGAGAACGATCGCGCCGAGCTCGCCACGAACGTCGATCACGCGGCGGCGCGCGAGGGCGTCGGCGAGGGCCGGGAGCGTCGCGTCTTCGGCGACGCGCTTGCGCACCACTTCGAGCGTCGCGCGCGCGGGCGGCGTCGGAATCGGGAGCCGATCGGGCAGCTCGGCCGGCTCGCGCGCGTCGGAGTGCCGGAGCACGGCGTCGAAGAGCGCCTCCTTGCTCTCGACGTAGAGATAGACCGTCCCCTTCGCGAGCCCCATCCGCGCCGCGACATCGGCCATCTGCGTCCGCCGGTAGCCCTGTTCGAGGAACACCGCGGTCGCCGCCTCGAGGAGGTCGTTGAAGCGGTGCTGCGGGATCACGCGGGGCACGGCTCGAAGATACATGACCGGCGTGGTCAGTCGAGTGCGTCCGGGCGCGCCGCGGCGCGAGAGCGGGAGGCGAGGTCGCGCAGGACGCGCGTGACGGCGCGGCTCGCGGCGACGACGCCGCCGTACGGGTCGTCGGAGGGAGCGTCCTCGACCGCCTCGAGCTCGTACGTCGCCACGAGACGCCGCGACGCGAGGTCGACGAGCTGCGCGCGCAGCGCGAAGCGGACGCGGCTCGGCTGCTGCGTGAACTCCTGCTGGAGAGCGAGCAGCTCGGTGTCGAGGCGCAGCGTCGCGAGCGCGCCGCTCGGGCCCTGCACGGTGCGAAAGCCGCCTTCGCGCTCGAGCGCCTGCGCGATCAGCGGCGCGAGCATCCTGGCCGGGGCGTCGGCCCACTCGCTGTGCGCGAACGACTTCACCTCGTAGGCGCGCGTCACGTAGAGCATGCGCGCGCCGTCGAACGCGGGGCCGGCGACGGTCGGCGCGATGAGCAGCACCGGGCCGTCGGCCGCGCCGCGAGCCCCGGCGCCCGGCGCTGCGCGCGGGGTGTCCTCCCCAGTGCTCGGGCTCGCGGCTGCGGGACCGACTGCGGCTTCGATCACGAAGCGCGCAGGGGGCTCGGCCTTCTCGGGAAGCGGCAGCGCGCAGCTCGCGATCGCGACGCCGAGCGCCGCGAGGGCGCCGACCGCACCTCTCGCCGCGACCGCGCCGGCCTCGCACCGGAGCGTCGAGAGCCTTCTGCGGCTCATGGCTCCCCCGGGCCCGGAGGCGGCGCGGGCCGGCCCATGACGAGCGCGTTGGGCGTGCGCTCGAGCTCCTGCGCTACGCGGGTGAGTGACGCCGTGAGCGCCCGCGCGTCCGCGAGCAGGCGTTGCAGCTCGGGGAGCGCATCGGCGCCGAGGCGACCGGCCTCGTCGAGCGTGGCCCGCGCCGAGGCGCCGGCGCGCGCGATCTCGGCCGCGGCGTGCTCGACGGCCGCCGCGCTGCGCGCCACCTGCTGGACGAGCGGGACGAGGTCGCGGCTCGCTCGCGCGCTGTTGTCGAGCGTCGTCGCCGCGTTCGCGAGGCCGGAGTCGATGTCCTTCGATCGCGACGCGAGGACGTGCGTGACGCGGTCGAGATCGCGGATCGTCCGCTGCAGGGCCGCGCGCGTCTCCGCGTCGACGAGCTGGTTGATGCTCTGGGCAGTCTGCGAGAGGTCGGCGACGAGCGCGCTGGCTCCGGTGTCGAGGCGGCGCAGCAGCGATGGCGCCGTCGGGATCACCGGCAGGCCGCCGGGCTCGATGGGCCGCAGCAGCGGCGACTCGCGGCTCCCGCCGCCGAGATCGAGGAACGCGATCCCGGTGAGGCCCTGCACGCTCAGCACCGCGACCGTGTCCTCCTTGATCGGGACGCCGCGCTCGATCGCCAGCACGAGCCGAACCCGCTGCGGGTCCGTCGGATCGAGCGCGATCTCGCGGACCGATCCCACCGCGACGCCCTTGTATTTGACCGGCGCGTGCTCGTTCAGCCCCGAGATCGACTCCGTGAAGTACGCGAGATAGGTGTCGTAGTCCTTCCGCTCCGTCCGCCCCGACGAGATCCACAGCACGCCGGCGACGATCGCGCCCGAGAGCAGCAGCACGAACGCGCCGACGATCGCGTAGTTCACTTTCGTTTCCATGCCTGCTCCCGTGCCCCGCGGCCGCGCGGCCCGTGGAAGTACTCGCGGATGAGGGGCAGCTCCGAGGTCGCGAGCTCCTGCATCGTCCCCACCCCGGCGATCCTGCCGTCGACCATGAATGCCACCCGGTCCGCAACGCGCCAGAGAAGATCGAGATCGTGCGTGATCACGACGATGGTGAGGCCGAGCAGCTCCTTCATGCGCCGCACCAGCTCGTCGAAGCCGCTCGCGCTCAGCGGATCGAGGCCCGCGGTCGGCTCGTCGAGGAAGAGCAGGCTCGGGTCGAGAGCGATGGCGCGGGCGAGCGCCGCGCGCTTTCGCATCCCGCCCGAGAGCTCGGCCGGGTGCTTCGCACCGGCGGTCGGCGGAAGGCCCGCGAGGGCGATCTTCACGGCGGCGATCTCGTCGATGAGACGGTCGCCGAGCGCCGTGTGCTCGCGCAGCGGGAGGCCGACGTTCTCGGCGACGGTGAGCGCGCCGAACAGGGCGCCGCGCTCGAACATCACTCCCCAGTTGCGCCGCAGCGGAAGCGCCTCCTCGTCCGAGAGCCCGACGACCTCGCTTCCGAACACCCGAATCGACCCGGACTCCGGCCGCTGCAGCAGGATGATCTCGCGCAGCAGCGTCGACTTGCCGCAGCCGCTCGCTCCCGCGAGCGCGAAGATCTCGCCGCGCCGGACGCTCAGGCTCACGCCGTCGTGGACGACGGCCGCGCCGAAGCGCGTGCGAACGTCGCGCACCTCGACCACAGGGTCGGCCCCGGCGACCGCCACGCTAGATGCCGAGGGCATTGAACGCCACCGAGAACGCCGCATCGGCGACGATCACGAGGAAGATCGACTGGACCACGCTCACGGTCGTGCGGTGGCCGACGCTCTCGGCGTCGCCGACGACCTGAAGGCCCTGAAAGCAGCCGACGAGAGCGATGATCGCCGCGAAGACGGGCGCTTTGCCGATGCCGACGAGGAAGTCCGAGAGGCGAAGCGCGTACTGGAGGCGGTCGAGGAAGTCCTCGTAGCCGACGGCCAGCTCGGCCTTCGCCATCACCATGCCGCCCAGAACGCCGAGTACGTCGGCGTAGACGGTGAGCAGAGGCAGCGCGATCGCGAGGGCGGCGATCTTGGGGAGAACGAGCAGCTCGATCGGTACGACGCCGACCGTGCGGAGCGCATCGATCTCCTCGGTCACCTTCATCGTCCCGATTTGCGCGGCGTAGGCGGAGCCCGAGCGACCGGCAACGATGATCGCCGTCAGCAGCGGTGAGAGCTCGCGCAGCATGGCGAGGCCGACGAGGTCGGCGACGAAGATGTTGGCGCCGTAGCGCCGGAGCTGCGTCGCTCCCTGGTACGCGATCACGATGCCCATGAGAAAGCAGAGCAGGCCGCTGATCGGGAGCGCGTCGAAGCCCGCCATTCGGACGTTGAAGAGAATCGGGCGCCAGCGGATCCGCGCGGGCCGGGCGGCCGAGCGGAGCGCGACGAGCGACGCCTCGCCGACGAACGAGAGCATCTCGAGGCCCTGCGTCACGCTCTGGGCGGCGGCGCGTCCGAGCCGCTCGAGCCAGCCCGGCGACGCGGGCCGCTCGGAGACCGCCGCCGCGAGCGCCGGCGTCGCCAGCAGCTCGGCGAGCTCGCGGTGCTCCGCACGGAGCCCTTCGACGCGCACACTGCGCCCCTCGCGCTCGAGCTCCTGAACGGCGCGGCGCATGAGCCACGCGCCGGCCGTGTCCATCGCGGCCACCGCCGACGCGTCGATGGCGAGCTCGCGTCCGCCGGGCCAGACGACGCGCGGGAGCCGGCGCTCGAGAGCGGCGAGGCGCCCGACGGTCCACGCGCCGACGCAGCGCACGACGGCGCCGTCGACCTCGACGTCGGCATTGCGTTCGAACGCTCCAGGTGCGGGCGGCGGCATCGACCCCCCGCATCCAGCGTAGGAGACGGCCTCGCCGCGCGCACCGAGACGGGCCCGGCTTCGCGGCGCCGGGCCGCTGCGGTGGCGGCCGGCCGGCGTCACACTCCGGCGCTACGAGCCCATGAGCGAACCGACTCCGAACGCCGCGCGGTCCTCCTCGCTGCTCGGCCGCGTCATCGACCTCTTCCTCACCGGCCATCTGCCGGCGCTCGTGATCGCACTCTCTCTCGCGGGCGGAGTCGTCGCGCTCGCGCTGACGCCGCGCGAAGAGGAGCCGCAGATCGTCGTCCCGGCGGCGGACGTCCTCGTCGATGCGCCCGGCCTCTCGGTCGAGGAGGTCGAACGCCAGGTCTCGACGCGGCTCGAGAAGCTCCTCGCGCAGATCCGCGGCGTCGAAGACGTGTACTCGATGTCGCTCCCGGGCCGCTCGATCGTGACGGTCCGCTTCTTCGTCGGCGAGGACCGCGAGAGCAGCCTGCTCGAGATCTACAACAAGCTCGAGTCGAACCGCGACCTCGTTCCGCCCGCCGTCAGCGGCTGGGTCGTGAAGCCGATCGAGATCGACGACGTGCCGATCGTGGTCGCGACGCTGTGGAGCGACCGGCCGGCCGAGATCGACGACTACGCGCTGCGGCGAATCGCCGAGGAGGTCGAGATCGAGCTGCAGTCGCTGCCGCAGATCAGCCGCACGGCCGTGGTCGGAGGCCGGCCCCGCACGGTGCGCGTCGAGCTGCGCGCCGAGGCGCTCGCCGCGCGGCAGACGTCCGCGCTCGAGGTGGCCTGGGCGCTCGGCGTCTCGAACCTTCGCCGGCGCGCGGGAGGCTTCGACCGCCTCGACGAGGGCTTCGTCGTCGACGCCGGAGAGCCGATCGCGGGCGCCGACGCGCTGCGCTCGCTGGTCGTGAACGTCGTCGACGGCGTCCCCGTGCTGCTGCGTGACGTCGCCGACGTGCACGACGGCCCCGACGAGGCGTCGCGCTACGGCTGGATCGGCTTCGGCCCCGCCGAGCCGGGGGCGCCCGCGGGCCTGCTCCCGGCCGTCGCCATCTCCGTCGCGAAGCAGCGCGGGGCGAACGCCGTCGACGTCGCGCGGCGCGTCGAGGAGAAGCTCGCCGAGCTCGCTCCGACGCACCTTCCCGCCGGCGTCCACGTCCGCATCACGCGCAACGCCGGCGAGACGGCGAACGACAAGGTGAACGAGCTGGTCGAGAGCCTGCTCGTCGCGCTGGTCATCGTGATCGGTCTCTTCGCGTGGTCGCTCGGCTGGCGTGAGGGCCTCGTCGTCGCGGTGGCCGTTCCGATCACCTTCTCGCTCACGCTCCTCGTCAACTACCTCGCCGGCTACACGATCAACCGCGTGACGCTCTTCGCGCTGATCCTCGCCCTCGGCCTCGTCGTCGACGACCCCGTCGTCGACGTCGAGAACATCCACCGCCACTACCGGATGCGCCGCGAGCCCCCGCTCGCGGCGATCCGCACGGCGGTGAACGAGGTTCGCCCGCCGATCCTGTACGCGACGCTCGCCGTCGTGCTCTCGTTCCTGCCGATGCTCTTCATCACGGGCATGATGGGCCCGTACATGCGGCCGATGGCCGTGAACGTCCCCGTCGCGATGGCGATGTCGATGCTGGTCGCGTTCACCGTGACGCCGTGGCTCGCCTACCACGTGCTGCACCGCCCGCGGACGGGCGATGCCGAGGCGCCTGCCCCTCCCGTCGAGGAGTCGGGTGCGTACCGCTTCTACGAGCGCGTCCTCGGCCCGCTGCTCGACCGGCGGCGGCGCGCCGTCGCCCTGCTCGCCGGGACGGCGGGACTGCTGGCGCTCGCGCTGCTGCTGGCGCTGCTTCGGGCGGTTCCGCTCAAGATGCTGCCGTTCGACAACAAGAACGAGTTCCAGGTGCTGATCGACATGCCTGAGGCAGCGACGCTCGAACGAACGGACGCGGTCGCGCGCCGCCTCGCCGAGGTGCTGCGGCGCGCGCCCGAGGTCCGGGATTTCGAGCTCTACGCCGGAACCGCGAGCCCGGTCGACTTCAACGGCCTCATCCGGCACTACTTCCTGCGCCGCGGCCCGAACGTCGCCGAGATCCGAGTGAACCTCGCGGGAAAGCGCGAGCGCGAGATGCAGTCGCACGAGATCGCGCTGCGCCTGCGAAGCGAGCTCGAGCGCGTCGCGCACGACGCGGGTGCGCGCATTGCGGTCGTCGAGGTGCCGCCCGGGCCGCCGGTCCTCGCGACGCTGACCGGCGAGGTGACGGGCGCGCCGCAGACGCCGTACGAGCGGCTGCGAGCGGGGGCGCTCGCCGTCGAGGAGCGCCTTCGCGCGGAGCCGCTCGTTCGCGACGTCGACTCGACGGTCGAAGCGGCGCAGGAGCGCCTCGTCTTCGTGACCGACCAGGAGAAGGCCGCGCTCTCGGGCGTCTCGGTCGAGGACGTCGCGCGGACCGCCGCGCTCGCGCTCGGCGGGTTGGACGCGAGCTGGCTGCACGAGCCCGGCGAGGTGAATCCGCTGCCGATCCGGCTGCGGCTCGCACGCGCCGATCGCGCGGGCGACGAGGCCCTCGCGGCGCTCGTCGTGAAGGGAAGGCCCGGGATCGCGAAGGTGCGCGAGGCGGGCGGGACGCGCGACGCGCCGGTGCCGCTGGTTCGCCTCGGCGAGCTCGGACGCTTCGAACGGCGGCCGGCCGAGCAGGCGATCTACCACAAGAACATGCAGCGCGTGGCGTACGTCTACGCCGAGACGGCCGGCCGCGCGCCCGCCGAGGTGATCGCCGACGTCGGCGCGGACCTCGGCGCGCCGGGAGCTCCCGCCGCCGGCGGCGTCGCGGACGGCGCCGCCGCGCGCCCGCTCTCGGGCCGCACCTACCTCTCCAGCGGCAGCGGCGTCGCGTGGTCGATGCCGCCCGGAACGTCGGTGCGCTGGAACGGCGAGGGCGAGTGGAAGATCACGCTCGACGTGTTCCGCGACCTCGGAATCGCGTTCGGCGTCGCGCTCGCCGGGATCTACTTCCTGCTCGTCGCGCAGACCGGGAGCTACGCGATGCCGCTCGTCCTCATGATCTCGATCCCGCTCACGCTGATCGGGATCCTGCCGGGGTTCTGGCTGCTCGGCGTCGTCGCCGGCGGCCCCGTCGGAGGGTTTCCCAACCCGATCTTCTTCACGGCGACGGCGATGATCGGGATGATCGCGCTCGCGGGGATCGCCGTTCGCAACGCGATCCTGCTGATCGAGTTCGTCCACGTCGAGCTCGCGCGCGGCGCACCGCTGCGCGAAGCGCTGCTGCGCGCGGGCGCGGTGCGAACGCGCGCGATCCTGCTGACGGCGGGCGGCGCGATGCTCGCCGCGCTCCCGATCACGCTCGACCCGATCTTCTCGGGGCTGGCGTGGGCGCTCATCTTCGGCCTGTTCGTGTCGACGGCCTTCACGCTCGTGGTGATCCCCGTGGTCTACGCGCTCGTGTACGCGAGCCGCCCGGGCCACGGCCTCCCGCCGAAGCCGGCACAGGAGACCGCATGACGAGGCTTCGAAGCGTGCTGCAGGTGGGAGGCGCCGCGGTCGCGGTCGCTGCGACCGTCGCGTGGCTCTCGGGGAGCTGCGGGCCGAAGATCCGGCCGGGCGAGGTCGGCGGGGCGGCGCAGGCGCCCGCGGGCGAGGTCGTCGCGGTCGACCGCTCGTCCATCCCCGTCGTCGAGCCGGCGAGCGGGACGATCGAGTCCTCCAAACACACGACGGTGTCATCGAGGATCCTTTCGCGCATCGAGGACGTCCGCGTTCGCGCCGGCTCCGACGTGAAAGAGGGCGACGTCCTCGTCGTCCTCGACGCGCGCGACCTCGACGCCCGCGTTCGCGAGGCGCGCGAGGCGGCGGCCGCCGCGCGGTCGCAGCTCGACCTCGCGATCCGCGAGCAGGAGCGGATCGAGCAGCTCGGCAGAGCCGGCGTCGCTCCGCAGCGCGAGCTCGACCGCGCGCTCTCGGCCCGCCGCGTCGCGGCGGCGGAGGTCGAGCGCGCCGGCCAGAGGCAGCGAGACGCCGAGGCCGCGCTCTCGCACGCCGAGCTCCGCGCGCCGGTCTCGGGCCGCGTCGTCGACCGCCTCGCCGAGCCGGGCGACACGGCCGCGCCGGGAGCGCCGCTGCTCCGCATCTACGACCCCGCGCTGCTCCGGCTCGAGGCGCCGGTCCGCGAGTCGCTCGCGCAGCACCTCGCCGTCGGACAGCGGGTCGCAGTCAGCGTCGAGGCCGCGGGGCAGCGCGTCGACGGCGAGGTCGAGGAGATCGTCCCGCAGGCCGAGCCGGGCTCGCGCACCTTCCTCGTGAAGGTCCGCATCCCGCCGAGCGCGCGCGTCCTCGCCGGCATGTTCGGCCGCATGGAGGTGCCGGTCGGCGAGCGAGCGAGCCTGCGGGTCCCGGAGGCCGCGATCGAGCGGATCGGCCAGCTCGACTTCGTAACGGCGATCGGCCCCGGCGGCGCGGCCGAGCACCGCCTCGTCACGACGGGCGCACGCGACGGCCAGGGCCGCGTCGAGGTGCTCTCGGGCCTTCGCGCGGGAGAATCCGTCGTAGTCCGTTCGGCGGGCCCGCCGGCGGGAGGCTGATTCACAGTGCCCCGGGAAGGCGCAGAGCGCCGCTCTCCGGGCTGCGCTCGACACGAGCCGGGGGTGCTGCTAAACACTGTTCAATTCATTGATCGGTGTTCAATGGTTGCCGCCTCGCCCTCCGGATCTTCCCGCCTCGAGCGCCAGGAGCGCGCCCGCACGCAGATGCGCGAACGCATCTGCGCGGCGGCCATGGATCTGTTCCTGCGCGAGGGTTTCGAGCGCACGTCGATCCGCCGCATCGCCGCCGCGATCGGCTACACGCCGGGCGCGATCTACTCGTACTTCGGGGACAAGGACGACATCCTCTACGCCCTTCACGAGCAGGGCTTCGCACGGCTTCGCGTGCTGCTCCACACGCTCGACGGCTGCGGACTCGGCGCTCGCGAGCGCTTCGAGCGCGTCGGCGAGCTGTACCTGCGCTTCGCGTTCGAGAATCCGCACTACTACGACCTCATGTTCATCAAGGACCGGACGGCGAAGAAGATCGAAGAGCTGGGCGAGTGGGAGGTCGGCCTCGACACGTACGACTTCGTCCGCACGATCGTTCGCGAGTGCATGCGTGACGGCGTCCTCCCGCAGGGCGACGTCGAGGCCGCGACGTTCGCGCTGTGGGCGAGCGTCCATGGCATGGCCTCGCTCGTGATCCGAAGCCGGTGCAAGATGATTCCTCCCGACGCACTTCCCACGGTCGTCGCGGAGGCCTACCGCTGGACGATGCGCGCCATGCCGGCGCCAGAGCCTGCGCATCCCCCGCGCGCCCGGGGATGCGTACGGAAGTCCGGCCGATGAGAGGACCCGGATGCGATCGGGACGAAGGGCTGGGCGCGCTCGGTTTCTGATCCTGCTCCTGCTCTCGGGCTGCCGCGGCGCCGCGGCGCCGGCTCCGGACGCTGCGACGCAGGCGGGACTTCCCGTACGGACCGCGCCCGTGCGGCGCGAGCAGGCCGCGCCGCCCGTCCGAGCCACCGGCCTCGTCGCCGGCAAGGCGGAGCTGCGGCTCTCGTTCAAGGTCGGCGGCGTCGTCGACCGCGTCCTGGTCGACGAGGGCGCGCGTGCGCGCAAGGGGCAGGTGCTCGCCACGCTGCGGCAGGACGACGCCGCATCGCAGGCGATTCAGGCCGCGCGCAGCGCCGAGAAGGCCGAGCGAGATCTCGACCGCGCGAAGCGGCTGCACGCCGGCGGCGTGGGATCGCTCGAGCGCCTGCAGGACGCGCAGACCGCACTCGACGTCGCGCGCGCCGCGCTCACCATGGCGCGATTCAACCAGGAGCACGCCAGCATCACCGCGCCGGACGATGGCGTCGTGCTGGCGCGCCTCGCCGAGCCGAGCGAGATGGTGCAGGCCGGAACGCCCGTGCTCCAGTTCAAGTCGGCGGACCCGGGCTGGATCGTGCGCGTGGGCCTTGCGGATCGCGACGTCGTTCGCGTTCGGCTCGGCGACCGAGCGGCGATCCGGACCGCGGCGCAGCCCGAGCGCGAGCTCACGGGAGCGGTGTCGCAGATCGCTGCGGCGGCGTCGCCCGCCACGGGGACGTTCGACGTCGAGGTGGCGCTTCCGGCGGCAGACGTTCCACTGCTCTCCGGCATGCACGCGCGCGTCGAGATCGAGCCCGCGGTCCGCGAGACCGTCTTCTTCGTCCCGATCGACGCCTTCCTCGAAGGCGACGGCGATACGGGCGCCGTGTACGCGCTCGACGCGGAAGGTGTCGCGGCCCGGCGAGTCCCCGTCCGTGTCGCCTTCGTTCGCGGCGGCGAGATCGCACTGCGCGACGAAGTCGCCGGCGCCGTGCGCGTCGTGACCGACGGCGCCGCCTACCTGCGCGACGGCGCGCGCGTACGCGTTCTCGCGCCCGAGGTCGCGGAGGCGCCGTGAAGGCTTCCGAACTCGCCGTCCGCAGGCCGCAGTTCACGCTCGTCGTCTTCGCGATGCTCGTGGCGCTCGGAGTGCACTCGCTCGCCACGATTCCGCGGACCGAGGACCCCAGCTTCCCGATCCCCGTCTACGTCGTGACCGCGGCGTACGCCGGCGCAGGCCCGCAGGACATGGAGCAGCTCGTCGCCGATCCGCTCGAGGATCGGCTGTCCGAGCTCGATGATCTGAAGCGCCTCGAGTCGCGAAGCGAAGACGGCGTCACCGTGGTGGTCGCCGAGTTCGTGTCCGGCGTCGACACGGACCGCAAGTACGAGGAGGTCGTTCGCGAGGTGAACGCCGTGCGCCAGGACCTGCCCGAGGGTCTCGGCCGGCTCGAGGTGCTGCGGGTCGAGACCGGAAACGCGGCGATCCTCCAGATCGCGCTGCTCTCCGAGGACGCGCCCTACCGCGAGCTCGAGCGGCAGGCCAAGCGCATCGAGGAT
>JABLTH010062192.1_pt1 | contig 14393 bp, 11 predicted proteins | sample 7875711 | NCBI WGS metagenome assembly JABLTH01 (sample SAMN14941262, study PRJNA633318) | bioreactor metagenome | isolation source: bioreactor | place: China | collected 2019-03-05 | reverse complement strand
CGCGCAGATCGATGCGACAGGCCCCCGGCCCCGGCGCGGTCGTGCGGACCCGGCGCATCGCGCCGTACGCGTTGTAGGAGAGCAGCAGCTCGTCGCCGTCCAGCGCCAGGAGGTATCCCCCGCCCTGGTCGCCGTGCGCGAGGAGCACGCCCTCCGCGCCGCGCTCCAGGTGCAGCTCGGCGTGCACGTCGAACGAGCGCAGCACCGTGAGGCGCGCGGAGCGGAACCGCTCCAGCGGCGGGCGGAACGGCACGAGCTCGACCGGCTCCGACAGCGGCGCCTCACTGGCGGGCCGCACAGAGAACAGGGTGCCGTCGTCGTCGAGCGGGAAGACCGTGTTGCGCCACGCCTCGTGGCGCCAGCGCTCCGCGAGCTCCCGCACGCGGTCGGGCTCGTGCGCGGCGCGATCCCGCGTCTCGGTCGGATCGCTCGGCAGGTGGTAGAGCTCCCAGGCGCCGCCTGCGGCGCCCTGCCCGGGCGTCGGAGGGATCGGCGAGACCGCCTTCCACTCGCCGTCGACGAGCGCACGACGACCCACGCATTCGAAGTACTGCTGCGCCCGGCCCGGTGCGGCCGGGTCGGCGAGGACCTCGGCGATGCTGCCGCCGTCCACCTCGGGCGCGGCCATCCCGTTCCACTGCGCAGGGCGGGCGACGCCCGCGAGCTCGAGCAGCGTCGGGGCCAGATCCGACACGAAGACGAACTGGTCGCGGAGCCCCGGCGATCCTGCTCCCGCCGGCCAGGAGATGACCAGCGGGGCGTGGACGCCGCCCTCGTAGGTGCTCGACTTGAAGGAACGGAACGGCGTGTTCGACACCCGCGCCCACCCTGTCGGGTACTGGCCGTACAGCCGGGGCCCGCCGATCTCCGACACGTCGCGCGGCACGTCGCTCACCCAGCCGTCGGGGACCGCGCCGTGCAGACCGAACTGCGCGAAGTAGCTGCGCGTCCCGGTCGGGCCGCCCTCGGCGGTGCCGCCGTTGTCGCTCGCGATAACGATGATCGTGTTCTCCCGCTCGCCGAGTTCGTCGAGACGTGCGAGCAGGCGCCCCCACGCTCTGGTCGATCTCGTCGACGGCGGCGGCGTAGACCTCCATATGGCGGGCGAACAGGGCGCGCTCCTCGGCGCTGAGATCGTCCCAGTGCGGGATCCGGTCGCCGTCCGCGAGGGCGTCGCCGGGCAGCTCCGCGTGCGCGGGCACGATGCCGCGGAGGCGCTGGCGCTCGAAGCGCTCCTCGCGCAGCGCGTTCCAGCCGCGCTCGTACCGCCCGCCGTGGCGCTCGATGTCCTCCGCCTTCGCCTGGATCGGCCCGTGCACCGAGGTGTGCGCGTAGTAGAGGAAGAAGGGCTTGCGGCGATCGTTCACGCGCAGCTCGTCGACCATCGCGATCGCCCGGTCCGTCAGCTCGTCGGTGAGGAAGAACCCGTCGGGGAACTCGGCGACGTCGACCACGGAGTTGTCCTGCACGAGACGATGCGGATGGTGCAGCGACGTGAACCCGTCCATGGATCCGAAGTAGCGATCGAAGCCCCGCTGCAGCGGCCAGGACGACCGGTCCGCCCCGTCGTGCAGCCGCGACTCCAGGGTGAGGTGCCACTTGCCGACCATGAAGGTCGCGTATCCGCCCGCCCTCAGCGACTCCGCGAGCGTGGGGGCCGCGGCGGGGAGCTCGCAGGCGAACCCCGGGTAGCCCGGATCGATGTGCGCCACGAACCCGAACCCCGCCCGGTGCGGGTTCAGCCCGGTAAGCAGCGCGGCGCGGGCCGGTGAGCACATCGGCGCCGTGCGGTAATTCGTGAACACCCAGCCCTCGTCGGCGAGGCCGTCGATGAACGGCGTGGGGATCTCGCTGCCGAACGGACCCAGGTCACTGAAGCCGAGGTCGTCGACGAGCATGACGATGATGTTCGGCGCCCCCTCGGGGGCGGTCGGCCGCACGCGCCAGGCGGGGTCGGACGCGGAGGTGAACTCCTCGACGCGCCCCGCGAAGCCCTCGTACCCGCGCGCTGCGCGATCCATTCAGCCCGCCTTCCGGATGAGCCCGAAGATCCGCGTGCGCAGCTCGGCGAACTCCGCGGTGGCCCGCGTCTCGAGCTGGTCGCGAGGGCCGCCGAAGTCGATCTCGATGATCTCGGTCACCCGGGCGGGCCGCTCTCCGAGCACGATGACCCGGTCGGAGAGGTAGACGGCCTCGTCGATGTCGTGCGTGACGATCAGGATCGTCATGCCGAACTGCTCGCGGATCCGCAGGCACAGGTCCTCGAGCTCGAAGCGGGTCTGCGCGTCGACCGAGGCGAACGGCTCGTCCATCACGAGCACCTCGGGGCGGTACGCGATCGCCCGGGCGATCGCGACGCGCTGCTGCATGCCTCCGGAGAGCTGCCAGGGATACTTGGCCCCCGCGCCGGCGAGCCCGACGGCGGCGAGCGCCGCGGTGATCCGCTCCTCGCGCTCGGCGGCGCTCAGCCGCAGGTGCCGCAGCGGCAGCCGGACGTTCTTCTCGACCGTGAGCCAGGGCATGAGCGAGCGCGTGTACTCCTGGAACACGAGCGCCATCTCCTCGGGCGGCCCGTCGATCTCCACGCCGTCGATCCGCGCGGACCCCGAGGTGATCGGCTGCAGGCCGGTGAGGCACTTGAGCAGGGTGGTCTTCCCGATGCCGGAGGGACCGACGATGCAGGCCACCTCCCCCGCCGACACGTCGAACGTGAGGTCGGCGATGACGGGCACGTCGCCGCTCCGGGTCCGATAGGTCTTCGCGAGGCCCTGCACGCTGAGTCGGGGGACGGCGGTGATGCTCATTCGCTCTTCTCCAGTTGTTGTGAGGCGATGTACCAGCGCAGGACGGCGCGGCGGAACAGGACGAACAGGGCGGTGGACAGGTACCCGAGCACGCCGAGGACGATGATCCCCGCCCACATGTCGGCGATCGCGAACGACTGCTGGGCGAGGAGGGTCGCGGCGCCGAGACCCGCGGACGAGCCGAGCATCTCGCTCGCGATCATGACGACGAAGGCGGTGATGAGGCTCACCTGCATCCCGGACAGGATCCGGGGGCTCGCCGCGGGCAGGGTGACCTGGAACAGCCGCTCCGCGCGGGTGAGCCGGTACACCTTCCCCACCATCTGCAGGGTGGGTTCGCCGGCGCGCACGCCGTCGATGGTCGAGATCAGGATCGGGAAGAGCGCGGCGAGCGAGATCGAGAGGATGCGCGTGCCGTTGCCGAAACCGAGCAGCGACACGAAGATCGGCACGAGCGCCACCGGGGGGATCGCGCGGAAGAAGTGGATCGTCGGCTCGACGAACCAGCTCAGCGGCGCGATCAGGCCGAGCGCGCAGCCCAGCAGCACCCCGACGACCGTCGCGATCAGGAACGACAGCACGAGGTTCAGCACGGACAGGCCGATGTCGCCGAGGAACGCGGGGGTCGTCAGCAGCTCGCCGAGGCGCGACACGATCGCCGACAGCGGCGGGAAGAACGTGTTCGTCGATCCCGCGGAGACGATCCACCACAGCGCGATGAGCAGCACCGGGACGGCGACCTCGACGAGGATGAGCAGCCAGCGTGGTGCGGCACTGGCGCGACGGCCGCGCCGGAGCCGGGCGCCGGTCTGGACCGAGGTGGTGAGGGTCACGCGATCTCCGCCTTCCGGTACTGCGGGTGCCAGTGCAGCAGGCGCCGCTCCGCCCACTGGCTGAGGCCCTGGATCAGCAGCCCGAGGGCGCCGAGGATGAGCACGATGCCGAACAGATCCGCCTGGTTCCCCGAGATCTGCGCCATGAGCAGGCTCTGCCCGAGCCCCGGTCCCCCACCGAGGAGGCCGGCGACGACCGCGATCACGAGCGATGTCGGTGCCGCGACCCGCAGCGCCGTGCCGATGTAGGGCAGGGCGCTGGGGATCACGACGCGCGCCAGGATCTCCGCCCGCCCCATGCCGTAGGAGGCGCCGGTCGCGCGGGCCACGGGGTCGGTGTCGAAGACGCCGGCCGAGGACTGCACGGAGATCGCGATGAACGAGCCGAAGAACACGAGGAACGTCCCCATGCCGGCCGTCGGACCCAGCACCAGGACCACGACCGGGAGGATCACGATCGGCGGGATCGGCTTGAGGAACTCGAGCGGCACCCTGGTCGCGTGCATGGCGAGCGGAGAGGATCCGATCGCGATGCCCAGCAGCACGCCGACGACGGCTGCGGCCAGGAGACCGGTGAGGGCCATGACGAGGGTGTCCGCCGTCGCCTGCCACAGCGGCGGCGTCCCCAGCAGCCGGCCCGCCGCACCCAGCGCCTCGAGCGCGGAGGGCAGCGGCGCGCCGGCCAGCGGGCCGGCGGTCGCCGCGAGCTGCCACCCCGCGAGGGCGGTCAGCGCGCCCGCGGCGCCGAGCAGCGCGGGGAGGATCCGGGAGCGGTTCACGGGTCTCACTTCGCCAGGATGACGCCAGAGAGGTCGACCGGCTTCTTCAGGAACCCGAGGGCGACCATCTTGTCGTCCGGGCGCTGCAGATCCTCCGGGGCCACCGCGGTCGGCCACACCGGCACCTTGACCTCGGCGGCCGTGAGCTTCGACTTCGTGTACGCGAGACCCGCCGTGATGGCCTCCTCTGGGTGTGCCGTGGCGTACTCGTTGGACTTCACGATCGCGCGCTGGAAGGCGCTGATGACGTCCTTCTTGGACTGGATCGTCGTCTCGCCCGCGGTCCACAGCCCGGTGGCGCCGGTCTCGAAGAACCCGATGGAGGGGGCCGCGAGCTGCGGTCCGCCGTCGGCCGCGGCCTGCGCGGTGAAGGGGCTCACGAGGCCCGCGGCGTCCACGTTGCCGCTCTTGAGGGCGGCGACCGCGGACGTGAAGTCCAGCACGACCCACTTCACGCCGGTCGCGGGATCGATGCCGTTCTTCTTCAGCTGCTCGGCGATGACCACCTCGAGCTGCGCCTTGCGCGCCGGGATCGCGATGGTCTTGCCGGCCAGCTCCTTGACCGAGGTGATCCCGCTGGCCTTGCTCGCGAACAGCCCGGTGTCGTCGTACTTCGCCGGATCCGCCGCGCTCGTGGCCGTGTCGGGGTAGCCGTCTGCGGCCCCGATCACCTTCATCTTCACGCCCTGGCTGAGCGCGTTCAGCAGCGGGATGCTCGGCGAGTACGCCACGTCGACCTGGCCGCTCTGCGCGGCGGCGAGGCCCGCGGGCGGGTTGGCGACGATCGACGTCTCGATCTTCAGCCCTTCGTCGGCGAAGAACCCCTTGGCGATGCCGGTCAGCAGGCTGCCGTCGGACGTGAGTCCGATCGTGGCGACCTTGACCGTGGTCAGATCGCCCTTCTTGCCCGGCTCGGCACCCCCGGACGAGGACGAGCAGCCGGAGAGGGCGACGGCCGCGCCGACGGCGGCGACCGCGGCGACGGCACGGAGTACGCGCGTGATGTGCATGTGTGCTTCCTGTCAGAGCGAGGGAGGGGATCTCGGATCGGAGGCGTCGCTGCGGTGCGACTTCATCGTCTTTAATCACCACTTGGTCACTTAAATATCCAGCAAGGAGTTACTCTTGTCAAGATGTTTCCGAATCTTACGTGTCCACGTGGATACGCAAGGCGGAATGGTGCTCCCCCGTACCGGTCCTAGGATCATCAGCATCGGAGGAGGACGGACGTGCCCAAGATCGTTGATCACGACGAACGCCGCAATCACATCGCGGATGCGGCGACGAAGGTGATCGCCCGGGAGGGCTTCGAACGGCTCACGATGCGTCAGATCGCGGCCGAGGCCGGGTACACCCACGGCGCCATCGCCCGCTACTTCCCCACCAAGGAGAGCCTGCTGACGGCGTCGTTCGTGCGCCTCCACGTGCAGGCGAACGGACGGATCCTCACCGAGGTCGCGGGCAAGCGGGGGCTGGACGCCCTCGAGCAGATGTGCCGCGAGATCCTGCCGTTCGGCGAGCTCGGTCCCAAGTACGCCCGCGTCGTCATCGCCTTCTGGGACCACGCCTCGCAGGACACCCGCGTCACCCAGATCCACCGCGAGAACAACCAGAGATGGCGGGACCAGTTCCGCCGCTTCCTCGTCGAGGCCCGGGAGGACGGCGAGCTCGCCGCCCACATCGACATCGACACCGCGGTCGGCGAGGTCGCCTCGCGCAACGCCGGGTGGCAGATGGTGTCGGTGCTGCTGCCCGAGGCCGCGGGCGACGAGCGCATCGAGGCCGGGCTGCAGGCCCTGCTGGCGGAGCTGCGCGGCCGGGACCGCTGACGATCCCGGCCGCCGCACACTAGACCGCGTCCTCGAGTGCGAACCGAGCGCCGAACTCGCCGATCACCGCCGCGGGGGCGTTGGTGTTGCCGGTCGTGATCGTGGGCATGACCGAGGCGTCGATCACACGGAGCCCTGCGACCCCCTTGACGCGCAGACGCGGATCCACGACCGCCGCAGGATCCGACCCCATCCGGCAGGTGCCGACCTGGTGGTGGTACGTGATCGCGGTGCGGCGCACCCAGTCCTCGACATCGGCGTCCGAGACCTCCGGCCCCGGGTACGCCTCGACCGCGCCCCAGGCGTCGGCCAGCGCCGGACGCGCACCGATCCGCCGCACCTGACGCACCGATGCGGCGAGCGCCGCCAGGTCGCGGTCGTCCTCGAGGGCGGCGAGATCGATGAGCAGCGGATCGGCGGCCGACGGCCCGGAGAGCCGCAGCGTGCCGCGGCTGTAGGGCGTCACCAGCCCGGCCATGAGCGTGAAGCCGTCGCCGGGGCCGTGCGCGCCGGGGCGCGGCTCCAGCTCGCCCCACATCGGCACCGAGAAGTGGATCGGCTGAGTGTCCGGCTCGGCGAAGTCGTCGCGCGAGCGCCAGAACAGGTGCGTCTGCGTCACGGACACGCCCGGCTGCGGCGCGCCGACGGGCCGGTCGGTGGTGAAGATCACCGGTGAGAGCAGGTGATCGTGCAGATCGGCCCCGACGGCCGGGGCGTCGCGGACCACGCCGATCCCGAGCGCCTCGAGCTCCTCCCGCGGTCCGATGCCGCTGCGCAGCAGGATCGCGGGGCTGCCCAGGGCGCCGGCGGCGAGGATCACCTCGTCCGCGCGGAGCTCGGATCCGTCGCTCAGACGCACGCCCACGGCGGCGCCGTCCTCCACGATCACGGTCTCGACCTCGACGCCCGTGACGATGCGCAGGTTCGGCGCCTCCTCGATCGGCCGCACGTAGGCCATCCAGGTGTTCACGCGACGGCCGTCGCGCATCGTGACCTGCTCCTGCGAGACGCCGTCCAGCGTGCCGCCGTTGTAGTCGGGGTTGTGCTCCAGCCCCTCCTCGACGGCGGCGTCGATGATCGACTGCTGGATCGGCACGAGCGGGTAGTCGCCGGTCACCGGGAGGAGGTCGTTCTCGATCGCCGCGTACACCGGCTCGACCTGCGCCCACCCCCAGCCGGTCGCGCCCGCGGCCTCCCAGCCGTCGAAGTCGCTCGCCGCACAGCGCACCCAGATCATGGCGTTGAGCGCGTGGGATCCGCCGGTGACCTTGCCCCGGGGCAGGTGCAGGCGGCGGCCGGCCGCGTGCTCCTGCGGCACCGTGAACAGGTCCCAGTCCTCGGCGGCGTGCCACAGCTCGCCCGCCCGGGACGGGTCGTGGATCGCGGGGTTCGTGTCGTAGCCGCCGGCCTCGACGAGCGTCACGTCCCACCCGGCGTCCACGAGACGCCGGGTGACGATGCTGCCCGCGGTGCCGGCTCCCACCACGAGGACGGAGCGCGTCCCGGTCGCGTCGGACACGCCTCAGCCCTTCCGGCCGGGTCCGGAGACGACCTGCGGCACGCCGACCGACTTGAGCCCTGCCACGCCGAACTCGAGGCCGTAGCCCGAGCTCTTCGCACCCCCGAAGGGCACCATCGGGTGCAGGCCGCCGTGGGAGTTGATCCACACGGTGCCGGACTGCATGCGCGTCGCCGCCTCGCGCGCGGCCTCCGGGTCGCTCGACCAGACCGAGGCGCCGAGCCCCACGTCCACGCCGTTCGCGAGCGCGAAGGCCTCGTCCACGTCGGAGTAGCGGATGATCGGCAGCGCCGGCCCGAACTGCTCCTCCTGCACGAGCGCGGCGTCGTTCGGGATGTCGGCCACGATCGTGGGGCGGTAGAAGAGCTCGCCGAGCTCCGGAGCCGCCTCGCCGCCGGTGACGATGCGGGCGCCGCGCGCCTTCGCATCCTCGACCAGGCGCGACACGATGTCGAACTGCTGCTTGTTCTGCAGCGGTCCCAGCACGTTGCCCTCGTCGAGGCCGTTGCCGATCGGCACCTGGGCGGCGATGCCGGCGAGCGCGTCGACCACCTGGTCGTAGAGCGAGTCGTGCACGTAGAGCCGCTTCATCGCCGCGCAGGTCTGGCCGGTGTTGATGAACGCGCCCCAGAACAGGTCCTCGGCGATCGCGGCCGGGTCGGTCCCCGGCAGCACGATGCCGGCGTCGTTGCCGCCGAGCTCGAGCGTGAGGCGCGCGAGGTTGCCGGCCGAGCTCTCGATGATCTTGCGGCCCGTCGCGGTGGATCCGGTGAACATGATCTTGTCGATGTCCGGGTGCGAGGCGATCCGCGCGCCGACCTCGCGGTCGCCCGAGATGCCGATCAGCACGTCGGCGGGCAGCACGTCGTTCATCACGGCGAGCATCGCCAGCACGCTCAGCGGCGTGTACTCGCTGGGCTTGACGACCACCGTGTTGCCCATCCGCAGGGACGGGCCGATCTGCCAGATCGTGATCATGAGGGGCCAGTTCCACGGACCGATCGCGCCCACCACGCCGGCCGGCTTGTAGACGAGCTCGGCGTGCAGGTTCTCGTCGTCGACCAGCACCTCGGGCTCCAGCACCGTGGTCGCGTTCGTGCGCAGCCAGGCGGTGCAGGCGCCCAGCTCGAAGCGGGCGTTCGGGCCGTTCAGCGGCTTGCCCTGCTCGCGGGAGAGCAGGTGGGCGAGCTCCTCCGCGTGCGCGTCGATGGCGTCGGCCGCGGCGAGCAGCAGCTCGCTGCGCTTCGCGTGGCCGAGCGCGTCCCAGCCGGGCTGGGCGGCCTTGGCGCGGGCGATCGCGTCGTCCAGGTCGGCGACGGTCTGCACGGGAGCACGCCCGATGACCTCGCGCGTGGCGGCGTCGGGGATCTCCCGGCCGCTGCCCTCGGGGGCCTGGATGCGGTCGAGCAGCGCGGACGCGGCGGACATGTCGGTCATCGGTCTCTCCTTCGAGTGTGCGGACGACGATGCGTCCTCCCATTCTCGGCGGGGAGCATCGGCCGGACTTGTCATGCAGTGCACGGCGCTCGTCCAGCCGCGAAGGATCCGCCGGCTCAGGTCCGCGCGGCGGCCTCGCCGTGCCGGTCGCGGTCCGCGTCCCACGCGCCGTGGTCGGCGCCGGCCGTGCGCAGGAACACGATGATCCAGCTGAAGATCAGCACCGCGGCGATGAGCTCCACCGCGGTGAGGTTGTAGTAGCCGGTCGCGAAGAACACCCCGAGCAGCGCGATGACCAGCACGTACACCCAGCCCAGCACCACGAACACGCGCGAGATCCGGCGCAGGAGCCACGGCAGCGCGATCACGACCCCGGCGAAGCACACCGCCATGCCCGTGGCGACCGTGTTGTGCAGCAGGAAGAAGCGGTCCACGGGGAAGATCCCCACCAGCGCGAGCAGGACGCCGATGAGGATCAGGCCGACGCGCACGATCGTGCGGCCGCGCTCGTCCCGGGGCTCCGGCACCGGCAGGGCCGCGGTGGCGTAGCGGGCGATCGTGGTCACCATCACCCCGGCCACGATGAGGGTGCCGTTGAAGGCCGGCGAGGACGCGTTGCTGGACATGCCCAGCGCGGAGAGGTTGTCGCGCCACCAGTGCGGATCCGACGCCTCGAGCATCGCCGTGAGCGCCCCGATCACGAGGTAGACCGCGAGGATCAGCGAGATCGACGTGGGGCTCAGCGCGATCGCGCTGAGATAGCAGACGTAGCCGGTGAGCGCGAGCGCGACCGCGACGAGCACGGCGCCAGGGAACGGGAACACCGGGGCGTCGCGGAAGCCGGCCTCGAGCAGCGCGGCGAGGCCGAACCAGGCGAGCAGCGCGACCGCGGCGTGCGCGAGGGCGATCGCGATCAGCTCGTACCAGCGCAGCCGCTGACCGGGTGCCGCGAACCCGTCGTTCGCGGCGTCCGGGTCGCGCTTCTCCGGCGCCTCGACCGCCTCTAGGCGCAGGCCGATGCGCCCCGCGAGGAAGCTCAGCAGCGCGACCGCCGCACCGCCGTACGCGGCGACCTCGCCGACCGACCAGGCACCGGTGATCGACAGCGTGCGGTTCCAGAACACGACGGATGCGACGAGGAAGCCCAGCACGAACGCGATCGCCCCGGTCAGCAGGGCGTCGGTCTCCCGCATCTGGTGCAGCGTCGCCGCGGCGCGCGCCTCGCGCATACGCCTGATCAGCCGGTCCCACTCGCTTCGCATTCGCCCCGCCCTCCCTGTCACGTCCACCCTAGGCGCGCGGCGACGACGAGCGTCGAGACCGCACCACGATCCGTCCGCCGCTGCCCCGATAGCCTGGGAGCATGACCCAGACCTTCCGCGCCCGCGCCGCCCTGCTCGACATGGACGGCACGCTCGTCGACTCCACCGCCGTCGTGGAGCGTCTCTGGCTGGCCTGGGCCGAGCCCCACGGGCTGGATCCCGAGTTCGTGCTGAGCGTCGTGCACGGGCGCCAGGGCCACCAGAGCATGGCGATCATGCTCCCCGACCGCCCGCACGAGGAGAACCTGGCCGAGAACCAGGCCATGCTCGAGCGGGAGAGCGGCGACGTGGACGGCGTCGTCGAGGTCCCCGGTGCCGCGGTGTTCCTGCAGGCCCTGGCGCCGTTCCCCCACGCGATCGTCACCTCGGCCGACGACCGACTGATGCGGGCCCGCATGGGCGCGGCGGGCCTCGACGTGCCGGACGGGCCGGTCACCGCCGAATTCGTCTCCGCCTCGAAGCCGGATCCGGAGGGCTTCCTGCTGGGCGCGACGCGGCTCGGCGTGGATCCGGCCGACTGCCTCGTCTTCGAGGACTCGGAGGCGGGGATCCAGGCCGCTCAGGCGGCGGGGATGCGCGTCATCGGCGTCGGCACGGGATCCGCGGCGCACGCCCCGGACGCCGTGGTCGCCGACCTCACGCACGTCACGATCACCCCCGACGGCGACGGCTTCCTGCTCACGCTCGACTGACCGCGCTCGGAGCGGAGTTCAGAGCGCGCCCCGGGTCTCAGCCGAGCACGGCGGCCGCGGCCGCGCGGGCCTCGACGGCGGTCGGCGCGCCGAGCGCGGCCTCCGCAGCCCGCCGGCACTCGTCCGCGGTCACCGTGCGCAGCCGCGCCGCGACGCGGGCGAGCGAGCGGGCGGTCATCGACAGGCTCGTGACCCCGAGGCCGACGAGCACCGGAGCGATCGCCGGGTCTCCCCCGGCCTCGCCGCACACGCCGACCGGCTTGCCCCGCGCGCGCCCCGCGGCACCGACCGTGCCGATCAGGCGCAGCACGGCCGGCTGCCAGGGGTCGTTGAGCGCGCCCAGCGGTGCGGACAGCCGGTCCGCGGCCATCGTGTACTGCGTGAGGTCGTTGGTGCCGAGGCTCACGAAGTCGACGACGGCGAGCATCTCGGCGGACAGCAGCGCCGCGGCGGGCGTCTCGATCATGATCCCCGCCCGCGCGATCCCTGCGGCCCGGCACGCGGCGACGAAGTCCCGCGCTTCGTCGACCGTCGCGACCATCGGCGCCATGACCTCGACCTCGGCGCCCTCCTGCGCCGCCGCGTCCGCGATCGCCGTGAGCTGATGCGAGAGCAGGGCGGGATGCGCCCTGGCGACCCGCAGCCCCCGCACGCCGAGCGCCGGGTTCTCCTCGTCCGCGCCGGTCGCGAAAGGGAGGGGCTTGTCGGATCCGGCGTCGAGCGTGCGCACCACCACCGTGCGTCCGGCGAACGGCGCGAGCACGCCGCGGTAGGCCGCGACCTGCTCGGGGACGGTCGGCTCGGCCGCGCGGTCGAGGAAGCAGAACTCGGTGCGGAACAGACCGATGCCCTGTGCGCGCGCCGCAGCAGCCGCGTGTGCGTCCACGGCGCCTCCCACGTTGGCCCGCAGAGTCACGGGCGTCCCGTCGGCGAGCTGTCCGCGGCCGTCGAACTCGGGTGGATCCTCGGAGGTCGCGGCGCGCTGCCGCTCCGGCGGGTCCAGCTGCACGGTCCCGCTCTCGCCGTCGACGAGCACCACGGTCTCCGCGGGGATGGCGGTCGCTCCGGCGGCTCCGACCACCGCGGGGATGCCGAGGGCGCGCGCCAGGATCGCGGTGTGCGAGGTGGGCCCGCCCTCCTCGGTGACGAGCGCGACGCACCGGCTGCGCCCGAGAGCCGCGGTCTCCGCGGGGGCCAGATCCCGCGCCACGAGCACGAACGGCTCAGCGCGATCGGGGATCCCCGGCACGTCGGCTCCGGTGAGCCGCGCCACGAGGCGGTCGCGCACGCTGCGCACGTCGGCGACGCGCTCCGCCATGCGCCCGCCGAGGTCGCGCAGCAGCCGGGCCTGCGCCTCGGCCTCGTCCCAGACGGCACGGGCGGCGGAGACGCCCTCGGCGCGCACACGCGCGGCGGCGCCCGCGGCGAAGTCGGGATCCGCGGCGAGCAGCGCCGTCGCCTCGAGGATCTGCGCCGTCTCGCCCTCGGATCGAGCGGCGTCGGCCCGCAGCGCGGCGACGACCTCCGCCACCGCGGGGGCCAGGCGCGCCGCCTCGGCCTCGCGCCGATCCTCCGGGACCTCGTCCGCGGCAGCGGGCTCGGCGATCGCCTCGCCGAGCTGAGCCACGGGTGCCACGGCGACGCCCGGGCTGACGCCGAGCCCGTGCAGGGTCGCCCCGGGAACCAGGTCGGCCGCAGGGCTCTGCGCGGCGGCGGGCGCGCCGCTCCGTTCGTCGGTCGTGCTCGGCGCCCCGGTCGTGCTCGGCGCCTCGGTCGTGCTCGGCGCCCCATCCATCTCGCCGAAGCCGTCGTCGAACAGGGCGGCCACGCGCTCGACCGCGCCGCGCTCGCCCTCCAGCTCGACCTCGTCGCCGCGGCGCGCCCCGAAGGCGAGCAGCCGCATCATGCTCGCCGCCGGGACCGGCTCCCCCGCGGGAAGCAGCCGCAGCCGGAGCGGCGCCCCCTGCGCCGCCTGACCGATCATGGCCGCCGGGCGCGCATGCACCCCCGCGGGATTGCGCACGACGACCGTGCGCACGACCTCCCCGTCCGCCCGCGGCGCCGCCGGCATCGGCGCGGCGGCCGGCGGCTGCTGCTCGTCCTCCAGCTGGGCCGACTTCGCGACCAGCGCGCCGTTCGCCTCCGCCGCGACCGCGTCCAGGGACGCCCCCTGCGCGGCGGTCACGGCCGCGGCGAGCAGACCCTCGACGAACGGCGCCGACGCGAGCCGCACCGGCACGTCGCTCGCCCTCAGTTCGAGCGCGAACTCCGCGCTCATGACCGCGGATCCGAGATCCATCAGCACGAGCACGCCGTCGCAGGTGCCGGCGAGCTCATCGATCGCCTCGGCGACCCGCGTCGCATCCGTGCCCAGGATCGGCGAGCCGTCGGCCTCCGTGCCCGCCCCCGCGGCGAGCGCGATCGGCACCCCCGCCCCGGGGACCATCTGCGCGGCGAGCTCCTGCGCGGCCTCCGCCAGCCGCAGGCTGTGCGACACGGCGACGATCCCGACGGCCCCCATCAGCGCGCTTCCCCTCTGCCCCGGGCGATCAGCCGGCGACGGCCGCGGCCAGCGTCTCGAACAGCAGCGTCGCGGAGGCGGATCCGGGATCCATGTGCCCGGCGCTGCGCTCCCCGAGGTAGCTGGCGCGGCCCTTGCGGGCGACGAGCGCGATCGTGGCGTCGCGTCCGGTCGCCGCGGCCGTCGCCGCATCCGCCGTGGCGGTGCCCGCCGAGGCGCCCCCGGCGAGCGCGGCGTCCATCGCGTCGAGAGCCGGCGCCACCGCGTCGAAGAGCGTCTTGTCGCCGGCCTCCGCCTTGCCGCGCGCGACGATGCCCTCCAGCCCCGCACGCAAGCCCGCCGCGAGCGCGGCAGGGTCGACGTCGCTCACGGGGCCGAGGGTCGCGCCCAGTCGCAGGAAGAACGTGCCGTACAGCGGTCCGCTCGCCCCGCCCACCGTCGAGACGAGCGTCATCCCCACGGTCTTGAACAGCTCGTCCGCCGTCGCCGGGGCGGTCTGATCCGCCTTCTCGACGGCCGCGGTCATGCCGCGCGCCATGTTCGCGCCGTGGTCGGCGTCGCCGATCGCGGAGTCGAGCTCGGTCAGCCAGTCGCGCTGGGCGACGACGGCGTCGCGGAAGCGGTGCAGCCAGTCGGTGAGGACGGTGAGCGGGATGG
>JABLTH010016615.1_pt1 | contig 14393 bp, 13 predicted proteins | sample 7875711 | NCBI WGS metagenome assembly JABLTH01 (sample SAMN14941262, study PRJNA633318) | bioreactor metagenome | isolation source: bioreactor | place: China | collected 2019-03-05 | reverse complement strand
GAGCCCACCACCCGGCTCGGCGGGATGATGACCGGCGGTCTGGCGAACACCGATGTCGGCGACGCCGAGGTCAAGCCCATCGGCGGGGTGGCGGCGGAGTTCTTCGGGCGCGCGCGGGCACGCGAGCGTGACACGGGCGCCTGCCCGAGCGAGGCGGCCTGCCCGAGCCCGTACGACTTCGAGCCGCACGTGGCGGCGGAGGTGTTCCATGACATGCTGCGGGAGCAACCCCTGGTGTCGGTCCAGCGCAGCCTGCCGTTCTCGGCGGTCCGCAAGGCCGGCGCTCGAATCACCAGCCTCGAGACACCGCGAGGCGAACTGAGCGCGCAGGTCTTCATCGATGCGAGCTACGAAGGGGACCTGATGGCCGCCGCCGGTGTGGCCCACACGCTGCGGCGGGAGCCGCGGCTGGCGCCGGGCGATGGCGTGGAGCCGGGCGACATCGAGGACCACGCCGGTTTCGGCGACCCGGCGCCGCCCTACGGCTTGAGCATCGACCCCTACCGGGTGCCGGGGCAGCCCTCCAGCGGCCTGATTCCCTTCGTGGAGCCTCCGCTGTCGCCCTGGCCGGCGGCGGGCGAGGGGGATGACCGCCTGATGGCCTACAACTACCGCCTGTGCGTGACGGACGACCCGAACAACCGCCTCCCGTTCGAACGGCCCGCCGATTTCGACCCGGGGCTGTACGAGGGTTCGGCGCGCGTGGCCGTGGCCATGGCCGCGGCCGGCACCAAGCCGCTCGACGCCCTGTACTTCAACCCGTACCGCACCGTGGGCTCCCGGACGCCGGGGTACTACAAGTACGACCTCAACGGCGGGTCCGCCTTCTCCACCGACATGTCGGCGCCGGGGTGGAACCAGGCCTACCCGCAGGCCGACGCGGCCGGGCGGCGGGCCATCGAGGCGTCCTATCGGCGCTACATCGAGGGCCTGCTGTACTTCTGGCGCACCGACCCCCGGTTCGGGGCGCTCAATGCGAAGGTGGCCCGCTTCGGCCGCTGTGCCGACGAGTTCGTGGACAACGACCACTGGCCGACCCAGCTGTACGTGCGCGAAGCGCGGCGCATGCTGGGCGAGTACGTGATGAACGAGAACGACGTGCTCGCCAACGGGCGCCGGCCGCTGCTCGCCGACAGCATCGCGATGGGCGGCTATGACCTCGATTCCCATCTGCGACGGATCACGGTCGCCCGCATCAACGGCGCGGATCGGCTGGTCAGCGAGGGCTTCCGGATCGTGCGGCATGCGGGCGACCCGCGCTACCGCATCGCGTACCGCAGCCTGCTGCCCCGGCGCGGGCAGGCGGACAACCTGCTCGACCCGGTGACGCTGTCGGCCACCTCGATGGCGTATTCCTCGATCCGCACGGAACCGACGTTCATGGCGCTGGGACAGGCGGCTGGCACCGCCGCGGCGCTGTCGGTGGAGCAGTCGGTGGCGCTTCACGACCTGGACGTGTCCTCGCTGCAGCGGCGGCTGGAGGCCGACGGCCAGATCCTGCGCTGAGCCGTCGGGGCAGCGGCTGGGGGACAATCCCGCCCGAACCAGCGTCTGCCAGGAATGAAGAACTTCGCCCTCATCGGCGCGGCCGGCTACATCGCCCCGCGCCACATGCGCGCCATCGCCGACACCGGCCACCGGCTGGCGGTGGCCTACGACGTCAACGACTCGGTCGGCATCATCGACAGCCTCGCGCCGCAGGCCGAGTTCTTCACCGAGTTCGAGCGCTTCCACGAGCATGCGCAGGTGCGCCGGCGCGACCCGGCCGAGGCGCTGCACTACGTGTCGGTCTGCAGCCCGAACCACCTGCACCATGCCCACATCGCCGCCGGCCTGCGCCTGGGGGCGGACGTGATCTGCGAGAAGCCGCTGGTGCCGACGCCGGCGCTGGTCGACGAGCTGGCCCGCGTCGAGGTCGAGACCGGGCGGCGCGTGTTCAACATCCTGCAACTGCGCCACCACGCCGCGATCCTCGCGCTGCGCGAGAAGGTCGCCGCGGCGCCGGCCGACCGCCGCTTCGACGTCGAGCTGACCTACATCACCTCGCGCGGCAAGTGGTACGCCGAGAGCTGGAAGGGCGACCCGCGCAAGTCCTTCGGCGTGGCGACGAACATCGGCGTGCACTTCTTCGACATGCTGCACTTCGTGTTCGGCCGCCTGCTCGACAGCCGCGTGCACCACAGCGGCGAGTCCCGCGCGGCCGGCTGGCTCGAATACGAGCGGGCCCGGGTGCGCTGGTTCCTGTCGATCGACGCCGGCGACCTGCCCGACGAGGTCCGCGGCCGCAAGACCACCTTCCGCCAGATCGACATCTCGGGCGAGGCGCTGGAGTTCTCCGAGGGCTTCACCGACCTGCACACCGTCAGCTACCGCGAGATCCTGGCCGGCCGCGGCTACGGGCTGGCGGACGCGCGGCACTGCATCGAGACGGTCGACGCGATCCGCCGCGCGCCGGTGGTGCCAGGCGGCGCCGACGCCCATCCCTTCGTCCGGCGGCTGGCCGGCTGAGGCCGACGATGGGCGCGACCATCCACCCCAGCGCCATCGTCGACGAGGGCGCGCAGCTCGGCGAGGGCACCCGGGTCTGGCATTTCAGCCACGTCTGCGCCGGCGCGCGCATCGGGCCGGACTGCTCGCTGGGCCAGAACGTGTTCGTCGGCAACGACGTGCAGATCGGCCGCGGCGTGAAGATCCAGAACAACGTCTCGGTCTACGACGCGGTGACGCTGGAGGACGAGGTGTTCTGCGGCCCGAGCGTGGTCTTCACCAACGTGCACAACCCGCGCGCCGCCGTCGTGCGCAAGAACGAGTACCGCCGCACGCGGGTGTGCCGCGGCGCGTCGCTCGGCGCCAACAGCACGCTGGTGTGCGGCGTCACGGTCGGCGCCTATGCCTTCGTCGGCGCCGGCGCGGTGGTGACCCGCGACGTGCCGGACTTCGCGCTGGTGGCCGGCGTGCCGGCGCGGCGCATCGGCTGGATGAGCCGCCACGGCGAGCGGCTCGTGTTCGACGACCAGGGCCGGGCGCGCTGCCCGGCCACCGGCGAGCGCTACCGGCTGGCCGACGGGCGGGTGCGCCTGGAGGCGGAGGACGCATGCAGTTCATCGACCTGAAGCGCCAGTACGCGGCGCTCAAGCCGGCGATCGACGCCGCGATCCAGCGCGTGCTCGACCACGGCCAGTACATCATGGGCCCGGAGGTGGCCGAGCTGGAGGCGGCGCTGGCCGCGCACAGCGGCGCGGCGCACTGCATCACCGTCGCCAGCGGCACCGAGGCGCTGCTGATCGCGCTGATGGCGCTGGGCGTCGGCCCCGGCGACGAGGTCGTCACCACGCCCTTCACCTTCGCCGCCACCGCCGAGACCATCGTGCTGCTGGGCGCCCGGCCGGTGTGGGTGGACATCGAGCCCGACACCTGCAACATCGATGCCTCGCGCATCGAGGCCGCGATCACGCCGCGCACCAAGGCCATCATCCCGGTCAGCCTGTACGGCCAGGTGGCCGACATGGACGAGATCAACGCGATCGGCGCGCGCCACGGCATTGCGGTGATCGAGGACGCGGCGCAGAGCTATGGCGCCACCTACCGCGGCCGGCGCAGCGGCGCGCTGTCCACCATCGGCTGCACCAGCTTCTTTCCGAGCAAGCCGCTCGGCTGCTATGGCGACGGCGGCGCGATCTTCACCTCCGACGCCGCGCTGGCGCAGGCCGCGCGCGAGATCCGCGTGCACGGCCAGAGCGCGCGCTACACCCACACCCGCCTCGGCGTCGGCGGCCGCATGGACACGCTGCAATGCGCGGTGGTGCTGGCCAAGCTGCCGCGGCTCGACTGGGAGCTGCAGCGCCGCCGCGAGATCGGCGCGCGCTACCACGCCGCGCTGGCCGGACTGGCCGTCACGCCCATCGCGGTGCGGCCCGACCGCGATTGCGTCTGGGGCCAGTACACGGTGCGCGTGAAGGAGCGCGAGCGGGTGCAGGCCGCGCTGAAGGAGGACGGCATCCCGACGGCCGTCCATTACCCGCGCCCGCTGCACCGCCAGCCCGCCTACCAGCATTTCGGCGACCCCGACGCCTGCCCGCAGGCCATCGCCGCCGCCGCCGAGGTGATGAGCCTGCCGATGAGCGCCGACCTGAGCGAGGCGGAGCAGGACCGGGTCGTGGCGGCGCTGGCCGCGGCGGTGGGCCGCCGCGCCTGACGCGCATGGCCGCGCCGTCACCGCTGCGTGGCCTGTGGCGCGCGAGCCTGACGCTGGTGGCCGGCGGGGCGCTGGCGCAGGCGCTGCCGCTGCTGCTGGGCCCGGTGCTGACGCGGCTGTTCACGCCGGCCGAGTTCGGCCTGTACCACCTGTTCGCCGCGGTGGCGGCCAACCTGGCGGTGGTGGCCTGCGGCCGCTACGAGTTCGCGCTGCCGCTGGCGGCCGACGACGCCGAGGCGGACGCGCTGCGCCGGCTCGCGCTGCGGCTGCTGCTGGCGACGACCGGCCTGGCCGCGCTCGGCGCGGCCGGCTGGGCGGCCGCCGGGGCCGGGCGCTGGGTGGCCTGGCTGCCGCTGGCGGTGGCGGCAGCCGGCGCGGTGTCGCTGGCCACGCTGTGGGCGACACGGGCCCAGCGGTTCCGCGCGCTGGCCGTGGCCCGGGTGCTGCAGTACGGCGGCGCTGCGCTGGCGCAGGCCGTGGCCGGGTGGGCCGGCGCCGGTCTGGCGGGGCTGATCGCCGCGCCCATCGCGGCCGCGCTGCTGGCCACCGCGGTGCTGCGCCTGCCGCTGGCGCCGCGGCGGATGGTGGGCGAGCAGGGGGCAGGGCAGGGGGCCGGGCAGGGGGCCGCCGGGCCGGGCCTGCGCGAGGTCGCGCGGCGCCACCGGGCCTTCCCGCTGCTGAACACGCCGCACGCCTTCGCCGGCGCGCTGCAGGACACCGTCAGCCTCGCCCTGGTGGCCGCCGCGCTCGGGCCCGCCGCGGCCGGCTTCTGGGGCCTGGCGCTGCGCTACCTGAAGGCGCCGGCCACGCTGGTCGGCGCGGCGGTGTCGCAGGCGCTGTACCCCAAGCTCGCGGCCGCCGGCCGCAGCGCCGAGGGCCGCGCCGCGGTGCGCCAGGTCATGGGCCTGCTGGCGCTGCTGGCGGCGCCGCTGGTGCTGGCGTTGTGGCTGGCCGGCCCCTGGGCCTTCGAGGCCGTGTTCGGGCCGGACTGGCGCGACGCCGGCGTGCTGGCGCGGGCGCTGGCGCTGTATGTCGGGCTGCACTTCGTCGCCAGCCCGCTGGCGGTGGTGACCATGGCCTGGCACGCCCAGGGCTGGGCGCTGCGGCTGGCGCTGGCCGGGCAGCTGGCCTTCGTCGCCGCGCTGGCCGCGGGCCTGGCCTGGGGCGGGCTGGCCGGGGCAGGGTGGCTGGTTTCGCTGGCGATGCTGGCCTACTTCGGCTTCTACTTCTGGCGGCTGGCGACCTGGCCGGTGGAACAATCCGCGCCGTGATGACGAGTCTGCGCGCCTTCCTGAACCGCCTGCGCCGGCGCCTGGCCCGCGCGCTGCTGTACCGCGTCGTCTTCGGCGAGCGCTCGCAGGGCCGGCGGCTGGCGCACACCCGTATCTCGCCGGCCAGCTGCATCGAGCACGAGGACCGGCTGGCGCTGGGCGACCATGTCTACATCGGCCCGTTCAACTTCATCGAGGCCAGCGGCGGCATCACGATCGGCGACGGCGTGCAGATCACCTCGCACTGCAGCCTGGTCACGCACGCCTCGCACCGCGCGCAGCGCCTGCTCGGCGAGGGCTACGTGAACTGGCCGGCCGCCACGCCGCGGCCGGGCTGGATCGCCGGGCCGATCGTGATCGGGCCGTATTCCTTCATCGGCCCGCATTCGCTGATCGAGGCCAACACCACGCTCGGCCGCGGCACGCTGGTGTGCGCCGGCAGCTTCGTGCGCGGCGAGTATCCGGACTTCGCCATCCTCGAGGGGCGGCCGGCGCGCATCGTCGGCGACACGCGCCGGGCCGATGCGCGGCTGCTGGCGCAGTACCCGGCGCTGCGGCCGCTGTACGAGGCCTGGGCGGGCGACGCATGATCCGGCTGGTGCTGATCGGCGACGGCGACAGCCCGCACCTGCTGAAGTGCGCGCGCGCGCTGGCCGGCCAGGTGGAGCTGTGGGCGGTGTCCAGCCGCGGCTTCGCCCCCGGCTTCGACGCCGTGCTGCCCGAGCGGCGCCGGCTGGCGCTGGGCACCCGGCCGGCCTTCGAGGGCGGCAATGTCGGCCTGCTGCTCGAGCTGCCGCGGCTGGTGCGCTGGCTGCGCCTCGTGCGGCCGGACTGGCTGGCGCCGCACTACCTCAGCTCGCACGGCACGCTGGCCTGGCTGGCGACGCGGCTGGGCGGCATCGACGCCCGCATCGCCGGCTCGGCCTGGGGCTCGGACATCCTGGTCGCGCCCGAGCGCAGCGCGGCGATGCGCTGGCTCACCCGCCGCGTGCTGCGCGCCTGTGACCTCGCCACCAGCGACTCGGCCCACATGGCCGAGCGCATGCGCGCCCTCGGCGCGGGCGAGGTGATGGTGTTTCCGTTCGGCCTGGAGCAGCTGCCGGCCGCGTCGCCCTCGAAGGACGAGGCGCTGTTCTTCGCCAACCGCGGGCTGGAGCCGATCTACCGGCCCGAGCGGGTGCTGGCGGCGTTCGCCACGCTGGCCGCGGGCTGGCCCGAGGCGCGGCTGGTGGTGGCCAACGACGGCTCGCGGCGCGCGGCGCTGCAGGCCCGCGCCGCGCAGCCCGATCTCGCGGGCCGGGTGCAGTTCGTCGGCCGGCTGTCGGCCGAGGCGCAGGCCGGCTGGTACGCCCGTGCCCGCTGGTACCTGAGCCTGCCGGCCAGCGACTCGGTCTCGGTCTCGGTGCTGGAGGCGATGGGTCATGGCTGCATCCCGATCCTGTCCGACCTGCCGGCCAACCGCGAGCTGGTGCAGGACGGCCGCCACGGCGTGATCCTCGGCGAGGCCGAGACGCTGACGCGCGACCGCCTCGCGCCGCTGGCCGCGCGGGCCGGCGAGGTCAGTGCCGGGCTGCGGGCCTGGGTGGGCGCCAACGCGATGTTCCCGACCAGCGTCGCGGCCTATGTGCGGCGGCTCGAAGCCCTGGGGGCGGCGCGGCCGTGAACATCCTCTACCTGAACCACTACGCCGGCAGCCCGGCGCACGGCATGGAGTTCCGGCCGTACTACCTGGCCCGCGAGTGGGTGCGCGCCGGCCACCGGGTGCGCATGGTCGCGGCCAGCTGGTCGCACGTGCGCGCACGCCAGCCGGCGCCGGGCCGCGAGACCCTCGACGGCATCGAGTACGAATGGGTGCCGGCGCCGCGCTACCAGGGCAACGGCCTCGGGCGGCTGCGCAACATCGCGGTCTTCCTCGCGCGCGTGGCCGGGCGGACGGCGTCGCTGGTGCGCGAGTTCCGCCCGGACGTGGTGATCGCCTCCAGCACCTACCCGATGGACATCTGGGTCGCGCGCCGCCTCGCGCGCCGCGCCGGCGCGGTGCTGGTGTTCGAGGTGCACGACCTGTGGCCGCTGTCGCCGATCGAGCTGTCGGGCATGTCGCCGCGGCACCCGTTCGCGCTGCTGTGCGGCTGGGCCGAGAAGACGGCCTACCGCGACGCCGATGTCGTGGTCTCGATGCTGCCCAAGGTGCACGCCTACATGGCCTCGCGCGGGCTGGACCTGGCGCGGCTGGCGATCGTGCCGAACGGCATCTCGCCCGACGAGTGGCCGGACGACCCGGCGGCCGTGCCGCTGCGGCCGGACGTGGCGGCGGTGCTGGCCAGCGCCCGCGCGGCGGGCCAGGCGGTGCTGGGCTACGCCGGCTCGATGGGCCTGCCCAACGCGCTGGACGACCTGCTCGACGCGGCGGCGCAGCTGCGCGGCGAGCCGGTGGCGATCGTGCTGGTCGGCGACGGCCACGAGCGCGAGCGCCTGGTGGCCCGCATCGCCGCCGAGCGGCTGACCCACGTGCACTGGCTGCCGCCGATTCCCAAGGCCCAGGTGCCGGCCTTCCTGGCCGCGGTCGACATCGCCTACATCGGCTGGCAGCGGGTGCCGATCTACCGCTTCGGCATCGCGCCGAACAAGCTGATGGACTACATGATGGCTTCGCGCCCGGTGCTGCATGCGGTGGAGGCCGGCAACGACCCGGTGGCCGAGGCGGGCTGCGGGCTGACCGTGCCGCCCGCCGACCCCGGGGCGGTGGCCGCGGGCGTGCGCCGGCTGCTCGCACTGCCACCGGCCGAGCGCGAGGCCATGGGCCGGCGCGGCCGGGCCTTCGTGCTGGCCGAGCACGCGTATCCGGTGCTCGCGGCGCGCTTTCTCGCGGCCTGCCGTGCCGCCGGGCGGGGGGCACGATGAGCGGCGAGCGTCCCGAGGCCGAGCTGGCCCGCGTGGCGGCGCACTACGCCCGGCGCGGACCGACCGACCGCTACAGCCTGCTCCAGCCCGACGTCTGGCAACTGGTGCACGAGCGCCAGCGGGCCATCCTGCGCGGGCTGGCGCGCCGGGGCTGGCACGACGTCGGCACGCTGGCGCTGACGGAGGTCGGCTGCGGCGCCGGCGGCAACCTGCTGGAGTTCCTGCGCATCGGCTTCGCGCCCGACCGCCTGACCGGCTGCGAACTGCTGCCCGAGCGGCTGGCGCTGGCGCGCGAGCGCCTGCCGGCCGGCGTGGCGCTGTGGCCGGGCGACGCCAGCCAGGCGCCGATCGAGCCGGCCAGCCAGGACCTGGTGCTGCAGGCCACGGTGTTCTCGTCGCTGCTCGACGACGCCGTCCAGCAGCGCCTGGCCGACGCGATGTGGCGCTGGCTGCGGCCCGGCGGCGCCGTGCTGTGGTACGACTTCACGGTGGACAATCCGCGCAACGCCGAGGTGCGCGGGGTGCCGCTGGGCCGGGTGCGGCAGCTGTTCCCCGGCGGGCGGCTGCGCCACCAGCGCATCACGCTGGCGCCGCCGATCGCGCGCCGCGTCGCCGCCATCCACCCGGCGCTCTACACCGTCTTCAACGCCCTGCCGCTGCTGCGCACGCACCTGCTGGCCTGGATCGACAAGCCATGAGTTCCTCCTCTGCCGACACACCGCCATTCCTGCCCTTCGCGCTGCCCGAGATCGGCGAGGCCGAGATCGCCGAGGTCGTCGACACGCTGCGCTCCGGCTGGGTCACCACCGGCCCGAAGGCGCGGCGTTTCGAGGCGGCGTTCAGCGAGTACCTGGGCGACGCGGGGCTGCAGTCGATCGCCGTCAACTCCGCCACCGCCGGCCTGCACCTGGCGCTGGAGGCGGTGGGCGTGGGCCCCGGCGACGAGGTCATCACCACCACCCACACCTTCACCGCCACCGCCGAGGTGGCGCGCTACCTGGGCGCCGACGTGAAGCTGGTCGACATCGACCCGGCGACGCTGAACATCGACCCGGCCGCCGTCGAGGCGGCCATCACGCCGCGCACGAAGTGCGTGATCCCGGTCCACTACGCCGGCCTCGCCGCCGACATGACGGCCCTGCTGGCGATCGCCCGCCGGCACGGCCTGAAGGTGGTCGAGGACGCCGCGCACGCGCTGCCCACCACCCACCGCGGCCAGCTCGTCGGCACCCTCGGCAGCGATGCCACGGTGTTCAGCTTCTACGCCAACAAGACCATCACCACCGGCGAGGGCGGCATGCTGGTCACGCGCGACGAGGCGCTGGCGGCCCGCGCCAAGGTGATGCGGCTGCACGGCATGAGCCGCGACGCCTTCGACCGCTTCACCGCCAAGGTGCCGAGCTGGTACTACGAGATCGTCGCGCCGGGCTTCAAGTACAACCTGACCGACATCGCCGCCGCGCTGGGCCTGCACCAGCTGCAGCGGGCCGACGCCTTCCAGCGCCGGCGCGCCGAGCTGGCCGCCGCCTACCGCGAGGCGTTGGCCGGCCTGCCGCTGGTGCTGCCGCCCGAGCCGGCGGACGGCGACCGCCACGCCTGGCACCTCTACGTCGTGCGCCTGGCCGACGGCGCGCCGATCGGCCGCGACGCGCTGATCGAGCACCTGTACGCCGACGGCATCGGCTGCAGCGTGCACTACATCCCGCTGCACCGCCACCCGTACTGGCGCGAGCGCTACGGCCTGCGCGACGAGCAGTTCCCGCACAGCCAGCACGCCTACGAGCGCATGCTCAGCCTGCCGCTGTACACCCGCATGACCGAGGCCGACGTGGCCCGCGTGGCCGCCTCGCTGCGGCGTGCGCTGGCCGCCTGAGCCGCGGCCCCGCCGACCGATGGCCAAGCGCCTGTTCGACCTCGTGCTGTCGCTCGCCGGGCTGCTGCTGCTGGCGCTGCCCGGTGCGCTGCTCGCGCTGTGGATCCGGCTCGACTCGCCCGGGCCGGTGTTCTTCCGCCAGGAGCGGGTCGGCCGCCACGGCCGGCCGTTCCGCATCCACAAGTTCCGCACGATGCGTGTCGGTGCCGAGCGCCAGGGCCAGCTGACGGTGGGCGACGACGCCCGCGTCACCCGCGTCGGCCGCGTGCTGCGCGCGCACCGGCTGGACGAGCTGCCGCAGCTGATCGACGTGCTGCTCGGCCACATGAGCCTGGTCGGGCCCGGCCCGAGGTGCCGCGCTACGTGGCGCTGTACCCGCCGGGCCTGCGCGAGCGGGTGCTGTCGGTGCGCCCGGGCATCACCGACCCGGCCTCGCTCGCCTTCCGCGGCGAGGCGGCGCAGCTGGCCGCGGCCGCTGACCCCGAGCGCGAATACGTGGAGGTCATCATGCCGCGCAAGCTCGCGCTGGCCGCCGACTACGCGGCCCGCGCCAACCTCTGGACCGACCTGGGTGTGGTGGCCCGCACCCTGGCCGTGCTGCTGACCCGATGAACCTGCCTGACCACGCCGCCGACGCCGTGCCGACCGCCTGGCACCGGCTGGACCGCTTCCTGGCCCGGCTGCGGCCGCACCGCGAGCCGCTGTCGCTGGCGGTCGACGCGTTGATGATCGTGCTGGCCTGGAACGCGACCTACCTGTTCCGGCTCGGCTTCGAACGCTGGCTGAGCGCGCGGCCGGGTTACGACCGCTGGGTGCTGCTCGGCGTCGTCGCCGTCTACCTCACGGCCTTCGTGATCGCCAAGGTGCCGCAGAGCATGTGGCGCTTCTCGGGCTTCGGCGAGGTCAAGCGGCTGACGCTGGCCTGCCTGGGCGCCGGCCTGGTCAGCGCGGTGGGCGTGATGGGGCTGCAGCTGGTGCAGGTGCCGCGCGCCGTGCTGGCGCTGCACCCGCTGGTGGCACTGATGGCGGTGTGCGTGGTGCGCATCGGCTACCGCATGCTGTACGAGCATTCGCGGGCCCGCATCACCGGCAGCCAGGCCGAGGTGCGCCGCGCGCTGGTGCTGGGCGCCGGCGAGGCGGCCCGGCGGCTGCTGGCCGGCATCCACCAGCAGGGCTGGGTGGTGCTCGGCCTGCTCGACGACGACCCGGCCAAGCAGGGCGCGCGGATCGCCGGCGTGCCGGTGCTCGGCCCGCTGGAGGCGGTGCGCGACAAGGGCGTGCGCGGCGCGGCGACCCACCTGATCATCGCGCTGCCCTCGGCCACCGCGGCCCAGCGCCGGCGCGCGGTCGAGCTGGCCGGCGCGGTGAACCTGCCGGTGCTGACCGTGCCCTCGGCCGAGGAACTGCGCAGCGGCGACAGCGCCGTCGACCGCGTGCGCGACATCGAGCCCGAAGACCTGCTGGGCCGCGAGCCGGTGCAGCTGGACGAGGCCGGCATCGCCGAGACGCTGGCCGGCAAGACGGTGCTGATCACCGGCGCCGGCGGCTCGATCGGCAGCGAGCTGTGCCGCCAGGTGGCCCGCTTCGGCCCGGCGCGGCTGGTGCTGTACGAGCTGTCCGAGTTCAACCTCTACACGATCGAGCAGGACCTCGGCGAGCGCTTCCCGGGGCTGGCGCTGGTGCGCGTGATCGGCGACGTGAAGGACCTGGGCCACCTGCGCGCGACCTGCAGCCGCTGGCAGCCGCAGGTGGTCTTCCATGCCGCGGCCTTCAAGCACGTGCCGCTGATGGAGGAAGCCCACAACGCCTGGGCCGCGCTGCGCAACAACACGCTGGGCACCTGGCATGCCGCACTCGCGGCCGCCGAGGCGGGCGCCGAGCGCTTCGTGCTGATCAGCACCGACAAGGCGGTCAACCCGACCAACGTGATGGGCGCCACCAAGCGCGCCGCCGAGCTGGTGGTCTCGGCGATGGCCGCCGAGCACCCGGGCACGAAGTTCATGGCGGTGCGCTTCGGCAACGTGCTGGGCTCGTCGGGCAGCGTGATCCCGAAGTTCAAGGAGCAGATCGCCCGCGGCGGCCCGGTGACCGTGACCCACCCGGACATCATCCGCTACTTCATGACCATCCCCGAGGCGGTGCGCCTGGTGCTGCAGGCCGCGGCGATCGGCCAGAGCGGGCAGGTGCTGGTGCTGGACATGGGCGAGCCGGTGAAGATCGTCGAGCTGGCGCGCACGATGATCCGCCTGGCCGGCCACAGCGAGAAGGACATCCCGATCGTCTTCACCGGCCTGCGGCCGGGCGAGAAGCTGTACGAGGAGCTGCTGGCGGATGGCGATGCGACAATGGCGACCGCGATCCGCCGCCTGCGGGTGGCCCGGCTGCAGGCCCCGGCCGAGCTGGCCGGCCTGCGACAATCCCTGGTGGCGCTGGCGTCCGGCGCCTCGGCCCCCACCGAGGCCGACGTCCGGGCCCTGCTGGGCCGCTGGGTGCCGGAGTTCCGGCCCGCCCGGTGACGACCCGCCGCCGGCGCACCGAACGACATGCAACCGATCGAGATCCGCTCGCCCTACCAGGTCCAGAAGGACGTGCTGTATGCCCTGCTGCTGCGGGAGTTCTCGGCACGCTTCGGCCGCAGCCGCGTGGGCTTCTTCTGGGTGCTGATCGAGCCGATCGCCCACGTGGCCTTCCCGGTCATCATGTTCGGCTTCATCATCGACCGGCACGTCACGGGCTACGACTACCCGGTGTTCATGCTCTACGGGCTGCTGCCGTACTTCCTGTTCCGTAGCATCTGCATGCAGACGATGGAAGGGGTCAACGCCAGCCGTGGCCTGCTGTCGTACCGGCCGGTGCACCTGATCGACCTGATCTTCACCAAGGCGATCTTCACGCTGGCGCTGGAGTCGATCCTGTTCCTGATCATCGGCCTGGGGCTGACCTTTCTCGGCTACGACCTGGTGCCGGCGCTGCCGGTCGAATGGATCGGGCTGATCCTGGGTATCTGCCTGTTCGGCCTCGGCCTGGGCATGGTGCTGGCGGCCATCGCCAGCTTCATCCCCGACGCGCGGGCGGTGATCCGGGTCATGTTCATGCCGCTGTACTTCGTGTCGGGCGTCGTGCTGCCGATCTCGCGCTTCCCGTCCGAGTGGGTCGAACGGCTGTCCGTCAACCCCTTGCTGCACTGGATCGAGGCCAGCCGTCAGCTCGGCCTGGCGCACTACCGGCCGATCGAGCAACTCTCGTACCGGGTCGTGTTCTTCTCCGCCGCCTGCACCTTGTTCATCGGGCTAGCGCTGTACCGGCTGCGGCGGCTCAGCCGCGTGACGACATGATCCGCGTCGAATCGCTGACCAAGAGCTACCTCACCCTGCGCGGTCGCAAGACCGTGTTCAAGGACCTGAGCTTCGACGTGCCCGAGGGGCGCAGCGTCGGCCTGATCGGGCGCAACGGTGCCGGCAAGTCGACGATGATGCGGCTGCTGGCCGGCGTCGACCTGCCGGACAAGGGCCGCATCATCACGCCGCAGCGCCTGTCCTGGCCGGTGGGCCTGTCGGGCGGCATGGTGACCTCGGCCAGCGGGCGCGAGAACGTGCGCTTCGTCTGCCGGCTCTACGGCGTGCGCGGCGACGCGATGAAGCGGGTCGAGGACTTCGTCGCCGATTTCGCCGAGATCGGCGAATGGTTCGACCTGCCGGTGTCCACCTATTCGTCGGGCATGCGTGCCCGGGTCGCCTTCGGCACCAGCATGGCGTTCCAGTTCGACTACTACCTGATCGACGAGATCATGGGGGTCGGCGACGCACGCTTCAAGGCCAAGAGCAAGGAGCTCTTCGCCGAACGGATGAAATCGGCCAAGCTCATCTTGGTCTCGCACAGCATGAAATTGATCCGATCGATGTGCGAGGTGGTCGTCCACCTCGACCGGGGGCGCGCGACCGTCTACGAGGACGTCGACGCCGGCATCGCCGCCTACGAACGCCTGGGAGGACGCGATTGAAGCGCCTGATCCGACGCCTGACCGGGCGTAACCTCGCGATCGCCCTGATCGCCCTGCCGGCTTTGCTGAGCGCAGCCTACCTCTACCTGCTGGCGGCCGACCGCTTCGTCAGCGAGTCGGCCCTGACCGTCAAGCAAAGCGGCGGCGAGCAGG
>JABLTH010012405.1_pt1 | contig 14393 bp, 7 predicted proteins | sample 7875711 | NCBI WGS metagenome assembly JABLTH01 (sample SAMN14941262, study PRJNA633318) | bioreactor metagenome | isolation source: bioreactor | place: China | collected 2019-03-05 | reverse complement strand
TCGACCGGGTAGCGGTTGAGCACCTCGCCGGCCGCTTCCACCGCCTTGTGGTGGTCGCCCGCCTCGGCGTAGCTGTCGAGCAGGTCGATCCACTGCGCGATGAACTCGCTGGCGGCGATGCCCTTGCGATGCAGTTCGATGCGCTCGGCCACGTGAGCCGCGCCGGCCGGCAGGCTGCGCGCCAGCAGGCGGCACAGCAAGGCGTACAGGTGGGGGTCGGCGTCGCCGCCATGGCCTTCCGCGCTGCCCTCGCCACCGTCGAAATAGTGCTCGAAGCGCTGCTGGCCCAGGCGCAGCGCCTGCACCAGCTGGGGCCGCAGCGCGGTCTCGGCCGCGGGCGTTTCGGCGATCAGGTCGGCCAGCGCCTCGGCCGCGCGGTAGTAGCCGGCCGCGTCCTGGGCCTGGGTATCGAAGGCGAAGCGCTGCCACAGCTCGCTGACCGCGGCGGCGTTGCCCGAAGCGGCGGCGGCCTGCTGGCGCCACGCCAGCGCGCGTACCTGCGCCTGCGGGTCGGGCTGCTGGCGCAGATAGGTGTCGAGGTCGTCGAGGGCACCGGCGATGTCGCCGACGCCATGCCGCAGCGGCGCGCGCAGGCGCCTGGCCTGCGGATGGTCCGGCGCTGCCGCCAGCACCTGGCCGGCCTGGTCGAGCGCCACCGCGTCGCCGCCCGCGGCGTCCATGCCGAGCAGGCCGGGGTTGTCCAGCGCGATGCGGCCGAGGCAAACCCGCAGCATCGGCTCGGCGCGCTCGCCCGCCGCGTTGACGTGTTCGACGCACAGCGGCAGGATCTCCTCCACGCCGAGATCGGGTGCGCGATACAGCAGCGCATACCAGAAGCGGCCGGCCTCGGCGAACTCGCCCAGGCGGAAGTGGGCCAGGCCGGCATGCAGCAGCGCGGTCCAGTCGCCCGTGGCGAGGCCGTTGCGGCGGGCCGCCTCGTGCAGCCAGGGCAGCGCTTCCCGGCAGCGGCCCTCGCTCATCAGCAACAGGCCGTAGCGCAGCACCAGCAGGCCGCGCGAGGCCAGGCGGTGGGCCGGCTGCAATGGCTGGCTCGACAGCGCCACCAGCGCCTCGTCGAGGATGGCGTAGGCGCGCGCCTTGTCACCACGGTCGAAGGTCAGCCGCGCCAGCAGCAGCACGTAGTCCACCACTTCCGGATGCGCGCGCGCTAGCTGGCCGGCGATCTGCAGCGCCTCGTCATAGCGCTCCGCGTTGGCCAGTTCGACGGCATGCGCGTAGCTCACTTCCTGCACGGACACGACAACTCCTTCTGCTCAATCTGAATGTGCGAGTGCGGATTATGCGCCAACGGCAGCACCAGCATCGCGAGCAATAGCGGCGAAAAAAAACGCCACCCCCTGCTGGAGTGGCGTTTTATGCCCTTGAGACGTGCGCTGGCTTACTTGCCGCCGACCGTCTGCAGCACGGTCCACTTGCCGCCCACGACCTTGTAGACGGTGATGCCGCCGTCCTTCAGGTCGCCGCGCGCGTCGTACGCCAGGGTCTTGGTGGTGACGCCCTGCATATTGGTCGCCGCCAGTACCGGCAGGTAGCGCGCCGGGTCGGCCGAGCCGGCCTTGATCATGGCCGTCATCATCGCGGTGGCGCCGTCGTAGGCATACGGCGAATAGGTCTGCACCTTGCTGCCGAAGCGCTTCTCGTACTTCTGCTCATATGCCTTGCCGCCCGGCATCTCGTCCAGCGGCAGGCCGGCCAGCGACACCACCGTGCCCTCGGCGGCCGTGCCGGCCAGCTTCAGGAAGTTGTCGGTCTTGGACATCTCGCCCGATACCATCGGCGACTTGATGCCCAGTTCCTTCATCTGCTTGGCCATCGGCGCGGACTGCGTCTCGGCGCCGCCGTAGAAGATGATGTCCGGATTGGCACGCTTGATGTTGGTCAGCACGGCCTTGAAGTCCACCGCCTTGTCGTTGGTGTACTCGCGCCGCACCACCTTGCCGCCGGCCGCCTTGGCCGCCTTCTCGAACTCGTCCGCCAGGCCCTGGCCATAGGCGGTGCGGTCGTCGACGATGGCGATGTTCTTGGCGCCCAGCTTCTTGACCACGAAGGCCCCGATCACCGAACCCTGCTGGGTGTCGGAGGTCATCATGCGGAAGGTCGTCTTGAAGCCCTGGCGCGTATACTCCGGCGCCGTCGCCATGGCGATCTGGGGGATGCCGGCGCGGTTGTAGACCATGGAGGCCGGGATCGTGGTGCCCGAGTTGAAATGGCCGAGCATGCCCTGGATGCCGGAATCCACCAGCTTCTGCGCCACCACCGAACCGGTCTTGGGGTCGGCCTGGTCATCCTCGGAGACCAGCACGAACTTGACCGGCTTGCCGCCGATCTTCGGCTTGGTGGCGTTCATGTCCTCGATGGCGAGCACCACGCCGTTCTGCATGTCCTTGCCATACTGCGCCTGGCCGCCGGTCATCGGCGCGGCGAAGCCCAGCTTGATCTCCTGCGCCTGCGCGAAGGCGGTGGTGGAGGCCATGCCTGCGGCGGCCAGGGCGACGGCCAGCGCCGTCTTGTGCAATGTCGAGTTCATCAGTTCTCCTTGGTCCCTTTGGGTCCCGATTGATGCCGCTTCCGGCAGTATGCGCGGAACGCCTTTGCGGCGCCTCGCTTTCTTGCGCAGGCAGGCAGGATCGCCGCCTGCCCGCGCGGTCCGATGTCCGTTGACGGCCGCAGCCGCTTCAGCCGTTTCAGTCCTTTCAGCCGATGGTCATCAGGCTGGCATTGCCACCCGCCGCGGCCGTGTTGACCGACAGCGAGCGCTCGATCACCAAACGCTCCAGGGCCACATCCGGTTCACCGTGGGCCAGTCCTTGTACGCCGACGATGGGGCCCGTCCGTGCCGCCACCTGCTGGCAGACCGTGCGCAGCCGGTCGGAGTCGCCGTGATGCAGCACGGCGTCGTAGCCACAGTCCGGCGCCGTCCAGTCGGCCACCAGGCGGACGCGCGATTGTACTGCCTGGGGCAGGCGCTCCCGCAGCGCGCGGCTGGCCTTGTCGTCGGGCCACAACGCCGGCGCGCCGACCGCCAGTGCCGCCGCCAGTTCGAGCAGCAGGTCGCCCTCCTCCTGCGCCAGGCACAGCACGCCTTCGCGCGGCAGCACGGTATAGGTATTGCGCTCGCCGGTGGGGCCCGGCAGCGTCACCTCCAGGCCCGCGGGCGAAGCGGCCGCGTAGCTGCGGCAGGCCTCGGCCAGCGCCGGATGCGTCTCGCCTGCCCACGCACCCAGCTCGGCCAGCAAGGCCAGTGCCGCCCGGCCGCCCGCCGTGCGCGGCGCGAGATCGCCCGCCGCGTCGTTGCCGCTGGTGCCGGCGCGCGCATCGGCGCGCGCCACCGCCAGTGCCGCGGCGCCGGCCGGGCGCAGCGCCAGCAGCCGGGGCAGGTAGAGCGGACCGCCGGCCTTGGGCCCGGTGCCCGACAGGCCCTCGCCGCCGAACGGCTGCACGCCGACCACGGCGCCGACCATATTGCGGTTGACGTAGAGGTTGCCGGCATGGATGCGCGCCACGACGTGGGCGATGGTCTCGTCGATGCGGGTATGCACGCCCATGGTCAGGCCGTAGCCGGTGCCGTTGATCTGGTCGATCAGCGCATCGAAATCTTCGCGCGCATAGCGCACCACGTGCAGCACCGGGCCGAATACTTCGCGCTGCAGTTCGCCGATGCTGTCGAGCTCGATCAGCGTCGGCGGCACGAAGGTGCCGTGCCGGCACGCCTCGGTCAGCGCCACGTTCGGCTCGGCCTGGTGCACGCGGCGGCCCTTGGCGCGCATGGCCTCGATATGGGCAACGATGCCGGCACGCGCCTCCTCGTCGATGACCGGCCCGACGTCGGTGGAAAGCCGGTCGGGATTGCCCAGCACGAGGTCCGCCATGGCCCCCTTCAGCATCTTGAGGACCCGCTCGGCCACGTCTTCCTGCAGGCACAGCACGCGCAGCGCCGAACAGCGCTGCCCGGCGGAGTCGAAAGCGGACTGCATCACGTCGGCCACCACCTGCTCGGCCAGCGCCGAGGAGTCGACCACCATCGCGTTCTGGCCGCCGGTCTCCGCGATCAGCGGAATCGGGCGTCCGCCGGCATCGAGGCGGCCGGCCAGGCTGCGCTGCAGCAGGCGCGCCACTTCGGTGGAGCCGGTGAACATCACGCCGCGCACGCGGGCATCGGCCACCAGCGCCGCACCCACGGTCTCGCCGCGGCCCGGCAGCAGCTGCACCGCGCCGGCCGGCACGCCGGCCTCGCGCAGCAGGCGCACCGCCTGGGCCGCGATCAGCGGCGTCTGCTCGGCGGGCTTGGCCAGCACCGGATTGCCGGCTGCCAGCGCGGCCGCCACCTGGCCGGTGAAGATGGCCAGCGGGAAGTTCCACGGGCTGATGCAGACCACCGGCCCGAGCGGGCGGTGCGAATCGTTGGAGAAGTCCGCGCGCACCTGGGCCGCGTAGTAGCGCAGGAAGTCCACCGCCTCGCGCACCTCGGCGATGGCATTGGAGAAGGTCTTGCCGGCCTCGCGCATGATCACGTTCATCAGTGACTGCATCTGCGCTTCCATCAGGTCGGCGGCGCGTTCCAGCGCGGCCGCGCGGGTCGCCGGCGGGGTCGCCTGCCAGATCGGCGCGGCATTGGCGGCGGCCGCGAGCGCGGCCTGCACCTCGGCCTCGCCAGCCTCGACCACGTGGCCGACCACGTCGCGCCGGTCCGCCGGATTGAGTACCGGCACGGGTTCGCCCGCTGCACCCGGCTCCGCCGCCGCGCCCAGCATCGGCTCGGCCAGCGGACGATCGCCCGAGGCCGCCAGCAGGGCCGACGACAGCGACGCCAGGCGCTGCTCGTTCGACAGGTCGATGCCGGCGGAATTGGCGCGCACCGCGCCGTACAGTTCGCGCGGCAGCGGGATGCGCGGATGCGGGCGGCCGAGCACGTTTTCCTCGCGGTGCAGGCGCTCGACCACGGCCACCGGATCGGCGACCAGGTCTTCGATCGGCACCGAGTCGTCGCCGATGCGGTTGACGAAGGAGGTGTTGGCGCCGTTCTCCAGCAGGCGCCGCACCAGGTAGGCCAGCAGCGTCTCGTGCGTGCCTACCGGGGCATAGATGCGGCAGGGGCGGTTCAGCTTGCCCTGTGCGACCGGGCCGACCACCTGCTCATAGAGCGGCTCGCCCATGCCGTGCAGGCACTGGAATTCGTACTGGCCTGGATAGTAGTTGTGTCCGGCGATCTGGTAGATGGCCGCCAGCGTATGCGCGTTGTGGGTGGCGAACTGCGGGAAGATGGCGTCGGGTGCGGCCAGCAGCTTGCGCGCGCAGGCCAGGTAGGACACATCGGTGTAGACCTTGCGCGTGTAGACCGGGTAACCCTCCAGGCCGTCGACCTGCGCCCGCTTGATCTCGCTGTCCCAGTAGGCGCCCTTGACCAGGCGGATCATCAGGCGGTGGCGGCTGCGGCGCGCCAGGTCGATCAGGTAGTCGATGACGAAGGGACAGCGCTTCTGGTACGCCTGCACCACGAAGCCGATCCCGTTCCAGCCGGCCAGCTCCGGCTCGAAGCACAGGCGCTCCAGCAGGTCGAGCGACAGCTCCAGGCGGTCGGCCTCCTCGGCGTCGACGTTGAGGCCGATATCGTAGTGGCGTGCCAGCTGGGTCAGCGACTTGAGGCGGTCGTACAGCTCGTTCATCACGCGCTCGTGCTGGGCCCGGCTGTAGCGCGGATGCAGTGCCGACAGCTTGATCGAGATGCCCGGCCCCTCATAGATGCCGCGCCCGCCCGAGGCCTGGCCGATGGCATGGATGGCCTGTTCGTAGGCGGCGAGGTAGTGCTGCGCGTCGGCCTCGGTCATGGCCGCCTCGCCCAGCATGTCATAGGAGTAGCGGAAGCCGTCGGCTTCGTAGCGGCGCGCGTTGGCCAGCGCCTCGGAAATGGTCTCGCCGGTGACGAACTGCTCGCCCATCAGCCGCATGGCCATGTCCACGCCCTTGCGGATCAGCGGCTCGCCGCCCTTGCCGATCAGGCGCGTGAGGGCATGGGTGAGCCCGGTCTCGGTGTGGGTGGTGACCAGCTTGCCGGTCAGCAGCAGGCCCCAGGTCGCCGCGTTGACGAACAGGGAGCGGCTCTGGCCCAGGTGCGACTGCCAGTTGGCGCCGCTGACCTTGTCGCGGATCAGCGCATCGCGCGTCGCCTTGTCGGGAATGCGCAGCAGGGCCTCGGCCAGGCACATCAGCGCCACCCCTTCCTGCGAGGACAGCGAGAACTCCTGCACCAGTCCCTGCACCAGCCCCTGCTTGCTCCAGCCCGGGCTCCCGCCGGCCTTGCGCTCGCGCAGGCGCCGCGCCAGCGCCGCCGCCATGGCCACGGCCGCCTCCGACTGCACCGCTGGCAGGCGAGCCTGTTCCAGCAGCACCGGCACCGACTCTGGCTCGGGCCGGCGATAGGCAGAGGTGATGGCTGCACGCAGCACCGATTGCGGCTGCACGCTCTGCGCGAATTCGAGGAAGGGCTGGGGCGCGCTCTCGGCGGCCGCGGCGTCCGCGCCGTCGGCCGCGCCCGACTCCGCCGCATCGGCGGCACCGTGCGGCAGCAGGCCGTTCTCGATCTGCTCGAGGTAGCTGAAGATGGCCTGCTTGATCAGCCAGTGCGGCGTGCGGTCGATGCGCTGGGCGGCGCGCTTGAGGCGCTCGCGCGAGGCGTCGTCGAGCTTGACGCCCAGGGTGGTGGTAGCCATGCGTGCGGTTCTCCTGGCTGGGCCGCGACCGGCCGTGGTCGCTGCGGCAATCGTTGGGTTGGCGCCATCTTACGCCGCCCGCAAGCCGTGGTGCAACCAGGTGCAACCAGCGTTTTCATAGGGGTAAACGCGGTTGCACCTCAAATATCCCGCTGGCGTGCAGCCGGGGCCGCTCAGATCCGCAGCGGATCCACCTCCAACTGCCAGCGCACGCCCTTCGCGGCCTCGCCGATGCCATCGAAAGTCAGCACCCATGCGCTGATAAACCTTTGCAGCGCCGCGCGCGAGTGGCTTTCCACCAGCATCTGGGCACGTTCGCGGTTGGCGACCCGCACCATCGACATCGGCACCGGATCGTGCAGTTGCACCTCGGGCGCCGGCACGCCCTGCTCCGCCTGCCGGCGCGCGGCCTGCAGGAAGGCCAGCGCCCGGTCCAGCTGGCCGTGCTCGGCCGTCAGCAAGGCCTGGTAGGCGAAGGGCGGCAGGCCCGCCTGGCGGCGTTCGCGCAATTGGGCGCCAGCGAATCCATCATAGTCATGGCGGGCCAGCGCCTGCAAAGCCGGAGCGTCGGGGTAGCGCGTCTGGATCAGTACCTCGCCCGCCAGGCCGGCCCGTCCGGCGCGCCCGGCCACCTGCATCAGCGAGGCGAACAGGTGCTCGGCGGCGCGGAAGTCGTGGCTGAACATGGCGGCGTCCGGGTGGACGATGCCGACCAGCGTGACGCGCTGGAAGTCATGCCCCTTGGCCACCATCTGCGTGCCGACCAGGATGTCGACCTCGCCGGCGTGGACATCGTCGAACATGGCCTGGGCGCTGCCCTTGCGGCGTGTCGAGTCGGCATCGATGCGGGCGATGCGGGCCTGTGGAAAACGCGCCGCCAGGGCCTCTTCGACCCGCTGCGTGCCGCGCCCCAGCGGAGCGATGTCCATATTGCCGCAGTCGGGACAATGGTGCGGCACCGGCGCCTCCAGCCCGCAATGGTGACAGCGCAGCCGCCGCTCGGGCCGGTGCAGCACCAGGTAGGCGGAACAGCGCGGACAGCCGGACAGCCAGCCGCAGGCATCGCAGGCAAGCACCGGCGCATAGCCGCGCCGGTTGAGGAAGAGCAGGCTCTGCTCGCCGCGCTCGAGGCGCGCCTGCACCGCGTCCAGCAGCGGCACCGACAACCCCTCGTAGAGCGGCCGCTGGCGCTGGCGCTCGTGGTTCAGGTCGACCAGCCGCACCGCTGGCAGCACGGCGTCGGCCTGGGCGCGCTCGCGCAGCACCAGCTTGCGGTAGGCACCTTGCTCGGCGCGCCACCAGGATTCCATCGAAGGCGTGGCCGAACCCAGCACCACCGGAATGCCGAGCTGCTTGGCGCGCCAGACCGCGAGGTCCCGCGCCGAGTAGCGCAGGCCGTCCTGCTGCTTGTAGGAGGTATCGTGCTCCTCATCGACCAGGATCAGCGCCAGGCGCGGCAGGGAGGCCATGATGGCCATGCGCGTGCCCAGTACGATACGCGCCTCGCCGCGATGCGCGGCCAGCCATTGCAGGCTGCGCTCCTGCTCGGCCAGGCCGCTGTGCAGCACCGCCAGCGGCTCGCCCGGAAAGCGCGCGGCCACGCGCGCCTGCAGCTGCGGCGTCAGGTTGATCTCGGGTACCAGCATCAGCACCTGGGCGTGCGGGCCGGCGGCCAGCGCCTGCGCGATGGCGTGCAGGTAGACCTCGGTCTTGCCGCTGCCGGTGACGCCGTGCAGGAGGAACGGGGAAAAGCCCTGCGCCGCGCCGATCGCCTCGACCGCCAGCCGCTGCTCCGCATGGAGCGGCGGCGGCTCCGAGGGCGCCCGCCCGGGCTCGGTTGCCAGCAGCGGGCGGGCACGGGTCTCGGCCTCGATCCATCCAGCCTCTTCCCATTGCGCGAGGCGGGCCGGCGCGGCGCTGCACAAGGCGCGCGCCTCGCTGGCGGACAGGCCCGGCCCGCCATCCTCGCCGGCATCGTCGGCCGCGGCCGTCAGCGCCTGCGCCAATGCCATCACGCTGCGCGCACGCGCCGGCACGCTGTCGAGCAGGGCCTGGCCGGCCCCGGGCAGCAAGCGATAGAACCTGCCCTGCGCCCGCTGCGCGAGCCCCGCCCAGCCGGCGCTCTCGCGCAAAGCGGGAGGAAGGGCCGGCAGCATCACTTCACCGAGGCAGCGATGGTAGTAGCGAGCCGCAAAGACGGCCAGCGCCATCCAGTTCGCATCGAGCGGAGGCAGCCAGTCCACCTGCGCCCTCACCGGGCGCAGCCGCTCTGCCGGCACCTCGCTGCTGTCGGCACGGCCCAACACCACGCCGACCAGCTCGCGGCGGCCGAAGGGCACGCTGACGATCGCGCCGGGGGTGGCAGCGCCGCTGCCGAGGTAGTCGAAGCTGTCGGCCGCCGGCGTATCCAGGGCGACGCGCACGATGCCGGGCTCCGCGGCGGGAAACACCGCAGCCAGCCCCGCCGCGGCCGTTACGACGTCGGCCGCGCAAGCGCTGGCGGTGTCCTCGGTGGCGGGATTCACGGGTGCGTTCCCCGCGCATGCGGCGGGCGGCGCACCAGGGGTGGGCGTCGCGCCGCGCCGCCCTTGTGCGCCGCCGCCGCGGGCAAATTTTGGGGGCGACGCAGCATCAACTTAAAGTAAAACATCAAATGTGCCTCTAAGTCGATGATCGATGACGGCTTTTCCACTGCCCCCCGGCTGCCTGTGGATAACTTTGTTGAAAACTGGGCGCCAGAACCCGCCAAGGCCCGTCAATCAAGGCATCCACCGGCTCGGGGTGTGGCTTAGGCGCAGATCCAATCCTTTTGAAATCAAGCACTTGCAGACACCCCTCAGATGAGTTAGGGAATAACCCGCTCTTGCACTGCGGCAAACCCATCGGTGTGCATAAGTCAAGCCTTGACAAGCAAGAAGCTGCACCGGATTGGCGAAATGGCACAAAAAAGTTTACTTGACAGCGCGTGCGCCGCACCGTTTACGCCGCCGGCCAGGCGATACAGCCGCTCGCTGCAGCGCATGATCCCGCCGCCGCCTTGCGGCAGGCGGCGTTCCGGGATGTCACGCCTGCGCCGCACGCAGGCGCCGGCTGTGCCGGTGCACCTCGTCAACCAGGATGGTCACGTGCTCGGGCGGCGTGAACTGCGAGATCCCGTGTCCCAGGTTGAACACGTGGCCGTCGCTGCCCCCCGCTGCCGCATAGTCGTCCAGCACGCGCCGGGCCTGTTCGCGGATCGCCGCTTCAGGTGCGAACAGCACGGTCGGATCCAGATTGCCCTGCAGCGCCACGCGCCCGCCGCTGCGCCGGCGCGCCTCGGCGAGGTTGACGGTCCAGTCCAGCCCGACGGCATCGGCGCCGCTGTCGGCGAGCGCTTCCAGCCACAGCCCGCCTCCTTTGGTGAAGACGATGGCTGGCACGCTCTCGCCATCATGGCTGCGGCGGATCCCGGCCAGCACCCGCCGCATATACTCCAGCGAGAAAGCCTGGTAGATCCCGTCGGCCAGGACACCGCCCCAGGTGTCGAACAGCATCACCGCCTGGGCACCCGCCTCGATCTGCGCATTCAGGTAGGCGGTCACGGCCTGGGCGTTGATGTCGAGGATGCGATGCATCAGGTCGGGCCGCGCATACAGTATCGACTTCACGGTGCGGAAGTCGTCCGAGCCGCCGCCCTCCACCATATAACAGGCCAGCGTCCAAGGACTGCCGGAGAAGCCGATCAGCGGCACGCGCTGGCGTCCGTCCTGCACCAGGGCGCGGCGGATCTCGGCCACGGCATCGAAGACGTACTGCAGCGAAGCCATGTCGGGCACGGCGAGTTGCTGGACGTCCGCTTCGGTGCGCAGTGGGCGGGCAAAGCGGGGACCCTCGCCCTGGGCGAAGGACAGGCCCAGGCCCATGGCATCCGGCACGGTCAGGATGTCGGAGAAGAGGATGGCCGCGTCCAGCGGATAGCGGTCGAGCGGCTGCAGGGTGACCTCGGTCGCGTAGGCCGGATTCTTGGCCAGGCCGAGAAAGCTGCCGGCGCGCGCGCGCGTGGCGTTGTACTCGGGCAAGTAGCGGCCGGCCTGGCGCATCAGCCACAGCGGCGTGTACTCGGTCGGCTGCCGGCGCAGCGCGCGCAGCAAGGTATCGTTCTGCAAGGCGGTCATGGTCTCCCTCGTAAGACCGCCATTCTAAGGGATAGGCGGCCGGCCACCGGCGCTTCGGCGACGGCGGCGAGCGAACTCAGGCCTCGTCGAGCAGGCTGGTGAAGGACTGGGCCGCGCGGCGCATCCATTCGCGTGCCCGCGCGGCCTCAGGCTGCAGGCGTGCGAAGCCGTGCGTCATACCGGAGGCCTCGATGGTGATCACCGGCGCGCCATGGCGTACAAGGTAGTCGGCATAGGCGAGGCCGTCGTCGCGCAGCACGTCGTGCGCGGCCACCACCACCACGGTAGCGGGGGGCATGTGCCGCGGTGCGGCGCCCATCAGGTGAATGCGCGTGTCTTCCTGCCCGGCGCCGCGTGCGAGCGCCTCGTCGCCGATGAACTGCTGCCAGTACCAGGCCATTTCATCGCGCGTCAGCCCCGGGCCGGCGCCGAAGGCGCGGTAGCTTTCGCTGCTGAAGGCGGGCACCGCGGCCGGATAAATCAGCAGCTGGGCATCGACCAGGCCGGGGTGGGCAAACAGGCTGGCCTGGCTGGCGGCCTGCGCGGCCAGGTGAGCGCCCGCGCTATCGCCAGCGACCGCGAGGAAGGCGGGATCGAAGCCCAGGCGGACGCGTTGCTCGGCCAGCCACAGCAGGGAATCGCTGGCGTCGTCGCAAGGAGCGGGAAAGGGAAACTCGGGAGCCAGGCGGTACTCGACGCTGGCCACGGCGCACCCGGTATCGGCCGCCAGGAAGGCGGCCACGGAATGGTGCGTGTCGCGCGAGCCGACCACCCAGCCGCCGCCATGGAAGTACACCAGCAGCCGCGGGGAGACCTTTCCCTGGGGCCGGAACAGCCGTGCCGCCAGCGTGCGTCCGGGCAGGGGGATCTCGATCTCTTCGGTGCGCAGCATTTCCGCGTCTGGCGCGTGCGACATCAGCGCGATGTCGGCGAAACGGGCCCGCCGGTCCGCGGCATCCCGCGGCACGGGCTGGCCGGCGTAACGTTCGGCGAGGCGCTGGAAATAGGAGAGGAGCTGCGGATCGATGGCCATGGGCGGAAGTGCGAGGACGCTGACTTGGGTACGCGATGGGCAGAGTGTAGCGGTGACGGGGGCGGTACTATGCTCAGCGGCGCATCCATTCGATCTTGCTGCAACGGTCCTGCACCGCCAGCAGGCCGGCCGCCCGGGCCCGCGCCATGGCCAGCTCGTTGACGATGCCGAGCTGCAGCCAGACTCCCCGCAGTCCCAGCGCGATGGCCTCGTCGACGACCGCCAGCGCATCATCCGGCCGGCGGAAGATGTCCACCCAGCCGATCTCGCGCCCCTCGGCGCGCACAGCCGCGACCGCCTCGGCCAGGCTCGCATGGCAAGGTTCGCCCAGGATGCGCTCGCCCGCGTGGCGCGGATTGACCGGCACGATGCGAAAGCCCTGGCGCTGCAGGAAGGCAGCCACCTCGTGGCTGGCCCGCTCCGGCCGGTCGGAAAGACCTGCCACGGCCACCGTCTTCATGGCCAGCATGGCCTGCACCGCGGACTCCATTACCGTCATCGCTCGATCTCCGGCGCCTGCGCGCCTGTCCCGTTGTTTGGTTGGCCAGCCCACATTGTGCGCCGAACGCCTGGAGCCGGCTGGCTCGCCCACCGTCGGCGCAGCAAGGCGATCGTACGCCACATGATATGGGATGAGGATACGCCACAATATCCCGCTTCTGGTGCGGCCTGCTTTGCAACGCATTGCCAAAGCGCAGCATGCACCGCATTTCTGCAACGCTGGATGCCGATTGATGCACGTAACAGGTGTGGCGCCGATCGAGCCGCCACGCGCCAGATACGGCACAAACGGCGCAGATAAGCGGGAATTACGGTCAGATGCGGCTTTCAACTTCTTGCAAAACGATACACTTTGTTACTGCCATCCTAGGAAGTTTCCCCCACAATGGTTTCACAGTAAGCGTTTCGAATGCGCTGGCGCACGCGCCCCTTAGGGGGAGTGGATAAGAAAGCCAGCTGGAAGAAAGCCCAGCAGAATGTCTGAAGTGCCTGGATCGCCCGAACAGATGAGGCTGTCCAGGCTTGCAGGATGACCCGATCGGCGACGCGGCCTTGGCCGGTACGCTCTGATGATGTGATTCCTGAACCGAACCCGTTCCTTCGAATTGACCCCTCGAAGGGATTTTCCCGTCCGCGCGGTGCCTCCCCGGCCCGCGCGTTTTTTTTGCCGGTTCAGGACGAAAGCATAGCGTGCCCGTAAGAAGAAAGGCAGCCTTCCGGCTGCCTTTTTCTCTGTCGCGCAAGAAAACAACAGTCCCGGCGCGCAAGACTCCAGCGACGCCTTAGCGACGCTTGCGGCGCAGGCGCGAGATTGCCGCGAGCTGGGCGGCGGCGACCGCCAGTTCGCTCTGCGCACGCGCCAGATCCAGATCGCTGCTCTTGTTCTGCAGCGCTTCCTCGGCCGCGCGCTTGGCCTCTTGCGCCTTGGCTTCGTCCAGGTCGGCACCGCGGATAGCGGTATCGGCCAGCACGGTGACGTGCTTGGGCTGGACTTCGAGAATACCGCCGGCAACGAACACGAACTCTTCGCTGCCGTCTTCCTTCTCGATACGCACGGCGCCCGGCTGGATGCGCGTGATCAGCGGCGTGTGGCCGGGCAGGATGCCCAGTTCACCAGCCTCGCCCGGCAGCGCCACGAACTTCGCCTGACCGGAGAAGATCGACGCTTCCGCGCTGACGACGTCTACAAGAATGGTTGCCATGTGAATTCCTTTGTCCCGGTAAGCATCGGCTTCCCGTCGCCGGGAAGCCTGGTTTCCGTCCTGGCGCGCCACCGCTGCCGGCGCGCATCAGGACGAAGACGGTGCTTACTGGAGCTTCTTGGCCTTCTCGAAGGCTTCGTCGATCGAGCCGACCATGTAGAAGGCCTGCTCGGGCAGGTGGTCGCACTCACCGTCCACCAGCATCTTGAAGCCGCGGATGGTTTCCTTCAGCGGCACGTACTTGCCCGGCGAACCCGTGAACACTTCCGCGACGTGGAAGGGCTGCGACAGGAAACGCTGGATCTTACGAGCGCGCGCCACGGCGAGCTTGTCTTCCGGAGCCAGTTCGTCCATGCCCAGAATCGCGATGATGTCGCGCAGTTCCTTGTAGCGCTGCAGGGTCTGCTGCACGCGGCGGGCGACTTCGTAGTGCTCGGTGCCGACGACTTGCGGGTCGAGCTGGCGCGAGGTCGAGTCGAGCGGATCGACGGCGGGGTAGATACCCAGCGCGGCGATGTCACGCGACAGCACGACGGTCGAGTCCAAGTGCAGGAAGGTGGTGGCCGGCGACGGGTCGGTCAAGTCATCCGCAGGCACGTACACGGCCTGGATCGAGGTGATCGAACCGGTCTTGGTCGAGGTGATGCGCTCCTGCAGCTTGCCCATTTCCTCGGCCAGCGTCGGCTGGTAGCCCACGGCGGAAGGCATACGGCCCAGCAGTGCCGACACTTCGGTACCGGCCAGCGTGTAGCGGTAGATGTTGTCGACGAAGAAC
>JABLTH010010052.1_pt1 | contig 14401 bp, 12 predicted proteins | sample 7875711 | NCBI WGS metagenome assembly JABLTH01 (sample SAMN14941262, study PRJNA633318) | bioreactor metagenome | isolation source: bioreactor | place: China | collected 2019-03-05 | reverse complement strand
GTCGAGGCGCGCAACGCCAGCCAGGCCTGGGTACGCGAGGGCCTGAAGCCGGGCGACGAGGTCATCGTCTACCCGGGCTCGGCAGTGTCCGACGGCGCGCGCGTGCGGCGCCGGCAGGTTTGACCGCGCGCAAGGCACGTCACGGCGCGCTTCCTAGACTGCAGCCGTCGGCCCGTGGGCCCGTGGGCCGGCCACGCCGGCCACGGCACGCGCGTCACGGGCCGACCCGCATCGACCTGCCTTGCCAAGAGGAGCTGACATGAGCGCGCTGACACGCCACGACCCGTTCGACGATTTCTTTCCCGAGATGTTTCGCCGGCTCGCGCGGCCGGCCGGCTTCGACAAGGATATGCCGGCCGACATCCGCCTGGACGTGACCGAGAACGACAAGGACTACGCGGTGCGTGCCGAGATCCCCGGTGCCAGGAAAGAGGACATCCACGTCTCGGTCGACGGCAAGTTCGTCTCCATCTCGGCCGAGGTGCGCCGGGAGAAGGAGGAGAAGTCCGGCCGCACGCTGATGAAGGAGACCTTCTACGGCAGCGCCCAGCGCGGCTTCTCGCTCGGCCATGAGATCGACGAGAAGGGCGTGGTGGCCAAGCTGGAGAACGGCATCCTGAAGCTGACGCTGCCCAAGCGCGAAGGCGGCGCCGGCCGGCGCATCCCGATCGACTGAGCCGCCGGCCGCGATGCAGGCGATGGTGCTGGCCGCGCCCGGGCAGCCGCTGCAATGGACCGAGCGGCCGGACCCGGAACCCGGCCCGGGCGAGTTGCGCCTGCGCGTCGAGGCCTGTGCGGTCTGCCGCACCGACCTGCACGTGGTCGACGGCGAGTTGCCGCTGCCCCGCCTGCCGCTGGTGCCCGGCCACGAGATCGTCGGCCGGGTCGACCGGCTGGGCGAGGGCGTCGACGCCGCCTGGCTCGGCCGCCGCGCCGGCGTGCCCTGGCTGGGCCACACCTGCGGCCACTGCGCCTACTGCCTCGGCGGCCAGGAGAACCTGTGCGACGCCCCGCTGTTCACCGGCCACGGGCGCGATGGCGGCTTCGCCACCCATGTCGTCGCCGAGGCGGCCTTCTGCCTGCCGCTGGACGGCGCGGCCGACGCGGTGCAGACGGCGCCGCTGCTGTGCGCCGGGCTGATCGGCTGGCGCGCGCTCCAGCGCGCCGGCGACGAGGCGCGCGCGCTGGGGCTGTACGGCTTTGGTGCGGCCGCCCACCTGATCGCCCAGGTGGCCACCCGCCAGGGCCGGCGGGTGCATGCGTTCACGCGCCCGGGGGACCGGGCGGCGCAGGACTTCGCACGGACGCTCGGCTGCGTCTGGGCCGGCGGCTCCGACACCCAGCCGCCCGAGCCGCTGGACGCGGCCATCCTGTTCGCGCCGGTCGGCGCGCTGGTGCCGCTGGCGCTGCAGGCGGTGCGCAAGGGCGGGCGCGTGGTCTGCGGCGGCATCCACATGACCGACATTCCCGGCTTTCCCTACCGCCTGCTGTGGGGGGAGCGCCAGCTGGTCTCGGTGGCCAACCTGACGCGCGCCGACGCGGCCGAGTTCCTCGCCGTCGCCGCGCGCATGCCGCTGCGGGTGCAGACCACCCCCTACCCGCTGCGCGAGGCCAACCGCGCGCTCGACGACCTGCGAGCGGGCCGGCTGGTCGGCGCGGCGGTGCTGCAGCCCTGACGCGCGGGCCGGGCCCGCTGGCTTGAGGCAGGTCAAGACGGTTCGGCGCGCGCGCCGAACAATAGCCGCATCGACCCCCCGACTGCCGAGTGCCCCCGATGCCTGCCACCCCGACCCCTGCCGACGAACAGATCCGCCAGCGCCTGGACGAGCGGGCGCGCCAGCTCGCCGCGCTGATCGCCGACGAGCAACGCCCCGATGACCGCGGCCGCGAAGTCACCGACCAGAAGGACGGCGCCAACGACGAGGCGCTGGCCGAGGTCGAGGAAGCCGAGGTCGAGCGCCACCTGGCCGAGCTGCAGCAGATCGAGCAGGCGCGCCAGCGCCTGGCCGACGGCCGCTACGGCCAATGCGTGGACTGCGGCGAGCCGATCGCCCCGGCCCGGCTGGCCGCGCAGCCGGCGGCCGCCCGCTGCACCGCCTGCCAGGCGGCAGCCGAGCGGCGCCCGGGCTAGAACAGCCCGGTCAGCACGGCCAGCGCCGCGGCCGCGGCGACCGCGGCCGCATAGCCCGGCACCAACGCGCGGCCGAAGCGCAGGCCGCCGGCCGCGCTGGCCATCGACACCTTGGTCACCATGTTGGCCAGCACCGCCACGCCGATGCCGACCAGCGCCTCGGCGGCGGTGCCGCCCGCGCCGTGCAGCCGGGCCAGCGAGACGATGACCGGATCGACGTCGACCAGGCCCGACAGCGCCGCCACGGTGTAGACGCCAGGGGCGCCGAACCAGGCCTTGGCCGAGTCGACCAGCACCACCACCAGTGCCAGCAGCGCCCCGAAGCCGACCACCGAGCCGAGGTCGAACGGGGCGATCTCCTCGCTGGCACCGCCGGCGGGCGCCGCGCCGCGGCGCGACCAGTGCCATGCCGCCAGCACGAACAGCGTCGCGGCGGCACCCAGCAGCGGCCAGGCCAGCGCCCGCGCCAGCGCGACCTGCAGCACCGCGACGATGCCCAGGATGCGCAGGAACATCACGCCGCTGGAGGCCAGCGCGCCGGCCAGCGCGGCGGCCTGCAGGGCCGGCTCGGCGCGGACCCGCCGCGCCAGCGCGAGGGTGGCCGAGGTCGAGGTCGCGATGCCGCCGATCAGGCCGGTCCACAGCACACCGCGCTGCGGGCCGGACAGGCGCATCGCCGCATGGCCGGCGAGCGACAGGCCTGCCAGCAGCACCACCGCCCACCACAGGCGGTAGGGGTTGAGCGCCTGGTGCGGGCCATAACCGGCATCGGGCAGCAACGGCAGCACGACGACCGACAGCACGCCCAGCTGCAACCCGGCACGCAACTCGCGCTGCTCGACCAGCTGCAGCCAGCCGTGGAGGGTGGACTTGTAGTCGAGCAGCACCGCGGCGACCACCGCTGCCGCCAGCGCCGACACCGCGTGGCCCGAGGCGGCCAGCGCCCCCAGCGCGCAGGTCAGCAGCGCGGCCACCGCCGTCGTCGCGCTGAGGCCGCCGTTGGCGCGCACGGCCTCGCGGTAGGACACCGCCAGCAGCAGCGCCAGCCCGAACAGGCCGGCGGCCAGCGCCGGCCCGGCCATCCCGGCCGGCAGGCTGGCCAGCACCCCGCCGGCCAGGCCGATCAGCGAAAAGGTGCGCAGCCCGGCCACCCGGCTGCCCTCGGCCTGGTCGCGCGCGATCCAGCCGCGCTCCAGCCCGATCAGCCAGCCGACGACCAGGGCGGCTGCCAGGCCGGGCACGAGGGGGGGCAGGTCGAAGGCGGGCGTATCCACGGTCCGGCGGCAAAATGGAGTCCAGTTCAGGGCACATCATGCCCGAGCCCTGGCGCGGCCCGGCGTCAAGCCGAAGTGCTACGCTCGGGCCGACTTTCCCGCCGCAAGCGCCCAAGCGCCGTGACCACCGCCCAACACATCGCCGTCCTCGACGACGAACCCGACATCACCACGCTGCTGTCCGGCTACCTGCAGGCCCAGGGCTTCCGGGTCAGCGCCGTGCACAACGGCCCCTCGCTGATGGCCCTGATGGCGAGCGACCCGCCCGCACTGGTCCTGCTCGACCTCGGCCTGCCGGGCGAGGACGGCTTCTCGATCGCCCGCCAGCTGCGCGAGCACCACCGCTGCGGTCTGGTCATCGTGACCGGCCGCGGCGACGCCATCGACAAGGTGGTCGGCCTCGAGGTCGGGGCCGACGACTACGTGACCAAGCCCTTCGACCTGCGCGAGCTGCTGGCCCGCATCAAGGCGGTGCTGCGCCGCCTGGTGCCGGCCGAGGGGCCGGCGGGCGTGGCGGCCGCGGGACCGCGCCCGCGCCACCAGTTCCTCGGCTGGACGCTGGACACCGCGGCGCGCCGCCTGACCGCGCCGAGCGGGCAGGACGTGACGCTGACCGCCGGCGAGTTCGACCTGCTGGTGGCCTTCGTGCAGCATGCCGGGCGGGTGCTGTCGCGCGACTTCCTGCTGGAAAGCACCCGGGGCCGCGAGGCCGCGCCCTTCGACCGCACGATCGACGTGCAGGTCGGCCGGCTGCGCAAGAAGCTGGAGGACGACGCGGACAACCCGCAGATCATCAAGTCGGTGCGCGGCGCCGGCTACCTCTTCGTGCCACCGGTGAACTGAGCGCCGCCGCGCCCCGCATGACCCTGCCGCCGCCCCCGCCCGTGCCGGCGCCGACGCTGCCCAGCGGCATCGAGGAGCGGGCCGTCTTCCGCTCGCTGTTCGTCGCCTACCCGGACGCGCTGCTGCTGGTCGACCACGACGGCCGCATCGTGATGGCCAACCCGGCCGCGGCGCAGCTGCTGGGCTACGGCGTGCAGGAGCTGATCGGCCTCGGGGTCGACGCGCTGGTGCCCGAGAGCATCCGGCCGCGCCACGCCGCCTACCGCGAGGCCTACGCGCAGGCGCCGCGCTCGCGCCCGATGGGCAACGTGATGGACCTCGTGGCCAAGCGCAAGGACGGCAGCGAGGTGATGGTCGAGATCGCGCTCAGCCCGCTGCAGTCGCAGGGCCTGCCGTTCACGGTGGCGGCCATCCGCGACATCGGCGCCTACCCGCGCGTCAAGCAGGCGCTGCAGCGCGCGCGCTACAGCGAACACCTGGCGCAGCTCGGCCGGCTGGCCGTGGACACGCGCGACCCGCACCTGCTGGTCGAGCACGTGCCGCTGATCGCGGCGCAGGCGCTGCAGGTCGAGGTGGTGGTGCTGTTCCTGCTGGACGAGGGCCGCCAGGCCTTCACCGTCGCCGGCTGCGTCGGCAGTGTTCCCGGCGAGCAGCTGGGCGACAAGGTGCCCAACCGGCCGGACACGCCGCCGGGCTACGTCGCGCAGCAGGGCGGGCCGGTGATCGTCTCGGACTACCGGGTCGAGCAGCGCTACGCGGTCCCGCCGGCCTACCTGGAGGCCGGCCTGGTCAGCGCGCTGGCCGTGCCGCTGTTCGACCGGGGTCGGGTGGTCGGCGCGCTGACCGCCCGCTCGCGCACCACGCAGCGCTTCGGCCACGACGACGAGCGCTTCCTCGAGTCGCTGGCCAACCTGGTGGCCACCAGCCTGCAGCGGGCCCGCTCGGAGGAGGCGCTGAGCCACGCCCAGCGGCTGGAGAGCGTGGGCCAGCTGACCGGCGGCATCGCGCACGACTTCAACAACCTGCTGACGGTGATCCAGGGCAACCTCCAGGTGCTGGAGGAACGCCCCGCGCTGGGCGAGGACGCCTACGGCCGCCAGCTCGTCGAGGCCGCGCTGCGCGCCACGCGGCGCGCCGCCGAGCTGACCAGCAAGCTGCTGGCCTTCTCGCGCCGGCAGGTGCTGCAGCCCGCCGCGGTCGACGTCTCGGCGATGATCCGCTCGCTGGCCGACATGCTGCGCCGCACGCTGGACCAGCGCATCCGCATCGAGGTCGACGCGCCCGCCGGCTGCCCGCCGGTGATGGCCGACCCGGGCCAGCTCGAATCGGCGCTGCTGAACATCGCGATCAACGCCCGCGACGCGATGCCCGACGGCGGCACGCTGCGCTTCCGCTGCGAGGCGATGGATCAATTGCCGGCCGGCCTGCGGCGGGAGCTCGACGACCCGAGCGCCCGCCACGAGCACTTCGTCGCCATCTCGATCGCCGACACCGGCTTCGGCATGCCCGAGGAGGTCAAGGAGCGGGTGTTCGAGCCCTTCTTCACCACCAAGAGCGCCGGGCGCGGCACCGGCCTGGGCCTGTCCACCGTCTACGGCTTCGTCAAGCAGTCCAAGGGTGCGATCGCGATCGACAGCGCCCCGGGGGCCGGCACGACGGTGACGCTGTACATCCCGCGCCCCTGGGGGACGGATGCGCCGGTCGACACCGACGAGGCCGACAGCGCCACGCTGCCGGCGGGCGTCAAGGTGCTGCTGGTCGAGGACGACGCCGAGGTGCGCAAGGTCGTGCTGGCCTTCCTCGACTCGCTGGGCTGCCGGGTCACCAGCGCCGCCAGCGCCGAGCAGGCCCTGCTGGCGCTGGGCCCGGGTGCCGATTTCGACGTGCTGCTGTCGGACATCGCCCTCGGCCCCGGCATGCGCGGCACCGAACTGGCCGCCGAGGCGCAGCGCCGCCTGCCGGCCCTCGCGGTGCTGCTGATGTCGGGCTTCTCGGCCGAGCTGATCGAGGCCGACCGCGATTCGCCGCAGAGCTGGGAACTGCTGCGCAAGCCCTACAGCCGCGGCGAGCTGGCCACCGCGCTGGCCCGGCTGCTGGCGCCGGGCACGGCCGCGGCCGCGGCCGACTGAGCGGGCGCTTACTGCAGCACCGTGCTGGCCGGCGCCAGGCTGTGCTGCACGTAGCTGGCCAGCGCGTTGACGTCCGGGATCTGCACGTCGCGGCGGCCCTTCTCGGTGAAGCGGATCAGTTGCTGGCGCGCCAGGCGCGACAGCGAGCGGCTGACCGTCTCCAGCGTCATGCCCAGGTAGTTGCCGATCTCGGCGCGGGTCATGCGCAGCGTGATCTGGTCGGTGCGCAGGCCGCGCTTGGCCAGCGAGTCGGCCCAGTAGCGCAGGAAGTCGGCCACGCGGGCGTCGGCCGGCAGCGAGCAGACCGACATCAGCGAGTCACGGTCGCGGGCGATCTCGCGGCTCATCGCCTCGTGCAGCACGCGCAGCAGCGCCGGGCGGCTGGCGCAGGCGGCCAGCACCGCGTCGTAGCGCAGCACCCACACCTCGCCGGTGTCCATCGCCACCGCGTCGCAGGCGTACTGGCCGGCGGCGATGCCGTCGAAGCCCATCCAGTCGCCGCGGAACTTCAGCGCCACCACCTGCTCGCGGCCGTCGGCCGAGAGGTTGATCTGCTTGAACAGGCCGGAATTCAGCACGTAGAGGTTGCCGAACGCGTCGCCGGCCTGGTAGATCGTCTCGCCGGCATGGATGATGCGCCGCTGCGGCTGCAACTGCTCCTGCACCAGCTTCAGCACCTCGGCGATCTCCTGCCCGGCGCGCTGCAGCTCGGCGTCGCGTGCGCGGGCCCGCTCGGCGGCCCGTTGCTGGGCACGCGCCGCGGCGGCGGCGGCGTTGGCAGGCGGGGTGGCGTTCGAGACGGTCGGGTTCAGCATGGTCGGCTCCTCGGCGGTGTCGTTGGCAGTTCGTGGCGCCACTGTAGGCAGCGCGGGCGAACTGCCGAGCAATGGCCGGCGTCGTTGCGTAACACTCGGTCAACCGTCGGTGACACGGCGGTATCAGCACACGCCCCGCGCCGGCTCATTGACGCCGGTCAACCTGCGGGCCAGGCGAGCCAGTAGCCTTGATGCACCGGCTTCGCCTCGCTTGTCGGCGGGCCGGCGTACCGCATGTCCTCGTTACTGTCCCCGGAACATCTCAGCCGTGTCGACCGCCTGACCGACGCCGAGCGACGCGATCTGGCGCACACCGCGTCCGGCCTGCGCCACGCCGCGCAGGCGGGCGGCGCGCATCGGCCGCTGGTGGGCAAGAACCTCGGCCTGGTCTGCGAGCGCGAGGACAGCCCGGAGGCCATCCAGTTCGACGAGGCGGCGCGGGCCATCGGCGCCCGGGTGGTGCACATCCGCCCGAGCGTGGCCGGCTTGGCCGACGACAGCGCGCTGCCGCAGACCGCCCGCATGCTGGGCCGGCTGTACGACGCGCTCGAATGCCAGGACCTGCCGGCCGAGCGGATCGAGCAGATCCGGCGCCATGCCGGGATCCCGGTCTACGACACGCTGGCGCGCATCGACCCGGCTGGCAGCGCGATCGGCGCCTGGCTGAACGGCGACGCCGGCGACCCCGACATCCGCCGCTACCTGATTCAGGCGATCCTGGTCGGCAGCGTGGGCTGAGCGCCCTCGCCTTCGTCCGGCCGGGGCGACAGCTCGGCCGGCGACTCGACCAGCAACGTGGCGAGCCGCTCGCCGTCCAGCGTCTCCTCCTGCATCAAGGCCTGCACCGCCCGCCCCAGCGCGACCTGCCGGGCCCGCAGCAGCGCCCCGGCCCGGTCGACCGCCTGGCCGACCAGCGCCCGCACCGCCTGGTCGATGCGCTCGGCGGTCTGCGGGCCGACCCGGCCGGGCGACCCGCCGCCGCCGTCCAGGCCGGGCAGCGGGCTCCAGGCCGAGGGCCGGTCGGCATAGGCCACCGGGCCCAGCGCGTCGTCCATGCCCCAGCGCAGCACCATGTCGCGCGCCAGGTCGGTGGCCTTGGCGAGGTCGTCGGCGGCGCCGGTCGACGGCTCGCCGAAGACCATCAGCTCCGCGGCCCGGCCACCCAGCAGCACCGTCAGCTTGTCGATCAGCTCGCCCCGCCGCAGCACGTGGCGGTCGCTGCTCGGGCGCTGCAGCGTGTAGCCCAGCGCTCCGACGCCGTGCGGCACGATCGAGACCTTGTGCACCGTGTCGGCCCCGGGCAGGGCCAGCGCGGTCAGCGCATGGCCCAGCTCGTGGGTGGCAACCAGGCGGCGCTCGTCGTCGCCGAGCAGGCGGTGCTTCTTCTCGATGCCGGCCACCAGGCGTTCGATCGCCGCGGTGAAGTCCTCCAGCGCCACCGCGTCGGCACGCCGCCGGGTGGCGGCGAGCGCGGCCTCGTTGACGAGGGTGGCCAGGTCCGCGCCGGCGAAGCCGACGGTGATCGCCGCCACCTGGTCCAGGTCGACCTCGGGCGCGAGCCGGACCTTGCGCGCATGCACCCGCAGGATCGCCAGCCGGCCGCCCCGGTCGGGCTTGTCGACCAGCACCTGGCGGTCGAAGCGGCCCGAGCGCAGCAGCGCCGGGTCCAGCGTCTCGGGCCGGTTGGTGGCCGCCAGCAGCACGACGCCGACGCTGGGGTCGAAGCCGTCGAGCTCGACCAGCAGCTGGTTGAGCGTCTGCTCGCGCTCGTCGTGGCCGCCGATCAGCGAGGCGGCGGCGCGGGTCTTGCCGAGCGCATCGAGCTCGTCGATGAAGATGATCGCCGGCGCGCTGGCCCGGGCCTGCTCGAACAGGTCGCGCACCCGCGCCGCGCCGACGCCGACGAACATCTCGATGAAGGCCGAGCCGCTGATCGAGAAGAACGGCACGCCGGCCTCGCCGGCCACCGCGCGCGCCAGCAGGGTCTTGCCGGTGCCGGTGGGGCCCATCAGCAGCACGCCCTTGGGCATGCGCGCGCCGAGCCGGCCGTGCTCGGCCGGGTTGCGCAGGAAATCGACCACCTCCTGCAGCTCGGCCTTGGCCTCGTCGACGCCGGCCACGTCGTCGAAGGTGACGCCGGTCTGGGGCTCCATGTAGACCTTGGCCCGGCTGGCGCCGATGCCCAGCAGCCCGCCGGCGCCGCGGCCCATCAGGCGCCGGTTCACCAGCGCCCACAGGCCGACGAAGATCAGCGGCGGCACCAGCCAGCCCAGCAGCGTCGTCAGCCCGCCGCCCTCGGGCAGGCGGCTGTAGGTGACGCCGGTCGGCGCCAGCCGCTCGGCCACGGCCGGATCGACCCGCTCGGCGATCAGCCGGGTCTTGCCGTCGACCGGCGTGCGCAGCGTGCCGACGATGCTGCGCTCGCCGACCTGCACCTCGCTGAAGTGGCCGGCGCGCAGTTCGGCCTCGAAGCGGCTGTACGGCACGCTCTCGAGGCTGCGGCCGGCCTGCCACCAGTCCAGCGCCAGCCACAGCGCAAGCAGCGCGGCCAGCATCGCGCCCGTCGAGCGCCAGCCCTTGTCCATCCTCGTCCTCCGCCGGCCTTTGCCGGCGCCCGCGGCCGCCATGCCGGCCGATCGGCTGATTGGGACAGACGCCCGCCGCCGGCGGCTTGACCGCGGTCAAGCGGTGCGTCAGGCCGCGCCTGCGCTGGCGCAAGGCGCGGGGCCCCGGGCGGCCTAGAGTGGATTCGCCATCCCCCTGACCGAGCCGCCACCACCATGAGCCAGCCCGACACCTCCGCCGACACCGCCCCCGGCCCGGCCCCCGCCGCCAGCCGCCCCTGGCTCGCGTCCTACCCGGCCGGCGTGCCGGCAGAAGTGCAATGGCAGGACTGCCCTTCGCTCAAGGCCCTGCTCGAACGCACGTGCGAGCGCTTCGCGCACCGGCCGGCCTTCACCAGCCTGGGGGTGACGATCAGCTATGCCGAACTCGACGCACTCAGCCGGCGCTTCGCGGCCTGGCTGCAGCAGCTGCCCGGCGTGGCACGGGGCGACCGTGTGGCGGTGATGCTGCCCAACACGCTGCAGCACCCGGTCACCGTGTTCGGCGCGCTGCGCGCCGGGATGGTGGTGGTCAACGTGAACCCGATGTACACCGCGGCCGAGCTGGCGCACCAGCTGGTCGATTCCGGCGCCACCGTGCTGGTCGTGCTCGAGGGCTTCGCCCACACCGCCGAGCTGGCGCTGCCGGGCACGGCGGTCCGGCACGTGGTGGTGACGCAGGTCGGCGACCTGTTCCCGGCGCCGCGGCGCTGGTTCGTGAACTTCGTGCTGCGTCATGTCAGGCATGCGGTGCCCGACTGGCAGATGCCGGCGGCGCACGGCCTGCTGGAGGTGCTGGAGGCCGGCAGCGGCCTCGCGCTGCAGGAGGTGGAGCTCGGCCCGCGGGACGTGGCCTTCATCCAGTACACCGGCGGCACCACCGGCCGGCCCAAGGGCGCGGTGCTGACGCACGGCAACCTGGTGGCCAACCTCGAGCAGGTCATCGCCTGGACGGCCGGCATCCTGAAGGAGGGCGAGGAGACGGTGGTGACGGCGCTGCCGCTCTACCACGTGTTCGCGCTGACCGCCAACCTGCTGGTCTTCCTGCGCCTGGGCGGCCACAACGTGCTGATCGCCGACCCGCGCGACATGCCGCGCTTCGTCGATGTGCTCAGGCACACCCCCTTCACCGCGATCACCGGCGTCAACACGCTGTTCGACGCCCTGCTGCGCGCGCCGGGCTTCGAGGACGTCGCCCGCGCCAGCCGTGCCCGGCTGAAGATCGCGGTGGCCGGCGGCATGGCGCTGCAGCCGGCCGTGTCCGACCGCTGGCAGGCGTTGATGGGCAAGCCCATCATCGAGGGCTACGGCCTGACCGAGACCTCGCCCATCGTCTGCGCCAACCCGATCGACGCCACCCGCTGCAGCGGCAAGCTGGGCCTGCCGGTGCCCTCGACCGAGGTCGCGATCCTCGACGACGAGGGGCGGCGCTGCGAGGTCGGGCGCGCCGGCGAGATCGCGGTCAAGGGGCCGCAGGTGATGGCCGGCTACTGGAACGCCCCGGCCGAGACGGCCAGGACCTTCAGCGCCGACGGCTGGCTGCTGACGGGCGACATCGGCCGCTTCGACGATGCCGGCTACGTGCAGTTCGTCGACCGCAAGAAGGACGTGATCGTCGTCTCCGGCATGAAGGCCTTCCCGGCCGAGATCGAGGATGCCGTGCGGCTGCTGCCCGGCGTGCAGGACGCGGCGGCGGTCGGCATGCCCGACGCGCACAGCGGCGAGTCGATCGCGCTGTACGTGATCGCCAGCGACCCGGGGCTGGACACGGATGCGCTGGCGCAGCACTGCGCCGCGCACCTGGCGCCCTACAAGCGGCCCAAGCGGATCGAGTTCCGCAGCGAGTTGCCGCGCACGCCGATCGGCAAGGTGCTGCGCCGCCAGCTGAAGGAGGAGGCGGCGCGCACGGTCACGCCGGCTCAGGCCTGAGCGGTCCGCACCGGCGCCTGCATGCCCGGCGTGCCGTGCGGCAGGAAGGCCGGGCGCGGGCGCGGCGGGGCGAGGGTCGGCCGCGCGGCCGCCTCGCGGGCGAAACCGGCCTTCAGCGCCGCGGCCAGGCTGCCGAGCTGCGCGGCCAGCGCGTCGAGCAGGTCGTCGGCGCTGACGAAGCCGCTCAGCTCGCCCTGGGCGCCGGTGACGAGCAGCCGGCGCACGCCGAGCCTGGACATGGTGGCCAGCGCGTCCGGGATGCCGGCGCTTTCGGGCACCGCCGCGAGCGCGCGGCTGGCCAGCTCGGCCACGTGCAGCTCGCCGCCGGACAGGCCGCGCGCGAGCACCTCGATCGCCAGGTCGCGGTCGGTCAGCACCCCCACCACCTGGTCGCGCCCGTCGGCCTCGGCGGTGACGACGAGCGCGCCCACATGGTGCTCGCGCATGCGCGCGGCGGCCTCGCGCAGCGTCGCCGTGGCGTCGACGGTGATGACATGGCGTTGGCAGATGTCGGCAATTCGCATGGCGTTTCTCCTCGGGGTGGATGCCGGCGTCAGGGCAGGCCGGCCTGCTGGCGCACCGCCTCGGCCAGCGACGGCTCGAGGTCGATCGCGTTGCTCGGGTGCGCGACGCTGTTGCAGCTGACCACGCGCGCCGCGCCGGCGGCCTGCAGCACGGCCTCGGCGTCGCCGCTGAACAGCGCGTGCACGCCGACGCAGACCGGCGCCGCCAGCCCGGCGGCGCGCAGCAGCCGGACCGCGCCGGCCATGCTGCGGCCGCTGGCGATGATGTCGTCGACCAGCACCGGCGTGCGGCCGCGCAGCGCGGCCAGGTCGGGCAGCAGCTGCTCGACGTCGAAGTCGCCATGGCGCTGTTTCAGCAGCACCGCGTGCGGGCAGCCGACCAGCCGCGCGACCTCGGCCACCCATTGCGCGCTCTCGCCGTCGGGGCCGACGATGGCCGGCTGCGCCACCTCGGCGCGCACCCAGGCCGCGATCGCCGGTGCGCTGGCCACCGCCTGCGCCGGGATGTCGTAGATCGTGCGCAGGCTCGGGTGGCGGTGCAGGTGCGGGTCGGCGGTGACCAGCCAGTCGAAGGCGCGCGAGACCAGGCGCGCGAAGCTGCGCGAGGTGATCGCCTCGCCGGGGCGGAAGCGCGCGTCCTGGCGCATGTAGGGCAGGTAGGGCGCGAGCAGGCCGACCCGCAGCGCGCCGAGCTCGCGCAGCACGTCGGCCAGGAACAGCAGCGCCGGGATCTGCGGGTCGGGGTCGTGCAGCGCCGCGACGACGGCGATCGAGTCGCCGGCCACCTCGCCGGCCACGCGCAGGTAGGTCTCGCCGTCGGGGAAGCGCCGGTGGTCGAGCACGCAGCAGGGGCGGCCGAGGGCCGTGGCCAGGCGGTCGGCGCGCTCCTGCGCGCCCGGCAGGGCGATGAACTGCAGTCTCATGGGCACTCGTGCGGGGCCGCGGGCGCGGCGTCGGGCGGGTCGATCGCGACGATGGGCGAGGCCTGCGCGGCCACGTAGGCGCGTGCGTAGGCGAGCTCGCCCGGCGCGTCGGCGCACAGCGTGAACAGCGGCTGGCCGGCCTCGACCGCGTCGCCGAGGCGGACGTGGATCACGGCGCCGGCGGCGGCGTCGCGCGGCGCGCCGGCAAGCTTGGCGGCGCGTGCGAGGCGGCGGTTGTCGATCGCGCCGATGCGGCCGGCGGCCGGCACCGTGACGACCGCGCTGTGCGCCGCCCGCGGCGGCTCGCGCAGCCCGCCCTGGGCCTCGCACAGCGAGACGAACTTGGCCAGCGCCAGGCCGCTGTCGAGCGTGCGGGTGGCCAGCGCCAGGCCGTGGCCGGCCGGGGCGCGGCCGGCCATCTCCAGCAGCGTGCCGGCCAGCAGCAGCGCGCGCTCGCGCAGGTCGGCCGGCGCACCGGGCTCGCGCCGCAGCACGGACATCACGTCCATCGCCTCCAGCGCCGGGCCGATGCCGCGCCCGACCGGCTGGCGGCCGTCGGTCTCGATCACCTGCACCTGCAGGCCGATGGCCGCGCCGACCGCGGTCAGGCTGGCGGCCAGCGACTGCGCCGCCGCGCTGCTGCGCACCTTGGCAGTGGGGCCGACCGGGATGTCGATCAGCACCCGCTCCGAGCCGACCGCGGCCTTCTTCGACAGCACCGAGGCGACCAGCTGCGCCTCGCTGTCCAGGTCCAGCGGGCGCTCGACCCGGATCAGCATGTCGTCGGCCGGCGACAGCCGCGCCGAGCCGCCCCAGGCGATGCAGCCGCCCTCGCGCTCGACGACGCGGCGCATCGTCGCGATGTCCAGCGTCACCGGTGCCAGCGTCTCCATCGTGTCGGCGGTGCCGGCCGGCGAGGTGATCGCCCGCGACGAGGTCTTGGGCATGGTCACGCCGCAGGCGATGACGATGGGCACCACGATCAGCGTCGTCCGGTTGCCCGGCAGGCCGCCGACGCAGTGCTTGTCCATCACCGGCGAGCGCGGCCAGCGCAGGCGCTCGCCGACATCGACCATGGCCCGTGTCAGCGCCACCACCTCCTGCGCGTCGAGCCGGCCGCCGGCGCAGGCGGTGACGAAGGCCGCCAGGTGGATGTCCGACAGCCGGCCGTGGGCGATGTCGTCGACCAGCGCATGCATCGACGGGTAGTCGAGCTTGCGGCCGTAGACC
>JABLTH010011598.1_pt1 | contig 14411 bp, 11 predicted proteins | sample 7875711 | NCBI WGS metagenome assembly JABLTH01 (sample SAMN14941262, study PRJNA633318) | bioreactor metagenome | isolation source: bioreactor | place: China | collected 2019-03-05 | reverse complement strand
GGTCGCCCGGGCGATCGCAGAGCAGGTGCGGGAGATCGATTCGCATCAGCTGGCGCTACTGGTGGATTCTGGCACCGGCGGCGTGGGTGAGGATGGCGTGCCCGATGACCTGATGTGGTGACTGGCGCCCTATGAAGCGAAAGGGCCGGCATTTTTCGCCGGCCCTTTGCTTTTATCGACAGGTCGCCTGGTCAGGCCTCGGGAGGCTGCGCGAGGATTGGCAGGTCCCAGCCCCGCTTGGGCGCGAACCGCTCGCCATGGCGCTGCGCCAGGCGCTCCAGTTTGCCCTTGACCACGCCGACGCCTTCACTGCGTACGTACTGGATGGGGCCTCCGCGGAACGGTGCGAAGCCCGTTCCGAAGATGACACCGGCGTCGAGCAGGTCGGGATCGTCCACCACGCCATCGGCCAGGCAGGCGATCGCTTCGTTCACCATCGGCAGCAGCATGCGGTCTTGCAGGTCGGTTGGCACGACATAGTCTGGATCCACTTCGGGCTTCTGCGGCTTGCCGTCCTGCCATACGTAGAAACCCTGGCCGTCCTTCTTGCCGCGTTTGCCCGCGGCAAGTTTGTCGTCGATGCCTGGCGGCAGTTCCAGACCCAGGAACGGCGCCAGCTCCTTGCCTACGGATGCGCAGACATCCAGGCCCACCGTATCGGCCAGCTCGATCGGCCCCATCGGCATGCCGAACTTCTTGGCCTCCTTGTCGAGTACCGGGCCGGGCACGCCTTCGTTGTAAAGGCGCATCGCCTCTAGCAGGTACGGCATCAGGATGCGGTTTACCAGAAAACCGGGCGTTCCCTTCACCGCCACCGGCAGCTTGCCTATCGCCTTGCAGAAGGCGAGTGCGCGCTTCTCCACCGCGGGATCGAGTCCATCGTGGCGCACCACCTCCACCAATGGCATTTGCGCGACGGGATTGAAGAAGTGCAGGCCAAGAAAGCGCTGGGGAGCCTTGAGTCCCACCCGCAGTTCGTCCAGTGGAATGCTGGAGGTGTTGGTGGCAAGCATCTCCTCGGCCTGGAACTGCGGCTCGATCGTGGCGTAGAGCGCCTTCTTCGCGTCGGTATTCTCGAAGATCGCCTCGATGGCGAGATCGGCCTGCGCCACGCCCTTGCCCTCGACATCGGCACGGAGCCGGCGCGTGGCCTCCTCGACCTTCTCCGGGGTCTTCAGTTTCTTTTCGTATAGCTGCCGCGCGCGGTCCAGGGCTGGCTGGATGAACTTCATTTCGCGGTCCTGCAGGGTGACCTGAAAGCCCTTGAGCGCCGCCCAGGCCGCGATGTCGCCGCCCATCACGCCAGCCCCGACCACGTGCACGTGCTCGATGCCGTGTTCGATACCGCCGCCTTGGCCTTTCAGGCGCTCTTGCAGCAGGAAGATGCGGATCAGGTTGCGTGCCGTGCTGGTCTCGGCCAGCTTCGCGACCGAGCGGGCCTCCAGTTTCAACCGCTGCTGGATGCTGGAGCCCCCGCGCTGCCACACGTTGATGAGCGCGAACGGTGCCGGATAGTGCTCTTTGCGGACCTTGGCGGCGGTCTGCTTGACGACCATGGGGGCGAGGATCTGCCGGGCTGGCCATGTATTTGTCGCCCAGGCCTTGAGGCGCTGAGCGACGGGGCGCACGTGCGGGCGCCGCAGCAGGGCGCGCGCCTCGGCCAGCAATTCGCCGGGCGGCGCGACGCGATCGACCACACCCAGAGCCGCCGCACGCCTGGCCGACAGGGCCTTGCCCGTGAGCATCAACGGCAACGCGTCGGGTGCACCGATCAGGCGCGGCAGGCGTGCCGTGCCGCCCCAGCCCGGATGGATGCCGAGCATGACTTCCGGCAGACCGATCCGGGTCTTGTCGTCGTCCGCGGCGATGCGCTGGCGGCAGGCCAGGATCAGCTCCGTACCGCCACCCATGCAGGCCCCGTGCACGGCGGCCACGGTCGGGCAGGGCAGGCGCGCCAGGGCCTCGAATACCCGCTGGCCGTTCTCGATGTTCTGCAGGACCGTGCCTTGCCTGGCGTACTCGACGAATTCCTTGATGTCCGCCCCCACCGCAAATCCGCCAGGTTTCGCCGAATGGATCAGCACACCGGCCGGCTTCTCGATCGAAAGGCGCTCCACCATCTGTCCGAGCTCGTCGAGCACCTCGCGGGAAAGCGCGTTGACGCTGCTGTTGGCCCGGTCGAGCGTCAGGGTGACGATGCCGCTGTCATCCAGGCTCGTCTTCCAGTGGTTGAAGCGCAATCCTTCGAACATGGGTGGGGTCCGGCATGGAAAGGCTCGAACCATACCCTCCCGTAGCGAGGATTGCGAGATGGGCGGGAAGGCCCGCCGGAGCGCATGAAAATGGCGTAAAAGAGCGGCTTGTGCGCTGAAGCAAGAAAAGCGAAGGCGATTCCGGCGAGCCTGTCGGAGACGCTAGGCGAAGCCATCGGGACCGCGTAACTTACCTCGCCAGATGAATACGTCCATTGCCGCTCCCTCCGTCCAACCCGGCGCCGATGTGCTTGAGCGCATCCTGGGCGCACGCGGTTGCCTGGTCGCGCTGGAGGACGTGGACAGCGAGGCGCTGATCGGGCACGTCCGCACCCTGGTCCGGCGCACGGGTCAGACCGTTTATCTGTGGAGCCCGGAGGACGGCTTGGGCAATCTCCGCGAGGAGCATGCCGACAAGGCGCTTCATCCCCGGCTCGGGCACGTGTTGCGGTATATCCAGCAAAGCAACCATTTCGGCATCTACCTGCTCCGGAAGCTGCCCTTGCCGTTGGCCGCGCCGGACGTCGCCCTGTTGCGGCAGCTCGCCCGCACGCCTACCGGGCATGTGCGCAGGGTCGTTCTGCTGGATGCGCCGGGTTCGCTGCTGGACGGCCTGAGCGACGTCGTCGTGCGGCTGAGCTGCCAGGTGAAGCCTGCGCAGCGACCGCGCCTCCGCGACGGTCGATGGCTGCTTTGACTCCGGCCGTGCCCATGCATACCGGCATCATGGTCGTCGCGGCGCAACGCGAACTGCGTCGAGCGGTGTTCGATGCGCTGGATCGGGATGGGCACCTCGCGGTGCACTCGGCGCGCGATACCACCCACGCCGGCATTCTGCTGGAAGGGCGACCGGACCTTGCCCTGGTCGTTATCGTGCTCGACGGCGACGCCCGCGATGCGCTCGCTTCAGTGGAGCAGATCCGGCGCCTGCCCGCCTGTGCCGATGCGCCGCTGATCGCCGTGCTGACCGAGGATGCCGCCATCCGGCCGGCACAGCTCCCGGCCGGCGTATCGGACTGGCTGTACGCCTCGCAGATCGACAGCGAACTGATCGCCCGGTGGCGCAGGCTGCAGCGAACCGGCGCGACGCAACCCCTGCCCGCGCCCGGTGCGGGGCAGGACGGCGACTACCGTTTTGCCTTCGATGAGGCCGATGGCGAATGGGCCATCGTGGATGCATCGCGCGGACGCCTGCTCGAAGTCAGTCCGGCGCTGGTGCGGCGCAGCGGCTTGGTCGGCGATCGCCTGATCGGCCTGCCGCTGACCGAGTTGCTGGAATTCCAGGAAGTTACGGCGGAGCAGGCCATCACTGACGATTCCCGCCGCTGGCATCCATGCCGGCGGCGCACGCGCGAGGGCTACGACAGCGGCGAGGCCAGCGCCCGGCAGGTCCGCCATACGGGGCACGATGCCGTGGCGTTCGCATTCCGCAGCGATCGGGCAAGCGTGCGTGCCGAAGTGGCGCTTTCCTTGCTGGCGCGGTTGTTCGGTACCGGCAGCGGAGATGACAGCATCGCCGCCGCGGCCGGGATGCTTTTCGAAGAGTTGGGATTGGATTATCTGGCGGTCTGGTCTGCGCGTCCGGAGGAGGGCGGTGCGCCATTGCAACTGACGCAGTGGTGGAGCGGCGAGGAACAGCTCTGGCCCAGCCCTCAGTTGCAGAGTTCGCTGCGGCTGGTGCTCTCCGGGCAGGCAATGCTCCACCCAGGCGATGCACGCCGGCTTGCCGCGATGGATCCTCTCCTGGCGCAGCTCGGCCTGAGCGGATTCGCCGGTCTGCCGCTGCTGGATGAGCGGCAAGCCGTGCTGGGGGCCCTGCTGGCGGGCACGAGGCAGCCGTTCGGCGAGCTGACCATCATCGACCCGGTGCTGCGCTGTGCCGCGGCGCGCTTCGCCCATGCGCTGGAGTTGCGCCGTACCCGCGAACAGGGACGCGCCGAGGGCCTGCTGGATGCGCTCACCGGCTTGCCCAATCGCCTGCTGTTCAACGACCGGTTGGACACCATCATCCGCGAGGCCAACCGCACGGGCGAATGCTTCGCCATGCTGTTCGTCGATCTCGATCGCTTCAAGACCATCAACGACACGCTGGGCCATGCCGTGGGCGATCAGGTGCTGATCACCGCCACCCAGCGCCTGCGCACGAGCGTGCGCGCGTCGGACACCGTCGCCCGCTATGCCGGTGACGAGTTCGTCGTGATCCTGCGCCACATCGTCAAGAGCGAGGACGTGCTGCGAATCGCCGAGAAGATCGTGCAGGTGATGGAAGCGCCGTTCCGGATCGACGACGGCACGGAATTGCAGGTCACCGCCTCCATCGGCGTGAGCTTCTTTCCCGACGACGCGCCGGACGCCGAGACCCTGCTCAAGCACGCCGACGAGGCGATGTACGCGGCCAAGAGCCTGGGCCGCAACAATTATCAGATCTACGAGATCAGCGCCGAACAGGCGCAGCAGCAGAACATGGCCCTCAAATCGGGGCTGCGCCATGCGGAGCACAATGGCGAGCTGCGCGTGTTCTACCAGCCTCAGGTGGACGCGACGAGCGAAGACATCGTGGGCATGGAAGCGCTGGTCCGCTGGGAGCATCCGGAACTCGGTTTCATCGGTCCAGGATTCTTCATCCCGCTTGCCGAAGAAACCGGGTTGATCGTATCGATCGGCGAATGGGTGCTGCGTACCGCCTGCAAGCAGGCGCAGGAGTGGGAACGCAAGTTCGGATTGCGGCTGCGCCTGGGCGTCAACCTTTCCGCGGTGCAGCTGATGCAGCCCAATCTGCTCGAAGTGGTGTCTTCCGCGCTGGAAGAGAGCGGGCTGGATCCGAGCCTCCTCGAAATGGAAGTGACCGAGAGCATCAGCATCAAAGCCGCGCCGAACCTCGTGGAGAACCTGCACGGCCTGCATCGGCTGGGTTGTCGGATTGCCATCGACGACTTCGGCACCGGCGCAGCCTCGCTCGACTACCTGCGCAAGCTGCCGGCCGACCGGATCAAGATCGACCAGAGCTTCGTCCGCAACATCGGCGTCGATCCGGACGACGAGGCGATCGTGCGCGCCACCATCGAGATGGCCCATCGCCTCAAGCGCGGGGTGGTCGCCGAGGGCGTGGAGATCGAGCAGCATCTGCATTTCCTGCGTGCCAACCGCTGCGACGAGCTGCAGGGCTATCTGTTTTGCCGTCCGCTGCCCACGCCGGCCTTCGAGAAACTTTTGCTCGAGCGGCAGCGGTTGCTGGTCACGGCCGACGCCGGCGAGGCGTAGGTCCCTCGGCGTGCCTTGGGCATGTCCGGCCCTATATCGGCCTGCGGGAGGTCGGCCGGCGGGATGCCTCGCGCGTTCGCTACGATGCGTCGGGATGCCGGGCTGAATGCCATCCAGCACTGGGCGCGGTCCATCCCCAGGAAGATGCTGCGGGGGCTGAACTTGGCGGCGCGATCCTTGTCATAGCGGACCGTCCCCAGCCGGCGGAATCCCTCAAGTGGGTGGCAGAGTCAGAAGGAGACGGCCCGGATGGGCGAAAACGAACTGGACAGCGCCCTCGTCGAGCGGGTCCAAAAAGGGGACAAGCGGGCGTTCGACCTGCTGGTACGCAAGTACCAGCACAAGGTCATCGCGCTGATTTCCCGCTATGTGCACAACTATGCCGAATGCGAGGACGTCGCCCAGGAGGCGTTCGTGCGCGCATGGCGCGCGATCGGGTCCTTCCGCGGCGAGAGCGCTTTCTACACCTGGATGTACAAGATTGCCGTGAATACGGCCAAGAACCACCTGGTGGCCATGGGACGGCGTCCGCCGGCCGACGACATTTCGGTGGACGACGCGGTGTTCGTGCCCGGCTCCGACCGTATGCAGGAAACTGCCACGCCCGAGCGCGAGCTCTTGCGGCAGGAAATTGAACAAACGGTATTTTCCACTGTCCAAGCGCTGCCCGAGGAACTGCGGACCGCTATCACGCTGCGCGAGGTGGACGGTCTCAGCTACGAAGAAATCGCCGAGGCGATGGGCTGTCCGATCGGTACGGTGCGTTCGCGTATCTTCCGGGCACGAGAAGCTATCGACGAGAAACTGCGGCCCCTGTTGTCGGACCGTGAGGACCTGACTCCATGACTGACACTCATCGCGAAACCCTGTCCATCGGCATGGATGGCGAGCTGACCCAGGAGGAACTCCGTTTCCTGCTGCGGCGGCTGGACCACGATGCCGAACTACAGCAGGCCTGGTCGCGCTATCACGTGGCCCGTGACGGCCTGCGCCGGCAGCTGCCTTCGTTGGCTTCGGAAGGCTTTTCCGCCCGCGTGATGCTGGCGATCGGAGAGGAGTCGGCGGTCGTGGCCGGCTCCGGGCGCCGCCGCCATTGGCTACGCTGGTCGGCGGGTGGAGCGATCGCCGCGACGGTAGCCGTCGCCGCCTTGCTGGTCACCCAGCCGGCAGGTCCCGGCGCTGATCATGCGGGGACCCAGGTTGCGGTCAACAGTGGCCATCGTCCCGTTCCTGCTCGCGCCAACGCGGCCGCCTTGGCGTCCCGCGCTGACACGCCGGCCGCGGCGCCGGCCTGGCTCAGCAATTACGCCGGGCTGCCTTCGGCCCTGACCCAACAGGCGTCGGCGACGGTCGACGGCGGCGAGGGGGCGACCTTTCTTTACTCCCGCAACCGCCTGAACCCCTATCAGGTGGATCGTTACCGGGCGATCAACAACGGCGACGGCAGCTACCTGCTGCTGATGCAGCAGCCTTCGCAGCGGGCGCCACAGGCCCCGCAGCTGGAACCTTCGGCTCAATGACATCCGGGCGCATTCCCGCCCGGAGCCGCTTTCCCTGAATCTTTCACGGCCGGTCCCGTCACCGGGCCGGCCGGTGCGTACCCGTCGCTTCATCCTTTCCAGCCTGACAGACCTCAAGCCTGATAGACCCTAAGGAGGAACACATGAGTCCAACGATCCTGCGTCGCGCGGTATGTTGCGCGCTGGTATCGCTTGCCGTGGCGAGCGGAGCGCAGGCGCAGACGACTGGCTCCGCGCCGGCTCCTGCGGCCAGCCTGCCGGACTTCACCGGCATCGTGCAGAAAAACGCTCCCGCCGTGGTCCACGTGGAAGCCAAGTACACGGGCAAGGTCGCGCGCAAGGCAGCCGGCCCGTCGGCGCGCAGTCGCGGAGGCATGCCGGACGACCCGCAGCTGGACATCTTCCGCCGCTTCTTCGGCATGCCGATGGTGCCTTCGCCCGAGGAGCAGCAGCACACCTCCCTCGGCTCGGGTTTCATTATCTCCAGCGACGGCTACATCCTCACCAACACGCATGTGGTGGATGATGCGGACCAAGTGACCGTGCGTCTGCAGGATCGCCGGACCCTGACCGCCAAGGTGGTCGGGAGCGATCCGCAGTACGACATCGCGCTGCTCAAAGTGGACGCGGGCGGCAATCTTCCTGCCGTGACCGTGGGCGATTCGCGCAGTCTCAAGCCCGGTCAGTGGGTGTTGGCGATCGGTTCCCCGTTCGGCTTCGACTACACCGTGACCCAGGGCATCGTGAGTGCCGTCGGCCGCAATCTGGGCAGCCAGGACCAGCCATACACCTCCTTCATCCAGACCGACGTGCCGATCAATCGCGGCAACTCCGGCGGCCCGCTGTTCGACCTTCAGGGCCGCGTGGTCGGCGTGAATTCGCAGATCTACTCCAACACCGGCGGCTACCTCGGCGTCGCCTTCTCCATACCGATCGATGTGGCCATGAACGTGGTCAAGCAGATCAAGGAGAAGGGTTATGTCACGCGCGGCCAGCTCGGCGTGATGATGCAGCCGATCACCGATGACATCGCCAAGGCCCTGAAGCTCGGCAGCAATTCCGGCGCGGCGGTCACCCAGGTGAGTCCGGGCAGTGGTGCGGAAAAGGCGGGGCTCAAGCCCGGCGACATCATCGTCGGCTATAACGGCCAGCCGATTACCCAGGCCGCTGACCTGCCGCCGCTGGTGGGTATGACCACGCCCGGCAGCAAGGCGACGCTGACGATCCTGCGCGACGGCAAGAAGCAGGACGTGCCCGTGACCATCGGCGAGATGAAGCGCGACGGCAAGGCAGCACCCGGCTCCGCCGCGGGCGGTGCCGCTCCGGCTGCCCCCGGCGGTTCCACGGCGCTGGGACTCACCGTGGAAGACGTCGACAGCGACACGCGCCAGCAGCTTGGCCTGAAGGCCGGCGAGGGCGTGCTGATCAGCGACGTCACCGGGCCTGTGGCGGCCAGGGCCGGGCTGCAGCCGGGCGACGTGATCCTGATGGTCAACCAGCAGCGGGTCGGCAGTGCGGCGGCGTTCCGCACCGCCACCAAGGGCTTGAAGCCGGGCGATACCGTGCTTCTGCTGGTTCGCCATGGCGACCAGAGCGGCTTCGTCGGGCTGACCATTCCCAAGGACGGGGACAGCGAGTGACCGTCACGGCGGGGCGGCCTCGCGGCCGTCCCGCCTCGTTCAGGTGCCGGCGCAGCGGCTGTCCGGTGCCTTCGCTTTCCATGCGATAATGCCGGGTTCGTATCGCCATCCCGGCAATACGCTGCCTGCGCCCGCGCAGGCGGTGAACGCAGCCAGCGTGTTCCATGGAACTGATCCGCAATTTCTCCATCATCGCCCACATCGACCACGGCAAGTCGACGCTTGCCGACCGCATCATCCAGATCTGCGGTGGCTTGGCCGAGCGCGAGATGGAAGCGCAGGTGCTCGACAGCAATCCCATCGAGCGCGAGCGTGGCATCACCATCAAGGCCCAGTCCGTGTCGCTGCCGTACAAGGCGCGCGACGGCAAGACCTACCAGCTCAACTTCATCGATACTCCCGGCCATGTCGACTTCTCCTATGAAGTGAGCCGCTCATTGGCGGCCTGCGAAGGCGCGCTGCTGGTCGTGGACGCGGCCCAGGGCGTCGAGGCGCAGTCGGTCGCCAACTGCTACACCGCCGTGGAAATGGGCCTGGAAGTGGTTCCGGTGCTCAACAAGATCGACCTGCCCACCGCCGATCCGGAGAAGGTGAAGGGCGAGATCGAGGCGGTAATCGGCATCGACGCCACCGACGCCGTCGCGGTCAGCGCGAAGACCGGCCAGAACGTGGTCGAAGTGCTCGAGGCCATCGTCGCGCGCATTCCGCCGCCGAAGCCGCGCGATACCGATCGCCTGCAGGCGCTGATCATCGATTCCTGGTTCGACAACTACCTGGGCGTGGTCTCGCTGGTGCGCGTGATGCAGGGCGAGATCCGCCCCGGCGAGAAGCTGCTGGTGATGTCTACCGGTCGTACGCATGAAGTGAGCGAAGTGGGCGTATTCACGCCTAAGCGCAAGAAGCTGGAGCGGCTCGCGGCCGGCGAGGTCGGCTGGATCACCGCGTCGATCAAGGACGTGCATGGCGCCCCGGTCGGCGACACCCTGACGCACGCCGGCAAGCCCGCCGACAAGCCGCTGCCCGGTTTCCAGACCATGCAGCCGCGCGTCTTCGCCGGCCTGTTTCCGGTCTCCGCCGACGACTATCCCGCGCTGCGCGAGGCGCTGGAAAAGCTGCGCCTCAACGATGCGGCGCTGTTCTTCGAGCCGGAGAGCTCCGAGGCCATGGGCTTCGGCTTCCGCTGCGGCTTCCTCGGCATGTTGCACATGGAGATCGTGCAGGAACGCCTGGAGCGCGAGTACGACCTGGACCTGGTCACCACCGCGCCGACCGTGGTCTACGAGATCCTCAAGAGCGATGGCTCCATCATGCAGCTGGACAACCCGGCCAAGCTGCCGGCGTCGCCGCAGGTGGAGGAAATCCGCGAACCGATCATCGTGGCGAACATCCTTACGCCGCCCGACTACATCGGCAACATCATCACGCTGTGCGAGGAGAAGCGCGGTATCCAGCGCTCCATCCAGTACCTCGCGACCCAGGTGCAGATCAGCTACGAGCTGCCGCTCGCCGAAGTGGTGCTCGACTTCTTCGATCGCCTCAAGTCGGTATCGCGCGGCTACGCCTCGATGGATTATCACTTCGAGCGCTTCGACGCCGGTCCGTTCGTGCGCGTGGACGTGCTGATCAATGGCGACCGCGTGGACGCGCTGTCGCTGATCGTGCACCGCAGCCATACCGACCGCCGCGGCCGCGACCTGGTCGAGCGCATGAAGGACCTGATCCCGCGCCAGCAGTTCGACGTGGCCATCCAGGCCGCGATCGGCGCCCAGGTCATCGCGCGCTCCACGGTGAAAGCCTTGCGCAAGAACGTTCTGGCGAAGTGTTACGGCGGCGACGTCAGCCGCAAGAAGAAGCTGCTGGAGAAACAGAAGGAAGGCAAGAAGCGCATGAAGCAGGTGGGCCGGGTGGAAATCCCGCAGGAGGCCTTCCTCGCCGTGCTCAAGGTGGATAAATAAGCGTGCAGGACATGGAACGTACAGGGGGCTGCCGCAACCTCGCCGGAGAGATGGGCCGGCATTGCAGATCCCACCCGCGACTCACGCTCTGAAGGAGCCCTCATGGATTTCGATTTCTCGGCGATTCTGCTCGGCCTCACGGTGCTGTTCGGCGTGATCTGGGCCCTGGACCGCCTGTTCTTCTACAAGGGACGCAAGACCCGTGCCGAGGCGGCCGGGCAGCCGTTGCAGGACCCGATGCCGGTGGATTGGGCCCGCTCGCTGTTCCCGGTGGTGCTGGTGGTGCTGTTGCTGCGCTCGTTCGTGGCGGAGCCGTTCCGCATCCCCTCGGGGTCGATGATGCCGACGCTCGACGTCGGCGATTTCATCCTGGTGAACAAGTTTGCCTACGGCCTGCGCATGCCGGCCTTCAACAACAAGTTCCTCGCGCTGGGCGAACCCAAGCGCGGCGACGTGGTGGTATTCCGCTTCCCGGGTTATCTGTGCCGCATGGACGGCAAGCTCGTGCGCAGCGGCGACCAGACCTGCGCCAACCCGCAGGCGCCGGTGCAGAGCCAGAACTGGATCAAGCGCGTGATCGGCCTGCCGGGCGACCGCATCGAGATGCAGGGCGACCAGCTGCTGATCAACGGTGAGCCGGTCACCGCCGACGAGGTCGGCCCCTACATGGGCAACCCGAAGCGCGACGAGGACCGCCTGATGCTCGAGATGGGTGCCACGGTGTGGACCGAACACCTGCGCACGGAAGATGGCGTGCCGGTGAACCACCTCACCGCGCGCATGCCGGCGTACAACCGCCCGCCGCCGCTCCCGAATGACAAGGTGCCCTCGGTGATACCGCAGGGTTGCTATCTGGTCATGGGCGACAACCGGTACAACAGCACCGATAGCCGCTGGTGGGGCTGCCTGCCGGAGCAGAACCTGGCCGGCAAGGCATTCCTGATCTGGCTCAGCTGGAAGGGGACGGATGCCGGTTGGGTGGATTTCTCCCGCATGGGCCGCGTGATCCACTAACAACCCGGCTCCATGCGGCAAAGCGTGATGGCGGTCGGGTCGCGCGGCGTGACGCCGGCCCGCCGCGGCGCCAAAATCCGCCCTGCACGATGCCGGCGAACCGGCAACGTGGCACCATTCTCACCATACGTTGCGGGGCCGCCGCCAGTCGGCATAGCGAGGGGACTATGAAAGCGAAGCAGTCGGGTATCACCCTGATCGGGTTTCTGTTGGTGCTGCTGGTGGTGGCCTTCTTCGGCTACATGGCCATGAAGCTGGTGCCGGCCTATACGGAGTTCATGGGTGTGAACAAGGCCATGAACCAGGTCGCCAGCGGCGGCGTCGAGGGCAAGACGCTGGACGACATCCGCCGCGACCTGATGTTCAAGATGGGTTTCCAGTACGTGGACGATGCCACCATCAAGCCCAAGGACATCACGATTACGCGCGCCAATAACGCGGCGCAGTTGAACGTCACTTACGATAAGCGCGTGCCGTTCATGTACAACATCGATTTCCTGATCCACTTCCAGAAGAGCGTGGCGTTGCAGGGCAACGTCGGTTACTGAGGTTTTTTTGTCCAAGCTGACTTACCGCTTCCGCGATCCGGCGCTGGCGCAACTGGCACTGACCCACCGCAGCGCCGGCAAGCCGAACAACGAGCGGCTGGAATTCCTCGGCGATGCGCTGCTTGGCGTGGTGGTCGCCGAACTCCTTTACGAGGCCCATCCCAACGCCAGCGAAGGCGAACTGTCGCGTCTGCGCGCACAGCTCGTGAACGGGCAGGCGCTGGCCGTGATCGCGCGTGAGCTGGAGCTTGGCGACGAGTTGAAGCTGGGCTCCGGCGAACTGAAGAGCGGTGGCTTCCGCAGGGACTCGATCCTCGCCGACGCCTTCGAGGCGCTGGTCGCGGCGGTCTATCTCGATAGCGATTTCGCGCAGTGCCGCGAGGCGGTACGTAGCCTCTTCGCCGAGCGCGTCGCGGCCATCCCGCGGTCCTCCAAGGACGCGAAGACGCGCCTGCAGGAATGGCTGCAGGCGCGCGGATGGCCGCTACCCCATTACGAACTGAAAGACAGCTACGGCGAAGACCACGCGAAGACGTTCGACGTCTCCTGCACGATCGCCGAGCCCGTGCCGATCAGCGAGGACGGACGCGGCGGCAGCCGCCGCGCCGCCGAGCAGGACGCGGCCGAGGCCGTGCTGCGCCAACTGCAGGAAACCAGACCATGAGCGATCAAGACCACGATTTCGATGCCCTCGCGCCGGCCGAGCTGCCGCATGAGGATTTTCGCTGCGGCGCGGTAGCGCTGCTGGGCCGCCCCAACGTGGGCAAGTCCACGCTGCTCAACGCGATGATCGGTTTCCGCCTGTCCATCGTCAGCCCGCGTCCGCAGACCACCCGGCACCGCATCCTCGGCATCGCCACCAGCGAGGCGGGGCAGATCCTGTACGTGGACACGCCGGGCCTGCATCGCGGCGCCAAGCGCGCCATGAATCGCAGCCTCAATCGCGCCGCCCGCTCGGCGATCAGCGAAGTCGACCTGGCGGTGCAGGTGATCGAGGCCGGCCGCTGGACGGACGAAGATCAGGCGCTGTACGACGCGCTGGCCGAACAGAACACCCCGCGCCTGCTGGCGATCAACAAAGTCGACCTCAGCAAGGACAAATCGGCACTGCTTCCGTTCGTAGCCAGCCTGATGGAGCAGCATGCGTTCGACGAGGTCTACTACGTCAGCGCGCTCAAGGAAAAAGGCTTGAAGGAACTGGAGAAGGGCATTCTCCAGCGCTTGCCGGTGCGTCCGCCGATGTATGGCGAGGACGAGATCACCGATCGCAGCGAGCGCTTTCTGGCCGCGGAGATGGTGCGCGAACAGCTCATGCTCCGTCTCGACCAGGAGCTCCCTTACGCCACCACCGTGGAAATCGAGCAGTTCAAGGACCGCGAGGACGGCGTCGCCGAAATCCACGCGGTGATCTGGGTCGAGCGCGATGGGCAGAAGGCTATCGTCATCGGCAATGGCGGCCAGCAGCTCAAGGCCATCGGCTCGGCGGCACGGCGGAAGATGGAGCAGCTGTTCGAACGCAAGGTCTACCTGAAGCTGTGGGTGAAGGTCCGCGAGGGCTGGGTCGACGACGAGTCGATGCTGAAGAAGTTCGGGTACACGGACTGACCTAGTGGAAAGCGGCGGCGACGGCGTGGCCTGTCGCCTATCCTTGAGCGGCCCTTCGTTCCGGCCCTGAATCCATGCAACTGCTACAGCAGCCGGCCTATGTCCTGCACGCGCGGCCCTATCGGGAAACCTCGCTGCTGCTGGAATGCCTCACGCTCGAGCATGGCCGCCTTGGCGTGGTGGCCCGCGGCGTGCGGCGCGAGCGCGCCAAGGTCCAGCGTTCGCAACTTGAGCCTTTCCAGCCGTTGGCGCTCGACTTGCTGCTGCGCGGCGAGCTGGCGACCTTGCAGGCGGCCGAGAACACCAGCGCACCGCGCCGGCTCGTCGGGGATGCCGGCCTGGCCGGCCTATATCTCAACGAACTGGTCGTGCGGCTCACTGGTCGGCAGGACCCGCACCCCGAGTTGTTCCAGGCCTATGCGGTGACCCTGGGCCGCATCGCCGGCGGAGAGCCGCTGGCCTGGACGCTACGCCGTTTCGAGCGCGATCTGCTCGATGCGATTGGCTACGGTCTCCAGCTGGCCTATGAGGGAGAGTCCGGCGAGCCGGTCGATCCGCAACGCCATTACCGCTACCAGGTGGAGTCGGGCCCCACGCCATGCCGGCCCGATCTGCC
>JABLTH010132415.1_pt1 | contig 14413 bp, 9 predicted proteins | sample 7875711 | NCBI WGS metagenome assembly JABLTH01 (sample SAMN14941262, study PRJNA633318) | bioreactor metagenome | isolation source: bioreactor | place: China | collected 2019-03-05 | reverse complement strand
GACATTGCTGAAAAGAGCTCGCGCTAGACTGGTCGCAATTCATTCCACGAATGCACCCATGAACGGCGCCAAAAGCCTCGTCGAAACCCTGCTGAAATCTGGCATCGACACCTGCTTCGCCAACCCCGGCACCAGCGAGATGCACTTTGTCGCCGCGCTGGACCAGAGCGCCGGCATGCGCTGCGTGCTGGGCTTGCAGGAGAACGTGGTCACCGGCATGGCCGATGGTTACTACCGCATCAAAGGCAAGCCTGCGGCCACGCTGTTGCATTGCGGGCCGGGCCTTGCGAACGGGCTTGCAAACCTGCACAACGCGCGGCGGGCGCACAGCGGCATCGTCAACATCGTCGGCGATCAGGCCACCTATCACCGCCCGCTTGATGCGCCGCTCACGGCGGATACCGAAGGCCTTGCGCGCAGCGTGTCCGCCTGGGTGCGCACCAGCGAACATGCGGCGAACGTCGGCCGCGATGCCGCCGCTGCCGTGCAGGCGGCACGCGCCTCGCCGGGGCAAATAGCCACACTGATTTTGCCGTCCGACACGTCGTGGGACGAAGGTGGCGTGGTGGCTGATGCCTTGCACGTTCCCGCTGCGCCGGTGATTGATCCGCATGCTGTGCAAAACACGGCGCGGGTTCTGCGCGCGCAGAAGAACGTGCTCATCTTGTTGGCAGGGCGAGCAGTGCTGGCAGATGCCCAGCGCGATGCCTGGCGTATAGCGCAGGCCACTGGCGCGGCGCTGATGGTGGACTATGTGGCGGGGCGCGTCGCGCGCGGCCAGGGCCGGCTGCCGCTACCGCGCGTACCGTACAACACCGACATGGCGGTGCAAACGCTGAGCCGCTATGAGCACATCATTCTGGTGGGCGCCAAGCCGCCGGTGGGCTTTTTCGCTTACCCCGGCAAGCCCTCAAAGCAGTATCCGCCGCAGGCGCAACTGCATGTGCTCGCGCGCGTGGAGCAGGACAGCGAGCCCGCGTTGCGTGCGCTGGCGGACGAGCTGGGCGCCCCCGAGGTGGCGCTGCCCGACGTCGGGCCACGCCCGCAGGCGGTGAGCGGCGCGCCCACGCCCGAAGGCCTGGCGCAAACGCTCGCTGCCGTGATGCCGGAGCAGGCGATCATCGTTGACGAAAGTGTCTCTTACGGGCGCGGCTTTTACCCGCACACATTCGCCGCACCGGCGCACGACTGGCTGCATCTGGTCGGCGGCGCGATCGGTGCAGGCCTGCCTATGGCCACCGGTGCCGCCATTGCTGCGGGTGACAGCGGGCGCCGCGTAGTCAGTCTGCAGGCCGACGGCTCGGCGATGTACTCGTTGCAGGCGCTATGGACGCAGGCGCGGGAGCGGTTGCCGGTCACCACCATCCTGCTCAACAACCGCAAGTACGGCATCCTGATCGGCGAATACAAAGCGGTTGGCGCCACGCCCGGCCCCACCGCCATGAGCATGCTTGACCTCGGCAACCCGAACCTCGACTGGGTCAAACTCGCGAACGGCATGGGCGTGGAAGCCGCGCAGGCGACGACGCTAGAGGCTTGTGCCGACCTTATTCGGCAGAGCTTCAAACAGGACGGACCGTTCCTGATCGAACTGCTCATTTAGCTGGAAATCAAAGCGGTGGCACACGACGAGGCTCGCCGTGGCGGTGACGCGAAACACGGCACTGCAAATGTTGCCACGGACGGCTTGGTTCGTCTGATAATCCGGTGAATTCCTGACCCCTACCCGCTGCATTTACGTAGGAGCCCCGTCATGACATGTCAATCCGCTTTCGCCTTCATTCAACGCACAGCATGCATCATGTTGGGCTTGGCCAGTGTCGCGCAGGCAGCGCCCGGTGATCTGGACACCGCAGAATTCGGTTCGGGCTTTGGCAGGGTGATTACCGCTATCGGCAGTGGTAACGATGAAGCGCGCAGTCTTCTGCTCCAGAGCGACAGCAAGATCGTATTGGCGGGGGTCTGCGCCAACGGCGCCAATTTCGAATTCTGTCTCGCGCGCTACAACTCCGACGGATCGCTGGACACCACCTTTAACGGCAACGGCAAAGTAGTCACTGCGATCGGCGCGTCCACTCTGAACATAGGCACTAGCGTTGCGCAGCAGGCCGATGGCAAGCTTGTCGTCGCGGGAGGATGCACAGTGGTCAGCCCCGACTTTTGCATGGTGCGCTACACCGTCAACGGATCGCCCGATCTCACCTTCAACGGCAACGGATACGTCACCACCGCCATGTCGAGTTTTGGAGATCGTGCCACGGGCATCGCCATTCAGACGGACGGCAAGATTGTGCTGGCTGGCTATTGCATGGACGGAAACCAGCCGACCGTACAGCCGGCTTTTTGTTTGGCAAGATACGACGCCAGTGGCGCGCTCGACACCACCTTTAACGTCACTGGTATGGTCACTACCGCACTTGGGCCCAGTGAAAACTACGCGACTGGCATCGCGCTGCAACCCGACGGAAAAATTGTGCTCGCTGGAATTTGTTCCGTCGCAAGTGCCAATAATTTCTGCGTCGCCCGATACAACCCGGATGGTTCGCTGGACGCCACGTTCAATGGCAACGGCAAGGTCATCACGGCCATCCTCGGCACGAGCGACGAGGCCAACGCCGTCGCGTTGCAACCCGACGGAAAAATCGTTGTCGTCGGCAAATGCTTCGGCAGTGGCTCTTTCGACTTCTGCATGGCGCGTTACAACCCGAACGGATCACTCGACACGCGGTTCAACGGCACTGGCAAAGTGGTCACCGACTTCACCACCAGCAACGACTTTGGCACCAGTCTCACCATTCAGCCCGATGGCAAGATCATATCGGCGGGATATTGCACCGTCGGTGGGGGATACGACGTGTGCGTGGCTCGCTACAACAGCGACGGCATGCTGGACGGCACGTTTGGCGTTGCGGGCAAGGTAATCACCGGCATTGGAACCAGTCAAGATAACGGCAATGGTGTTGCCGTGCAAACGGATGGCAAGATCGTCGTTGGTGGTTTCTGCATCGGCGGTGGAGTGACGCGAGATTTCTGCGTTGTGCGCTACGAGGGCGGCCCGTTTGGCGCACGCAATTGCTCGCTCGATCTTGATGGCGACGGCAAAGTGCTGGCAACCACGGACATGTTGATCGGCATGCGCGTTGCGCTCGGCATCACGGGCAGCGCCGCGATGGGTGGAATCACCTTCCCGCCCACCGCAATGCGCACAACGTGGAGCGACATTCGAACCTATCTCGTTTCCCAGTGCGGCATGTCTTTGCCGTTATGAAAAAGAAATCGATCAAGATCAATTCGGCAGGATGTCCAGCGCTGGTAGCGAACGCACAATCTTCATCGTTTCCAGACTCACCGTGATCACGCGCAGGAAAAGTTCCAGCGGATAGCGCGGGTTGTTCATTGTCTCGATCGCCCAGTCGTTGGCGTCGTTGACGATGCCGGAATCCTTGTCGGTCTTCACGCACTGGCGCTCGACTACCCAGTCCAGCGCCGGCTTGCCATTGACCACGTAATCGTAGGCTTCGAGTGGAATGCCGGTGACAGTGATCTTCGCGTTGTAGATCAACGTGGTGAGGTCTTTGTCCTTACCGCGCTTGCCATACTTCATCTTCTCGACGCGATAGTCGGCGTCGGTCAACCCTAGCACCGCTCGCCCTGAGCGGAGCGCAGCGTAGTCGAAGGATTTACCGCCTGCTCCGACAAGGCTTACAGCCTCGTACATCGCCACGGTCTCATAGTTCAGATGCAGCTCGGCGAGTTCGCGACCCGCTTTGCTGAACGCCCAGAAATCGGTGGCGGCTTTTACGCGCGGAATGCGCGGCAGTTCCTTGCTGAGGTTGTCGGCGTAGCGCTCGCGATAGTCGGGCGAATGCAGCAGACCGTAGACGTAATAGAACAGGTCTTCCTTCGTGATCGTCTCGTCGGGGTACGCGGACCGGAAGTGGGCGAGGCCTGCGTCGGTGATGGCGTCGCGGCGCACGTGCGCGCTAGGTGCGATTGACGCGAAAAGCCCGGATTGCGCGTTCTCCGGCTCAGAAGTGTCGTGTTCATCGTACAGGTAGAGCGGAAAGCACTGCCCAGAGTCAAGCGTGTGAAGGTTTGGCAACCAACAGGTGACCAGCGCTGAGAATCCGCTTCTTGCACCTACGCCGGTTACGCAGATCGCGATGTTTCCCGTTTCGTCGTCAGGAAACAGTCGTGGGGTTTGCCCTACGATCTCGTTGATATCTCGACTGAAGTAAGTCCATTGGCGAAAGAATGGTCTGTAGAGCGATCCGGTCAAGTTTGTCGCAGAAAATCGTATGGGTTTTCGATTGACGAGGCGCTTCTTGAGCCCAAGTGACCAACTAATTTGCTTTTTGTCGTTGTTTATGAATTCGTCGACGTTCTTCGCCTCACCGGTCTCAGACACCTCGTATCTGCGCTGTTCGCTGTTAAAGAATTCAATCATTCTGCTTACCGATTCGAGAGCTATTGCGCTGCTCGCGTTGTAGCACCATGCATCTCGATTCGTCGAAACACCCAGGGAATAATTGGCAAATATTGTGGGTACCGTAGCGCCAAACTTGCTGCCAATGGCGATGTATTTTTCAAAATCCGCTTTTCGTTGATTTACCCAATCTCCGTGCACGTCAGGCACAACTTCTGGCCACTCAAGAAAACCGCTGACGCTCCCGACGGTTTTCATATCTACCAAACTCTTCAGCTTCTGATTGCGATTCAAATCGTCCCCTATGTTCCGGACGAAGATTCGCGCTGGTCCCGTACGCGATGTGTTCCTGACGAAAAGCGCGATGGCAATTCCTGTCATGCTGGCCGAACCAAATATGTTCTCGCCTTCGCGCGCGGCACCTCCACTAAGCATGTCCTTGCGTATGTCACCGCGAAGATTGAGGACGTATATGCTGGTGAACTCACTTGCTAGAGACATTCGCACACCGTCCATTACTGGTTTTTCGAGGAAGCCACTACCGCAAACGAATCCAATTACGCCGTCTGAGGTGAGACGGTCTGATGCCCAACGAATGGAGCGAATATAGGAGTCGTACAGCGATCGCTTCCCCCCTTTGAAGCTATCTTTCAAATAGCTTTTGGAGATTCTCTCGTCCAATGCCGGGTAGGCAACATTCTGATTGTTGTCGTTAGCGCTTTCTTGTCCACCCGAGTAAGGTGGGTTTCCCACGATCACGCGAATGTCGAGTTTCCTTTGACGCTTACGGCGGGCACTATTGTCGGCCAGCAGTGCCGCGACCAGATCGTTCTTCTCATACATCTGAAACGTGTCAGTTAGCAGAATACCTTCGAACGGCACGTAGTCGCCACCGACAATGTCGTGATACGTCGATTCAATATTGATCGCGGCGATGTAGTACGCCAGCAGAACAATTTCGTTGGCGTGTATCTCGTGCTTGTACTTGTGCTTTAACTGCTCAGGGCTGATCAAGCCGCTTTGCATCAGCCGCGTGATGAACGTCCCCGTGCCGGTGAACGGGTCGAGGTAGTGCACATTCCTGCTGCCGAGTGTTTCGCCGAACTCGGTCTTGAGAATGTGATTGACGCTGTGGATGATGAAATCGACCACCTCTACGGGGGTGTACACGATGCCAAGCCGTTCGGCCATCTTCGGGAATGCGTTGCGGAAGAATTTGTCGTACAGCTCGACGACGATCTTCTGCTTGCCTTGCGCACTGTCGATGCCCTGGGCGCGAAATTTCACGCTGTCGTAGAACGATTGCAGTGTGTCGGCTTCCTTGTCGATGCGGTGCGTTTGCAGCAGGTCGAGTACGGCCTGCATCGCTTTTGACATCGGATTGTGCGAAGCGAAGCTGTACTTCTCGAACAGCGCGTCGAACACCGGCTTGGTGATGAGATGTTGTGCCAGCATTTCAACGATGTCTGCATCGGTGATGCTGTCGTTGAGGTCGTCGCGCAGTTCGCTAGCAAACTGATTGAAGGCTGCCTTCTCGCCGGTGTTGGCGGGGTTGTCGAGAATCGCGGTGATGCGCGCGATGTGCGTCTGCGCGATCTTCGCGATGTCGTTGGCCCAGTCTTCCCAGTGGTGGCGGTTGCCGACCTTCTGCACCAGCTTGGCGTAGATCGCGCGTTCGATCTCGCCGATCTCGAATTGCAGCGTTGACTGCTCCGGCACATAGGGTTTGGGCACGGGCTCGCCAATGCCGTGGGTGCCCTTGCCAGCCTCGCGCTTCTTCTGCTCCTCAGTTTTCTTCTGCTTGCGGGAGGCTTTGTCGACGACAGCGATGACTTCCATCTTGCTGGTGTCTTTGCCGATCAGGTCAAGCTTGTTGACCATCGCGTCGAAGCGGTCGTCGTGCGATCGCAGTGCCTGCAGCACTTGCCACACCACCTTGTAAGTCTTGTTGTCGTTGAGCGCTTCGTGCGGCTCCACGCCCGCCGGGATCACCACCGGCAGCACGATGTAACCTCGCTTCTTGCCTGGCGCATTGCGCATCACGCGGCCGACCGATTGCACCACGTCAACCTGCGAGTTGCGCGGTGTCAGGAACAGCACAGCGTCCAGCGCGGGCACGTCCACGCCCTCGGACAGGCAGCGTACGTTGCTCAGGATGCGGCAGGTGTCGGCTGGCGCCCCGGCCTTGAGCCACTCGAGTGTGCCTTCCTTCTCGCTGGCGTTCATGCCGCCGTCAACGTGCTCGGCTTCGCAGGTGAGCGTGGCCGAAGGCTCGTCTTCGTCGCTGCTTTCCTGATAGGCCTCGACCACCTGCCGGAACATGCCGGCGATGTTCTTCGAGCTGACCTTGTGCGTCTTCGCGCACTTTTGCAGTTCGATCACCTGGCAGAAAGCAACCGCTCGCTGCATCGGGCGCTGGTCGTCGGCAACGTCCTCGGTCAAGCCCTGCTTTGACAGCGCTTTCCAGCAGCCGATGATCTTGGCGGCATCGTCTACCTTGAGCTGATTGTTCTCATCCTTGAGCAAGCTCTGGATGCGGCGGCTGACGTGCGTTTCCTCAATCGAGAGCACGATGACCTTGTAGTCAACCAGCAGCCCACGCTTGACGGCTTCGGAGAAGGTGATGACGTACAGCTCGCGGCCGAACTGTGCCTCGTCGTCCATCGAGTAGAGCGCGACGTTGTCGCGCTCGGCGGTGGCCTTGGCCGTGTCGCCGTAGATGCGCGGCGTGGCCGTCATGTACAGGCGCTTCGCCGCGCGGATGAAGTCGGCGTCGTGCACCTTGACGAAGTGGCTTTCGTCCTCGCCATCGAACGTGGCGCCGGTGGTGCGATGCGCTTCGTCGCAGATGATGAGGTCGAAGTCGGCGAGGCCGTAGGTTTGCTGCGCTTCGCTGATGACGTCGATGGAATGATAAGTGCCGTAGACGACACTCAGGTGCCCGTCGTCATGGCGTCTGGCGACCTCTGCTGCGAGGCGTGCGGCGTTGGTGGTGGCCGGGTAGCGCAGCTCATGCATGACGGTCTGCACACGGTCATCGTCAGCACCGGCCTTGTTTTTCTTCTTGCCAACGTCGCTGTCGGAGCAGACGGCAAAGCTGTGCAGCGGAATTTCGCTCTCCTGCGTCCATTCGGTGAGCGCCTGCGACAGCAGCGCCAGACTGGGCACGAGGAACAGCACCCGCCCGCCGGGACCAGCCAGCGCTTCGGCAATCTTGAGGCTGGTGAAGGTTTTGCCGGTGCCGCAGGCCATGATGAGCTTGCCGCGGTCGGCCTGCCGCAACCCAGCGAGCACGGCGGCCTGCGCCGTTTCCTGATGCGGGCGCAGCGATTTCTGCGCCTTCAGGGCGGGCTTGGCTTCCGGCTCGTAGCGCGACCAGTCGATCTGGCTGTTTTCGAGGTCGTGCAGGTCAATCTTGCTGACCGGCGTCTGCTGGTCGCGCAGCGCTTCTTCAGCGTGCTCGCTCCAGTGATTGGTCGTCGCGACGATGATGCGGTGTGTGAATGGCTTCTTCCCTGACGCCGTGAAGAAGCTGTCGATGTCCTTTTTCTGGATGCGGTAATCCGGCGCGTAGTTCTTGCACTGGATGGCGTGCAGTTCGTTGGTGCCCTGGGTGCGAGCGACCAGGTCGATGCCGGTATCGCGCGCGTCCAATCCCTGCGAGGTGGCCCATTCGCCGTAGGTCCAGACGGCGGAATAGAGATCGCGGTAGCTAGCCTCGTTGCGCAGGTAGGCGCAGATCAGATCTTCGAAGTAGGTGCCCTTTTCGCGCTCGGATGCGGCGGCGCGACGATAGCTGGCGAGTACGTTCTGTAGCGGGCTCATGGCGGGCCGGATTGGTGGTGGCCTGCCCAGGGCCGTTGCAGCGAACGGCGGCCGCGTAGTCGTCAACGGCCGCCAAGGGCGGCCCAGTAGCGTAACCGATCCGTACGTGCAAAACGTAACTATGAGTGCGCCGTACCCTATGGTTCGCCGCGAACGCTAGCTTCAATCCATGAACAAAGATGCGAAGGCGGACAAGGCGCTGTTTGCGGATCGGTTACGTCGCGCGATGGAGGGTGCGGGGTATGAACCGAAGGCCGCAGTGCTGGAGCGCGGCTTCAATCAGCATTTCTACGGCGAGCCGATGACGCTGCACGGCGTGGCGCGCTGGCTCAAGGGCGAGACAGTGCCGCCGTACGCAAAGGTGGCGGCTCTTGCCAAGTGGCTCAAAGTCCCGGTCGAGAACCTGTACGGCGCTGGCGGGCGCCACGCGGCCGAAGAGGCGCGCCCAAAATTCGGCCCCGAAATCGGCTATCAGGAGCGCGAGCTGTTCGAAGCTTTTCTCAAACTGCCAGCGCCGCAGCGGCGTATTGTGCGCGAGATCATCGTGGCTTTCTCGAAGACGGCGGGCCAATAGTCAGGCGCTTGGTTTTTTGGGGAAATCCGCGCCCGCTCTGGGCTTGAAGCCGCAAAACGCCGCAGGTCGACTTTTGGCCATTTTGGCGTGCAAGCCCCGATCGGCTGGCCGTTTCACCCAAAAGATTCTGGCACAGCACTTCCTTAAGAGGGCGTGGCGCGGCGGCCTGACTGCGCGTTACGGCCGGAAGGCGATTTTGTCGACCGCGTCAGTGATCACGCTGTCCGCGCCCCAGCTCCAGAGCCTTTCAGCGTCGGCGGCGTCGTTGCAGGTGTAGCAGGCGACGCGCAGGCCGTTGGCGTGGGCTTCGTTGACGATATCGGGCGTCAGCGTGCGCCAGTTGGCGTCGAGCGCGATGGCGCCGACCGCCTTGCAACGGGCGAGCCAGTCGGCGGGTAGCGGGTTCTCGAACAGGTGCGCGCGGTCGAACTCGGGCGCGGCGTCACGGGCCGCGATCAGCGCTTCGGTGGAGAAGGACGACAGCAGCGGTTTCAGGTGCGCATGTTCCGGCGCGCTGAACAGCGCTTGTGTTTCGAGCGCCACAGCGGCGCCGGTCTCGCGCTCGCGGCCGATGCAGGGCTTGATCTCGGTGTTGAGCAGGACGCCGTTGGCGATGCAGTATTTCGCCACCCGCCAGTAGGTGGGGATCGGCTCGCCCGCGTAATCCTTCGAATGCCATGAGCCGGCGTCGAGCAGCGCGAGCTGGTGCCAGGTCTTGGCGGCAACGCGCCCGCGCCCGTCCGAGCAGCGGTTGGTGGTGTCGTCGTGCATCAGCAGCAGCGTGCCGTCGCCGGAGAGCTTGACGTCAATCTCGGTGGCGCGATAGCCGAACGAAACGCCGTGGCGAATCGCGGCGAGCGTGTTCTCGGGCGCCAGTTTGCCGGCGCCACGGTGGGCGATGGTTTTGGGGTAGGGCCAGGCAGGGAGAGTCATGGCCGAAGTTTACCGAGCAGCTTCCGTGCATTCCGGGATGCATTGTCGTTCCCGCGAAGGCGGGAACCCAGGCCGACGCGGGAGCGCAAACATTTCAACCATTCCTGCACTGCTCCCGGTCTGGATTCCCGCCGCCGCGGGAATGACAAACCAGAGTCAGTTCTGATGGCTGCAATTCACTTTACAGGTCGAAGCGAATCCCCTGCGCCAGCGGCAGCTTGCTGCCGTAGTTGATGGTGTTGGTGGCGCGGCGCATGTAGGCCTTCCAGCTGTCGGAGCCGGATTCGCGGCCGCCGCCGGTTTCTTTCTCACCACCGAAGGCACCGCCGATTTCGGCGCCGCTGGTGCCGATGTTGACATTGGCAATGCCGCAGTCACTGCCGGCTGCGCCGAGGAAGCGCTCCATCTCGCGCAGGTCGTTGGTAAAGATGCACGACGACAGGCCGTGCGCTACCGCGTTATTGAGCGCAATGGCTTGTTCGACATCGCCGTCGTACTTGACGACGTAGAGAATCGGCGCAAACGTCTCGCGACACATGGCGTCGGACTGCGTGGGCATCTCAACGATGGCAGGCTGCACGTAGTAGGCATCGGAGCCGAGCGACTGCATGACCCGTTCACCACCGGTGACCTGGCCGCCGGCAGCGCGCGCATCGGCCAGCGCAGCCTGCATCACATTGAACGCGCCCGCGTCGATCAGCGGGCCCACCAGCGTCCCTTCGTCAAGCGGCGTGCCGATGCGCAGCTTGCCGTAGATCGCTTGCAGTCGGGGCACCAGCGCGTCGTACACGCTCGCGTGCACCAGCAGGCGGCGCAGCGTTGTGCAACGCTGGCCTGCGGTGCCCACTGCGGCGAAGATGACCGCACGCTCGACCATTTCCAGCGTTGCTGTGGGCGCGATGATGGCGGCGTTGTTGCCGCCCAGTTCGAGGATGCTGCGGGCAAACCGCTTGGCGCAGGCTTCGCCCACGGCGCGGCCCATGCGGGTGGAGCCGGTGGCCGAGACCAGTGCGACGCGGCTGTCGGTCACCAGCGTCGCGCCAACGTCCGCACGGCCGAGCAGCACGGCCGAAAGCCCTTCCGGTGCGGTATGCCCGGCGTCGCGGTAGCGCTGTACCGCGCGCTCGAACACGGCCTGCGTGGCCAGCGCCGTCAGCGGCGTTTTTTCCGACGGTTTCCAGATCACGCTGTTGCCGCACACCAGCGCCAGCGCGGCGTTCCACGCCCACACGGCGACCGGAAAGTTGAACGCGCTGATCACCAACGTCGGCCCGAGCGGATGCCAGGTTTCCATCATGCGGTGCTCTGGCCGCTCGGATGCGATGGTGAGACCGTAGAGCTGGCGCGAGAGGCCGACCGCGAAATCGCAGATGTCAATCATCTCCTGCACTTCGCCGAGCCCCTCCTGCAGGATCTTGCCGGCCTCGATGGTGACCAACTGGCCGAGCGCCTGCTTGCTGGCGCGCAGCTCCTCGCCGAACAGCCGAACCAGTTCGCCCCGTACCGGCGCGGGAACGTTGCGCCATGCGAGAAATGCGTCACGACTTTGCGCAAGTGCATGCTCGATGGCGGCCATCGAGGCGCAGCGCAGCGTGGCGATAGCCGCACCGGTGATGGGGGTGCGCGCGACGATGTTGTCGCCGCCATCTGTCGTGGGCAAGTTCACGCCAAGTTGTTGGCAGAGATCAAGGGTGGTTTGTTTCATGCTGACGGCCCGGAAGAAGAAGTCCCCTGTCGCACGGAGGAGAGAGCGTGCGCCAGGAGCAAACAGTAACAGGAGGAACTACGAAATCGATTCAATACGCCGTGACTGCTCGTAAGCAATGCCGAAGCGGTTGGCCAGAAAGTCTGGCAGCGCCACCTGCTCCTGGCGGATGAAGCCACGCTGCGGCAGCTTGCCGCTCCGGAACAGGTCAACGGCAGCGCAAATGCCGGCGGCGGTGGTGATCTGGATGGCGGACACGGCCTCGCTGGCGCCGTTGGCGCGCTGGGCAAAAATCTTTCGCGTAAACACTTCCTGCACATAGGCGCCAGCACGCATACCGCTGACGGTGACGAACACCAGCACCACGTCCTGCATTGTCGTCGGCACCGATTTGCGCATGATGTTCTTCAGCGCTTCCTGATCGTCGGCGAGACGCAGCTCGGACAGCAGGAACCGCATCAGCGCGCGATGACCCGGATAGCGTACGCTCTTGTAGTCGAGATTGCGCACCTTGCCGGAGAGCGTTTCACACAGGGTGCCAAGGCCGCCCGAGGTGTTGAACGCCTCATATTCGACGCCGTCGAGCGAGAAGTGCTCCAGCCCTTCCAGCGGCAGCATCGCCGTCATCGCGCCTTCATGAATCGCCTCGCAGGGATGGCAGTATTCGTTGATGAGACCGTCCACGCTCCAGGTCAGGTTGTACTTGAGCGCATTGGTCGGGAAGGCCGGTAGCGCGCCGACACGCATCTTGATTTCGTCGAGCGAATCGAAGCCCTGCGCGAGGTGATGCGCCACGATACCGATGAAGCCAGGCGCGAGGCCACACTGCGGCATGAAGGCAGTGCCCGCACCGTCCGCCATCGCCATGATCGCCTTGGTGGCAGCGACGTCCTCGGTGAGGTCGAAGTAGTGGCAGCCCACGTTCTTCGCCGCCGTCGCGATGCGGATGGCGAGGTGATAGGGCAGCGCGTTGATCACTGCGTCGTGCCCCTTGATGGCGGCTTCCAGTGCGCTGGCGTTGCTGGTATCGATCGCGGCGGTGTTGACGCCGAGCTTGGCCAGTTTGTCGAGCGAGGTTTTTGACTGGTCGACGACAGTGAGCTGGTAGTCGCCGGATTCAACCAGCAGGCGGGCGATGGTGTGGCCGATATGGCCGGCGCCGAGGAGTGCGATTTTCATGCGGGATCGGGAAGCAATGGACAGAATCCAGAAATTCTAGGAAGCAGCATTGACGATTAATAGGCACAAAATGACGTAATGACAACGAGAATGAGACAATTTGTATTCACCTAATGACGTATTGACGCACTGCTCGCGCATGGTCACCAACGCCCGCAAAATCAACACACGTTCCGTCACCGAAACGCCAGCGCTCGATGCCACTGATCGCGAGCTGCTCGCGCTGCTGCAAGCCAACGCCCGCGAGAGCGTGACGACGCTGGGAAAGAAGCTTGGCATTGCCCGCACCACGGTGATTGCACGCATGGAGCGATTGCAGAAAGGCGGCGTTATCACCGGTTACAGCGTGCGCCTCAATCAGGCGACGCTGGAGAAATCGCTGCAGGCCTATGTCGGACTGTCGGTCGCACCCCGCGCCGGGCGTGACGTGCTCAAGCGGCTGGCGAAGATGCCGGAGATAAAGCTGGTGTGCAGCGTCAGCGGCGAGTTCGACTACGTGGCGTGGATACGCGCGGAGTCACCCAACGCGCTGGACCGATTGCTCGACGAGATTGGCGAGACCGAAGGCGTCAGCAAGACCACCACGTCGGTGGTGCTGGCGGAGCGGATCAATCGGGGGTAGTGGCCCGTTCGTGGTGAGCTTGTCGAACCATGAACTCTTCCGCGTGACTTGTGGTTCGACAAGCTCACCACGAACGGTGATGTACTACAAGCGAGTTACCACTAAATCCGCTTCCCCGTCTCCGCGTCAAACCAGTGCACGCGCATCGGGTCGAATGACAGCGGCAGCCGGTCACCGACCTTGACGCTGGTGGCGTTGTCGAGCCGGCAAATGATGCGGTAGTTGGCAAACTGGCCATAGGCGTAGGCGTCGGCGCCGACCCATTCGATCATCTGCACGGCGATGGTGAAGCGCGCCTGCGCATTGGGCACCACCTGCAGGTGCTCCGGGCGCACACCGAGCGCGACGCGGCCGCCGTTGTCGATTGTGGACGGGAATTCGCCGACGTGGAACATGTCGCCCTGATCGGTCTTCAGCGACTGGCCGGCGCGCACGCCCCAGAGCTGGTTCATCGCCGGGGTGCCGATGAAGTTGGCGACGAACAGCGAGGCTGGCCGCTCGTAAACCTCTTTCGGCGTGCCTACCTGCTCGATGATGCCGCTGTTCATTACGAGCATGCGGTCCGACAGCGTCATCGCCTCGATCTGGTCATGGGTGACGTAGAGGCTGGTGACGCGCAGCTCCTGATGCAGCTTCTGGATTTCCAGCCGCATGTCAACGCGCAGCTTGGCGTCGAGGTTCGACAGCGGCTCATCGAACAGAAAGACCTTCGGATTGCGCACGATCGCGCGGCCCATGGCCACGCGCTGGCGCTGTCCGCCCGAGAGCTGCTTCGGCTTGCGGTCAAGCAGATGCGAAAGCTCAAGGATTTCTGCCGCCTTGGCGATGCGCGAGCTGATCTCGCTCTCGCTCATCTTGCGGATTTTCAGCCCGTAGGACATGTTCTCGCGCACGTTCATGTGCGGGTACAGCGCGTAGTTCTGGAACACCATCGCGATGTCGCGGTCCTTGGGCTCCAGGTTATTGACCACCTTGCCGTCGATCAGAATCTCGCCGCCGGTGATGGGCTCAAGCCCGGCCACCATGCGCAGCAGCGTGGATTTGCCGCAACCCGACGGGCCGACGATCACCACGAATTCGCCATCGGCGATGCTGAGATCGACACCGTGGATCACGTCCACATTGCCGTAGGACTTTTTGACCTGCTTG
>JABLTH010056976.1_pt1 | contig 14414 bp, 11 predicted proteins | sample 7875711 | NCBI WGS metagenome assembly JABLTH01 (sample SAMN14941262, study PRJNA633318) | bioreactor metagenome | isolation source: bioreactor | place: China | collected 2019-03-05 | reverse complement strand
ACTGAACTTCTGACGCTTCTCCATCGAACACCTCCGTGCGAGGATTGTCCCCGCTTTTAGGTGTCCGTTAAATCAGGGGTAGTCCAGGTGTACTTTTGGTTCCTCTGGAAGTAAACCTGACTCCGTTTTGGGTTTGGATGGATCGAGCGGCTACGTTCACTACCGCCGGCCGTGCTTGATCAGATGCGGGTGGCGGCGTGAAAAACGTGGGGATACCTCAGCCTCCGGCCCTTTTTCCGGGCCTTACTTCGCAACCGATTTAATGCTCCTATTGGCCTTCTTGGCCGCTTTTGTGTCGATATCGCGTCGCGTGAGATCTATGCCTATGACCCGAATGTCCTCAACGCTGGGGTAGTCGTTCGAGACGAGTGTCCACTGCCGTTGAAGCTCATCCACTAGCATCTCGAAAGTGTTGGCTCGGCGTCCATTCGGAAGATCCCAGTAAGACTTCGTCCCGAGATAGATGATGATGAAGATGCCGCGGCTTGAGCGTGGGTCGCGCAGATAGTCGCCGCACAGCTGGATTTCGAGGCGCTCGAAAAGGTGTGGACCCGTCCATTTGTCGGCGAGTTTGAGCTCAGCCGGTACCGGGGCGTCGAAGCCGATGCCGAAGAACCGCAGGTCGGGACGCTTCGCGTCGGCAAGCTCCTCTTCCTGCGGTATGACGTATCGGCCGGCGGCGTGATCGCGGCACCACCCGCCTATGAACTTCCTGAATTCCGTCTCCTGATCGACTACTCGGAGGATCGAGGCGATGCTGGAATCGCCGTTCTCAAGGTCGTGCCTTAACGCTTCCAACTTGTCGACGGCGTGATACCAAAGTTCACGATGACTCGCCGGTGTGGATACCAATGACTTACCGAACTCCTGAACCTGTGACGGCTTCCATGCGTCGATGTCGGCGTCCGCGGCAGCCTTCGTCTTCGCGTGGTAACTCATCCACGGCCGGGAGCGCTCGTCAGGGTGCGCACGCGCCAGCTCAAGTAGCGCTAAGAATGCTTCCTTTCCAGGCGTCTCTCGGATGAATGCTATGAGCGCGTTTCGCGCGTCCTGCGCATTATCTCGCTGACCTGGCGAGTAAACGCCTTGACCTACACGTTCGATGTCGTCCTGCTGTCGGATATGGCGCGTCATGAGCAGATAGAGCGACTTCATGTGCTCGACTGTGCGAAATGCTTGTCGAGCTCGGCTTTCCTGCGACCTTCCGCCGACGAGTGCGACGATGAAGCCAAGGGCCAGCTTTGTCTGCTGGATAGCGTCCTTCATACCGGCGAACCGGGCGGCAAGGGCTGGGATTGCGGCGGTAGGATCGACACCAACCCAAACGGCGAACCAAATCGGAGAAAAGACGGGGTTGCGGGTCGCGTTCGCCTTTCGTGAGGCAATATCAGCGATCGCCTTGTCGACAACCGATGATTGGTTGACGATCGACAGGAGGTAGCCAAGGTTGCGTGTATTGACCCGTTTCGCGCGCAGCAGGGGCAAGAGCGCCGGAGCGATCTGATCCCGGATCCAGTGGCCGTGCCAGCTGACGTCGTAGAGCACGTAGTGGCTCTCGCTTTCCGCCGTTTCGGTAGTGAGCTCATATTTGATCTCCTTCAGCAGGACATCACGGACCTGCGACGGAAACGACTTGTGTAGCTGAGAAAGCCACGCAGGGAAGCCGTTGAGCTCCATTAGCGCGTATCGGGTCGCGACCTCCGCTTCGTTCTCAGTTAGGTTGAGTGGCCAGTCAATGGTCTCCCGCGCTTCAATGGACAGTCCAGTGAGACCGAAAATCGTAGAGAATGGCGTGGTGTTCGCGATGGCTCCCTCGGAGCGGAGCAGGGGCGTATTCTGCCGCCAGAATCTGGCGGCGCCATCTCGAAATGCGAGCGCGACCTCCTGGCCGAACTCTGGGATGAGCGATTGCCAGTTGCCTTCGGTCCATCGACCGTGCGAGCTCTCGCCACTGCGCATCTGCTCGTGGAGGTAGCGTTGATCGTATGAGATTTCGCCTGGCTTGCCGAAGTCGCGAATGGTCTTCACGCGGGCTGCCAGAATCCGCTTTGCGTCCTCTTTCGCCGCAGCTTGCCTCGCCGCCTCCTTTTCGGACCGTCGCTTCCAGGCTGCCTGTTGGCGCTTGAATTTGGCATCGGCACCTTTAGGCGGATTGAACAGACTGTTGAGCTTGTCCTCTACTTCACGATTGGCGAATGCCGCCTTCTTGAGTGCCGCACGCCACGTGCGAAGACGGCCGTTCTGCTGGTAAAGCACGAAGGCGAGTGTCAGCGCCACGAGCTTGTCGTCCAGGAGCGGCTGAACGATGATCTGCTCGCACATGTACTCAAAATCCGACCGGTCGAATGCCCAATAGGAACTGGAGATAGAGGCGTGCCAGTAGTCGGTCAGCCGCTCTCCGTTCTCGCGTTTCCGCCGTGCGCGCTCCTCGGCGACGCCATACCAGAAAAGTGCGCGATTGAGCGCTGACCATCCCCGGACCAGTTGCGTTAGTTCCCTTGGTCCGCTCCATAATGCCCCGTGCCCGTAGTACTCGGTGATGGGCAGTTTTTGCAGGATCGAAAGCGCATCCTCTTTGAGCGTGGCCGGATCGCGGCGTTCTATCAGTCGCATCAGGGCTTGGCCTGCGATCTGTCCGAGCCAGCCGTATTGCGCGGAAATCCCGCTATGACGCTGCTCGACAGCTGGCGCGCAGCTGAGAAGCTTGGCCAATCCATTGATAAGCGGCGGAAGAAGTGTCGGCGGAATTTCGGCTATGTAGCTGGCAAGCGAGCTCGAGAGCGGATCACTCTCGTATCGCTCTTTGGGTGCGACGAGCGTCAGGGCTTCGAGCAGCCAAGCCACGCCGTCCTGCGTTTGGTCGAGGTCGCAGATAAGTTCAGCGAGCCAAGTTCGCCGGAGCGGTGGCTCTTCCATGATGAACGCCTCGCGGACCTCGGAGCAGTCTTGTCGCGAACCCACTTCGATCAATGCGCTAATGGCTGCTAACCGAGCATAGGTTGCGCGTGAGGTGAGGGCGAAATGCTTGGCAACGTCCGCGAGTGCGGTGATGCCTCCCTGCTCGACCATCCGCAAAAGGAACCAGGCGATGTCCTCATCGTCACGATGCGCGTAGAGGAGCTCTCGGATGACTTCGGCCAAGTCTGGGTTAGCGAACCGCTGTACTGCCGAATATTCTGTCGCACTTCGGCTGTGCGCTGGCTGGGCCAGCTGTTCGCAGGTTTCGCGAAGAATATTGGCGCGCGTTTCCAACCGCAGCTGCGAGGGATCTCCACCCTCGAACAGGACTTCGGGCGCGAGGCGAGTTACGCGTTCGAGGATCCTCTGGTCGAGAAGGGCGAGCCAGGGAAGTATCGGACGCATCGTCGGAACCACGACCTCAATGCCGTATTGGCGTCGGAAGAAGAGGTTCTCGATCTTTGCTCGCGACCCGTCGTCGATGAGCATGGCGTTGAGCCATTCTGCCGTAAGGAATTCACGCACCGAGCGGTGGTGAAAGCGAACCGTTCCGTAGATGCCTTCGTCGAATATCGGTCTGGTCAGGAGCGTGCGGCAGTCGGCATCATTCCAGTCTGTCAGCACCTCCTTGATCGGGAGGCCGCGGTCGTGTTGCTGGCCGTCTGGCACCCGAATGGCTGACTCTTTCGCGAGTGTCGTCGCCGCCGCGACGATGCGTGCTCCCTCTCGGATGCGGTCCTTTGAGAACGGATTGGCATCTACACGGTCCTGATCACGTTCCTCCAGGCGTTTGTCAATGCTTGCCCGTATCAGCTCCATCCGTGAGCCTACTTTTTGGTTAGCGATCCAGAACTCGATGGTTTCGGCGAGATCGAGCGGCCTGGCGGTAAACGACCATGCATCGGCGCGTTCCACCGCTTTCTTGAATGCTTTAATGTCGGTGACGCCCTTGGCGCAGACGAAGCGGTCGATCTGCTCGCCAGTGAGATCGTCGAGCGCGACTATGCGGAAAGTTGAATTTCGAGCCTTCGATATAGGGCGATCCCTGCGGGTCTCTGTTGCGCCGAACTCTTGACCCTGATCGGGTACCGTCGCCGACGTTGTCCATGGCAGCGCCGCTTCGCAGATAAGGAGGTCGGTCCTTGGTCGCCAAGCGTCAGTGCGCCCGGTGATGATGACGTGGGTGCGTTGAAGGGCAGAGCCGAGCTTGCGTCCGATCTTGCGTATAGCGCGCTCGAAGTCCTTTGGGTCTTTCAGCCGCGCTTCGTCTATGGAGTCCAACAGAAGCCAGCCATCTTCATCCGAGGTCATCCACTCCTCAAACTCCGCGAGCGTTCCGTCCTCGAACGCAGTGTCGAAGTCCTGGACGAGGTGCTCGATGCGCAGGAAGAACGCCCGTTCTGCGCGCTGCCGCAAGTCGCGGCAGACGTGCCGTAGCTCCTCGGTCTTTCCGGAACCGGCCTCGGAAAGAAGGATGACGCGTGGCTCCTCAAGTAAATCTGACCAGTGCGTAGGTTTGTTAGAGCGCATGAGCCGGAATAGCTCGGACTCCTCACCTTCCTCTGCGCTAACCGCAAGATCGTGAAATGTGCGGTGAACCTGGACAAACTCGTCGTGGTCGTCCGACATCATTAGGCATACAGAGCTCACCATCGGTGAGCTCTGCGGCAGATGATCAAGATTTTCGTTTTCACCCTCCGCTTCAGCCTTCCTAACCCCACGGTGGCTCCTTCGGAGCGGGCTTATCCGCAAGGTGATGCTTTTCTAGGTATCCCGCCCTCCGCTTTGCATCTGCTGGTCGAGCTTGCCCAGGCATCCTCGGGACAGCAGGAGCCGTGATCGGCCAAATACTGCCACGCGTCGGCACCTATCAAGGAGGCTATGGCTGCTGGTTGTCACTAAGCCTCGCTTATGTCAGCCGACGCTCATAGTCCTGGACTTGGCTTTTTTAGTTTTGCCGTGACCGGTCTGACGCCGATGTTTTTGTGCGAGATGCACAAACATAGGTGTCATGCCCGTAAGTCCCAGGGGCAGCCGCCCATGACTTCCAGCGCATGGACTATCCATAACTCCACACTATCCTTCACTCACGGCTAAGTAGCCCAAAGGGTGAGCCAGGTGGAAGACGTTGCCGGCCTGTTGAAGAAATTCCAGAAGGAGCTGTCCGCAGGCACCGTCTCCCTGGTCCTGCTGGCGGTGCTTGGGCAGTCGAAGCAGCCGATGTACGGCTATCAGATCGCCAAGCGCCTGGAAGAGGTGGGGGAGGGCGTGCTCGCGGGGAAGCAGAGCGCGCTGTATCCGGTGCTGCGCAATCTGGAGGCCTACGGCCTGCTGGGCAGTGAGGTGGAGCCGTCGGTCAGCGGGCCGCCGCGTCGCTATTACCGCATTACGAAACTGGGGCGCGAGGTGCTGCGCGAGTGGGTCGCTGCGTGGAGCGCGACTCGCGATTCGGTCGATCACGTGCTGCAAGGAGGGGTGACATGAATACGCCGCGCACTATCGCGGAATACCTGGAGCAGCTGCGTGCCGCGCTTCGCGGCGCGGATCCCGCGCTGATCCAGGACGCGCTTTACGACGCCGAGGAACACCTGCGGGCGGAGCTGCAGGAGCATCCCGGCATGTCGCAGGAAGAGATGCTCGCGAAGGTCGTCGGCAGCTACGGCTCGCCGGAGGAAGTGGCGGAGATCTATCGCGACCAGGAGATCAAGATCCAGCGCGCGCTGCGCCCGCCGATGCCGCCGAAGCGCCATTCGCTGATCGGTCGCTTCTTCGGCGTGGCCGTGGACCCGCGTACCTGGGGCGCGCTGTTCTACATGTTGCTGGCGCTGGCCACGGGCATCTTCTATTTCGTCTGGGTGGTGACCGGCGTCTCCCTATCGGCGAGCTTGGCCATCCTGATCGTCGGCATTCCCTTCATCGTGCTGTTCTTCGGCACGGTGCGCGCGCTGTCGCTGGTGGAAGGGCGCCTGGTGGAAACCATGCTCGGCGTGCGCATGCCGCGCCGGCCGCCGTACCCGGTGGCGGGGCGTTCGCTGATGAGCCGCATCGGCGCGATGTTCGCCGATGCCCGCACCTGGACGACGATGCTTTACATGCTGTTGATGCTGCCTTTGGGCGTCACCTATTTCGCGGTGACGGTGGCCATGCTGGCGGTGTCGATCGGCCTGGCCGGTGCGCCCCTGGCATGGACCTTCGGCGACTTCCACCACGACACGGTGACCATCAACTGGGGCTTTGGCGAGCACGCACCGACTTTTGGCGATGCCTTGGCCATGTTCGCCCTCGGTGTGCTGCTACTGTTCGCCACGTTGCACCTGGTGCGGGCGCTGGGCCGCATGCATGGTTCCATCGCCAAGCACCTGTTGGTTTCGCGTAGCACTCACTGACTTCGTCTTGCCCTCACCCTCTGGGAGGCCTCATGCGTCGTTTGCGTCCGTGCCTGTTGCTGGTGTCGTGCCTGTCACTGCCCGCCTTCGCCGCGCTCGCGGCGGAGGCGCCGCCCTTCGAGCCTGCCCAGGCCAAGGCTTGGTTCGACGAGGCGCATCGTCAATGCGCCGCCGATAACGGCAAGTTGTGGGGCAAGAGCCTGTGCGGGCCGGCGATGTTCGTCGACCCGGCCACCCGCCGGGTGATGGCCAACCAGGCGGATGCGCAAGGCTTGCTCAAGCCCGAACAGGGCGTGTTCGTGGGTCGCCTGCCCGACAGCGTCTCGTTCGCCAACACCGCCCTGGATTGGGCCGGCGTGCGCTGGTCGCAGCTGGTCTGGCCGATGCCGGCGGATGCCGGTCAGCGCCGCGTGGTGATGGCGCACGAAGCGTTCCACCGCATCCAGGCCGACGTAGGGCTGGCGCCGGCGCCCGACGCGCCGGTCGATGCGCTCGACACCTTGCAGGGCCGTTATCTCGTGCAACTGGAATGGCGTGCGCTGGCCAAGGCCGTCGCGGCCTCCAGCGAACCGGAGCGTCGACGCCGCGTGGAAGACGCGCTGCTGTTCCGCGCGGCGCGCTACCGCCAGTTCCCCGAGGCGGCCGCCGCCGAACGCGCGCTGGAGCGCAACGAAGGCGTGGCCGAATACACCGGCGTCGCGGTCGGCGCGGTGTCGCCCGCGGAACGGCTGGCCCTGACCGAGGCCGATCTGACCTCGCATGTGTCCGCGCCGAGCTACATCCGCTCTTTCGAATACGCGACCGGCCCGGGCTATGGCTGGCTGCTCGACCACTACGTGCCGTCGTGGCGGCAGCGGATACGGGAACAGCCCGACGCGACGCTGTCCGATCTGCTGTCTGCCGCGTTGCATGCCAAGCTGGGCGACGGCACCGCCGCCGAGGTCGAACGCCGTGCTGCCGACTACGACGGCGCGACGTTGCTCGCCGCGGAGAAGGCACGCGAGCAACGGCGCCAGCAGGAGGTCGCGCGTTATCGCGCCCAGCTGGTGGATGGGCCGCGACTCGTGCTGCCGCTGCGCAAGCCCCAGGTGATGTTCAATCCCAGCACGCTCGTGTCGCTGGGCGATGCCGGCACGGTCTACCCGACGATGAAGGTGATCACGGAGTGGGGTTCGATCGAGGTAACTGCCGGCGCGCTGCTCACGCCGGACTGGAAGTACCTGTACGTGCCCGTTCCGGGCAAGGACGCGGCACGCGCCGGGACGATCGCCGGGCCCGGCTGGACGCTCAAGCTCGCCGACGGCTGGCGCCTGAAAGACGGCCAGCGCCAGGGTGACATGACGCTGGACCACGACAACCCGGGCGCACCCTAGCGCCCATCATGCGAGGAATTTGGCGATGCGGGACACGCTGGAGTTTCTGATCGGCCATTGGACGGGCGAGGAGCAGATCGCCACCACGCGCTGGGGGCAGGGTGGGCCGGCCACGGCGGAGGTGGATGCACGCATGGCGTTGGGCGGCAAAGCCGTGGCGATCGATTACCGCGAGCAGCGCGACGGCAAGCCGGCGCTGCAAGCTCATGCGGTGATCGTGCCCGGCACGGATCACGACGCGTTCCAGCTGTTCTGGTTCGACAGCTACGGCTTCGTGCCCACCGCGCCGGCGCCGGGGCATTGGGACGGGCAGCGGCTGACGTTCCTGCGCAGCTCGCCGCGCGGGCAGACGCGGCATGTGTATACGCCCGAGGGCGATGGCGCTTACGCCCTCACCCTGGAGAGTTCGTTCGACGGCGGCGTGACCTGGGAAGCGGTGATGAGCGGCAGATATCGCCGCGCCTAGCGGTGCATCACCGGCGTTGCCTCGGCTTGCCGCGGCGTCGAGGCTCTGCTGAGATGCGCCACTCCCCAAGGTAGATGTCCGCATGGAACGCCAGACGCCGCTCACCTCCCTCCGCCGCTTGGCGGTGCTTCCCCTGCTGGCTCTCGCCGCCATGCCGTTTTCTGCGCGCGCCGGTATCTGCGAGGCGCCGTGGATGCACGACGGCGGCGAAGTGCATTTCGCCATGGCGGGTGCCGCCGGGATCCATGCCAGTCTTCGCCTGGACGGGGTGAAGCAGCAGACCGCCGGCCGCTGCGAGGCTAATGTCACCACCGACGCGAGCGCCGCCGCCATCGGCGTGCCGAACCAGACGCGTTCCAGCTACCGCATCGTGGTGAAGGACGACCGCGCCGGCGTGGCGCTCGATGGCAAGGCGAAGCTCGCCGGCAGCGCCGGTGCCGCGACCGCGAACGGCACGCTCGGCGTGAAAGGCCTGGAGTCGCTGGCGTATGCCGGCGTGGTCACGCACGACGGCCAGCGCCTGCCCGGCGAAAACTATGCGCTGGACCTGCAGATGCAGACCAGCGCGCGGGGCATGCCGTCGGGCATGACGAGGAACGTCCCCTCGGCGAAGGTGACGTCCACCGAGAAAACCGTGGGCAAGCTCACCCCGCTGGACACGCGCTTGGGCCGGCTCTCCTGCTGGCCGGTGCGCTACGAGCGCACCACGCACATGGGCACCATCACCATGGGCGGTCGCACGATCGCGCCGCCCGCCATCGCTGCACAGGTGACGGACTGGTACTGCCCGGACTACGCGCTGGTGATGAAGCAGGAGACCGTGCAGAACGGGCACACGGCCGTCGTGGAAGTCGTATCCGTCAAATAGCCCGGTAGGTTGGGGTGAGCCATCGGCGAACCCCAACGTTGCGATGCCTGCAGAGGTGCCTAAGTTGGGGTTCGCCTGTGGCTCACCCCAACCTACGGGCTACGGTCAGACTAGCTGGAGGTCTTTTGGCTTTGCGCCGGGGAATACTGCCTGCAACTGCGCGGGCGACAAACCCCAGGTGCGCGCGAACAGGCCGCCGAGCACGTCGCGGTAATTGTTGAGCACGGGATAGTCGCGGTTCTGCAGCAGGCTTCGCGCGTTCACCGCCACCTGTTCGCCGGCGATACGGCCGCCGCGCACACGGCCGCCTAGCACCCAGTACACCGTGCCGTGGCCGTGATCGGTGCCCTTGTTGCCGTTCTCGTGGAAGGTGCGGCCGAACTCGGACACCACCACCACCACCGTGTTGTTCCACTCGTCGCCCAGCGCGTCCGCATACGCGGCTAGGCCCTGGCCGAGATTGGTGAGGTTGTTGGCCAGCGCGCCGGAGGCGCCGCCCTGGTTGACGTGCGTGTCCCAGCCGCCCACGTCGACGAAGCCCACGCGGTACTGGTCGCGCATCATGGTGGCGATGCGCTGCGTTTCGGCGGCGAAGTTCTTCGCGGTGGTGGCGCCGCGGTTGGCCTTCATCATTTCGTCTTGCAGGTCCTTGGAGACCTTCTGGCGCAACTCCAGTCCGTCGGCCGCGGCGGCAGCGAGCGAGGTGCCCTTGTACATGTCCGCCAGGATGCCCGACTGCCGCTCGTCGAACGCCGGCTTGGCCACGCCGCGCAGCGAGATGTTGGGGATGTCCTTGTTGCCGCCCTGGAAGCTCAGCGGCAGCGCGTCGGTGAAGGCGATCGACGGCACGTTCGCGAGCATGCCCGACAGGCGTGCGAGGAAACCCGAGCGGTAGTCCGTGCGCTGGCCGGTGGGTTCGCCGGACTCGATGTTGTCCTGCGTTTCGAAGTGGCTGCGCGACATGTCGTCGGTGCCGGCGAACGGCACGAAGGCCAGCTGCTTGCGCTGCCACAGCGGATAGAGCGAATCGCGCAGCACCGGGTTGAGGCCCCACTGGCCGTCCAGCGCGATGGCGCTGTTGGGGTTGGCGGCGTCGGGCCGGGCGATGGCGATGGTGGGGCGCGATTCGTAATAGAAGTCGCTGCCGCACGGCACCAGCAAGTTGTTGCAGTCGTAGCCGCCGCGCAGGAACACCAGCAGGAAGCGCGGCGTGCTGGCCGGGGCGGCGAACAGGCGGCCGGAGTAGGAGAACAGCGGCGCCGTGGCGGCGGCCGCGGCGGCGACGAGGAATTCACGGCGATTCATGCGTGCCACCTCAGCGGTAGTTGAAGTCGGGCGAAGACAACAGGAAGGTGTTCCATTCCTGCTGCGAGGCGGCCTTGCCGAGCGCATCGCGCGTGGCTGCCGACAGATAGGGATCGATCGCGTCGTAGTACAAACGCGTGGTCAGCATCGGGAAGCCCGGCGCCACGCCGTTGCTGCCTTCGGGTACGAACAGGCGGTTGTTGCCGGTGCCGATGGCGCGGGCGATCTCGAAGCGCTTGGCCATCTGGCCGGAACTGGCCCAGCCGGCGGCGTCCAGCGGCCAGCCGTCCGGCGTCAGGCGGCCGTAGATCGGTTCGCCCAGCTGGTTGAGCCAGTTCAGCAGCGGCCGCGCGTTCACCACCGGGCGGCCGTCGTAGGCCAGGCGCACCGAGGACACCACGAACTGCATCGGGTCCTTGAATTTCTTGCCGCCCTCGGCGGTGAGCTCCTTGGACTCCAGCATCGTGCGCAGCACCTTGGCGATGTCGCCGTCGGTGCGCTGGAAGGTGCGGGCCATCTTGTCCACCAGCGCCGGCGACGGCTCGTCCGCGACGAAGTAGCGCGCGAGCTTGGTCGAGACGAACTTCGCGCAGGCCGGCTGGCGCGTGATCAGGTCCACCGCCCGCTCCACCTCGTCGAAGCCGCTGCCCCGGATGTGCTGGCCGAGCAGCACCTTGTCGCTGAAGTCGTGGCGCATCGGATTGAATTCGAACAGGCCGTCGCGCACGTAGAGCGAGGCCATCTTCGGGTTGATGCGCTGCTTGTCGGCCGGCGGTGCGATGCCAACCCCGGTGAGGATCAGCGCGAGCTGCTGCACGTCCTGTTGGGTGTAGCCGGAGCCGACGCCGAGCGTGTGCAGCTCCATCAGCTCGCGCGCGTAGTTCTCGTTGACGTGGCCCTTGGCGTTCTGCGCGTTGTCCAGGTATTCCAGCATGGCCGGGCTGCGCAGCGTGGCCATCACCAGGTCCTTGAACTTGCCCAGCGCGTGCGGGCGGATGCTCTCGTCGGCGTAGCGCGCGGCGACCCAGCGCACGCGGCCCTTGGCGCCGTAGATGCTGAAGTGGTTCAGCCAGAACCACACCATCTGTTCCTTGAGCTGGTTGGAGCCGTACACGGCCCGTAGCAGCGCGGATTGCTGGGCTTCCTGCAACAGGTCGTTGCCGTGCTGCTGCAGCGCCTTGCGCGCCTCGACCTTGGCGTCGCCGTCGGGCATGCCCTTGATGCGTTCCTGCTCGGCCTGGAAAGCGGCGATGAGCTGGTCGGGCGGGGTGCTGACCACTTCATAGCCGCGAATGAGCTGGGCGATGTCCGGGGGCAGCCCGTCGCCGGTGCGGTCATCGAGCTGTTCGTCGAGATAGCGGTCGCGGCCCAGTTGGCGATAGCGGGCCACGCTGGCGCTGTCCAGGCCGAAGCCGTCGCGGCGCAGCCAGGCGACGTCGTCGGCGCTGAGCGCATCGCGGCTGCGCGCCGCGGCGGCCGGCGTGCCCACGGCGAAGACGGAAACGGCGAACAGGAGGGAGGCGAGAAACCGGTGCGTGACCGGGTGTCGGGTCGATGTCATGCGGCGCATGCGTCTTGGCTTCCTGGCGGTTGACGGCGGCGAAGGTGGCGTGGACTGACAACGCGGCACCTTGCCATGCGTCGACACGCTCCGTCCGTGGAGGGGGCCGCATTCGGTCGGGATTCATGCGGCGTGCCCGTCGCATGAAGTTGCGGTGGAGGAGGCGTTCAGAACTCGTCGACGAACTCCACCACGATACCCAGCTCGCGCGCGCCCAGCTCGGCGACGTTGCGCACCGTTTCCACTTTCTTGCCGGGCGCTTCGATCTCGACTCGCACGATGCCGCCCGGGGTGTCGTCGATCAACTCGCTGGAGCTGGAGTCGTCGCGCATCTCGTCCATCGACTCTTCGTCGACGTCCTCGACGTGCTCGATGCCGTCGATGCCGCGCAGGGTGCTGATCAGCGTATCGGCGCTGTCGCGCTTGCCGAAAATGCGCAATCGGATCATGGGCATGGTGGAACTCCGGAACGTGGCTGACCGGAGCTCATGCTGGCGCGGGCCGCGTAAGCGGCGGGTGATGCGCAGGGAAAGGCAGGGCGAAGAGCGCGGCACATGGCGCGTCCTGTTGCGATAATCCGCCCTCGGCCGAACCGACGTTCCCTTCCGCTTTTCCACTTTCGCGCCCACGGCGACCCGCCTCATGCCCAAGACCTACGACCGCGCTTATTTCGACAAGTGGTACCGCGATCCGCGCCATTCCGTGGCCTCGGCGCCCGAGCTGCGGCGCAAGGTCGCGATGGCGGTGGCGGTGACCGAGTACTACCTGGGGCGGCCCATCCGCAACGTGCTGGACGTGGGCTGCGGGGAGGCGCCCTGGCGGGCGCACCTGCGCGCCCTGCGGCCGGGCATCGCCTACCGCGGGCTGGACGCGAGCGAATACGTGGTCGCGCGCTACGGGCGCAGCCGCGACATCGGCTGGGCCCGCTTCGGGCAGCTCGCCGAGCTGCGCTTCGACGAGCGCTTCGACCTGATCGTGTGCACCGACGTGCTGCATTACCTCAAGCCGGCGGAGATCCGCGCCGGACTGACCGGGATCGTGGACATGCTGGAGGGCGTGGCCTTCCTCGAGGCCTATACCAGCAAGGACGACGTCGCCGGGGACCACCAGGGCTTCGTGGCCAGGGCGCCTTCCTGGTATCTGCGCGCGGTCCGCGAGGCCGGCCTGCTGCCTTGCGGATCGCACTGCTACCTGGGGCCGCGCCTGGAGCGGCGGATCGCGGCCCTGGAGCGCGCCCAGCTGGCCTGAGCCGGGCCCGCGCGGCTTGTGCGGCGGTTGGCTAAAAAATCGCCAGCGCAGCCGCTATGATCGACCGGCGCCCCGGAGCATGGGCGCCTCAGTCCACCGACCTAGGGATAGCCATGTCAGACATCGGACGCGTCATCAGCCGCCATCGCAACAATGCGGCGCTCTCCATCGTCATTCTCGTGTTCGCCGCGCTGCTGCTGGCCTGCGCGGCGCTGCTGTTCACCGTGCGCGGCCAGGCCCGGCCGGAAGGCGCGGCCATGATCAACGGCAGCATGATCGGCTGCGCGGTGATCGGCCTGGCGCTGATCGGCGGCGCGATGCTGATGCGCCGCACCTATTGGGTACTCGGCGAAGAAGGGGTCGAACGCCACGGCGGCCGCGGCAGGGAGTCCTGGCGTTTCGACCGGATAGCCGAGACTTGCCAGTTCTATCGCGCCGGCTTGCCGGTGGGACTGGCCTGGCGCGGTGAAGGCGACGAGGCGTGGGGCGCGGTCCACGCGCATCTGAGCGGCTACCGCAAGTTCTACGACACGCTGGAGCGCGCCTATCTCAACGCGCGCCTGCCGAAGCTGATCGCGGAGCTGGAGCGCGGCCAGGTGCTGGAGTTCAAGGTGCTGACGCAGGCGGGTCAGTTCCAGCGCGATTTCGCCACGGGTATCCGCGCGTATCTGCGCGCGTCGACGGTGAAGTCGGTGCGCATCAGCCTGACGGCGGTGATGCTGCAGGGGCGCGAGGTGGCGTTCGCGGATGTGGTGGAGATGGATGTCACCAGCTGGACGTCGCGGTTGCGTTTGCATTTGCGGGATGGGACGCGGGTGGAGTTGGGGTATCAGGTGTTGTTTGATGCGACGTTGGTGATGGCGTTGATTGGGGCGTTGATTCCGGCTCGGCCGGTGCGGAGGGCGGCCTGAGGGGCGCTGTGCTTTTTTGTTTGGGGTGTTTGGGGGCATGGCTGGCGTAGGTTGGGGTGAGCCGCAGGCGAACCCCAACGGGGGCGCTCCGGTTGAGCGCCACGCTACTTACTTCGTCATTCCGGCGTCACGGCGTAGGTTGGGGTGAGCCTCCGGCGAACCCCAACGGGAGCGCTCCGGTCCACCGCTACGCCACCTATCTCGTCATTCCGGCGCAGGCCGGACGGAGCGCGTAGCGCGGAGAACGCCTGGAGGGCGGCCCGAAGGGGCGAGCGCAGCGAGTCATCCAGTGGCGACCGCGCTTGGTTGTCGCGTGTGTCGCACACGTGTCTCGCCTT
>JABLTH010034878.1_pt1 | contig 14415 bp, 9 predicted proteins | sample 7875711 | NCBI WGS metagenome assembly JABLTH01 (sample SAMN14941262, study PRJNA633318) | bioreactor metagenome | isolation source: bioreactor | place: China | collected 2019-03-05 | reverse complement strand
CTGAACGAGATCGGCGTCGTCAACCTCGCGCTGGACCGGCCGATCGCGTTCGACCCGTATGCCGAGAACCACGACACCGGCGGCTTCATCCTGATCAACCGCCTGACGAACAACACCGTCGGCGCGGGCATGCTGAACTTCGCGCTGCGCCGCTCGCACAACATCCACATGCAGCACGTGGACGTCGACAAGGCGGCGCGCGCCTCGGCCAAGGGCCAGCGCCCCGGCGTGCTGTGGTTCACGGGCCTGTCGGGCGCGGGCAAGTCGACGATCGCCAACCTGGTCGAGAAGAAGCTGCACGCGATGGGCCGCCACACCTACCTGCTGGACGGCGACAACATCCGCCACGGCCTGAACAAGGACCTGGGCTTCACCGAGGCCGACCGGGTGGAGAACATCCGCCGCGTCTCGGAAGTGGCGCGCCTGATGGTCGACGCCGGCCTGATCGTGCTGACCGCGTTCATCTCGCCGTTCCGCTCGGAGCGGGCGATGGCGCGCGGCCTGCTCGGCGCCGGCGAGTTCATCGAGATCCACGTCGACACCCCGCTGAACGTGGCCGAGGACCGCGACGTCAAGGGCCTGTACAAGAAGGCGCGCCGCGGCGAGATCGCCAACTTCACCGGCATCTCCAGCCCCTACGAGGCCCCGGAGGCCCCGGAGCTGCGCATCGACACCACCTTGCTCAACGCCGAGCAGGCCGCCGATGCGGTGATCTCGAAGATCAAGGAACTCGGCCTGATCTGACCTGCGTCAAGCCGGGCCGGCGCCACCGCCGGCCCGGCCGGGCTTTTCTTACAGCCCTTCACCGCCGGCGGCTCAACGCCGCCGTCTGCCGGCCGATAACTCGATTCGGACGGTGCCCGCCGTGGCACCGGTGTCTCCCCGAATCGAGAATCGCATGCGCAGTCCCCTCCTTCCGGCCCGCCGCCGCCGGCCCTTGCTGGCCACCCTGCTGGCCACGCTCGTCCTGACCGCCTGCGGCGGCGGCGGCGCCGACACGCCCGCGGGCACCGAGGTCTCCCCGCCGGTCGGCGGCGGACCGGTCGGCGGCGGCACCCACACCGGCACGGGGGGCGGCACCGACACCGGCACGGGGGGCGGCACCGGCACGGACACCGGCGCCGGCACGGACGGCGGCGGCCAGGGGACCCAGGTCGGCACGACCCGTGCCGACGCGTTCCGCCTGCTGACCCAGGCCAGCTTCGGTCCGACCGAGGCCGAGCTGAACCGCACGATGACGCTGGGCGCGGCCGGCTGGGTCGACGAGCAGCTCGCCAAGCCGGCGCGTGCGGTGCACGTCGCCCGCTGGGACGCCGACGACGCCGCGGCCAAGGCCCGCAACGCCAAGGACACCGCCGGCGCCCCGAGCGTGACGTCGTCCTTCTACCAGCAGGCGCTGCAGGCCGACGACCAGCTGCGCCAGCGCGTCGCGTTCGCGCTGTCCGAGATCTTCGTCGTCTCCACCGCCGAGCTCGCCAGCGAGCAGGCCCGGGCCGTCGCGTCGTACCAGGACATGCTGACGCGCAACGCGTTCGGCAACTTCCGCACGCTGCTGCAGGACGTGGCGATGCATCCGGCGATGGGCCTGTACCTGTCGCACCTGAAGAACCGCAAGGAAGACCCGCTGACCGGCCGCGTGCCCGACCAGAACTTCGCCCGCGAGGTGATGCAGCTGTTCTCGATCGGCCTGGTGCAGCTCAACCACGACGGCACCCCGCGGCTCGACGGGGCCGGCAAGCCGGTCGAGACCTACGGCCCGGACGACATCGAGGGCCTGGCCTCGGTGTTCACCGGCTTCTCCTGGGCCGGCCCGGACACCTTGAACAGCCGCTTCGCCGGCAACCTGCGGGACCCGAACCGCCTGGTGCTGCCGATGCAGGGCTACCCGCAGTACCACTCGACGCTGCCCAAGCGCTTCCTCGGCACGACGGTCGCCGCCCAGGGTGTGGCCGACCCGGCGGCCAGCCTGAAGGCGGCGATCGACACCTTGTTCGCCCACCCGAACGTCGGCCCCTTCATCAGCCGCCAGCTGATCCAGCGGCTGGTCACCAGCACGCCGAGCCCGGCCTACGTCGGCCGCGTCGCCGCGGTGTTCGACAACAACGGCACCGGCGTGCGCGGCGACCTGAAGGCGGTGGTGCGGGCGATCCTGCTCGACGACGAGGCCCGCTCGGCCAGCGTCGCGGCGCAGCCGCACTACGGCAAGCTGCGCGAGCCGGTGCTGCGCCTGACCGCCTTCCTGCGGGCCTTCAACGCCCGCAGCGACAGCGGCCAGGTGCTGATGACCTACACCGACGACCCCGGCCTGACGCTGGCCCAGACCCCGCTGCGCTCGCCCAGCGTCTTCAACTTCTTCCGTCCCGGCTACGTGCCGCCAGGCGGCGAGGCGGCGGCCGCCGGCATGACGCTGCCGGAGATGCAGATCACCAACGAGAGCAGCGTCGCCGGCTACGCCAACTACATGATCGCGGCGGTGCAGCGCGGCGTCGGCCAGAAGGGCATCGACGGCCGGGCCGCCCGGCCGGACCTTCAGCCCGACCTCGGCCCGCTGCTGCCGCTGGCCGCCGATGCCGGGGCCCTGGTCGACCAGGTGCTCGCGCGCCTGCTGGGCGCGGGCACCAACGGCACGCTTCGCAGCGAGATGGTGGCTGCCGTGGGCTCGATCGCGATCCCCGCGCTCAAGCCCGACGGCAGCAACCGCGCGCTCGTCGACAAGGCCAAGGCGAACCGCGTGCGGGCCGCCGTCGCGCTGGCCCTGGTCAGCCCCGAATTCATCGTCCAGAAGTGACGGTCCCTCGAACCCGACGCCCCGCCATGAACCGTCCGCTTTCGACCCCCACTCGCCGCGAGCTGCTGCGCCGCGGCGTCCTCCTGGGCCTCGGCCAGCCGGTGCTGTCCGGCCTGGGCGGCTTCGGCCTGAGCCTGGCCGCGATGGGCCCGGCCGCCGCCGCCAACACCAGCGGCTACAAGGCGCTGGTGTGCCTGTTCCTGACCGGCGGCAACGACGCCTACAACACGCTGCTCGCCACCGACAGCGCCTCGTGGGCGGCCTACGGCGCGGCGCGCGAGGCCTCGGGCGAGGGCATCGCGCTGGCCGCGCCCGGCACGCCGGCCAACCTGTCCAGCCCCTCGCTGCATGCCCGCCTGGGCGGCGTGCTGCCGATCGCGCCGGCGAACGCCCAGGGTCGCAGCTACGCCCTGCACCCGGTGCTGACCGGCGTGCGCGACCTGTTCGCCGCGCGCCGCCTGGCCTGGGTGGGCAACGTCGGCCCACTGGTCGGCCCGACGACCAAGGCCGCCTTCGTCGCCGGCACCGCGCCGCGGCCACCCAAGCTGTTCTCGCACAACGACCAGCAGTCGGTCTGGCAGGCCTTCTCGACCGAGGGCGCGACCCGCGGCTGGGGCGGGCAGATGGCCGACCGGGTGCTGGCGGGCAACGCACGGGCGATGTTCACCTCCGTCAGCCTGAGCGGCAACGCGGTCTGGCTGTCCGGCCAGACCGCGCGCCCCTACCAGCTGGCCCCGACCGGCGCGATCCACATCGGCGGCAGCGATGGCAAGACCTTCGGTTCGGCCACGGTGCAGCAGAAGATGCTGGCACTGATGCGCAGCACCCGCGACGACAGCATCGCGCAGCGCGAGCACGCCGCGGTCGTCGGCCGCTCGATCGACGCCGAGGCGCTGCTGGCCGGCACGCTGCCGGGGCCCGGCGCGGGCCCGTGGGGCACCGCCGGCCTGCCGGCCGGCCGCATCGACCCGCTGCTGCAGTACAAGGACCCGGAGACCGGCGTGCTCGCGCTGAACCCGGCCGCGCAGCAACTGCAGGCCGTGGCGCGCATGATCGCCGCGCGCGGCGCGCTCGGCCTGTCGCGCCAGGTGTTCTTCGTCGGCCTGCCGGGCTTCGACACCCACGACACGCAGCAGCAGCGCCACACGCGCCTGCTGGCCCAGCTCAACCACGCGCTCGCCTACTTCGACAGCGTGACCCAGCAGATGGGTGTCGGCCAGCAGGTGACGACCTTCACTGCCAGCGACTTCGGCCGCACCTTCGCCGCCAACGGCGACGGCTGCGACCACGGCTGGGGCGGCCACCACCTGGTGATGGGCGGTGCGGTGCTCGGCGGCGACCTGTACGGCCGCTTCCCGGCCTACGGCCTGTCCGACGGCAAGGGCGGCTACCTCAGCGACGACCAGCTCGACGCCGGCGCACTGCTGCCCTCGACGCCGGTCGAGGCCTATGCGGCGACGCTGGGCCGGTGGTTCGGCCTGAGCGACAGCGAGCTGCTGGCGGTGCTGCCCAACCTGCGCAACTGGAACACGGGCCAGCGCAACCTGGGCTTCATGCAGGCCTGATCGCGCCCGGCTGTGGTGTACTTCGCGCGTGGCCGACCCCTCGTGCGACGACCCGCTGACACTGCCCTCGCCCGAGGCGCTGCTCGAGCGCCTGCAGGCGCTGGCCGAGGCCGCGCCCGCACGCCCGTGGCCCGGGGGTGAGGCGCTGCACGCCCGGCTGGCCCGGGGCCAGGCGGCGCCCGCCGCCTGGTTGCGGCTGGCGCACGCGGTGCACACCGAGTGGCTCAAGGGGCGCGACGCGGTGGCGCCGGCGGTGCAGGCCGCCTTCATCGACACCGTGGCGTTGGCCTGGGCCGGCCTCGACGAGGGCGAGCGGCTGCGCAGCGGCCTGTACCCGGCGCTGATCCGGGCGCTGGCGGCGACCGGGCGCGACGCGGCGCTGGCCGCGCTGGCCGGGCGCCTGGCGCCCCGGGTGGACGACGAGGGCGCCGACCACGCGCTGGCCGCGCTGCTGCGCCAGCTGCGCCAGCACCGGCAGTTCGGCCCGCTGCACGAGCTGCTGGACCGGCTGCGGCCCTCCTGGCGGCCGGGCCGCGCCTGGGGCCCGCCGCTGCTGGCCGGCGTGCTGGCGCTGGCGCGCGAGGCCGACGATTTCGACGCGCTGCACAGCGCCGCCGCGTGGCTGCCCGACCTGGTCGCGGCCGCCGAAACCGACCCGGCCACCGACGAGGCCAGCTGGCGCGAGCTCGGCAAGCTGGCGCTGCGCACGCTGCAGGTCGGTGCGATGCAGCGCGTCGCCGCCGCGCTGCTGCGCGGCCAGGGCATGGCCCAGGCGGACACGCCGCCCCTGCTGGTCCAGCTGCTGGGCCTGCTCGCCACCTTCGCGCCCGATGCGTGCACCCGCGGCCTGCTGGCCGAGGCGGCCGCGCAGGCGCCGGGACAGCCGGCGATCCAGCTCGCCCGGGCCCGCATCGCGCACGCCGAAGGCGCCGAGGCGGCCGAGGTCGACGCGCTGCTCGACGGCGTCGACATGACGCAGCCCGGCGGCGCCGCGGCGTTGAGCTGGTGGGCCGGCACGCGCTTCCACCAGGGCGACGACGCCGGTGCGCGCCGGCTGTACGAGCAGCTCGCGGCCCAGCAGGCGCTGACCGGCCCCGACCGGCTGCGCCTGGGCCACCTGCGCGCACGCGACGACGCGTCGCCGGCCGACGCCGGGCTCGATGGGGTGGCCGCGGGCGCCGAGGCGGCGCCGGCCTGGCCGGCCGAGCTGGTCGAGCCCTTCGGCCCCGCGCTGGCGCCGCTGATGGCCTTGCTCGAGCAGCCGCCCTGGCATGACGCCCCGGCCGACGTGGCCGCGCTCGAACAGGCCGCCGCGGCCGCCGAGGCGCACTGGCGGGCGCAGCTGCCGGCGCTGCCGCGCGTGACGATGCAGGCCTGCCTGCAGCTCGCGCGCCACCTGGCCCAGCTCGAGGCCAGCGCGCTGGCCAGCCACGCGCAGTGGATCGATGCCTTCCCGTTCACGCTCGGGCCGGCCTATGGCCGCATCGACCCGGCCCGCTGCCGTGCGCTCGGCCAGGCCCTGCACCGCCACATCGTGGCGCTGGCCGACTTCGCCCTCGCGCGGCCGCAGGCCCTGCGCGGCGCGCCGGGCCACGCCAGCCTGCGCCAGGCGCTGGACCTGGCCGAGCTGCGCGCCCAGGCCCGCTGGGCGCTCGGCGAGGCCGGGCCGGCACTGGCCGATCTCGACGCCCTCGCCGAGCGCCTGGGCCCGATGGGCGAGGCGCCGCGGCACGAGCTGCGCGCACGCGCGCTGCTGACGCTGGGCCGGCTCGACGAGGTGCAGGCCGCGATGGACCCGGCGGAAGGCGAGGTGCTGCCGCTGGCCGACTGGCCCGACTGGCTGGCCGCCGAGGGCCTGCAGCCGCAGACCCTGGTCGACGACGCCGCGCGCGACGGCGCGTTCGAGGCGGTGGGGCCGGACGGCCGGCTGCGGCGGCACGCGCACCGCCTGGCCCCGGTGCGCTTCGAGGTGCTGCACCACACCGACCTGCGGGTGCGCAACTCGCACCTGCTGCTGGGGCCGCGGGCGGGCATCCTGCGCCCCGGCGCCTGGCACCTCAGCATGGGCGACTACCCGTACGAGCATCGGCACGTGCGGTTGCGCGGCGGCACGTCGCGTGCAGGCGGCGCGGTGCTGCGCCCGCCGCGCTGGCAACACGTCACGGTGCCGGTGGTGGTGCTGGCCAACATGGACGCGACCTACCACCGCAACTACTACCACTGGATGCTGCTGCTGCTGACCCGCATCGAGGCCCTGCGTGCGCGCGGCCTGCTGCTCGGCGGCCGAAGGCTGCTGCTGCCGCGCGAGCTGTCCGGCTGGATGCGGGCCTCGCTGGCCGGACTGGGCATCGGCGAGGACCAGGTGCTGTCCTATGGCGGCGACGACGACCTGCGGCTGACCGACGCCCTGCTCGCCTCGCCGGTCGATTACGCCAGCCCGTCGCTCGTCGAGGGCCTGCGCCAGGCGCTGTGGCGGCATGCGGGACTGGACCCGGACAACCCGCCGGCGGCCACGCGCCTGCTCTACATTTCACGCCGTGGGGAAGGTCGGCGGCCGCTGGTCGAGGAGGCCCGCATCGAGCGCGCCGCCACGGCCATGGGCTTCGAGGCCGTGGCCCCGGAGACCCTGTCGCTGGCCGACCAGGTGCGTCTGTTCGCCACCGCGCGCGGTGTCGCCGGGCCGCCCGGCGCGGCCTACACGAACCTCGTCTGGGCGCAACCCGGCACGCGGGTGCTGTCGATCTTCAAAGAGGAAGCCACCTTGCCGACCTTCATCGATCTGTCGATCATCCGCGGCCAGTCGCACCGCTGGCTGCTCGGCCGCAACCTGCCGGGCTTCGCGCTGATGTCCAGCGTCAACGCGCCGTTCAGCGTCGACCTCGGGCTGGCCGAGCGCGAACTGGCCTGGGTCGCCGCGGCCGACGTCGGCGAGGGCCGGCCATGAGCCACCCGCAGGCCGCCGTGCCGGCACTGGGCCGGCTGTGGCTGCAGCAGCTGTCCGAACGCTGCGCCGCCGCGGGCCTGGCCCTGCCGGGCGGCGAAGCGGTGCACCAGAAGCTCGCCCTGTCGGACCCGCCGGTGGGCGCACGCGGCAAGCTGGCGCAGGCGATCCACAACGACTGGGTCAAGGGCCGCAACGATGTCCCGCCCTGGCAGCTGCAGGCGCTGGTCGAGGCGATCGAGGCCTGGTGGCACGTGCTGCCCGAAGGCAGCGAGCCGCTGGGCGCCGGCCTGGTGCTGGCCTGGGTCCGTGCCCAGGGCAGCCTGGGCCAGCTCGAACCGCTGGCCCAGGCCGCGCTGCGCTGGCAGCTGCGACTGGCCGAGCCCGAGCACGAGGCGGTCGCACTGGCCCTGCTGCGCCAGCTGCGCCGGCTCAAGGGCGAGGCGGCCATCGCGCCCAGCCTGGCCCTGGTCGAGGCGCTGGGCCGGCGCTGGACGCCCGAGGCCGCCTGGACGCACGAGATCGCCGGCACGCTGGCCATGGTGGCGCGCACCGCCGAGACGCTGGAGCCGCTGCAGCCGGTCGTCGCCTGGCTGGAACGGCTGGCGCCGCACGTCGGCCGGCCGGACGCGAAGCCCTGGCTGGCGCCGCTGACCGCCGCCGCGATCCGCTGCGCCGCGCTGCCGGTGCTGCAGGCCCTGGCCGAGGCCCTGCTGGCCGACGACGCGCCCGAGCCCGGCGTCGGCCACACCCTGGCCAGCGCGATCGAGGCCCTGGCCGAGCTGTCGCCCGACGGCGGCGCACGCGCGCTGGTCGAACGCGCCGCCAAGGCGTGGCCGAAGCAGCCCACGATCCAGCTCGAGCAGGCCCGGCTGGCCCGCGCCGCCGGCGCGAGCGCCATCCAGCTGGCGGGCCCGCTGCAGGCGCTGGACCCGAGCCACCCGGCGACGCCGGCGGCCTGGCAGCTGCTGGCCGAGCTCGCCTTCCACGACGGGGCGCTGGACATCGCCGAGGACTGCTACCGGCGGCTGGCCGCGCTGGACGCGCTCGACGAGCAGTCGCAGCTGCGCCTGGCCCACCTCGGCCTGCGCCAGGCCGGCAGCGGCGCCTTGCCGGCGGACCTGCCCGAGGCCGGCCCGCAGCGGCTGGACCCGGCGGCGCTGGGCCCGCTGGCGCCGGCGCTGGCGCCGCTGGACGAGGTGCTGGCGGTCGCACCGCGCCACGACAGCCCGCTGGGCGTGGCGGAGATGGAGCTGCGCTGCGCACGGGCGTTGCGGTCGTTCGAGCAGGCGCTGCCGGCCCTGGAGGCGCTGACGCTGGCCGAGGCCGGCGCCGCCGCCGGCCACCTGTGGGAGCGTGCCAACAGCGGCGCGCTGGACCTCGCGAACTGGGAGGGCGTGTTCCCGTTCGAGGTCGGCCCCGCCTTCGGCACGCTGGACGGCTACCGCTGCCGGGCGCAGTGCCAGGGCGTGCTGAAGCACCTGGTGGCCCTGACCCGCCACCTGCTGCGGCGCGAGCGCCCGCTGCGCGGCGCCCCGGGCGACGCCAGCGTCGCGATGCTGCTGGATCTCGCCCGCCAGCAGCTCGACGCCCAGCTCGCCCTGAAGCAGCCGCGCGAGGCCCTGGCCGACCTGGCTGCGCTGCAGCAGCGGCTGGGCCCGCTGGGGGCGGCCGCCATGCCGGTGCTGCGCGAGCGGGCCCTGCTCGCCGCCGGCGAGATCGAGACCTTGCGGGCCGAGCTGGCCGCCCTGCCCGGCGCCCAGCCCGACGCCCCACGCAGCCCGGAGCCTTTGGCGATGCGCGAATGGGAAGACTGGCTGCACGCCGAAGGCGTCGCGGCGCATGCGCTGGTGGCGGACCCGCCCTGCGAAGGCCGCTTCGAGGTGGTCGACGTGGCGGGCCACCTGCGCAGCGAGGCCCACACCGCGGGGGCCACCACGCTCAGCCTGGCGCGGGTGACCGACGTGCGCGTGCGCAACGTGCACCTGCTGATCGGCGTGCGCGGCGGCGTGCTCAAGCCCCACCCGTGGCACCTGCAGATGGGCGAGTTCCCGTACCCGCACCCGAACGTGTTGGCCCGCGGCGCGCACGGCACCGTGCTGCGCCGCGCCGGGCTGTGGAAGCGCATCGACGAGCCGCTGGCGGTGCTGGCCAACATGGATGCACCGATCCACCGCAACTACTACCACTGGATGGTGCTGACGCTGACGCGCATCCAGGCCCTGCTGTCGCGCGGCATCCTGAAGACGCGCAAGCTGCTGCTGCCGCGCGAGCTGACCGGCTGGATGCTCGTCTCGCTGAAGGACATCGGCCTGGACGAATCGCGCATCCGCTGGTACTCGGCCCAGGACGACCTGCGCCTGACCGACGCGGTGATCGCCTCGCCGACCGAGTTCGCCAGCCCGACGCTGGTGGCCGAGCTGCGCGCGACACTGATGCGCGCGGCCGGCCTGGACCCGGCCGCGCCGCCGGCCGGCGAGCGGCTGCTGTACCTGGCCCGCCGCGGCGAGACCCGCCGCCCGATGGCCGAGGCCGAGCAGGTGATCGCGATCGCCGAGTCGCTCGGCTTCGAGATCGTCGCCGCCGAGACGCTGAGCCTGCTCGACCAGGTGCGGCTGTTCGCCAGCGCGCGCGGCATCGCAGGCCCGCCCGGCGCCGCCTTCACCAACCTGATGTGGGCACCGGCCGGCGCGCGCGTGCTGACGATCTTCAAGCAGGACATCTTCGGGCCGACCTTCTTCGACCTGTCGTTCCTGCGCGGCCAGCAGCACCGCTGGCTGCAGGCCCGCACGATCGCCGGCTTCGACGCGGTCTCGGTGGTCACCTCGCCGTTCTCGGTCGATCTCGACCTGGCCCGGCGCGAGCTGCAATGGGTGCGGGGCGACGCGTGATCCGCTTTCTCGACCTGCAGGCGATCTACCGCCAGGACCAGGGTGCCTACGACGCCGCCTACCGGCGCGTGATGGACAGCGGCCGCTGGATCCTCGGGCCCGAGCTGGAGGCCTTCGAGGCCGAGTTCGCCGCCCACGGCGGCCGCCGCCACGCGATCGGCGTCGGCAACGGCCTGGACGCGCTGGCGCTCGCGCTGCAGGCCGCCGGCGTCGGGCCGGGCGACGAGGTGCTGGTGCCGGCCCACACCTTCATCGCCAGCTGGCTGGCGGTGCGGCAGGTCGGCGCGACGCCGCGCCCGGTCGAGCCGGCGCCGGGCGCCTACACCATCGATGCGGCCGGCGTCGCCGCAGCCCTGACGCCGCGCACGCGGGCGGTGATGCCGGTCCACCTCTATGGCGCGCCGGCCGACCCGGCGGCGATCCGCGCGCTGTGCGAGGCGCATGGCCTACTGCTGCTGGAGGACGCGGCCCAGGCCCACGGCGCGCGCCACCGCGGCGAGCCGGTCGGCGGCTTCGGCCGCGCCGCCGGCTACAGCTTCTACCCGGGCAAGAACCTCGGCGCCTTCGGCGATGCCGGCGCCATCGTCACCGACGACGACGCCCTGGCCACCGCGTTGCGCGCACGCCGCAACTACGGCAGCGTGCGCCGCTACCAGCACGACAGCGAGGGCGTGAACAGCCGGCTCGACGAGCTCCAGGCGGCCTTCCTGCGCGTGCGGCTGTCGCGGCTGGACGACCACAACGCGCTGCGCCGCGCGCAGGCCGCACGCTACGCCGAGCGCCTGGGCGGCGCACCGGGCCTGACGCTGCCGGCCGTGGCCGCAGGCGACGAGCCCGTCTGGCACCTGTTCGTCGTGCGCCACCGCCGCCGCGACGCGCTGCAGGCCGCGCTGCAGGCGGCCGGCATCGAGACGCTGGTGCACTACCCGAAGCCGGTCTACCGCTTCGCGCCCTTCGCCGACGCCGCTCCCGCCGGACGCAGCGTCAGCGATGCGCTGTGCGACGAAGTGCTCAGCCTGCCGATCGGGCCGCACCTGGGGCTGGACGCCATCGACCGCGTGGCCGACGCGGTGGCGGCCTTCTGCCGCGCGGCCGCGGCGGGCGGGGAGGCCGCGTGAGCCGCCCGCCGGCCGGCAAGCCGCTCGCCGCCGACGACTACGCGGCAGCACACGACGCCGACCTCGATTTCGAGGCGGTCTGCCTGCAAGCCCGGCAGCAGCACAACCTGGTACAGGTCGAGGCGCTGCAGCCGGCTTGCGTACTGGAGGTCGGCTGCGGGCCCGAACTGCTGGCGCTGCAGGCGCTGGCGCGGCCCCACCGCCTCGAGCGCTGGGTCATCGTCGAGCCCGCCACGCGCTGGGCGCTGGCGGCGCGCGACGCCGCCGCGCGCGAGCCGCGCCTGACCGTGGTGCACGACTACATCGAGGGGGCGGCCACCGCGCTGGCCGCCCTGTGGCCGCAGGGGCCGGTCGCCGACCTGGTGATCGTCTCGGGCGTGATCCACGAGACCGCCGCGCCCGAGGCGCTGCTGCAGGCCGCGCTGCGCTGGCTGCGCCCGGGCGGCCATCTGCTGGTCAGCGTGCCCAATGCGCTGTCGTTCCACCGCCTGCTGGCGGTCGAGATGGGCCTGATCGAGTCCCCCGACGCGCTGAGCGAGCGCAACCGCCGGCTCGGCCAGCCGCGGGTCTATCGGCCCGAGGACCTGCGCGCCACGGTGACCGCGCTGGGGCTCGAGCCGCTGCGGCTGGACGGCTACCTCTTCAAGCCCTTCACCCATGCGCAGATGGCACGGCTGCTGCCCGCGCTGGGCGAGCGCGGCGTGCAGGGGCTGATCGCGCTGGGCCGGCAGTTCCCGCAGCAGGCGGCGGAGATCGCGGTGCTGGCGCGCCGGCCGGGCCCGCCGGCGCCGGCCTGGCCCCTCAGGGCCGGCCGGCCTGCACCCAGCGCATGAAGTCGCCGTGGTCGCGGATGTAGTCGGACTCGTCGAACAGCTCCGATGCGAGCACCAGCAGGCAGGCGTTGGACGAGAAGCCGTGCAGTTCGCGCCAGATCCCCGGCACCATCAGCAGCCCCTCGTTCGGGTGGCTCAGCGTGACGACGCGCCGGTGCACGCCGTCATCGAGGTGGACCTGGAAGGCCCCGGAGATGGCCACGTAGAGCTGGCGCAGCGCGCGGTGGGCATGGCCGGCGCGCGAGGCGCGCGACGGCACGTCGTAGGTCCAGTAGGCCCGCTTGATCGGGAACTCGAAGTCGATGCCGGATTCGACGAAGGAAATCGAGCCGCGGTGGTCGTAGACCGTGCGCAGCTCGACCGGGCGGCAATCGTCGACATGGGGCACGGCACGTCCTTTCTGATCAGCAGCGCAGCAGGTAGTGATCATGCACCACCGTGCTGGCGCCGAAGCTTTCCTTGTAGAAGGCCAGGCCGGCGTTGAGCACGCGGCCTTCGTCCTCGTTCGAATGGCCGAAGTCGAACCAGCGCTCGCCGGCCTGGGCGTCGGCGATGGCCTGCTCGAGCAGCAGGTCCAGCGCCGCGCAGCGCCGGCCCCGCGCATCGGCGGCCATGTACTGCAGGTGGCTCACGCCGGGCGTCTCGAACAGTACCAGGCCGGCCACCACCTCGTCGCCCCAGCGCGCCACGCGCAGCCCGATCTCGGCCGGGAAGCGACCGGCCAGCAGGCGGATCTCGGCCAGCGAATGCACCGGCCGCCGGCCATGGCGGGCCTGCAGTTCGGCCTCGAGCAAGGCCCAGAAATCGGCCCAGGCGCCGTCGGCGTCCGCTGCCGCGCCCTGGTAGGCTGCCAGGGCCAGGCCGGGCCGGTGCCGCGCCGCCCGGGTGATCGCGCGACGGCGCCGGGGCGGCCAGTGCGCCGGCGTCGGGCCGACCACCGACAGCGCGTCGCGGCGCACCAGCTCGGCCCCGCAGCGCCACAGCGCCCAGCGGTCGTCCTCGCAGGGCAGGCGGTGGTAGATCGACGGCACCGTCTTGTACAGCAGCTCGCGCACCCCTTCGGCCCGCCAGTGCCGCTGCAGCGCCTGCAGCAGCGCCAGCGTCGCCTCGGCGCCCAGCGGCTCGGCCAGCACCAGCCCGCCGTAGCTGAGGCCGGCGTGGCTGGCCACCCGCTCGCCCTGGCGGTTCGCCGGCAGCAGCGCCACCAGCCGGCCCTTGCGCTCGACCACCAGCGACGCATCCTCGAAGCGATCGGCGTGGTAGTCCATGAAGCGCCGGTCGAGCAGGAAGGTGCCGTTCGCGCTGGCGGCGACCAGGGCGTTCCACGCCGCCTCGTCCCCGGCGCGGAACGGACGGACGCGGAATTCGGCGGCCGCCGGGGCGTTCATCGGGTGATGCCGTGCACCGACGGCGCGCGGGCGAAGTCGAGCACGCGCCGCACCACCGGGTGGGCCGGGTCGAAGTCGCGCTCGGCCTCGGCGATCACCTGCGCCAGCGGCTTGTCGTGGCCCTCGAAGCGGGCCAGCAGGTCGCGCGCGGTCTCGATGTCCTCGCGCGCGAAGCCGTGCCGCTTCAGCCCGATCAGGTTGGCGCCGCGCAGGTGCACCGGCCCCTCGGAGCCGTAGGCGATCGAGTAGGGCAGCACGTCCTGGGCCACGGCCGACATGCCGGAGATGAACGCGTAGGCGCCGACCCGCACGTACTGCTGCATGCCGACCATGCCGGCGATCACCGCGTGGTCGTCGATCGTGCACAGGCCGGCGATGCCGGAATAGCTGGTGATGCGGCAATGGTTGCCGAGCTCGACGTCGTGCGCGAGGTGCACGTAGGCCATCACGAAGTTGTCGTCGCCCAGCACCGTGCGGCCGTGCTTGCGCAGCGTGCCGCGGTGGATGGTGACGAACTCGAAGACCTGGTTGCGGTCGCCGATGACGACCTCGGTCGGCTCGCCGCGGTAGGCCTGGTCGTGCGGGACGCCGCCGATCACCGCATGGGCGCCGAACAGGTTGTCGGCGCCGATCGTCACGCGCCCCTGCAGCGACACGCCGTTCATCAGCCGGGTGCGCGGGCCGATGCGGATGTCGCCCTCCAGCACGCACCAGGGGCCGATCTCGGCACTGGGGTCGATCTCGACCTGCCCGCTGATGACGGCGGTGGGGTGGATCATCGGCGCGTGCGTGCGCGGCTAGCGGAACCAGAACTGCAGCTGGCAGCCGGCGGTGAGCGAGTCGTAGGGCCGGGTCAGCGCCAGGTCGGCCAGGCCGGCCGCGTTGGTCTCG
>JABLTH010037627.1_pt1 | contig 14422 bp, 11 predicted proteins | sample 7875711 | NCBI WGS metagenome assembly JABLTH01 (sample SAMN14941262, study PRJNA633318) | bioreactor metagenome | isolation source: bioreactor | place: China | collected 2019-03-05 | reverse complement strand
TCCACGAAGGCGGGCGCGGCGTCGACGTGGAGCTGGCGCGCGCGCTCGCGAAGTCGCTCGGGGTGGAGCTGTCGCTGCTGCCCTTCAATGCCGACGAGAACATGGGCGACGACCTGCGCAACATGGTCTGGAAGGGCCACTACCTGGGGTTCGGCCCGGCCGACGTGCTGCTGCACGTGCCGGTGGACCGGCCGCTGATGCAGGACAACCCGCGCGTGGCCATCTTCGCGCCCTACTACCGCGAACGGCTGGCGGTGGCGCGCGACGTGGCCAAGGTGCCGAAGTTCGAGTCGCTGGCCGACTTCGGGACCCAGCGCGTGGCGGTGCCGGGGCAGTCGCTGGCAGGCTGGCTGCTCATCGGCGCCGAGAGCGGGCGTTTCCGCGAGCAGCTGACCACGCAGTGGAAGGACGGCACCGAGGCCGCGCGCGCGCTCCAGCGCGGCGAGGTGGCGGGCGCGTCCGGCACGCTGTCGGAACTGGAGTCGGTGCTGGCCGGCGACGCGCGCTTCGCGATCGAGCCCTGGCCGCTGCCGCGTGCGCGCGACGGCTGGGTCGTCGGCTGCGCGGTCAAGAAGGAAGCCACCGACCTGGCGCAGGCGCTGCAGGCGGCGATCAACGGGCTGGCGGCCGACGGCCAGCTGAAGACGATGTTCGCGCAGGCGAAGCTGAGCTGGCGCGCGCCGTAGCGCGGGCTCAGTCCCCGAGGTCGATCACCGGCACGCCGGCCAGGGCCTCGGGGCATTCGTAGTCGGCGACCACCCAGGCGCGCTGCGCGCCGGCCGCGGCTTCCAGGAACAGGGCCGTGAGCAGGCGCACCGAAGCCGCGTCCAGCGCGGCGAAGGGCGAGTCCACCAGCGTGAGCAGTGCGTTGCTGGCGAGCGCCCCCACCAGCGCCACCTTGCGCCGACTGCCCTTGGACAGCATGTACAGCGGCTTGGGAAGGTGCTCGGCGAGACCGAAGGCTTCCGCCAGGCGGGCTTCGAGCGCGCGGTCCCAGGCCGGGTGGCGGCGCCGCCGCGCGTCCAGCCAGGCCTGCGCCACCGTGTCGTCCGCGGCCGGGTCGTAGGGGTCTTCGAAATAGGGTGCGCCGGGCAAGCGTTCGAGCGTGCCGGTGGCCGGCGCCAGTTGCCCGGCCATGATGCGCAGCAGCGTGGTCTTGCCACGACCTTCGCCGCCGCGCACCCAGGTCAGGCCGGGGCCGACGCTGAACGTCAGGCCGGACAGGGCGTACAGGCCCAGCCCTTGCGCTCGCACCACGGTGGAAGGGGTGTCGCTCACAGCGCTGCTCCCGCGTCGGCTTCGAGAGCGATCGTGTGGCCGGGTGCTCCTTCGCCCGCCACCGCGCCGCCTTGCCATCGTTGCACGCGGTAGAGCATCGCGAAGGCCATGTCCGGCGCCGCCTGGCCCAGCCCGCCCACCAGTTCGGCGCCGCGGCGCACGGCGTCCTGGCACTGCGCCGGCAGGTTCAGGTGGTAAGGGTTGCGTGCCACTTCGCCGGCATGGCAGGCCACGCCGGCGGCCAGCCGGGCCAGCTGTTCGGCGCTCAGTTGCACCATGCGGTTGGGGGCGGGCAGGGTGCCCCAGTACTCGGTCTGCACGGTGGTGGTGGCGACGCCGCTGGCCGCCAGCGCTTCCATCGCCAGCCGGTGCGTGCCCACGTGAGCCGGCTGCACGTCGCCAGCGTGGGGGAAGAACAGCGCGCGAGGTTGCCAGTGGCGCAGTGCTGCGGCCACGGTGTCCACGCAACGCGCCCAGTGCGTCGGGTGGCGTTCGGCGGTGGTGGGTTCGAGCCGGCCTTCGGCTTGGTGCACCGCTTCGAGCAGCTCGAAGCCGAGCACCGCGCACGCGGCCTGCAGTTCGCGCCAGCGGCGCGCGCGCCGGTCCAGCGCGCTGCCCAGCGTGACCGGCAGGTTCACCACCCGCCAGCCCGCTTCGCGCAGGCGCAGCGGCCAGCCGCCGGTGAGGCCTTCGTCGTCGGGGTGGGGCGACAGAAGCAGCGCCACCGGCGCACCGGCGGCCGGTTCCGGCAGCGCGGGCAGCGCCGCCGGCGCCAGCCCGGAGGCCGAAGCGCGCAACGCGGCCACCGCGCGCACGTACTGGAGCAGGTCGTCGCTCACCGCGGCGCCTGGGCGATCTCCTTGTCCCAGCGGCCGATGAGGTGGGTGCGTTCCTCCTTCGAGCCGAACTTCTTCAGGTCGTAGTCGATGAACTTCATCTGCGAAGCCGGCGGCATCAGCGGGTGCAGCGGCGTGTCCTTGTGCGAAGGGATGGTGTAGGACCCCGAGGCCGCCGCCAGCGCCTGCGCCGCCGGCGTGAGCTGCCATTCGTAGAAGCGCCGCGCGCCTTCCGCGTTGCGCGCGCCCTTCACCAGGCTCATGGCGCCGATCTCGTAGCCGGTGCCTTCGCAGGGCACCAGCGTCTTCACCGGCAGGCCCTGCTTCGCTTCGCCGGCGGCCAGCGCCAGGAAGCCGACCGCTACGCCGGCCTCGCCGCGCGCCACGTTCTTCACCGGCCCGGCGCCCGAGCGCGTGTACTCGCTGATGTTCCGGTGCAGCGCGGCCATGTACTCGAAGGCCTTGTCCTCGCCGAACAGCTGCACGAAGGTGACGATGGCGGTGTAGGCGGTGCCCGAGCTGTTGGGATTCGAGTTCTGCACCTCGCCCCTGTATTCGGGCTTGAGCAGGTCCTTCCAGCACGCCGGCACCGGCAGCTTCTTCTTCGCCAGCACCTCGGGGTTGTAGGCGATGCCCAGCGGCCCCAGGTAGACCGCCACCGCACGGCCGCCGGCCGCGCGCGCCAGCGGCGCCGCCCAGGGCTGCAGCTTCGCCGCCTCGGGCGACGCGTAGGGCGCGGTGAGGTCCTGCTCGGCGGCCTGGATGTGCGGGTCGGCGGTGCCGCCGAACCAGACGTCGGTCTTCGGGTTCGTGCGCTCGGCGTTCAGCTGCGCCAGCACCTCGCCGGTGCTCTTGCGGATCATGTTGACCTTGATGCCGCTCTCGCGTTCGAAGGTGGTGGCCATGAGGCCGCACCATTCGAGTTCCACGCTGCACAGCAGATTGATCTGGCCCTTGTCCTGGGCGAAGGCGCCGCCGGCGGCGACGAGCAGGGCGACGAAGACGGGTGCGATGTGAGGCATGGCGTCATTGTGGTGGCGCGGTCTTCGGCGCCCGCTCGGCATCAACCCGATACGATGTTCCGCCCTTCCGGTGGAGAACGCCCATGGCCCCGAAGAACACCATCTGCCTCTGGTACGACCGCGACGCGCTCGACGCGGCGCGCTTCTATGCCGAGACCTTCGCCGACAGCCGCGTCGGCAAGGTCTACCGTGCCCCGGGCGACTACCCTTCGGGCCGGCAGGGCGACGTGCTGACGGTCGAGTTCACCGTGCTGGGCATTCCCTGCCTGGGCCTCAACGGCGGTCCGATGTTCAAGCACACCGAGGCCTTCTCGTTCCAGGTCGCCACCGACGACCAGGCCGAGACCGACCGGCTGTGGAACGCCATCGTCTCCAACGGCGGCCAGGAAAGCGCCTGCGGCTGGTGCAAGGACCGCTGGGGCCTGTCGTGGCAGATCACGCCGCGCGCGCTGACCGACGCCATCGCCGACCCCGACCCGGCGGCCGCGAAGCGCGCGTTCGAAGCGATGATGCAGATGACGAAGATCGACATCGCCACCATCGAGAAGGCGCGCCGCGGCGGCTGAGCGGCGGGAAGAATTCCCGATCGGCCCCGGCGTTTCCACGGGGCCGCGCACGGCCGGCGGGCCGATGGCCTTCGCGCACACTCGGAACGGTCGGCGCCTCGCCGCCGGTTCACGCGCTCGCGCCCCATGTCCACCCTCGCCTCCGCGGCCCCGCACGACGCGGACCAAGCCTTGCTGCCGCCCCTGGAACTGCCCGACCTCGTGATGCGCCGCGCCGCCGTGGTGGCGCTCGCCTGCCTGCTGGTCATCATGGCGCTGGGCCTCTTGCGCGCGCGCACCGACACCCTGCGCGAGATGGAAGGCAGCCTGGACCTGGCGCGCGCCAGCGCCCTGCTCGCGGGCCTGCAGACGCGCCCGCTCGACGAAGGGCTGCGCCAGCTGGAAGCGGTCGGCGGCCTGCGCCACCTGCAGCTGGAGCTGCGCGACGAGCAGGGCCGTTCGGTGCTGCGCCTGGCCGACGAGGATTCGAGCGCCTGGCTCAGCGTGCAGTGGCACCGGTTGGTGGCCGCAGCCGGCCTGGCGCGTGCGCCGACCGAGGTGGCCTACCCGGTGGCGCTGCAGGACGGCCGCCGCTGGACCGTGGTGCTCGGCGCATCGCCCGACAGCGAACTGCTGGAGGCCGCCACCAACCTGCTGGGCCTGTTCGTCGTCACGCTGGCCTGCTGCGCGGCCATGCTGGCGGCCATGCACTGGAACGTGCGCCGCTGCCTGGCGCCGCTGCGCCAGCTGGTGGAGGCGATCGCCGGCGTCGAGCGCCGCGAGCCGGCGGCGGTGAAGGCGCTGCCGACGATGCCGATCCGCGAGCTCGAGGCCATCGCCCACGCGCTGCGCCACCTGGCGCAGGCGCAGGAGCGCAGCGAGGACGCGCGCCGCGTGCTGGCGCACCGCGTGATGAGCCTGCAGGAGGACGAGCGCCAGCGCCTGGCGCGCGACCTGCACGACGAGTTCGGGCAGCGCCTGACCGCGTTGCGTGTCGACGCCGCCTGGCTGCAGCGCAGCGCGCCGCTGCCGGAGCCGGCGCGCCCGGTGGTGGCCGAGATGCTGGAGCAGATCACGCTCATCCAGGACGACGTGCGGCGCCTGCTGGCGCGGCTGCGGCCGCTGGGCGCCACGCCGGCGGGACTGGACAGCGGCCCGCAGACCCTGGGCCGGCTGCGTTCGATGCTCACCGAACTGGCCGCCGGCTGGACCGGCGCCGGCGCGCAGCGCACGCCGCGCGTCGAGCTGCGCATGGAAGAGGGCGACGACGCCGAGCCGCTGGCGCCCGAACTCGCGCTCGGGCTGTACCGCATCACGCAGGAGGCGCTGACCAACGTGATGCGCCACTCGCATGCGACACGCGTCGTCGTCGAGACCGCGGTGCGGCGCGAGGGCGGCGCGCCGCCGCTGCTGGCCTGGCGGGTGGCCGACGACGGCTGCGGCATCGGCGAACTCGACGCCGCGCTGCGCCGCGGCACCGGGCTGGCCGGCCTGAAGGACCGCATCTGGACCCTGGGCGGCCGCTTCGACGCCGGCGCCGGCCTCGGCGGCGCCGGCACGGCGCTGCGGGCCGAGTTCCGCCTCGGCGAAGAGGGGGTGCCATGAACCGCGCGCTGCAGGTGGGCCTGGTCGACGACCACGCGGTGGTGCGCTCGGGTTACCGCCGCTTCCTCGAGCTCGAAGGCATGACGGTGGCGCTCGAGGCCGGCGACGCCGACAGCGCCTACCGCGCGCTCGGCCACGCCGAACAGATGCCGCTGGACGTGCTGGTCGTCGACCTCGAACTGCCGGGCCGCAGCGGCCTGGCCTTCACGCACCGCGTCTGCCAGCGCTGGCCGGAGGCGCGCGTGCTGGTCTTCACGATGCACGACGACCCGGGCACGGTGGCGCAGTGCCTGCGTGCCGGCGCCGCCGGCTTCGTCACCAAGAGCAGCGACCCCGGCGTGCTGGTGCAGGCGGTGCAGCAGGTGGCCAGCGGCCGCACCGCGCTGTCGCCCGACGTCGCCGACCGCCTGCAGCGCGCGCAGCCGGCGCCGCACGCCGCGCTGTCGACGCGCGAGTTCGACGTCCTCAACGCGCTGCTCGACGGCGACGCGCTGGAGACGATCGCGCAGCGCCTGTGCGTGAGCCGCAAGACGGTGGCCAACTGCCAGACGGCGATCCGCCGCAAGCTGGGCGTCGGCACCTCGATCGAGCTGCTGCGTTATGCGCAGCAGCACGGCCTGCGCCGCTGAGGCGCCGCGCGCGCCGCAGGTCGGGAAGAACTCCCGGGCTTTCGCGGCGGCGGCTCGGTACAACCTGGACATGACTGGAACCGCCCCCGGCCTGCGGCTTCGTGTGATGCTCGTCGACGACCACCCGGTGGTGCGCGCGGGCTACCGGCGCCTGCTCGAACTCGAACCCGACTTCGAGGTCGTCGGCGAGTACGGCGACGTCGACGCCGCGCTCGAGGCGCTGGCGGCCTGCGCTGACGAACTGCCGCAGGCCGTCGTCATCGACCTCGCGATGCCGCGCCGCGGCGGCCTGGAGCTGGTGCGCGAACTGCGCCAGCGCCACCCCGGGGTGCGCGCGCTCGTCTTCAGCATGCACGACACCCCCGCCATCGTGAGCGAGGCGCTGCGCCTGGGCGCGGCCGGTTTCGTCACCAAGGGCAGCCCGCCGGAGGAGCTGGTGCGCAGCCTGCGGTGCGTGGGGGTGCAGAAGGCGCCGGTGCTGTCCAGCGACCTGGCGGCGCGCCACGTGCTGCAGCAGGACGCCGACGCCGAGCGTCTGACGCTCAAGGAGATCGAGGTGCTGCGCCTGCTGGCCGCCGGCGAGCCGCTGCAGGCCATCGCCGAAGCGCTGCAGCTGAGTTCGAAGACGGTTTCGAACTACCAGACCTCGATCAAGCACAAGCTCGGCGCCAGCACGCCCATCGAACTGCTGCGCTATGCGCGCGAGCGCGGCTACGTGGCCTGAGGCGGCCTCGGGTCGGGAGCATTTCCCTGGTCCGCCGCCGCCGCCGTCCGTAGAGTGCGGCTTCGGGCTTCGAGGCCCGAATCGCATCGATGAACACGATTCGCCAGGACAGGGGACGTGAGATTCGTTCACAAGGGCGGCCGCCCGCGCGGCCGCCCTTCTCCTTCTAGAACGTGTACTTCAGGCCCAGCGTGAAGGTGCGCGGCGCGCCCGGCGCGTAGAAGGTGGCGTGGCGCACCGGCCGGTCGCCGTTGGCGTCGGCCGGGAAGGGGCGGCCCTCGAAGTTGCCGGCGTCGTCGAAGCCGGTGGGGCCGAGCTGGGCCGCGGTGCTGTACTTGCGGTCGAACACGTTGTGGATGGAAGCGAACAGCTTGAGGCCGGTCGCCGGCTTCCACGCCGCGTTCAGGTTCAGCAGCGCGTAGCCGGGGTTGTGGCCCGAGCCCAGGTAGTACACGCCGTCGGCCTGGTTGTGGCCGTTCTCGTTGCCGCGCGCCAGCGAGCGGCCCACCGCCGTGACGTCGGCGCCGAAGGACCAGCCGGCGCCGATCTCGACGTCGGCGTAGAACTTCAGCATCTGCCGAGGCACCAGCGGAATGCGGTCGCCGGGCTCGATCTGGATCGTGCCTTCGACACCGGGGAAGCCTTCCTCGGCCGCCTCGTTGCTGCTGTTCGAGGAGCCGTCCACCACCTCGGCGCTGCGGAAGGTGGCGTCCAGCCACGTGTAGTTGGCGCCCACCGTGACGCCCTTGACCGGCTGCACGCTCAGGCCCAGCTCCAGGCCCTGGCGGCGCGTCTTGCCGAAGTTCTTGAAGTAGCCGAAGCCCGAGGTGTCGTCGGCCACGAACAGCAGATCGTCCTTGTTGTCGGAGCGGAACAGGCCCACGCTCCAGGCCAGCGCGCCGCCGGCGGCGCCGCGCACGCCGGCTTCCACCGTGGTCGTCACCACCTGCCTGAGCGGCGGGTCGCCGGCGAAGGCGTTCGGCAGCTTGCAGGGGTTGGCCGGATCGGCGCAGCCCAGTTCCACCGACGAAGGGTCGCGGCTGCCCTGGCTGATGCCGGCCCACGCGTTGACGCCGGCTGCCGGCGTGAAGGTCAGGCCGAGCGCGGGGTTGAAGCGGCTGAAAGTGTGGTCGCCGTCGAGCGAGCCGGCGCCGCCGCCGGGCAGGATGGCGTCGCGGTTGCGCACCGTGGTGCGGTTGTAGCGCCCCGACAGCGTGAGGAAGGTGCTGTCGGACAGGCCGAGGATGGTGTTGGCGAAGACGCTGAAGGTGCGCGTGCGGCCGGTGAGGTCGACGCGCGTGTCGTAGGGCTCGCCGTCGACGTTGCCGCCGGTGACGCCGTCGCCGAACGCGCCCACGCCGGTGATCGAGCGGTCGGGATTCAGGTAGCCCAGCTCGGAGTTCTGCGTGAAGTGGCTGCGGCTCACGTCGACGGCGCCGCCCAGCAGCGACTTCGCGCTCATGCCCAGCCAGCGGCCCTCGAAGTTGAGCTGGCCGGTGAAGCCGTAGTGGCTCTGGTCGGTGGCGGACTGGTTGATCAGGCCGTTGCACTTCTCGGCCGGCTCGTCCTGCAGCAGCGCGTTGGCGATGCAGCGCCACTTCGGGAACGGCGTGTTGGCCGCGCTCTCGCCGGCGGTCGGGAAGCCGGTGTAGCCGGCATCGGTGAGCGCCTGCTGCTCCTCGGCGTTGGGCTGGTAGAGCGACTGGTCGAACGAGTCGTCGTTGATGTCGCCGTTGTAGGTGCGCGTCTTGATCCTGCGGTAGTACAGGTTGCCGTTGAAGCTGAGCTGGTCGCCCAGCGTCTGCGCCAGCGCCAGGTTCACGAGCCAGGCGCGGTTCTTCGTGTTGTCGGGCCTGGTGTAGACGCTGGACCGGTCGCGTTCCAGGAAGCGCTGTTCCTGCAGGCCGTTGCCGTTGAGGTCGGTGTCGGCGGCCGACAGCGTGAGCGAGACGTCGGTGCCGCCGCTGCGCTGCCCCACCTTGCCGAACAGCTGCGTCACGTCGCTCGGCGAGTCGTCGCGCCAGCCGCGTTCGTGGAAGCGGTTGCCGGTGACGAACCAGTGCGTGCCGCCTTCGTTGCGGCCGCCGTGCTCGAACTCGGCGGCCACGCGCCCGTACGAACCGGCCTGCAGCTGCGCCGAGCTGCCGCCGTGGCTGCGGCCGTCCTTGGTCTGCACCGCCAGCGCGCCGCCCAGCGTGTTGAGGCCGAACAGCGGGTTCGAGCCCGCGTTCAGCGTCAGCGAGGCGATCGCCGACTTCGGCACCAGGTCCCAGCTGACCACGTCGCCGAAGGGCTGGTTCAGGCGCACGCCGTCCATGTACAGCGACAGGCCCTGCTGCGTGCCCAGCAGCGGCGAAGCGGTGTAGCCGCGGAAGTTCACGTCGGGCTGGAACGGGTTGTTCTGGATCTCGTTGACGTAGACGCTGCCCAGGCGCCGGTTCATGAACTCGGTGAGGTCCAGCGCCTGCGAGCCTTCGATCTCGGCGGCACGCGCGCTCTGCACGTTGGCGGGGATGCGGTCGCGCGGCACCCCCGCGCCCGGCAGCGGCGAGACGCCGATGACCTCGACGGTCTGGCCGGGTTCGCTCTGCGCGTGCACCGCGGGGCACAGGGTGGCGGACAGCGCGGCCAGGCTGGCCAGCGCGAGCGGGTGCACTCGCGCGGGGGCGCGGCGTGGTGACATGGCGGACTCCTCGGTCGTTGGAATGCTTGCAGCGGCGCGAAGCTATCCACCCCGGGGGCACCTGTCTCGGGAAATGTTCCCGACCCGCAGCCGGCGTCGCAGCGGTGCGACGGCCTTCCTGGGGCTTTGCCGGAGGAAGGCGCGCGTCGGGAAGATTTCCCGTTGCGCGCCGCGGGACTTCAGTTGTTGGAAGCCCCGCGCACCTCGTCCAGCGTGGTCACGCCGGCGAGCACCTTCTCGATGCCGTCCTGGCGCAGCGTGTGCAGGCCTTCGGCGAGCGCGGTCTTGAGCAGCTCCTCGGCCCGGCTGCCGGACTGGATGAGCGACTTCAGCGGCCGCGACACCGTCATCAGCTCGTGGATGCCGGCGCGGCCGCGGAAGCCGCTCTTGTCGCACTTCGGGCAGCCCACCGGCTTGTAGATCGTGAAGCCGCCCTTGTCGTTGCCGAAGCGGCGCTTCCAGTCGGCCAGCACGTCGGCTTCGGAGGGCGTGCCCTCGACGCCGGCGAAGGCACGCTGGTGGTCGGTCATCAGCTCGTCGATCTCGTCCTGGCCCGCCTCGTGGCCGGTCTTGCAGTCGGCGCACAGCCGGCGCACCAGGCGCTGCGCCAGCACGGCGAGCAGCGAGTCGGCGAAGTTGAACGGGTCCATGCCCATGTCCAGCAGGCGCGTCACCGTCTCGGCGGCGCTGTTGGTGTGCAGCGTGGACATCACCAGGTGGCCGGTGAGCGAGGCCTCGATGGCGGTCTGCGCGGTCTCGCCGTCGCGGATCTCGCCCACCATCACCACGTCGGGGTCGGCGCGCAGGAAGGCGCGCAGCGCCTTCGCGAAGGTCCAGTCGATCTTCGGGTTCACCTGCACCTGGCGCAGGCCCTGCTGGGTGATCTCGATCGGGTCCTCGGCGGTCCAGATCTTCCGGTCGGGCCGGTTGATGTGGCCCAGCACGCTGTGCAGCGTGGTGGTCTTGCCCGAACCGGTGGGGCCGACGCACAGGATCATGCCGTAGGGCCGCTCGATGACGAACTTGAGCTTCTCCAGGTTGGCCGGCGCCAGCCCCAGCTTTTCCAGCGGCAGAGGCTTGGCCGACGCCAGCAGGCGCAGCACCGCGTCTTCGAGGCCGTTGTTGGTGGGGATCGTCGCCACCCGCAGTTCGAGCCGCTGGCCGGGCACGAAGCGGCCGAAGTTGATCTTGCCGTCCTGCGGCTTGCGGCGCTCGCTGATGTCGAGGTCGCACATGATCTTCAGGCGCGCCAGCAGCGCGCTGCGGTACGAAGGCGGCAGCTCGATGTAGGGCTTGAGCAGGCCGTCCTTGCGGAAGCGCACGCGCACCTTCTCGCGCCCGGGCTGGGTCTCGATGTGGATGTCGGAGACGCCCTGCGACTGCGCTTCCAGGATCATGGTGTTGATCAGGCGCACGAGCGAGTTGTCGCTCTGCTCGATCTGGCGCTCTTCCTCCTCGTCGGCCTTGGGGTCGGAAGACTGCTGCTGCTCCAGCGTGGCGAGCAGCTTGCCGGCGTCCTCGGCCTCGAACTCCACCGCGGGCGGGCCGTCCTGGCTGAAGTTGCGCTGGATGCTGGGGTCGAGCGCGCCCACCTTCTCGTAGGCGGAGTCGATGGCGCCCTTCAGGCTGCCGGCGCGTGCCAGCACCGGCACCACCTTCAGCTGGCTGGCGAACTCGATCTCGTCGACCGTGAGCCGCTGCGAGGGGTCTTCCAGCGCCACCACCAGGCGGCCGCCGTGCAGCATGAGCGGCAGCGCCGGCAGGCGCTGCGCGATGGCGTACGACAGGCGCTGGATGGCCGCCGCGTCGCAGGGGAACTGCACCACGTCCACCAGCGGGTAGCCCATCTTGCGCGCGAGCGCGGTCTGCAGGTCCTGGCGCGTGACCATGCCCTTGCGCACCAGCAGCTCGCCCAGGGCGACGCTGCGGTCGGCCTTCTGCTGCTGCAGCGCCAGCTCGAGCTGGGTCTCGGTGATGAAGCCCATCGCGATCAGCGCCTCGCCGATGCGCACCATGGGCATCTTGGCCTGCTGGTCGATGGCCTGTGCCAGTTCCTCGGGTGTGATGACCTGGCGCACCACCAGCATGTCGCCCAGCTGCTGGCTGCGCAGCTGCTGCTGTTCGGCCAGCGCCTCCTGCACCTGCTCGGGCGTGGCCACGCTCTGCTCGACCAGCGCCTCGCCGATGCGCTGGCCGACGCGCGCGCTGTCGTAGCCGGTGCGCGGGAAGAAGCTGCGGCGCACGTTGCCGGCCATGTCCAGCGGCTCGAAGACGAACATGCCGTACTCGGTCTCGACGTGGCCGACGGTCAGCCCCTCGAGCGGCTCGATGCCCTTCAGGCGCACGCGGAAGGGCAGCGCCGGGCGCTGGTGCAGCACGTCGGCCTGCGGCAGGTTCGGGTCGTCGGGCAGTGGCGAAAGCGGATGCAGCAGGCGCAGGCGGCGGAACTGGTCGAAGCGCAGCGTGATGGTGCCGCGCGTGGGCACCACGCGCAGCTTGACGATGGCGGTGGCGGGGCTGAAGTACATGAGCCGGCCGACCAGGGTCTTGCCGTTCAGGCCTTCCACCTCGCAGGGTTCGGGCTGGCTGGAGGGCGCCGGGCCGGGGTAGCAGGCGAAGGGCGGCGTGGGCCAGGCGAAGCGGTCGCGCGCCTCGGTGGCCTTGTCCGCGGCCTTTTCGGCTGCCGGCAGCCGCGAATCGGCCGCGGCCGGGCGGTCCACCACCACGGCGGGCGGCAGGTCGGGCGAGACCTCGGTCGGCTCGAACGGGAGCGGCGGCAAAGACATGTCGGACATCGCGGTTCCTTCGCGGGCCCGGCCACGCCGCCGTCGACGGGCGGACGCCATGGGGCCCCTTGAGCGATGTTAGGAAGCGCCCGCCCGGCCGAAGGGCCGAACAGGGGCGCCAAACCCGCCCAGATCCCGCGCCGGCCGATCAGCCGCGCATGCGCTCCGGCAGCCAGCTGACGATGCCGGGGAAGACGTAGATCAGCGCCACGGCGGCGATCATCAGGAAGAAGAAGGGCAGGGTGACGCGCGCGATCCAGCCGATCTCGCGCTTCGTCATGCCTTGCAGCACGAACAGGTTGAAGCCCACCGGCGGCGTGATCTGCGCCATCTCGACCACCAGCACGACGAAGATGCCGAACCACAGCGGGTCGATGCCGGCCTTCTGGATGGTGGGCAGGATCACGCCCATGGTCAGCACCACCATGCTGATGCCGTCGAGGAAGCAGCCCAGCACGACGTAGAACACCAGCAGCACCGCGAGCAGCTGGAACTTCGACAGGCCGAGCGAGGCGATCCACTCCGCCAGGTGGCGCGGCAGGCCGATGTAGCCCATGGACAGGGTCAGGAAGGCCGCGCCTGCCAGGATGAGGGCGATCATGCAGTACAGCCGGGTGCCGCCGAGCAGGCTGTCCTTGAAGGTCTGCCAGGACATCGAGCCCTGCGCCGCGCTGATCACCAGCGAGCCCAGCACGCCGATGGCCGCCGCCTCGGTGGCGGTGGCGATGCCGCTGTAGATGCTGCCCAGCACCGCCACGATGAGCAGCACCACCGGGATGAGGTGGCGCGACTCGTGCAGCTTCTCGGCGAAGCTGAAGCGGCGGTCGGCCGGCGGCACCAGCTCCGGGTGGCGCAGCGCCCAGAAGACGAGCCAGCCGCTGAACAGCAACGCCAGCATGATGCCCGGCAGCACGCCGGCGATGAACAGCTGCGAGATCGAGACGTCGGCGGTGACGCCGTAGACGATCATGATGATCGACGGCGGGATCAGCAGCCCCAGCGTGCCGGCGCCGGCCAGCGACCCGACCGAGATGCCGTCGGGGTAGCCGCGCTTCTTCAGCTCCGGCAGGCTCATCTTGCCGATGGTGGCGCAGGTGGCGGCGCTGCTGCCCGAGACGGCGGCGAAGATGGCGCAGCCGACCACGTTCACGTGCAGCAGACGGCCGGGCAGGGCCTGCATCCAGGGCGCGAGGCCGCGGAACATGTCCTGGCTGAGCCGGGTGCGGAACAGGATCTCGCCCATCCACACGAACAGCGGCAGCGCGGTCAGCGTCCAGCTGGACGCACTGCCCCAGATGGTGACCGCCATCGCGTCGCCGGCGGGGCGGCTGCTGAACAGCTGCATGCCGATCCAGGCCACGCCGGTGAGCGTGAGGCCGATCCAGACGCCGCTGCCCAGGATGACGAACAGCGCCGCGATGAGCAGGAAGGTGATGCCGAGATCGCTCATTCGTTGTGCAACGCCTCTTCCGTTTCGACCGTGACGCGTTGCCCCTTCAGTTCGAGGACGAACTCGTCGACGAAGGCGACCGCCAGCACCACCGAGCCGAGCGCCATGCTCAGCTGCGGAATCCACAGCGGCGTGGCGTCGTTGCTGGTCGACACGTCGTGCAGCTGGTACGACACCCACGACAGGCGGCAGGCGTACCAGGCCGACAGCAGCGCCAGCAGCGTGGCGGCGCCCAGGGCCCAGATCTCCAGCGCGCGCCGGGCGGCACCGGTGAGCGACTGCAGCACCAGCGTGACGCGGATGTGCTCGCCGCGCTTCAGGGTGTGCGCCAGCGCCAGGAAGCCGGCGGCCGCCATCAGGTAGCCGGCGTAGGCGTCGGTGCCCGGCAGGTGGAAGTGCAGCTGGCGGCCGGCGATGGACAGCAGCACCATCGCCAGCAACCCGACCATGCAGACGGCGGCGAGCGCCGCCGCGCCGTCGTACAGCGCGTCGAGCAGGCGGCGCACGCTGGGCCTACTTGCGGAAGGCGTCGACGAGCTGCTGGCCTTCGGGGCCGGCCTTCTCAAGCCATTCCTTGAGCATGGTGTCGCCGACCTTCTTCATGTCGGCCTTCAGCTGCGCCGAGGGGGCGACGATGTTCATGCCGTTCTTCTTCAGCAGGTCGATGTACTCGCCGTTCTTGGCCTGCGAAAGCTTCCAGCCGCGCGCCTCGGCGTCGGCGCCGGCCTTCAGCACGGCGGCCTGGGTGGGCTTGTCCAGCGCGTCGAAGGCGGCCTTGTTGACCAGCACGGCGTTCTTCGGCAGCCAGGCCTGGGTGTCGTACCAGTACTTGATGTGCTCGTAGGTCTTGGTGTCGTAGCCGGT
>JABLTH010111544.1_pt1 | contig 14428 bp, 13 predicted proteins | sample 7875711 | NCBI WGS metagenome assembly JABLTH01 (sample SAMN14941262, study PRJNA633318) | bioreactor metagenome | isolation source: bioreactor | place: China | collected 2019-03-05 | reverse complement strand
GTTCGACAACCTCTACGGCTGCCGCGAGAGCCTGGTCGACGGCATCAAGCGCGCCACCGACGTGATGATCGCCGGCAAGATCGCCGTCGTCGCCGGCTACGGCGACGTGGGCAAGGGCAGCGCCCAGGCGCTGCGTGCCCTCTCGGCCCAGGTCTGGGTGACCGAGATCGACCCCATCAACGCGCTGCAGGCCTGCATGGAAGGCTACCGCGTGGTGACCATGGACTGGGCGGCCGACAAGGCCGACATCTTCGTCACCACCACCGGCAACCGCGACGTCATCACGCACGACCACATGAAGGCGATGAAGAACAACGCCATCGTGTGCAACATCGGCCACTTCGACAACGAGATCCAGGTCGCCGCGCTCGAGAAGTACCAGTGGGAGGAGATCAAGCCGCAGGTCGACCACGTGATCTTCCCCGACGGCAAGCGCATCATCCTGCTGGCCAAGGGCCGGCTGGTGAACCTGGGCTGCGGCACCGGCCACCCCAGCTACGTGATGAGCAGCTCGTTCGCGAACCAGACCATCGCCCAGATCGAGCTCTACGCGCACAAGGACTCGTACGACATCGGCAAGGTCTACGTGCTGCCCAAGCACCTGGACGAGAAGGTGGCGCGCCTGCAGCTGGTCACGCTCAACGCCCAGCTCACCGAGCTGACCGAGGAGCAGGCGGCCTACATCGGCGTGCCGAAGCAGGGCCCGTACAAGCCCGACTCGTACCGCTACTGAGCGCGCGATGAGCCCCGTCTCCCCGACGGTGCCCGTCTCCTTCGAGTTCTTCCCGCCCAACACCCCGGTCGGCAGCGACAAGCTGAAGACCGTGGTGGCGGAACTCGCGGCCGCGAAGCCCGAGTTCTTCAGCGTCACCTACGGCGTCGGCGGGTCGACACGCGAGAAGACGCTGGCCACCGTGAAAGCGATCGCCGAGGCCGGCCACGAGGCGGCCCCGCACCTCTCGTGCGTGGGCAGCACCGAGGCCGGCATCGGCGAGATCCTGGACACCTACCGCGGCATCGGCTGCAAGCGGCTGGTGGCGCTGCGCGGCGACCTGCCCAGCGGCATGGCGGTGGCGGGCGAGTTCCGCTACGCCGGCGAGCTGATCGAGTTCGTGCGCCGCCGCCACGGCAGCCACTGGCACGTGGAGGTGGCGGCCTACCCGGAGTACCACCCGCAGCAGCGCTACGCGCGGCGCGACCTGGAGTACTTCGCGGCCAAGGTGAAGGCCGGCGCCGACAGCGCGATCACGCAGTTCTTCTTCAACCCGGACGCCTACTTCCACTTCGTCGACGAGGTGCGCAAGCTGGGCGTCACGGTGCCCATCGTGCCGGGCATCATGCCGTTCCACAACTACGCGAACATCGCCCGCATCTCGGCGCGCGACGGCATCGACATCCCGCGCTGGGTGGCGCTGAAGATGGAAGGCTTCATGGACGACACCGCGTCCATCCGCGCCTTCGGCCTGGACGTGGTCACGCGCCTGTGCGAAAGGCTGGTCGAAGGCGGCGCGCCCGCGCTGCACTTCTACACGCTCAACCAGAGCGCGCTGGTGTTGGAAATCTGCCGCAGGCTCAAGGTCGCGAACTGATGCAGATCAAGCCGCGCGCCGTTCGGCGCGCGGCTCCCGACGAGCTTGCTGCAACGCAACATCGCTCATGGGACTCTTGCTTGAAATCGATGCCGGCCCCTAACGGACCTCATCGCAACACAAGCAAACAGGAGTCTCCATGAAGATGCGTTCGTTCGTCTCTGCCCTCTCGTCCCTCGCCGCGCTGCTGGCCGCCCCCGTGGCCCAGGCCGCCGACGACAGCGGCTCGTGGCTGGTGCGCGGCCGCGCGGTGCACCTGGCCTCGGCGAACAAGGACTCGACCGGCCTGGGCCTGTCGATCAACGACAAGTGGCTGCCCGAGCTGGACATCAGCTACTTCGTGACGCCGAACTTCGCGGTCGAGCTGATCCTCACCTACCCGCAGAAGCAGACCGTGCACTCGTCGGTGCTGAACCAGGACCTGGGCACCTTCAAGCACCTGCCGCCCACGCTGACCGCGCAGTACCACTTCACCTCGATCCCCGGCTTCCGCCCCTACCTGGGCGCCGGCGTGAACTACACCAACATCTCCGACGTGAAGATCCTCAACGGCGCCGTCGGCCTGAAGCACAACAGCTACGGCCTGGCCGTTCAGCTGGGCGCCGACATCCCGCTGGGCGGCGGCTGGGTGGTCAACCTGGACGCGAAGAAGGTCCAGATCGCCACCCACGTCTACCTGAACAGCGTCGACCAGGGCAAGTTCAAGGTCGACCCGACGCTGCTGTCGGTGGGCTTCGGCAAGCGCTTCTGAAGCTCTGACGCCTCCTGGACGGTGGCGCCGCCGGCCGTGTTGCCGGCGCCGACCGGCGCGAGCAGGAACCCCAGGTCGCTGCGGTTGCCCGTGAGGGCGACCGGCGTGACCTGCGCCCCCAGCACCGGGTAGGCGCCGCAGGCCTCGCCACGGGAGCAGATGAGCCCGTCGTTGTCGTAGTCGCTGCCGGCCACGATGACGACGTTGCGCGCCGTCACCCCGGCCAGGCTCCAGACGTAGCGGCCGCCCGAAGGCTGCACGTCGACCTGGCCGACGAGCGCGTTGGTGTCGGCGTCGAACACCAGCACGTACACCGGCCCCAGGTTCCCCGAAGCCGACGGGGTGGAGCGCTTCTCGATCGTGAGCTGCACGCTCAGCGTGCGGGCCGTGGTCTGCACCGTGATCGTCGGCGTGACCACACCGTCGGTCGCCAGCCTGCTGCGGTCCACCGTGACGCGGTAGCTGCCCAGGCCGGTGGTGGCGTCCACCGTGAGCGCGGCGACCGCGGCCACCGGGTTCGAGCTCGTCACCGAGGTGACCTTCTCGCTCGTGGTGGCGGTGGTGCGCAGCGTGAAGTCCAGCGCCGTCGCCACGCTGCCGAAGTCCAGCGCCGCCGGCTGCGCTTCCACCACGCCGGAAGTCGGCGGCGCGGTGCCGTCGCGCAGCTTGATCGCCGCCTGCACCGCCTTGGAGGCGTTCAGGATGCCGTAGCCGTAGTTCACGTCGCGGCCGGCGGCACCCGCCTCGTCGGTGAGTTCGCCGTTGGCCAGCAGGGTGTCCACCTGCGCCGGTGTGATGCCCGGATGCACCCAGCGCATGAGCGCCATCACCCCCGCCACGTGCGGCGTCGCCATCGAGGTGCCCTGCAGCACGCCGAAGGTGGGCACGCGCGTGCCGGCGGCATTGAAGGTGGCCAGCGTGCTGTACACGCCGTCGGGCTGGCCGGTGCCGGTGGTGGAGAAGCGCATGTCGCCGCCCGGGGCCGCCACCGCCACCTGCGCACCGGTGCTGGAGTAGGGCGCGATGCCGCGCTGCGGGTCGGTGGCCGAGACCGCGATGACGCCGGTGCAGTTGGCCGGGTAGCCCACCGGCGCGGTGATGCCGTTCGGGCGGTTCGCCTCGTTGCCGGCGGCGGCGACGATGATGCTGCCCTTGGCGCGCACGCTGGCGAAGAAGCTCACGCTGTCGGCGTCGCAGGCGGCGCCGGCGGCGCCCAGGCTGAGGTTGATGACGTCGGCGCGCCGCGTCGGCACGCGGCCCGAGTCGTTGGCCAGCCCGGCCGCGTACTGGACGGCCTGGGTGATGTCGTAGAAGCTGCCGCTGCCGCCTTCGCCGAGCGCCCGCAGCGGCATCAGCTGCGCCATCGGCGCCACGCCGGCGGCACCGGCGCCGTCGTAGGTGGACGCCGCGATCGTGCCGGCCACGTGGCTGCCGTGGAACGAAGGCTGCGAGGCGGCCGAACGCAGGTCGTCGGGGTCGAGGTCGATGCCGTTGCCGTCGCCCGACGAGGCGGGGTCCTTCACGAAATCGAAGCCGTCGGCGATCTGCGGCGCCAGGTCGGGATGGTCGGCGACGATGCCGGTGTCGACCACCGCCACCATCGGCCGCGTGGCGTGGTTGCCGTCGGCCACCAGCAGCGTCATCGCCGCCGGCAGCGAGATCTGGTCGTAGTGCCAGCGCTGCTGCGGATAACGTGGGTCGTTGGGCGGGAAGCTGCCGATCAGCGCGTTTGTCTTGAGCACGCGGTTGAACATCACGTGGTCGAAGGCGCCGCTGGCCCGCAGGCGCTTGGCGTGCTCGACGGTGGCGATGTGGCGCTGCGCCTGCAGCGGCAGCTGCTGCAGCAGGTTCGGCCGCGAAAGGGCCTGCGCGCGCGTGCGGGGGCTGCCTTCGGGCACCTGCACCAGCGCCAGCCGACCGGGCGCGATGGCGCCGCGCTGCACGCTGAGCCCCTGCGACAGGGCCTGCACGCTGGCGCGGCCGGCGCGGGCGCTGTCCTCGCGCAGGCCGACCACCAGTTCGCCGGCGATGAAGGGCGCTTCGGCCGTGGTGGCATTGGCGCAGCTGGACACCGCGCCCGGCGCGGTGACGCGCAGGTTGTACAGCGACGCGCCGGCAAAGGCCTGGACGCCGATCTTGTAGTCGCCCGCGGTCGTGATGCGCACGCACTCGGACGAGTTCTGCGCGATCGACTCGCCGACGATCTGGTAGGTGCCGCCGACGAGCTTGAAGACGTAGAGGTCGAGGTCGTTGACGGTCGGGTCGGCGGTGAAGTCGAGCTCGACCGTCTGCCCGGCGGCCACCGTGACGCCGAAGACGTCGAACTCGTCGCCGGCCGCCGAACTGGCGCCGCTCGGCCCGGCGCCCGGCTGGTTCACCGTGCCCAGCACCTGGCTGGAAGCACCGATGGCCTGCGCGAACGCGAAATCGTCGTTGCTGGTGCGCGGCGACTGGCTGGGGTCGTTGGTGTCGCTGTCGAGCACCAGGTTCTCGGCCACGGTGAGCGTGCCGCCGATGGTGAAGCTGGCCGGCGACGGACTCGGGCTGGGGCTGGGCGTCGGGCTGGGGCTGGGGGCGGCCCCCCCGCCGCCACCGCCGCCGCAGGCGGCCAGGGTGAGGGCGGCGCCGATCGCGGCGAGCCTGCGGATGGTCTGGATGCGGTTCATGCGGGTGTGTCCTCCATGGACCGGCACTGTGCCGGCGCCCTCCGGCGCGCGCATCGGACGGAAGAGCCATCCGGCCGGTCATTCGGAGCCATCGCGCTGCGCCGCGCGCCATCGTAGGCAGCGCCGGCGGCCCGGCCATCCCGCGAATCGCAGCGATCAGCGCGCCAGCGTGTCAGCCTTCACAGGCCGGGCCGCTGCCAGTGCAGGCCCTCTTCGGTGAGCATCACGTCCAGCGGCACGTCGTGCGGCTCGGGCTCCAGCCAGGGCACGAAACCGTGCGCGTAGCCCACGCCCACGGTCAGCGGCCGCGGCTGCAGCGAAGCCAGCGTGCGGTCGTAGAAGCCGCCGCCGTAGCCCAGGCGCAGCCCGCGCGGGCCGAAGCCGACGCAGGGCACCAGCAGCAGCTGCGGCTCGAAGGCTTCGGTGTCCTTCGGCTTGGGGATGCCGAAGCCGTCTTCCTCCATCGGGCAGCCAGGGTACCACACGTGGAAACGCAGCTGGCGCGTCTCGCGGTTCATCACCGGCAGGCCGATGCGGCGCTTCGGGTGCGCCTCGGTCCAGCGGTAGAGCGCCGGCAGGGCGTCGAACTCCCCCTTGATGGGCCAGTAGGCGCCGATGGTGTGCTCCTCGCGCGCCAGCAGCCAGACCCGCAGCACTTCCTGCAGGTGCACCGAACGCAGGTGGCGGTCGATCAGCGACTGCCGTTCGGCCTGCAGCTGCCGCCGCAGCGTCTTCTTGTCGCGCGAAGGTTCCAGGGACATCGGGAACGGCGTCGTCATGGCCTCGATTGTGAGGCCATAGACTCGCGCACCATGGCCGCCGACGCACTGGTCGAACACTGCCGTGAACTGCTGGCGCCGCTGGGCGCGGTGCGCGTGCGGCGCATGTTCGGCGGCCACGGGATCTACGTCGACGAGGTGTTCGTCGCCATCATCGCCTTCGACCGCCTGTACCTGAAGACGAACGAGCGGACCCGCCCGCGCTTCGAGGCCGAAGGCTGCCAGCCCTTCGTCTACGACGCGAAGCGCGGTGCGGTGGCGCTGGGCTACTGGTCGGCGCCGGCCGAAGCGATGGAGTCGCCGGCGCTGATGGAGCCCTGGGCGCGGCTGGCGCTGCAGGCGGCGCTGGCGGCGCGCGCCGCCAAGCCCGTCAAGCGGCGCGCAGCGGCGGCGGCCAGACCCGCCAGCGCGCCGCGGCGCCGACGCTGAGGCGCGGCGCGGGCGCTTCGGCCAGTTCCACGCGCGCCTGCGGCCAGCCTTCGGCCACCCATTCGGTGCCGGCCGGCAGCAGGTGCCGCTGGCCGGCTTCGAGCCAGACGTCGGCGCCTTCGTCGCGTCCGGCGCCGCTGCGCGTGAGCCAGACCCGGCCTTCGGCGACGAGCAGCCAGCGCGCGTGGCCGGCGGCTTCGAAGCGGGTCGCCTCGCCCTGCCCCAGCGGCCACAGCCAGGGAGCGCTGTTCTGATGCACGTTCGTCATGCTCTGGGTGTTCATGGGAAGCCTCGAAGGGTTCGTCGATGAGGGGCATTCTCGGCATCGATGGGGCTCCGGTCCAATCAGGAAGCTGGGCCTGATTGATAATCCGGGCGCATGAATCGAATCCGCCAGCGTCCGCTCGGGGTGGGCCCGCTCCGGGCCTTCGAAGCGGTGGCGCGCCGCCTGAGCTTCCGCGCCGCGGCGGAAGAACTGCACCTCACGCAGCCGGCGGTGAGCCGGCAGATCCGCGCGCTCGAGGACGAACTCGGCACCGCGCTCTTCCTGCGCGGCACGCGCCACGTGGAACTCACCGGCGCCGGCGCGGCGCTGCTGCGCACGGTGGCGCCGCTGCTGGACCGCATGGACGCCACGGTGCGGCAGATCCGCGTCACGCAGGCGCGGCGCCAGGTGAGCGTGACCACCTTCGCGTCGTTCGCGTCGCTGTGGCTGCTGCCGCGGCTGCAGGGCTTCCAGAAGACGCACCCGGACATCGACATCCGCATCTCGGCCACCGACACGCTGGCCGACCCCGACGACCCCGAGCTCGACCTCGCGCTGCGCTACTGCCACCCCGACGACGCGCCCGCCGGCTCCACACGCCTGTTCGGCGAAGTGATGACGCCCGTGAGCAGCCCTTCGCTGAAGGGCCTCTCGGCGCCGGCCGAACTGACCCAGCACACGCTGCTGGAGGAAGACGACCATCGCCCGAGCGCCGAATACCTGAGCTGGCGCCACTGGCTGGGCCGCAAGGCGCCGCCGGGGCTGGAGCCGCGCGGCTGGATCTACCTGAACTTCACCTACCAGCAGATCCAGGCCGCGCTCGCCGGCCAGGGCGTGGCGCTGGCGCGGGTGGCGCTGGTGTACGAATCGCTGGCGCGCGGCGAACTGGTGGAGCCTTTCGGCGCCGCCGGTCGCGTGGATTCGCCCTTCGCCTACTGGCTGGTGCGCTGGCCGGCGCGGCGCGAAAGGCCCGAGTTGGCCGCGTTCGAAGCATGGTTGCTCGAACAGGCCGCCGAGACGCAGCGAGCGGTGCAAGACCAGGCCCCTGAAATGAGCGCCGCCGTGCGCTAAATTCGACATGAACGCCCAAGTCGCAAGACGTACAGTCGCGCCCATGAAGATGCCCGGGCTCGCCGCCGTCGCCACGCTGGTGCTGGCCACCGCGGCCTTGCTGGCCCCCACCGTCCCCGCCGCCGCCCAGCCGGGCGACAACGCCGTGACCGACGCGCGCGAAGCGCTGCGCAAGAAGGACAAGGCGCGCCTGGCGGCGCTGAAGTCGCAGGCGGGCGGCCACCCGCTGGCGCAGTGGGTGGAATACTGGGAGCTTTCCAACCGCCTGAACGAGGCCACCGTCGACGAGGTCGAGGCCTTCTACACACGCTGGTCCGGCACCTACGTGGAAGACCGGCTGCGCAACGACTGGCTGCTGGAACTGGGGCGCCGCCGCGACTGGGCCAACCTGGCGCGCGACTACCCGCGCTTCCGCATGAACGACGACCGCGAGGTGAGCTGCTACGCGCTGCTGACGCAGCTGTTCGCGGGCCAGGACGTGCGAGCCGCCGCGCGCAGCGCGTGGCTGGCGCAGCGCGACCTGGACGACGGCTGCAACCTGCTGGCCACCACGCTGTTCGAGGCGCGGCAGTTCGGCCCCGAGGACGCCTGGCTCTCCGCGCGCACGGCGATCGAGTTCAACCGTCCGCGCCTGCTGCGCGCCGCGCTGGCGCTGGCGCAGCCGGGCAGCGACAAGCTCGCCACCGAGGTGCTGGACAACCCGGCGCGGCTGGTCGCGTCGAAGCCGGCGAACCCCGAGATCGCGCTGCTCGCACTCATGCGCATGGCCTGGAACGACCCCGACGCCGCGGCCGCCCAGCTGGAGCAGTGGCACAAGCGCCTGTCCCCGCAGCAGGCCGCGCTGGCCTGGGCCGTGGCCGGCAAGTTCGCGGCGCTGAAGCTGCAGCCCAGCGCCGTCGAACACTACCGCCAGGCCTGGAAGCGCGTGAAGGCGGGCGAAGACACCGGCTGGAGCGACGACACCCTGGCCTGGAGCGTGCGGGCCGCGCTCCGCGCCGCGCCCGCCGACCGCGACCGCTGGGTGCTGGTGCAGCGCTCGATCGACGCCATGAGCGCGGCCGAGCAGCGCGACGCCACCTGGGTCTACTGGAAGGCGCGCGCGCTGCAGGCCCGCGCCCGTTCCGGCGCCGAAGGCGACGACGAACGCGCCGCCGCGCGCGCGCTGCTGGAGTCCATCGCCGGCCAGATGAACTTCTACGGCAAGCTGGCGACCGAGGAACTGGGCGGCCGCGTCCAGCTGCCGCCGGCGCCGCAGCCGCTCACGGCCGAGGAACGCCAGGCCGCGCGCGCGGTGCCGGGCTTCGCGCGCGCGCTGCAACTCATCGCGCTGGGCCTGCGCAACGAAGGCGTGCGCGAGTGGAACTTCACGCTGCGCGGCCTGGGCGACCGCGAGCTGCTGGCCGCCGCCCAGCTGGCCTGCGAACGCGAGGTCTGGGACCGCTGCATCAACACCAGCGACCGCACCAAGGCCGAGGTCGACATGGCGCAGCGCTTCCCCACGCCCTTCCGCGACGAAGTCACCGCGAAGGCCCGCGAAGCGGGCCTGGACCCGGCCTACGTGTACGGCCTCATCCGCCAGGAGTCGCGCTTCGTCGCCGACGCCCGTTCCGGCGCCGGCGCCAGCGGCCTGATGCAGCTGATGCCCACCACCGCGAAGTGGACCGCCAAGAAGCTGGGCGTCGACTACAAGCCCGAGGCCATCACCGACCGCGAGACCAACCTGCGCCTGGGCGCCGGCTACCTGAAGCTGGTGCTCGACGACTTCGGCGGCTCGCAGGCCATGGCGGCGGCGGCCTACAACGCCGGTCCGAACCGGCCGCGCCGCTGGCGCGAAGGCGGCGTGGTGGAAGCCGCCGCCTGGGCCGAGTCGATCCCGTTCAACGAGACGCGCGACTACGTGAAGAAGGTGCTCTCCAACGCCGTCTACTACGCCGCGCTGCTCACCGGCCAGGCGCCTTCGCTGAAGTCGCGCCTGGGCGCCGCCATCGGCCCCGGCAGCGGCGGCAACACCGAGCTGCCCTGAACGCGCCGATGGCCGTGAACCGCATCGTCGTGCTCGGTGGCACCGGCTTCGTGGGCCGGTCGGTGTGCGAGAAGCTGGTCGAACGCGCCGGCGGCGGCAGCGGCAGCCTCGTCGTGCCGACGCGCCGCTTCTCGCACGGACAGGCGGTGCGCCACCTGCCGGCGCTGGAGCTGGTGCAGGCCGACGTGCACGACGAACGCACGCTGGCGCGCCTGTTCGGCGGCGCCGACGCGGTGGTGAACCTGGTCGCCATCCTGCACGGCAGCGCGGCCGAGTTCGAGCGCGTGCACGTGGAACTGCCGCGCCGCGTCGCACGTGCCTGCGGCGCCGCCGGCGTGGCGCGGCTGGTGCACGTGAGCGCGCTCGGCGTCGGCCCCGGGGGACCTTCGAACTACCTGCGCAGCAAGGCCGAAGGCGAAGCGGTGCTGCAAGGCGCCGGGCTGGCGCTGACGATCCTGCGCCCTTCGGTCATCTTCGGTGCGCAGGACCGCTTCATGAACCTGTTCGCCCAGCTGCAGGCGCTGGCGCCCGTGCTGCCGCTGGCCGGCCGCGACGCGCGCTTCCAGCCGGTGTGGGTGGAAGACGTGGCGCGCGCCGTGGCCCAGTGCCTGGACCGGCCCGAAAGCGTGGGCCGCACCTACGAAGCCGCCGGTCCGAAGGTCTACACGCTGGGCGAACTGGTGCGCCTGGCCGGCCGCTGGTCGGGCCACGAAAGGCCGCAGATCGGCCTGCCGGCGTTCGCGGCGCGGCTGCAGGCGCTGGCCATGGAGTGGATGCCCGGCGGCCCGCTGATGTCGCGCGACAACCTCGACTCGATGCGAGTGCCCAACGTCGCCGGAGGCACGCTGCCGGGGCTACAGGCGCTGGGCATCGAGCCGGCGGCGCTGGAAGCGGTGGCGCCCGGCTACCTGGGCGGCGCGAGCGGCTGCGCCCGACTCGACGCGCTGCGCGCCCGCCGGCCCTGAAGCTGCGCCGCGCATCGCTGCGATGCGCGCTTTGCATCGGCGCCGCGGCGGCGGGCCGCTAGCATCGGCGCTCGTCCTTCGGGAGACTGACGCGATGGCGCTGCAACTGGTGATCGGCAACAAGAACTACTCGTCGTGGTCGATGCGGCCCTGGGTGCTGATGAAGCAGCTGGGCATCGCGTTCGAGGAGACCAAGCTGCGCTTCTGCGACGGCCAGGACACGCCCTTCCACCAGGCGGTGGCCAAGGTCAGCCCGGCCGGCCTGGTGCCGGTGCTGGTGGACGACGGCTTCGCGGTCTGGGACACGCTGGCCATCGCCGAGTACCTGCACGAGAAGTTCCCCGCCGCCGGCGTCTGGCCGAAGGACGTCAAGGCGCGAGCGCGCGCGCGCAGCCTGGCCGCCGAGATGCACGGCGGCTTCGGCGCCCTGCGCACCCACTGCACGATGAACATCGAAGCGCACCTGCCCGAAGCCGGCGCGCGCATCTGGGCCGAGCAGGAAGGCGTGCGCCGCAACGTGGCGCGCATCGAGCAGGCCTGGAGCGAGGCGCTCGCCGCCAGCGGCGGGCCCTTCCTGTTCGGCGCCTTCAGTGCCGTCGATGCCTTCTTCGCGCCCGTGTGCACGCGCTTCGCGAGCTACGCGCTGCCGGACTCGGCCACCAGCCGCGCCTACGTGGACCGCGTGTTCACGGCGCCCGGGGTCGCGGCCTGGATCGAAGACGCGCTCGCCGAGAAGGACTTCCTGCAGTTCGAAGAACCCTACCGAACGCACCGATGACCCTGGCGGGCGCGCGCTTCTACGTCGTCGGCGGCGCGGTGCGCGACCGGCTGCTCGGCCTGCCCGCGAGCGACCGCGACTGGGTCGCGGTCGGCACCACGCCCGAAGCACTGATCGGCGCCGGCTTCAAGCCGGTGGGCAAGGACTTCCCGGTCTTCCTGCACCCGGCCACCGGCGAAGAGGTGGCGCTGGCGCGCACCGAACGCAAGTCGGCGCCCGGCTACAAAGGCTTCGTCTTCCACGCCGACCCCACGGTGACGCTGGAACAGGACCTGCAGCGGCGCGACCTCACGATCAACGCCATCGCCGAAGCCGAGGACGGCAGCTTGGTCGACCCCTTCGGCGGCCGGCGCGACCTGGCCGCGCGTGTGCTGCGCCACGTCTCGCCCGCGTTCGCCGAAGACCCGGTGCGGCTGCTGCGGCTGGCGCGCTTCGCGGCGCGCTTCGCCGACTTCGCGATCGCACCGGAGACGATGGCACTGTGCCGCGAGCTCGTCGACGCCGGCGAGGTCGACGCGCTGGTGCCCGAACGCGTCTGGCAGGAGCTCGCGCGCGGGCTGATGGAAGCACACCCGCGCCGCATGCTCGAGGTGCTGCGCGCCAGCGGCGCGCTCGCGCGCCTGCTGCCCGAGCTGGACCGCCTGTGGGGCGTGCCGCAGCCGCCCGAGCACCACCCCGAGGTGGACACCGGCGAACACCAGCTGCTGGTGCTGCAACAGTGCGCCGCGCTTCGGGCGCCGCTGGCCGTGCGCTGGGCCTGCCTGATGCACGACCTGGGCAAGGGCACGACGCCGCGCGACGAATGGCCGCGCCACATCGCCCACGAGGCGCGTGGCGTGAAGCTCGCGGCGCGTGTCGCCGAGCGCCTGCGCGTGCCCAACGACTGCCGCGAGCTGGCCGAAGTGGTGGCGCGCGAGCACGGCAACGTGCACCGCAGCGGCGAGCTGAACGCCGCCGCGCTGGTGCGCCTGTTCGAACGCTGCGACGCCTTCCGCCGCCCGCAGCGCTTCGAGGAGGCGCTGCTCGCCTGCGAGTGCGACGCGCGCGGCCGCACCGGCCTCGAGGCGCGGCCGTACCCGCAGCGCACGCGCCTGCTGGCCGCCTTCGCCGCCGCGCGCGCGGTGGACGGCGCCGCCATCAGCGCCGCCGCGCTCGACAAGGGACTCGAAGGCCCGGCGATCGGCAACGCGCTGCGCGAGGCGCGCGCAAGGGCCGTGGCCGCTACAGCACCAGGCCCAGCAGCATCATCAGCAGGCTGAGCACGAGCGAACTGGCCAGCGGCACGTACCACTCGCGGCCGCCCAGCCGGAAGCTGAAGTCGCCCGGCAGGCGGCCGAGGCCGAACCTGCGCAGCCAGCCCTGCAGCCCGTTGAACAGCACGCAGGCGATCACGAAGACCAGCAGCCAGCGCATCTACAAGGTGTGCGTGCGGTCGCCGGCGGTGAAGCCCAGCGGGTCGAGCGAGAGGCCGCGCGCGAAGCCGATCACCTTGAAGAGCTCGCCCATCTCGTGCTCGGCCAGCAGCTTCTGCGCCCCGGCCAGGGTGCGCGGGTCGGCGTCCTTCAGCAGGTCGAGCAGGCCGCAGTTCATGAGGAAGCGCGCCTGGCTGGTGTAGCCCACGACGCTGGCGCCGGCCTCCTGGCCGGCCAGCGCGATGGCGGTGAAGTCCAGGTGCGCGGTGATGTCCTTGTCACCCACGTCGGACAGCGGGTCGGGGTCGGCGCGGTGACCGCGGTGGCACATCAGCGTGCCGCCGTGGCGCTGCGGCAGGTAGTACTCGGCCTCCGGGAAGCCGTAGTCGACGAAGAACATGGCGCCGCGCGTCAGGCGTTCGGCCAGCGTGCGCACGAAGGCCTGCGCCTGCAGGTGCAGCTCGGTCACGGTGCCGGGCACGAAGCCCTCGTCCACCGGCGGTCGCAGCTCGGTCGGGCGGTCGGCCCAGGTGAAGCGGCCGGCCTCGCAGGCCACGCCGCGTTCGAACCAGGCATGGCCGTCGAAGTGCAGCAGCTTCACCGGCATCGCGTCCAGCACCTCGTTGCCGACCACCACGCCGCGCAGCGCGTCGGGCAGGCGGTCGTGCCATTGGATACGCGGCGCGAAGGCGGCCAGGCGCTCGCGCTGGCGCGCGGCCAGCGTGCCGGAGACGTCGACGACGTGGTAGCGGACGTCGGCCGGCAGCGCCTGCAACAGCTGCGCCGCCAGCGTGCCGTTGCCGGCGCCGAACTCCCAGACGTCGCGCTCGCCAGCCGCGCCCAGCGCCTGCGCCACCTGGCGCGCCAGCGCGGCGCCGAACAGCGGCGACAGCTCGGGCGCGGTGACGAAGTCGCTGCCGCTTTCGGGCATGGCGCCGATGGGGTTGCCGCCGCGCGCGTAGTAGCCCAGCCCGGGCTCGTACAGCGCGGCGGCCATGAAGCGGTCGAAGGGCCACCAGCCGCCGGCCTCGGCCAAGCGCTGCGCGATCAGCGTCGATAAACTGTCGGGTTCCCTGGCGGCCACGGCCGCATCGTACCAACCCATGCCCCCTCGTCCCGTCGTCCTCGTCACCGGCGCCGCGCGCCGGCTGGGCCGCGCCATCGCACTCGAGCTGGCCGCGCACGGCTGGGACGTGGCCGTGCACCACCGCCATTCGCCCGCCGAGGCCGAAGCCACGCTGGCCGACCTGCGCGCCGCCGGCGCGCGTGCCGAGGCCTTCGCCGCCGACCTGGCCGAGGAAGCGCCATGCGCCGCGCTGCTGCCGGCGGTGCAGGCCGCCTTCGGCCGCGTGGACGCGGTGGTGAACAACGCCAGCACCTTTGAACACGACGGCGTGGCCGACTTCAGCTACGGCGCGATGGACCGCCACTGGCGCGCCAACACCGCACCGGCGGTGCTGCTGGCGCGCGCGCTGCACGCCGCCGGCGGCGGCGCGGTGGTGAACCTGCTCGACCAGAAGCTCTGGAACCCGAACCCGGACTACCTGTCGTACACGCTGTCGAAGGCGGCGCTCGAGGCCGCCACCACGATGCTGGCGATGGCGCTGGCGCCGACCGTGCGCGTCACCGGCGTCGCCCCCGGCGTGACGCTGCCTTCGGGCGGCATGAGCGAAGCCGAGTTCGCCGCCGCCCACCGCATG
>JABLTH010014570.1_pt1 | contig 14435 bp, 9 predicted proteins | sample 7875711 | NCBI WGS metagenome assembly JABLTH01 (sample SAMN14941262, study PRJNA633318) | bioreactor metagenome | isolation source: bioreactor | place: China | collected 2019-03-05 | reverse complement strand
TGCATGCGTCCGCGGCGCCCCGCACCCTGGTGCTGAAGGCCCATCCGAAAGCCTCGCGTTTCGCCGAGCGGTTGAAAGGGCAGGCGGTGCAAACCTCCTTTACCGACACCGGCGGCCGCTTCCGCGTGGATTGGCAGCTGGTACAGCGCGAAGGTTCGGATTACCTGCGCGAGATCGTCACCGTCACCGCGCTCAAGCAGGACGAGTCGATCAAGCGCGTCGACCTGCTGCAGGCCAAGGTGGCGGATGCCGAAGTGGTGGGTACGGTCAGCGGTTCGCCCGTGGTCGCCGGCAGGGACTACCTCGGTTTCGAGCATCCGCTTTCCAGCAGCCAGGCCTACGGCAGCAAGGTGAGCCTGTGGATCGATCGCGAGCTGCCGCTGCGCAAGGGTCAGTCGGTGACCTACTCGGCGGTGGTTGGCGCGACGCACGGCGACCAGCTCCGGCGCGATTTCGCGGCGTATCTGGAGCGCGAACGCGCGCGTCCTTATGCGCCGTTCCTGCACTACAACTCCTGGTACGACATCGGTTACTTCACGCCGTATACCGAGGCGCAGGCACTGGACCGCATCCATGCCTTCGGCGAGGCGCTCAGCGTGAAGCGCCATGTGAAGCTGGATTCGTTCCTGTTCGACGACGGCTGGGACGATCGCAGCGGCAGATGGCATTTCAGCAAGGACTTCCCACACGATTTCCTGCCGCTGCGTGACGCGGCGGCGAAATACGGCGCCGCGCCCGGCATGTGGCTGTCGCCGTGGGGCGGCTACGGTCCTCCGAAGAAGGAGCGGGCCGAGCGCGGCGCGCAGGCCGGCTACGAGATCATCGATGGGGGCCTGGCGCTGTCCGGTCCGAAGTACTACCAGCGTTTCCACGACGCGGTGATGGAGCTGGTGCGCAAGGACGGCGTCAACCAGTTCAAGTTCGACGGTACCGGCAATGCCGGCAAGGTCTTCCCCGGCAGCGTGTTCGACAGCGACTTCGGCGCGGCGATCCAGCTGATCGAGGACATCCGCGCCGCCAAGCCGGACATGTATATCAACCTCACCACCGGCACCACGGCGTCGCCGTTCTGGCTGCGCTACGCCGATTCGATCTGGCGCGACGGCGAGGATGACGACCTCACGGGTGTGGGCAGCAAGCGCGAACGCTGGATCACCTATCGCGACCGCGAGACCTACCGCAACATCGTGGTGAAGGGGCCGCTGTTCCCGCTCAATTCGCTGATGCTCCACGGCATCATCTACGCGAAGGAAAACCGCAACCTCAGCACCGATCCCGGCCACGACTTCGCCAACGAAGTGCGCTCGTACTTCGCCACCGGCACGCAGCTGCAGGAGCTGTACATCACCCCGACGCTGCTGACCGAAGCGGACTGGGACTTGCTCGCCGACGCCGCGCGCTGGGCGCGCGACAACGCCAGTGTGCTGCGCGATTCGCATTGGGTCGGCGGCGATCCGGGACGACTGGACGTCTACGGCTGGGCCGCGTGGTCGCCGAAGAAATCCATCGTGACGCTGCGCAATCCCGATGCGAAGCCGCAGATCGCCGTGATCGATCTGGCCCGCCAGCTCGAACTGCCCGCCGACGCCGCGCGCCACTTCACGGTGCGCGACGTGTGGAAGACCGGCGGCGACAAGGTGCCGGCCGCGCTGGACGCCGACCGTACCGCGACCGTGCAGCTCGCTCCGTTCGAGGTGCTGACGCTGGAACTGACACCGACGCGTTGACGAGTCCGCCGGCCGCCGCGGGACGCGCGCGGCCGGCATGCCGACCTGGGGAGGGACGCATGACCACTTTTGAGCGCACGAGGCGCAGCTTGTTGAAAGCGGCAGCCTTGTTGCCGCTGGCCGGATCGCTGAGCGGGGTCGCCCGCGCGGCGGAGCGGTCGTCGCCGTCTGCGGCGGCCGCGAGCTTCTACATCAAGACGGATGGCGAGGGCCGGCTGGTCAGTCCATCGCTGGCGAGCCTCAGCTACGAGACCGGACAACTTGCCGACCCGGCGTTCTTCTCGGCTGGCAACCACTCGCTAGTGGAACTGCTGCGACGCATGAACCCGCAGGGTGTGCTGCGCATCGGCGGTAATACCAGCGACTTCACCGTGTGGAGCGCGTATGGCGGCACGCTGCCCGAGCAGACGCCCCGCAAGGGCGGGCCACAGCACCCGGTGGTGCTGCGGCCGGAAGCCTTGCGCGAGCTGGCGGGTTTCCTGCGTGCGACGGGCTGGAAGCTGATCTTCGGGGTCAATCTCAAGATCGGCGTGCCGGCGATGGCGGTCGCGCTGGCCAAGGCCGTGCGCGACGCCGTCGGCGATGACCTGCTGGCCATCCAGGTCGGCAACGAGGCGAACAACTACGCCAAGGACTACGCGGCGTTCGAGGCGATGTGGACGCCGTATGCCGACGCGCTGCGCGCCGCGGGTCTGCCGATCGGCGGTCCCGATACGGGCGCCAACTCCGACTGGGTCGCCGAATATGCGCGCCGGCACGGCGAAGGCAGCGTGTTCCTCAGCCGTCATTACTACCGCGATGACGCGCCGCGCGGATCGATCGGCGACTTGCTCGGCGGCGATCCCGGCTGCATCGAGGATACCGAGCGGCTGATGGGCGTGGCGAAGGAGGTTCGCCTGCCGCTGCGCCTGACCGAAGCGAACTCCTATTACTTCGGCGGCCGCGACGGCGTCAGCAACGTGTTCACCTCGGCCCTGTGGGGTGCGGACTTCATGCTCGCCATGGCGGAACTCGGGGTTGCGGGCATCCATTTCCACGGCGGCACGCTGGCGTCCGTCGAGGCATCGCTGGGCCGCGCGGCCGAGGTGGCCGATACCGCGGCGGACCTCGCCGCGCGCCGCGATGCGGTCAGCTCGCGCTACTCGGCCATCGCCGGCAACGTGGCGCTCGGCTTCCAGCCCCGGCCGCTGTTTCATGGGATCGAGCTGGCGCAGCGCTTCGCCGGTGCGCGCATGTTGCCGGGCCGCCTCGAAACCGGCGGCGCCCATCTCGGCGCCTACGCCGCACGGCGCGACGCCACCGTGCTGGTGGCGCTGATCAACAAGGACATCTTGAACGACGCGGATATCGCGCTGCGCGGATTGACCGGTGCCGGTGGCGCCAAGGTCATGCGGCTGAGCGCCCCGGCGTTGGACAGCCGTACCGGCGTGCGCTTCGCCGAGGGGGCGGAGGAGGTGCGCGCCGATGCATCCGGCGAGGCGCGCGTCGCCGTGCCGCGCGGCAGCGCCGTGCTCTTGAGTTTCGATCGAGCGGTTTGAAAGGACGGCATGGATGCCGGATCTGCCGGTCGCGCGCCGGTGGTGGGGAAGGAGCGGTTGAGCTTTATGGCCAAAACACGATTGGGGAGTGCCGAGATGAACAAGCATGAGTTGTTGCGCCGAAGCAGGCTGAGCCTGCTGATCGCGTTGGGATTGACCGGTAGCGCCGCCTACGCGCAGTCGACCACGGGCAGCATCGTCGGCCAGGTGCCGGCGGGCATGGGCGATACGGTGACGGTGCAAAGCGCCAACGGCCTGCAGCGCGATGTGCCGGTGGACGAGCGCGGCCGCTATGCCGCGAACCAGCTGCCGCTGGGAAGTTACACGGTGACGCTCAAACGCGGCGGCCAGGCGGTGCAGACGCGCGATAACGTGGCGCTGCGCGTGGGTGCGTCGACGGACGTGTCCTTCGCCGATGCCGCGGCGAAGACCCTCGAGGGCATCAGCGTGTCCGCCAATGCGCTGCCCGCCATCGATGTCACCAGCGTGGATTCGCGCACGGTGATCACCGCCGAACAGCTGGCCAAGCTGCCGCTGAGCTATTCAGCCGAAGCGGTGGCGCGGCTGGCGCCTGGCGCAGTCAACAACGGCGGCGGCTTCACCAGCGCCACCGGCGGTTCGCTGGTCAGTTTCGGCGGATCCGGCGCCAACGAGAACGCGTACTACATCAACGGCTTCAACACGACCGATCCGCTGAAGTCCGAAGGCGGCATCACGCTGCCCTACGGCTCGATCGATCAGGAGGAAGCGTTTACCGGCGGCTATAGCGCGCAGTACGGCCGCTCGGATGGCGGCGTGCTCAACATGGTGGGCAAGCGCGGCACCAATGAATGGCATTTCGGCGGCATGGCGAGCTGGGAGCCGTCCTCGCTGCGTTCGTCGGCGAAGAATTACTACTACGAGAACGGCCAGCCCAATCCGCCGCTGCCGACCGGCACGCTCTACTCGCCGCGCGAGAAGAATCAGTACTGGGTGACGACCTACGACGCCTACGTGGGCGGTCCGCTGATCAAGGACAAGCTGTTCGTGTTCGCGTCGGCGGAGATGTCCAAGCAGCAGGGCAGTTCGGTAGGCACGGTCACCAGCAGCTCGCCGTATCAGACCTACACCTACCACATGCCCAAGTGGTACGCGAAGATCGACTGGAACATCAACGACAGCAATATCGTCGAGTTGACCGGTGCGTCCAACAAGCGCTCCTACGAGGGCGACCTGTATCGCTACGACTTCCAGTGGATGGTGCCGGGCCGCTTCGTCGGCCATGCCAACAGCACGAAGAACGGCGGCGATCTGTGGACCGGCAAGTACACGGGTTATCTCACCGATAGCCTCACGCTGACCGCGCAGTACGGCAAGATGGAGACGCGCGCGTTCCAGCAGCCGGTGGGCTATGACCCGAATCTCACCTACGTGTCCGGTATCACTTCGCAGAACCCCGCCATCGTCGGCGGACAGCCGCGCTTCAACAACCAGACCACCACGTCGCTGTACGACCCGGATCGCGGCAACACGGTGACCAATCTGCGCCTGAGCCTGGAGTACAAGCTGGGCGACCATACGCTCACCGCGGGCATCGACAACCTCACCGCCGAGGCCTTGAAGCAGGGCCGGGTGACCTCCGGTCCGGGCTATAGCTGGAGCTACGGCCACTCCGACTTTCCGACCTCGCCGCTCGATCCCGGGCTGGGCGTCGGCGCGACGGCCGACTATCCGAACGGCGGAACCGGCTATTACGTCATGAAGAACGTCAATAGCCAGTTGGCGAACGTCAAGACCATCCAGCACGCGCAATACATCGAGGACAACTGGCAGTTCAACGACCGGCTGCTGCTGTCGCTGGGCATCCGCAACGACCAGTTCACCAACTACAACGCCGACGCCCAGCCGTACATCAAGCAGACCGCGCAATGGGCGCCGCGCCTCGGTTTCGCCTGGGACGTCAACGGCGATAGCAGCTTCAAGGTGTTCGGCAACGTGGGCCGCTACTACCTCGCCTCGCCGCTGGAGCCGGCGCTGAGCGCGGCGGGCGCGCAGACCAGCACGACGCAGTACTTCACCTACAGCGGCATCAATCCGGACGGCACGCCGACCGGGCTGACGTAGATGTCGCCTCCCGTGTCGGCGAACAATAACTTCGGTGTGCTGCCGGATCCCAGGACGGTCACAGCCAAGAACCTGAAGTCCATGTATCAGGATGAGTACATCCTCGGCTTCACCAAGACATTGGGCCAGAACTGGATCTATGGCGCCAAGGCCACCCGCCGCGTCTTGCGCAGCGCGATCGACGATTTCTGCGACGTCGACCTGATCACCGCGAAGGCGCAAGCGCTGGGCTACAACGTCAGCTCGCTCAACAGCTGCTACCTGATCAACGCGGGGCGCGCCAATACCTTCGTGGTGGTGGACGATGCGGGGCAACACCACGACGTGAAGCTCAGCCGCGAAGAACTCGGGTTCCCGCCGGCGAAGCGCAAGTACTACGAACTGGACCTGTTCATGGAGCATCCGTTCGACGGCAAGTGGTACGGCAAGCTGGACTATGTGTTCTCGCGCAGCTACGGCAATACCGAGGGCTGGACGCAGACCAACGTGCAGTCGGACGGACCCAGCGAATCGGCCGACTGGGACAACGCACCCATCATGGTCTACAGCAACGGCGACCAGGGTAACGACCACCGTCATCAGCTGAAGCTGTGGGGCTACTACCAGATCACGCCCGAGTGGCTGGTGTCGGGCAATCTCTCGCTGATCTCCGGCGCGCCGAACGTGTGCCTGGGCTTGTTCCCTGGTGACAATCCGGACCCCGCTTCGTACGGCTCTTCTTATCACTTCTGTCGTGGCGTGCCGGTGACGCCGGGCAGCATCGGACGCTTGCCGTGGCAGCGCCAGGTGGACCTTGGCGTGAAATACACGCCGGACTTCGCCGCGCATCGCCTGGGTTTGCACCTGGACGTGTTCAACGCCTTCAACAGCCAGCCGGTGGTGAACATTACGCCCAACCTGTATGCCAAGGCGGATGGAACGCCCAATCCGCTCTACGGCACGCCGCGCGTGATGCAGGCGCCGCGGTACGTGCGGTTCTCGGTGACTTACGACTATTGATCGGATGTTGGCACAGGGATGTGCCAATCATGGTGGGCATGAAGCCGCAGGAAGTCGGCGTTCGTTGCCGGCGTGGATGATCGTCAAGGAGAGCATCGATGGTTACGTTCAAACAAGTAGTACGGAGCTTGTCGTTCTTGATAGCTCTGGTCACTTCTTTCTCATGTTTTGCACAAACACCGATGGCACAGAGCGTCATTTACCTGGACGCGAGCAACAACATCATCGGGCAGCAAATGATCGCGTGTAACAACGTGGCTCAGCATGCTGGCGTCATCAATTTCTCAAACCCCTATAAGGTCTACCAGGAATGGCCCTGTGGTACGCAATGCCACTACATCGGCGGCGCAGACGGGGCATCACCCAGCAAGGACATCGTTTGCGATAACGGTGCCTACTACGTCATGTACAAGAACGTCTCGGGTATTCAGACGGCCAATGGGATGACCGCAGAGCAGTACTGCACGGTCCCGTCGCCGATCTATCACAGTGTCGGCTGCGACGAGACGCAGCCGACGTATGCGGGAAGCCTCACCAATTACCAGCCGGGCTTTAGTCCCTAAGTCAAAGGCCGCGCCTCCTTGTCTTGCCGGGAGGCGCGAGTCTGGCCATGGAGATGTCGATGACCGCGTTAACCGCTCTGAGGGCAGCACTTCCGATGCTCGTGCTGCAAGCGGCGTTCTTTTCATGGTTTGATGCACGAGCTGCGGCAGTCGTTCCAGCGCACGCAGAGAATGCAGTTGCTGACGACGCCAACGCCCCCTACAAGGTCTACGACGCCACGCCTGCCATCACCATGGGGCCGTTGCTGCTGGACATGGACAGCGATTCGGTGGTGATCGAATGGATGACCGATGCGCCCAGCGATGCGAAGGTGAGCTACGGCGAAGGTGGGCTGGATCATGAAGCCGTGCCCCAGGCGGACGGCCTGATTCCCGTAGGCACGCAGCATCGTGTCGTGTTGCGCGGGTTGCAGCCGGGACGCACGTATCAGTACCGCGTGGCTTCGCGCCGGGTAGTGACGTTGAAACCTTATTGGCCCGAACGGGGCCAGACGGTGCAAAGCGACGTGCATCGCTTCACCACATTCGACCCGTCGAAGCCGGCGACGAGCTTCGTGTCGATGACCGATACGCACGAAGACGTGGCGCGTGTCAGGGCGCTGATGGCAATGGCGCGCAGCCGTCCGGTGGACTTTATCGTGCATACCGGCGACGGCGTGCACTACGCGGTGAGCGAAAACCAGGTGAAGGACAAGTTCCTCGGTCCGGTGGCGGACGGCCTGCGAAGCGACATCCCTTTGCTCTATGCGCGCGGCAACCACGAGTGCCGTGGCGAGTTCGCGCGATCGCTCGGTGCCTACTTCCATGCGCAGGACGACCACTATTACTACACGCGCGACCAGGGGCCGTTGCGCCTGGTGGTCGTCGATACCGGCGAGGACAAGCCAGATGCGACCAACGTCTATGCCGGCCTGAATAATCTGCGTGCGTATCGCCACGAAGAATTCGCGTGGTTCGGGCAAGTGCTTGGCGAGGCAAGGACGCGCACGGCGCCATTCACCGTAGTGCTGGGTCACGATCCCCAATGGGGTTGGCTGGACGGTACCCAGGACGAGTGGACGAAACGGGCGAATGCGGCCAGGGTGGATCTCTTCATTGCCGGGCACCTGCATCGCTACGAACGGGTGAAGCCGGGCGAGCGGGGACATATGTTCACGGTGCTTGCGCTCGGGCAGGACCAGATCGCCCGGGTTGAGGCCGACGAGCGCGCGCTCCGGGTCACCGTGACTGACCGGAAGGGAAAGACCGTGGACGCATTCACGCTGGAGCGGCAGAGCAAGTAGGCTGCCTGGAACGCGGAGTGGGGAGATAGGCATGCACTTGATCAGTACGACACAGCACCGACTCGGCTCCACACTCTTGCTGGCCATGCTGATGGCGTTGCCCGTTCGTGCTGCGATTCCGCCTGCCTTCGACACGGCGCCCGCTCGCGCCACGCTCAAGCGCCTGCTGCCACGCCATGAAGCCCAGATCTCACTGAGCGCATTGCCCACGACCGACGGTGACCGTTATGTCATACATGGCAGCGCGGGCCACATCGACATCGCCGGCACCACGCCGGCGGTGCTGCTCGCCGGTGTCGAGGCTTACCTCGAACGGGTGCCGCACGTGAGCATCGGCTGGCCCGGCGACAGTCTGGCCCGCTTGCCTGGCAGGCTGCCCGCGCCGCCTGCGCCGATCGAAAGTCATGCGGTGGTGCCGGACCGCTTCGCGCTGAACGACGTGGACGACGGCTACTCCGATGCCTACCTCGACTGGGCGGGCTGGGAACGCAAGATCGATCGGCTCGCGCTGCGCGGCATCAATGAAGTGTTCCTGCCGGTCGGCGCGGAGGAAATCTATCGCCGCACTTTTCGCGAGTTCGGCTACGGCGACGACGAACTGCGCGCGTGGATTCCCGCGCCCGCCCACCAGCCCTGGTGGTTGCTGCAGAACATGTCGGCTTTCGGTGGGCCGGTGTCAGTGCACCTGTTCGAACAGCGCGCCGACCTGGGGCGGCGTATCGCGACCCGCTTGCGCGAACTGGGCATGACGCCGGTGCTGCCGGGCTATTTCGGCACCGTGCCGCCGGGCTTCGGCACGAAACAGCCGGGCGCGGCGCTGGTGCCGCAGGGCGAGTGGGTGGGCTTCCAGCGGCCGGACTGGCTGGATCCGCGCGATCCGCGCTTCGCCAAGGTCGCGGCGGCCTTCTATCGCCATCAGCACGAGCTGTTCGGCGACAGCTCGCTATACCAGATGGATCTCCTGCACGAAGGCGGCCGCGCCGGCGACGTGCCCGTGGGCGCGGCCGCGCGAGGAGTCTTCGCTGCGTTGGACCGGGCCCATCCGGCGGCACGATGGGTATTGCTCGGCTGGCAGCGCAATCCGCCGCGCGCCGTGGTCGATGCGGTGCCGCACGAGCGCTTGCTGGTCGTCGATGGCTTGTCCGACCGCTACGACGGCCTGGACCGCGAGCGCGATTGGGGTGGCGCGCCGTATGCCTTCGGCACCATTCCGAACTTCGGCGGCCATACCACGCTGGGCGCTAATGCCACCGTGTGGACGGCACGCTTCGCGCAGTGGCGAACCAAGGACGGCAGCCGCCTGCGCGGTATAGCCTACATGCCGGAAGGCAGTGGGACCGATCCCGCCGCGTACGCGTTGTTCACCGCGCTGGCGTGGTCGCCGGTGCCGGCGGATGCGCCCCGCTGGTTGGCCGATTATGCGGAAAGCCGCTACGGCGGCGTGGACGAGCATGCGCGCGCGGCGTGGCGGATCCTCGCTGCGACGGCTTATGCGATACCTTCCGGCGAGTGGTCGGAGCCGCACGACGGCCTGTTCGGCGCGCGCCCGAGCCTGGACGCGCGCAGCGCGGCGACCTGGTCGCCGACGGCAGCGCGTTATGACCTGGCGCGCTTCGACGGCGCGGTGTGCGAGCTGCTGCAAGTGGCCCCCGCGCTGCGCGCCACCTCCGCCTATCGCCACGACCTGGTCGACGTGACGCGCCAGGCGATCAGCAACCGCTCGCGCCTGCTCCTGCCGCGTATCAAGGCCGCCTACGCAGCGAAGGATGCGCCGGCCTTCCACGCGCTGACCGAGACATGGATGGCCGACATGGCCCAGCTCGACCGCCTGCTCGCCACCGATCCGGACTTCCTGCTCGGCCACTGGCTGATGCACGCCAAGGCCGCGGCGCACGACGACGCGGAAGCTGCGCAGCTGGAATACGACCAGCGCTCGATCCTGGCGAGCTGGGGCGATCGCTCCGGCGCCGATCGCGGCGGATTGCATGACTATGCCAACCGCGAGTTGGCGGGGCTGGTCGGTGGCCTGTACGCCCAGCGTTGGAGGCGATTCTTCGATGCCCTGGGCGGCGAATTGGCGGGCGGAGCCATGCCCGCGATCGACTGGTTCGCGATGGAGCAGGCCTGGGCTCGCTCACGCGATACCTATGCGACGCAACCCGTGGGCGATGCCTGGCAGCTCGCGCGTGCGACGGCGGATCGGCTCGGGCTTTGCAGCGTCGGGGCAACCGCAGGCGGCTCTGGCGAAACCGGCTCACGCTGACGGTTACTTGCGATCGGCGCGGAACGATTGGGTGATGTCCATGGCTATTTCGCGAGCGCCGACGCCGGTGTGAGCGGCCGGCGTCGTGGCGGTGGTTGTGACGGGCGCTGCTGTTGTGGAGGCGGTCGGAGGCGCGCTCGTTGCCGAACCGTGCGGCGTGGTGCTCGATGCGGAACTGGGAAGGGGCGCGTGGTGTGCGGTTCCGACCACCGGTGCAAAGCTGTTGCCCGGGTGTTGGGGTGTGGGCACCGGCGGCATCGTGGTTGGGGACGTCAGTGACATCGAGGTGACCGGTGCGCTCGCCGAGGTGGGAAGTACCGGAAACGTGGTGGATGGCGGTGCTGGCGTGGTCACCGCCGAGAGGTAGCCGCCGCCGCTGATAGGCGCGCCCGGCGTGCCTATCGGGTCGCGCAGCGGCGAGTGCGGACGGTCGGGCAGCAGCGTGCGGCTGTTGTCGTTCAGATCGGTCATGCCTTGCTTGGCGATTTTCATCACGATGGCCTGTTCGCTGGGCGACAAGCCCTCGTAGTGCTCATCGAGCTTGCGCTTGGCATCGTTGCGGTTCGTCTCGTGCTGCGTACGCGCCTGGCGATCCTTGAGCTGATTGGCGTTCTTCGCCGTGCTGGCGATCGTTCCTGGCGCCATGCTCATGATGGTGGTGGCGCCCGCCAGCACGCCGGCCACCCCGGACGTGACGCCAGGTTCCTGCAATGTGCGCATCACCTGGTGTCGAAGGACGTTATGCGCGGCAGGCTGGCCTGTGGTCTTCACGCTCGAGCCGGTATGCCCGGCGGCGCCGCCGTTGGGCACGCTCAGGATGGTCCGTGCCGTATCGGTGCGTGCGCCGTCGCTGGCTTCGGCCACGGGCTTGACGTTGCTCTCGATGATCTTGGTCCCGGAGTAGGAGGGCAGCACGGTGGGGCTGTTCCACGGGGGCAGCGTGGCGGTGCCGTCATTGTTGGGCTTGCGGTTCGACAGGAACCGCATGGTGTCGGTCGGCGCGAACGATTCGTGGTAGCCGGAGCTGTGCCCGGAAGTGGTCGGATTGGACGAGACGCGGAATTCGCCCTCATCGATGGGCTTGGCGTTCACCACTTTCTGTGTGCCGACCGGCTGAAATCCGCCGGACTTCGCCTGCTTGGAAGTCAGCGTCTTGTCGGTCGCGGCTTTGTAAGGCTGCATGGGAGACAAGGACGGCGGCGGTCCGGGCGGCGGCTGCATGACCGATAGTGCGCTGGACGAAGTCGAGGGCGCCGAGAATGCGGACGAGGTGGCGCCCATGCCGCTCTGCGTCGACGTCATGGCGGCGAGCGGCGGCGATGCGCCCGGTGCAGCGAGCATGGGCGACAGTGTCGTCGAGGCGCTGGGTTGGGGCGTCACGCCCGTGCCGCCGTAGGGCGCCGGTGCGGCCAATACAGGCATCGGGCGTATGACGGACGATGTCGAAGCAACGGGATGGGTCGTCGATACCGGAGCCGACAGCGTCGTGGGTCTCGGCGGTGTCGTATGCACGGGCGACAGCGTCGTCGCCGTGGGTGCGCGCCCGGGCGACGGTGCCATAGGCGAAAGCGGGTTCGACCCGCTGCCGGAGGGGTGTCCGCCCCCGGACCCGCCGGATCCGCCCGGTGCATTGCTGGACCCTGAGCCCCCTGTGCCATTCGGCATGACCCTGACTCTCCCGATCAAGGACTTCGCAGGCTACTCGTCGCCGCGGCCCGCCGCCAGGGCAGCGAGGCGGCCGGCGCGCTGCCCGTGCTCAACGCGGTATGGCGCGGCACGCTACTATCGAGCGCTGCGCCTGGAACCGGCGGGGACGTTTAGACGGCCAGGGACCCCGGTATCCGCGCGTGGAGGCCGGCACGCGTCGGCGCGCTGACCTTTTCGATCCATGCCGGCTTGAGGAGTCCCTATGCGGCGAAGAGAGTTCCTGCGCCTGAGCGCGCTTGTTCCGCTGGGTGCGCTGAGCGCGCGCGCCGAGGCCATTACGCTGCCGGCGCTGGCGGTCGAGCCCATGCCGGATGGCCGCGCGCACCGCTTTACCTTCGGCAAGCGCGCGTTCCTGCTCGACGGCCGCGCGTTCCAGATCCGCAGCGGCGAGATGCATCCGATCCGGATTCCGGCCGAGTACTGGTCGCACTGCATCCGCATGGCCAAGGCGATGGGCCTCAATACGGTGGCTATCTATCTGATGTGGAACGCGCTGGAGAAGGAGCCGGGCGTGTTCGACATGGAGAGCGGCAACCGCGACTTCGTGCGCTTCATCAAGCTGTGCCAGCAGGAAGGCATGTGGGTGTACCTTCGCCCGGGTCCGTATGTCTGCGCGGAATGGGATTTCGGCGGACTCCCGCCGTATCTGTTGCGTGAGCCTGACATCCGCGTGCGTGATAAGGACGATCCGCGCTACATGAAAGCGGTGGCGCGCTACATGGACGCCATCGCCCCGCGCATCGCGCCGCTGATGGCCGCCAAGGGCGGGCCGATCCTGATGGTGCAGGTGGAGAACTAGTACGCCTCGTTCGGCGGCGACCTGGCTTACCTGGAGAAGATCCAGGCGATGTGGCGCGAGCGCGGCATCGACGGTCCGTTTTCGATTTCCGACGGCCTGGGCACGATCCAGAAGCAGAAGACCTATCTGCCCGGCAGTGCGCTGGGCCTGGACGGCGATACCGATTTCGCCGCAGCGCAGGCTATCGCCGGCGAGATGCCGGTGTGGGTGGGCGAAGGCTATCCCGGCTGGTTGACACATTGGGGCGACAAGGATTTCCAGCGCGGCGATTACGTCGCCACGCTGAAGAAGCTCATGGCGGAGCGGCGCTCGTTCAATCTCTACGTGGTGCACGGCGGCACCAACTTCGGCTTCGGCGCCGGTGCCAACGCGGACGCGGACTACGGCAACTTCGAGCCGACGATCACCAGCTACGACTACGGCGCGCCGATCGATGAGCGCGGCGAAGCGACAGCCGACTACGGGCGCTTCCGCCAGATCATCGGCGAACACCTTTCCCGCCCGCTGCCCGAGGTGCCCGCCGCGCCGCCGGCGATGCGATTCGCGAAGTTCGAGCTGAAGCCGCACGCTTCGCTGTGGGACAACCTCACGCCGTCGCCGAAGCTGCTCGACGACGGTCCGGTCGCCAACGAGTTGCTGTTCGGCCAGGACCACGGATTGGTGCTGTATCGCGGGATATCGCCCAAAGGGGGCACCCTGGCGATCGATGGCGTTCGCGACTACGCCACCGTGTTCGGCGCCGGACGCTATCTCGGCTATTTGTCGCGCGTGCGCAAACCCGGCCTGAGCGAGGCGAAGACGCTGGAGATACCCGCGCCCAGCGGACAGGACGGCGATCCGCTGGACATCCTCGTCGACAGCTTCGGCCATGTCGGCTACGGACAGGCGATGGCGGACCGCAAGGGCATCGTAGGCGAGATACGACTCGGCGGCGAAGCGCTACGCCACTGGTCGGCCCACGGTTTCCCGCTCGACGACGCCTATCTCGCCGGCCTGCGCCCACTTGCACGACCGCCGGAACGGCCAGCGGTGTTCTTCAAGGGAACGCTGACGCTGGAGAAGGCCGCGGACACCTACCTGGACCTGAGCGGATGGGACAAAGGCTACGTGTGGGTCAACGGCCACCTGCTCGGCCGCTACTGGCGCATCGGACCGCAGCAACGACTGTTCTGCCCCGCGTCGTGGCTGAAAGCGGGGGAGAACGACGTGCTGGTTTTCGATATGCATCGAATCGAGGCTGGACCGATCGAGGGCTTTGAGCGGTTGCATGGGTGAGGTGGGGCTGCGCTTCGTAGGACCCCTCAACCCGCCTTCTCTCCCACGGGGACTACCTTCGGGTCGCCCGGAGGGGAGAAGGAGAAGTGAGGGAACCGAGGCGAAGAAAAATCGCCAGCGCCAGAGCAAGCGGCGCAGCCGCGACGCTCGGCCCGGCTTTTGACTTTGCTCTTGCTCT
>JABLTH010055981.1_pt1 | contig 14440 bp, 12 predicted proteins | sample 7875711 | NCBI WGS metagenome assembly JABLTH01 (sample SAMN14941262, study PRJNA633318) | bioreactor metagenome | isolation source: bioreactor | place: China | collected 2019-03-05 | reverse complement strand
TGTCTGCACATCCCCTGGCTTTCGCTCAGCAGCCCGAAGGCAAGGCCTTCAATCCGGTCGAGAAGGCCTCCTTCCATCAGCTGGTCTTCGCGGATGAGGATGTCGCCGTCCTGAACAACCTCTATCCGCCGAAGGCCGACTCGGGGTTCCACGCGCACCATCGCGACCTGTTCGCCGTCATCATCCAGCCGTCGCCCTCGAGCATCCAGAACCTCGGCAGGCCGTTGGCTGCAGCCCCGCCGGCGCCAGCGGGAACGGCCCTCTACGGCGCTGCGGGGGCTGAACCCCGCGTCCACCGGGTGGTGAACGACGGCGAGGGCCCGTACCAGATCATCGTCATCGAACTGCGGCGCCCGAAGCCTTCGGGCACGGCGCCCTCCTCCCGCGACGCCGCGCCCCCGTACGAACAGATCCTCGACCATCCCCGGCTGCGGGCCTGGCGCCTGGTGCTGGCACCGGGCCAATCCGCCCCTGCCATTGCCCAGGCCAACAAAGGGGTCCGGGTGGTCGTTCGCGGAGGCCTGCTGACCACGAGCAGCCCTGGGCTGCAGGACCAGCAGCTGGCGTTGCGGCCGGGGGACTTCGCAGTCCAGCCCGCCGGCACGACCCGGGCACTCAAGAACACGGGCCCTGGAACCCTGGAACTGGTCGAAGTCGAGCTCAAATAGGCAAGGGCAGGCGAACGCGCCCGCCTGGCCTTCAAGTTCCGGAGGCAGCCTGCTCCTCCGGCGGCTCCGGCAGGGACCACAGCCAAGCCTGGACCCCGGCGACCAGGGCGACGGCCAACCCTTTGGCCCAGAGGGGCGCCGAGGCGAAGACCAGCCCCAGCCCGAGGGTCACGACCACCAGCAGCGTGGCCCTCACCTTCGCGCCACGCGAGATCGCCCGGTGGGCCTGCCAGTCGCGGATCAGCGGGCCGAGCCTGGGCTGGGCCAGCAGCCAGCGGTGCAGGCGGGCCGAACCCCGGGCGAAGCAGGCGGCGGCCAGGAGCAGGAAGGGCGTCGTCGGCAGGAGGGGCAGGAAGACCCCGGCCACGCCGAGGCCCACGAAGCCCAACCCCGCGAGGATGAACAGGGCCCGGATCACCGGTTCGCCGGGAGGATGGCGGCGGGCATCACTTCCAGCGGCCCGCGGCTCACCTCCACCGTTTCCACGTTCCCACACCTGAACGCCGCGCGGAGGTGCTCCAGCGCCTTGTTCGCGTCCACCTTGCCGCAGGTGAAGAAGTCCACGGCGGCGAAGGCGTGCTCGGGCCAGGTGTGGATGGCGAGGTGGCTCTCGGCGATGACCACCACGCCGCTGATGCCGCCCCCGCCGCCGAAGCGGTGGAAGCTGTGGGTCACCACGGTGGCGCCGGCGGCCACCGCGGCCTCGCGCATGGCGCGGGTCACCCCGTCCAGGTCGGCCAGGGCCGACGGGTCGCAGCCTCCGAATTCGGCCAGGAGGTGGCGTCCGAGGGGGGACATGGTGGGTAAGGATAATGCGGTCCCCGGGCGGGGTCTAATCCGATTGCGCGCGCCGCGCGAAACGCCCCACGAACTCCGCGTGCACCGTGTTCGGGAAGAGGTCCAGCACCGCCAGGTCCGTCAGCCGCCAGGCCGGTCCCAGGCGCTTCACGTCCCGGCAGAAGGCCGCCCCGTCGCAGCCCACCAGCACCAGGCTCCCCGCGCCGGCCCCGTGCAGCGCCTCGGCCAGCTCCGGGGCCAGGCCCTCCCGGGGCGGGTCCAGCAGGACCGTGTCCCCCGGGCCGCCGAGGCCCGGTCCACCCACGCCCAGGCGCGCCGCCGCCCAGGCGGCCACGTCCCCGGCCTGGGCCTCGAAGTCCAGCTTCAGGGCCGACAGGTTCTTCTTCGCGAAGCCCACCGCCCCCTCGTCGGATTCCACCAGCTCGAAGCGCCGGAAGCGGTCCTTCAGCATCGCGCTGAAGAGCCCCACGCCCCCGTAGAGGTCGAAGAGGGTGCCCCCCTTCAGGTCCCAGCCCTCCAGGACGGCGCGGAAGGCCGCCCAGGCCCAGGGCGGGCAGGCCTGGAAGAAGCCCCCCGGGCGGTGGCGCAGGCGCAGGCCGCCCAGGGTCTGTTCGGCGGGCTCGTCGCTGCGCTGGAAGCCGTCGGGCTCCAGCACCCAGGCGCGGCCCCCCTCGTCGCAGGCGAACACCTTGCCCGGGGGCGTGCCCGTGGCCAGCTCCCAGCGCTGGGGCCGCGTGGGCAGCGCCTTGGCCCCCAGGGCCTCCCGGAAGCGGGGCAGGGCGGCCGAGATCGCGTCCGCCGCCGCCGGGCAGCCCGTGACCTCCACGATCTGGTTCGACCCCCGGCGGTGGAAGCCCAGCTTCTTCCCGTCCCAGTGGAGCTGGATGCGGTGGCGCCGGGCGTCGGCGGGGGCCGGGACCCAGGTCCAGGCCGGGGCCCCGTTCAGCGCCTCCGGCAGCGCGCGGCGGAGGAGGTCCTCCGCCATCTGGCGCTTCAGCTCGCCGGCGGCCTCGCCGGCCTCCCAGAGGTCGCAGCCGCCGCAGGCCTCCGCCACCGGGCAGGCGGCGGGGACGCGGCGGGGATCCCGGGCGGTCCAGGCCACCACCCGGCCCTCCCCGTGCCGCGCCTTCCAGTGGACCTGGGCCGCCACCGCCTCGCCGGGAAAGAGGGCCAGGGGCGCCCGCAGCAGGAGCAGCCGGCCGTCCTCGGCATGCGCCAGCCCCGCGCCGCCCCAGGCCAGCCGCTCGATTTTTCCGGTCCAGGCTTCCCCCGGGACCCGGGGGCTCCGATATGCTGGGGACCCTTTGCCCCCAGGCCTGCCTCCCTTCGGTCCCATGCGACTCACCGTAGCCCTCCCTCCCGAGCACCGTAGCAGCGTCGAGGCCCGCTTCCCCCCGGAACTGCGGCGGGTGGTGGCGTGGACGGAGCACGGCCCCAGCAGCGACGTCTCCATCGGCATGGCCGGGCGGGGCAAGCTCGCCGGCTGCGCCGAGTGGCCCGGCGTCGAGGGCGCCTACAGCCTCATCCAGGCGGGCTTCGAGCGGGCCAAGGACCTGCGGTCCATGCAGCGCCTCAACGAGATCGGCGCCGCCCTGGCCTCCGAGCAGCACCTGGACAAGCTGCTGGACATGATCCTCACCCAGTCCCGGGGGCTCCTGGCCGCCGAGGCCGGCTCCATCTACCTGGTGGTGGGGGACGACGACGCCAAGGAGCTGCTCTTCGCCCACACCCAGAACGCGAAGGTGAGCCTGCCCTACCACCGCTTCAAGATGCCCATCAGCACCAGCACCCTGGCGGGCTTCGTGGCCAGCACCGGCGACCCCCTCAACATCCCGGACGTCTACCGCATCGCCGACACCGCGCCCTACCACTTCAACGACAGCTTCGACCGCCAGGCCCGCTACCGCACCGTGTCCATGCTGGTGGTGCCCATGATCGACACCGAGGGGGAGATCCTCGGGGTCATCCAGTGGATCAACCGGGTGGAGGACGACGAGGGGGCGCCGGTGCCCTTCCTCGTCGAGCACCTGGTGCTGGCCAAGAGCCTCGCCGCCCAGGCCGGCGTCGCCGTGAAGAACGCCCAGCTGCGGGAGGACATCGAGACCCTCTTCGAAGGGTTCGTGAACGCCTCCGTCACCGCCATCGAGGCCCGGGACCCCGTGACCTCGGGCCACAGCGGCCGGGTGGCCGACCTCACCGTGGGCCTCGCCGAGGCCGTGAACCTCACCCCCAACGGGCCCTACGGCCCCGTGAGCTTCACCGAGCGCCAGCTCCGGGAGATCCGCTACGCCAGCCTCCTCCACGACTTCGGCAAGGTCGGCGTGCGGGAGCAGGTGCTGGTGAAGGCCAAGAAGCTGGACCCCCAGCGCATGGAGATCATCCTCCAGCGCCTGCGCCAGCGGCAGCTCGAGGACGCCCTCCGGATGCTGCAGGAATCCTGGAAGGGCGGCCAGGCCTTCGACGCCGCCCACTGGGAGCGCCTCATCCGCGACCGCCAGGAGGAGACCGAGCGGCTCATGGAGCTGGTGAAGCGCAGCAACGAGCCCTCCGTGCTGCCCCAGGACGTGGCCGAGGGCCTGGGCCTCCTGGAGGGGCTCACCTTCACCCACTGGAGCGGCCGCGACCACGAGATCGTCCACGCCGACGACCTGGCCTGCCTGCGCATCAAGAAGGGCAGCCTCTCCGAGGGCGAGCGCCTCGAGATCGAGAGCCACGTCACCCACACCTTCCGCTTCCTCCAGCAGATCCCCTGGACCCGGGACCTGCGGGACATCCCCGAGATCGCCTACGCCCACCACGAGCGCCTCACGGGCCGGGGCTACCCGCGGCAACTGGACGCCCCGGCCATCCCCGTGCAGAGCCGGGCCATGGCCATCTCCGACGTCTTCGACGCCCTCACCGCCCGGGACCGGCCCTACAAGGCCGCCGTGCCCCTGGAGAAGAGCCTGGCCATCCTCGACGACGAGGCCAAGGAGGGCCACCTGGACGCCCACCTCTTCCAGCTCTTCGTGTAGGCCCGGGTCTTCGAGCGGACGGTCAAGGGCTGAGGGGGGCGGGGCGGGTCGGGGGTCCGGAGGCCCGGTCGGCCCGGCGGCCCAGGGCCTCGGTGATTGGGCCTGACGCTTGAGGACGTTGACCTTCAAAAGGCACCGCAGCCAACCGCGGCGGTTCTTTCGCCGCGGTTGGCTGCGGTGCGGCCAAGCGATAGCGCGGCAGGAACATGAAGAACGATGCGGCCGGGCCGGGAGATGGGTGGGTCAAGCGCCGGCTGTTCATGGGAAGGGAACACCAGGGTCCGGTTCCGGGAGAATGCGGCACCGGGAGCGGCCCTTCGACCCAGCCTGCCGCGCTGTCGCTTGGCCGTGCCCGAGTCCGCCGCGGCGAAAGGGCCGCCGCGACGGACTCGGGCACCTTTGGAAGGTCAAGGTCAAGGTCAAGGGCAGGGTCAACGGCAAGATCCAGGTCCGGCTCAAGGTCGAGGCCCAGGTTCACGGCTTCGCCCGCTCCCCGCTCCGGTCCCCGCAGCCACTATGCGAAACTGTCACCGGAGACCCGCATGTCCGAAGCCCCCGAACGCGCGCCGAACGTCCTCGACCTCCAGGCCATCATGGGCCTGCTGCCCCACCGCTACCCCATCCTCCTGGTGGACCGCATCCTCGACTTCGAGCGGGGGCAGTGGATCCGCGGGCTGAAGAACATCAGCTACAACGAGCAGATCTTCCAGGGCCACTTCCCCAAGCGGCCGGTCTTCCCCGGCGTCTTCATCGTGGAGGCCATGGCCCAGACCGGGGGCTGCCTGGTGATGCAGGAGTTCGACGACCTGTCCTCCAAGGTCATCTACTTCATGTCCATCGACGGGGTGAAATTCCGCAAGCCCGTGGTGCCCGGGGATCAGCTGGTGATGGAAGTGAAGGTGCTCAGCTTCAAGGGCCGCGTCTGCAAGCTCCGGGGCGAGGCCTTCGTGAACGGGACGAAGGTGGCCGAGGCGGAGTTCATGTCCATGCTCATGGACGTCGAGGCGGAGGCGAAGTGAGCGCGACGATCCACCCCACCGCCGCCGTCTCCCCCGACGCGACCCTGGGCGAGGGCGTCGTGGTCGGGCCCTTCTGCCTGGTGGAGGGCAACGCCCGCATCGGCGCCCGCACCACCCTGCGCAGCCACGTGGTCATCGGCCCCCACACCGAGATCGGCGAGGACAACGTGATCTTCCCCCACGCCACCCTGGGCATGGAGCCCCAGGACCTGAAGTTCAGGGGCGAGCCGACGCGCCTGGTGGTGGGCAGCCGCAACCACTTCCGGGAGGGCTGCACCCTCCACCGCGGCACCGTGGGCGGCGGCGGCCTCACCACCGTGGGCGACGACAACTTCTTCATGACCGGGGCCCACGTGGCCCACGACTGCCACGTGGGCAGCGGCAACATCTTCGCGAACTGCGCCACCCTGGCGGGCCACGTGGAGGTCGGCGACAAGACGAACATCGGCGCCTTCTCCGCGGTGCACCAGTTCTGCCGGGTGGGCGACCACGCCTTCATGGGCGGCTTCACCGTGGCCACCCTGGACGTGCTGCCCTTCATGAAGACCGTCGGCGCCCGGGACACCAAGAGCTACGGCGTGAACACCATCGGCCTCCAGCGCAAGGGCTTCTCCCCCGAAGTGGTGGAGGGCCTGAAGAAGGCCTTCCGCACCCTCTTCCACAGCGGGCTGCTGCGGGAGGAGGCCCTGGCGAAGGTGGACGCCGAGCTGGGGCACCTGGCCGAGGTGGCCTACCTGGCCCGCTTCATCCGCGAATCGAAGCGCGGCATCCACCGAGGCTGAGCGATGACCCGACGCTGCGCCACCGTGGCCCTGGCGGGCCTGCCGAACTCGGGGAAGTCCACCCTGCTGAACGCCCTCGTGGGCGAGAAGCTGGCGGCCACGAGCCAGGTGGCCCAGACCACCCGGGGCCGCATCCTCGGCGTGGTGGAGCGGGGGGACGCGCAGCTCTGCTTCCTGGACATGCCGGGCTTCCACCAGCCCCAGCACGCCCTGAACCACCGCATGGTGCAGGCCATCGACGCCGCCCTCCAGGAGGCCGACCTCCTCCTCTGGGTGGTGGACGCCGACGGCTACCTGGGCGCCGGTGAGCGCGCCTTCGCGAAGAAGCTGAAGGCCCTGGGCCGCCCGGTGTACCTCGTGCTCAACAAGATCGACCTCCTCTCCAAGGGGCGCCTCCTGGAGAAGGTGGCCCTCTACAAGGACCTGCTGGCCTTCGCAGAGATCGTGCCGGTCTCCGCGAAGATGGCCACCAACCTCGACCCGCTCTGGACATTGCTGGAGCGGGACGCGCCCGAGGGCGCGTGGCTGGTGGCGGACGGCGCCTTCACGGACCAGACGGAACGGTCCATGGCCGCGGAGTTCATCCGGGAGAAGGTGCTGCGCAAGACCCGGGAGGAGGTGCCCCACGGCGTGGCGGTGGAGATCGCCCGCTGGATCGAGGACGGCGACGACCACGACGGCCAGCACGAGGTTCCCGAGGGCGGCGTCTTCATCGCCGCGGAGATCCTGGTGGAGCGCGCGGGCCATCGCAAGATCCTCCTGGGCAGCCAGGGCGCCACCATCAAGGACATCCGCGTCTCGGCCCAGCGGGAGCTGAAGAAGCTGCTCCAGCGGCCGGTGAAGCTGGAACTGTTCGTGAAGGTGGAGGAAGGGTGGCGCGACCGCCCGGACAAGCTGGACCGGTTGAGGCTCTAGGGGCCCTTGTGCCGGCCACGGCCTGGGCGCCGCGGCCCGGGGCCACCGCGAGGAGATCCCAGGAGGCGGCATGCGATTCCCCCCGAGCATCGTCATCCTCACCGGCGCGGGCATCAGCGCCGAGAGCGGGGTCAAGACCTTCCGGGACGCCGGCGGCCTCTGGGAGGACCACCGCATCGAGGACGTGGCGAGCCCCGAGGGCTTCGCCCGGGACCCGGGCCTGGTGCAGCGCTTCTACAACGCCCGGCGCCGCCAGCTGCCCTCGGTGCGCCCCAACGCCGCCCACGAGGCCCTGGCCCGGCTGGAGCGGGAGTGGCAGGGGGACTTCCTCCTGGTGACCCAGAACGTGGACGACCTCCACCAGCGGGCGGGCTCCCGCAGCCTCGTGGCCATGCACGGCGAGCTGCTCAAGGCCCGCTGCGCCCGGTGCGGGGCGGTCTCGGACTGGGCGTCGGACATCGAGGCCGGCTCCGCCTGCCCCGCCTGCGGGGACGCGGACTTCCTGCGGCCCCACATCGTCTGGTTCGGCGAGATGCCCCTGGAGATGGACCGCATCTTCCGGGCCCTCGGCGGATGCGACGTCTTCGCCGCCATCGGGACCTCGGGCAACGTCTATCCCGCCGCGGGCTTCGTGGACGCCGTGCCCCGGAGCTGCCGCACGGTGGAGCTGAACCTCGAGCCCAGCCTCGTGGCCTCCTCCTTCCGCGACCGCAGGACGGGCCGCGCCACGGAACTGGTGCCCGCCTGGGTCGAGGAAATCCTCCGGTCCGTTTGACGCGCGGTTGTGAAAATTAGTGATTCGCTTCCCCGCAGCCCGGGCGGCACAATGAAAGGCTCGGATCGCGCACCCATGGATCCCGTTTATCCGGCGATAAACACACCGCTGGACCCTCACCGCCCGTCCCGGGCCACAGGAGTGAACGCATGAACACCCGCCGCTGGAGCACCTTCGCCCTCAGCGCCATGGCCTGCGCCATGGTGGCCTCCGCCCAGACGAGCCAGACCACCGGGGCCCTGCGGGGCACGGTCAAGTCCAAGAAGGGCGGCGCGGTGGCCGGCGCCACGGTCTCCCTCCGGAACCTCGAGACCGGGGCCGCCCGCACCATCCAGACCACCGCCCAGGGCGAGTACCAGTTCAGCCTCCTCCCCGTCGGTGCCTACGAGATCACCGTCTCCGCCAGCGGGCTGCGCACCGCCAAGAACAGCGACGTCCGCGTCTTCCTCGGCCAGAGCACCGCCCAGAACTTCAACCTCGACGCCGCCGAGGTCGCCGCCACCGTCGAGGTGGTGGCCGAATCCACCGTGGTCGACACGAAGCAGGTCAACAACGTCACGTCCATCGACGAGCAGCTGGTGAAGTCCATCCCCCTCAACGGGCGCAACTTCACGGACCTCGCCCTGCTCACGCCGGGCGTGTCCGACGCCCGGGACAGCCGCGTCACGGCCGAGGGCGCCCGCGGCATCATGAACAACCTCTCCATCGACGGGGCGAGCTTCAACTCGAAGTTCTTCGGCGAGCAGCGCGGCTCCACGCGCATCCCCTTCGCCTTCGGCGCCGACACGATCCGCGAGCTGCAGGTCATCACCAACGCCTATGACGCCCAGTACGGCCAGGCCGCGGGTGCCATCATCAACGCCGTCTCCAAGACCGGCACCAACGAGTTCGGGGGCACCGCGCTCCTGCAGTTCCGCCCCGAGTCCCTGGTGGCCCGGATCCGCCCGGTGCCCTACGACCCCAACGGCTCCACCAACCGCCCCGAGGCCCTCCAGAAGAAGTTCAGCCAGTTCCAGGGCAACATCAACGTGGGCGGCCCCATCATCAAGGACAAGCTCCACTACTTCGTCGGCGTGGAGACCTACCACTACACCGAGGACTACACCCCCGCCCTCTCGGTGAACAGCGCGGCCGGCAGCGGCAACACCCAGGCGGACCTCAACAACTTCCTGCAGGTGCTGGGCAACAGCCTGGTCATCGCCCCCGGCGGGCGCACCTACGTCCAGGACTTCAACCGCACCTACACCAACGACCGGAAGAACACCGTCGCCTTCGCCCGCCTGGACTGGACGATCAACGAGAACCACTCCGCCACCCTGCGGGTCAACAGCCAGAACTGGCGGTCGGTCAACGGGACCACCACCGGCACCGGCGCCCTGAACGTCGGCGAGAGCAACAACGGCATCGAGGAGAACCGCAGCCTCTCCTGGGTGGCCGAGCTGCGGTCCATCTTCGGCTCCAACTGGGTGAACGAGGCCCGGGTCCAGATCGCCACCGAGCGCCGTCCCCGCCTCCCCCAGAGCTACGTGTCCTCCGAGATCTCGGTCAACGGGAAGGTCGCCGGCCAGAACGAGTTCCTGCCCAACGGCCTGGACGAGAAGACCCTCCAGGTGGTGGACAACCTCACCTGGACTAGCGGGGACTGGACCGTGAAGGGGGGCATCGACCTCCAGGGCTACGAGTTCCTCAACCAGTTCTTCCGCCGCCAGAACGGCCAGTGGAGCTTCACCACCTACAACGCGGCCTGGCAGTGGGCCCGCCCGGGCGGGGACCTGAACCTCAGCTCCAGCAACCCCGGGTTCATCACCTACCAGCAGGGCCTCAGCCCGACGAACGGGTACATCAACTACAAGTCCCGCTTCGACGCCGCCTACCTCCAGGGCCAGTACGCGGGCCTCCTCGACCGCCGCCTGCTCCTGAACTTCGGCTTCCGCTACACCCGCGAGTCCTTCGACGACAACCCGAACCCCAACCCCGCCCTCCAGGGCCTGGACCGGGCCGCGGACAACAGCAGCGTGGACCCCCGCTTCGCGTTCACCTACGACCTCAAGGGCGACGGGAAGACCCTGATCAAAGGCGGCTACGGCCAGTTCACCAACCCCGACCCCGACCTCATCGTGTCCAACACCATGCTGGGCAACGGCAACGGGGTGAAGAACTACTCGATCCAGCTCGGGTCCTCGAACCGCACCATGTTCCAGTCCGGCGGCATCCTCTCCTACGGCGCCCGAGTCCAGGGCGGCAGCCTGCAGCGCCTGTCGGCCGCCGACATCGCCAGCGACTCCCGCTTCGTGGCCGGGACGCTGACCGGGCAGGTCTGGGATCCCGACAACAAGATGCCCCAGTCCCGCCGCGCGAGCATCGGCGTGGAGCAGGACGCCAGCAGCGTGCTCCAGGGCCTCAAGGTAGGCGCCCGCGTCAGCTGGGCGAAGCTCATGAACCTGCAGTACTTCGTGAACATCAACCTGCGCCAGCTCGTCGTGAATTCCGACGGCACCACCACCGCGGACCCGAACGGCTACTACAACGACGGGTATCCGACGAAGGTGAACCGCTTCACGACCTCCGGGCGGCCCGGCTTCGCCTACGTCCGCGGACGCCGCCTCGACCTCAGCCAGTTCGGCAACGTCTACCTCACCCGGAACGACGGCGAGGGCGAGTACAAGGCCCTGATCCTCGAGGCCAGCCGCCGGTCGGAGGACGGCTTCGGCTTCAGCGCGAGCCTCACCTTCTCGAAGGCCGAGGACAACAACTCCAACGAGCGCACGACCTCGGGCTCCGACTCCGCGACGTCCAATCCGGCCGATCCCCTGGCCCTGATCGCGCCCACGGACAACGACCGGCGCTTCCGCGGGGTCTTCGCGGCCTACTTCCCGGTGGCCTGGGGCATCCGGGCCTCCGCCTACTTCACCTACGCCACGGGCCGCCCCTACTCGGCCAACGACTCCGCCGACATCAACGGCGACGGGCTCACCGGCAACGACCTCTCGCCCTTCTACCCCCAGGGGCGCAACGTCTCCCGCCAGCCCCACACGAAGACCTTCGACATCCGGCTGACGCGGCCCTTCTACTTCGGGAAGCGCTTCGGCGTCGAGGCGACCCTCGACATCTTCAACGTCCTGAACTGGGCCAACCAGGTCACCACGCTGACGAACGTCTCGTCCACCAGCCTCACCGCGAACCCGCGCACCTCCACGCCCTTCAGCACCTACGGGGCCATCAACACCCCGGACCGCAATACCCGGGAAGTGCAGGTGGGCGTGCGCATCAAGTTCTGAGGCCCCGCGCCCCCCGGAAAGCCCCCGCCCCGGCGGGGGCTTTTCACGTCCGGGCGCCGAAGAGGTCCGTCCCGATCCTCACCTGGTCGGAGCCGGCGGCGATGGCGGCCTCCAGGTCGCCGCTCATGCCCATGCTCAGGCGCAGCCGGCGGCCCAGCTTCTGCTCCCAGGCCCCGCGCAGCGCCGCCATCTCCGGGAAGGCCCGGCCGAGCCCGGGGGGCGGGATGGCCATGAACCCTTGCAGGGGCAGGCGGGGGCAGTCCCCGAGGGCGGCCACCAGGGCGGGGAGGCCCGCCCCGGGGCAGCCCCCCTGCTTGGTGTCCTCGTCCCAGAGGTCCGCCTGGATCCACACGGGCCGGACGGCGCCGAGCTCCTCCGCGATGCGCCCGAGGCGCGCCGCGAGGTCGGGGCGGTCCACCGTCAGGATCTCCGCGAAGTGCTGGAGCGCGGCCTTCGCCTTGTTCCGCTGCAGGGGGCCGAGGAGCACGAAGCGCAGGTCCGGGCGCGCCTCCGCCTTGGCGGCGCCCTCCTGCACGTAGTTCTCCCCGAAGGTGGTGAAGCCCAGCGCCGCGGCCTCGGCGATGCGCGCCAGGGGCTGCCGCTTGGAGACCGGCAGCAGCTCCACCCCGGCGGGGTCCCGGCCGGCGGCCTCGCAGGCCCGCGCGATGCGGGCCCGGAGGGCGTGGATGCGTTCCTGCAGGTCGCTCATGGGGCCATTCTGACCCGGGCGGGAAGCCTCAGGGCAGGTAGAGGAAGCGCTGGCAGCTCTCGCAGGGCGTCAGCTCCCGGCTGTCCCTGAGCCGGTTCAGGAAGGGCGTGCGCAGCTTGGTCCGGCAGCCCGAGCAGGCGCCGCCCTCCACGGGCGCCACGGCCTTCCCGGCCCGGTTGGCCAGGAGCTTGCGGAACGTGCCCAGCAGGGGCGTTGGGACCCGGGACTCCAGGTCGGCCCGCTTCGCCTCGAGCCCGTCCCGGGCCGCCACCTGGGTCTCGTGCTCCGCCAGGAACACCGCGTGGAGCTCCTCGAAGCGGGCGGTGGCCTCCTCCAGCGCCGGGAGGGCGCGCGCCAGGTCCGCCTCCAGGGCGGCGAGCTTGGCCTCGAGGTCCTTGAGAGGGCGCAGGACCTGGGCCTTGGCGCGCTCCCGGTCCTCCACCTCGCGGATGGCGGCGGCGTAGTGGGCCTTCTGGCTCACGGCCTTGAGGGCCGCCCGGGCCTGGTCCTCCTGGCGCTGGGCCTGGGCCAGGGCCTCCCGCAGCTTGGCGGCCTGGGCCTCCAGGGCGGCCTGGGCCTTGCGGCCCTCCGCCACCCGGGCCTCCCGCTGCCGGCGGGCGGCGTCCAGGGCGGCGAGATCCGGGGGGAAGGCCGCCAGGTCCCGCGCGATGGTCCGCAGGTAGTCGTGGGTGGCCTGGAGCTCGATGAGCAGGTCGCGGGGCATGCCTTCAGGCTAGCGGGCTCCTGGGGCGCCGTCCGGGTCTGGAGGGTTGCGCCAAGGATTGGCTCGGCAATTCGATACATCATAAAACTTGAGTCCAATAATGTAGATATTCCCTATCCCAATGAAATCGCGCTTGATCAGGCTCCAGGAATCCGTAAACTAGCACTCGTCTGCGGTGAGTGCTAACTCCCCGTCAACCCGATCCAAGGAGGAACCTATGGCGATCAAGCCTCTCTACGACCGCGTCATGCTCAAGCGCGTCGACCCCGCCGAGACCGTCAAGGGCGGCATCATCATCCCCGACACCGCCAAGGAGAAGCCCATGGAGGCCGAGGTGGTGGCCGTCGGCGAGGGCAAGTTCGACGAGGCCGGCAAGCGCATCCCCATGACCGTGAAGGCCGGCGACAAGGTGCTCATCGGCAAGTACAGCGGCACCGAGGTGAAGCTCGACGGCGTGGACCACGTCATCGTCCGCGAGGACGAGATCCTCGCCATCGTCGGCTGAGGCCCGTCCGGGCCCGGCACCACCCTTCCCACCGATAGAACCAGGAGATTGAAATGGCCAAGTCCATCATCTACGCCGAAGACGCCCGCCAGGCCATCCTGCGCGGCGTGAACAAGCTCGCCGACGCGGTGCAGGTCACCCTCGGCCCCAAGGGCCGCAACGTCCTCATCGAGAAGAAGTTCGGCTCCCCGCTCATGACCAAGGACGGCGTCACCGTCGCCAAGGAGGTCGAGCTCAAGGACAAGCACGAGAACATGGGCGCCCAGCTCGTGCGCGAGGTCGCCTCCAAGACCTCCGACGTCGCCGGCGACGGCACCACCACCGCCACCGTGCTGGCCCGCACCATCTACCGCGAGGGCATCAAGGCCGTCGTGAGCGGCGCCAACACCATGGAGATCAAGCGCGGCATCGACCTCGCCGTCGAGACCATCGTGAAGGCCATCGACGAGATCAAGAAGCCCGTGGAGGGCAACGCCATCGCCCAGGTCAGCACCATCTCGGCCAACGGCGACGAGGAGATCGGCAAGATCATCGCCGACGCCATGGCCAAGGTCGGCAAGGACGGCGTGATCACCGTCGAGGAGGCCAAGGGCCGCGAGACGGAGCTGAACGTGGTCGAGGGCATGCAGTTCGACCGCGGCTACCTCAGCCCCTACTTCGTCACCAACCCGGACCAGATGAAGGCCGAGCTGGAGAACCCCTACATCCTCGCCTTCGAGAAGAAGGTCTCCAACATGCGCGACCTCCTGCCCCTGCTGGAGCAGGTCGTCAACAGCCGCCGCCCGCTGCTGATCATCGCCGAGGACGTGGACGGCGAGGCGCTGGCCACCCTGGTGGTGAACAAGATCCGCGGCACCATCAACGTGGCCGCCGTGAAGGCCCCGGGCTTCGGCGACCGCCGCAAGGCCATGCTCGAGGACATCGCCATCCTCACCGGCGGCAAGGCCATCACCGAGGACCTCGGCCTCAAGCTCGAGAACCTCACCCTGGCCGACCTGGGCACCGCCAAGAAGGTCGTCATCGACAAGGAGAACACCACCATCGTCGAGGGCGCCGGCACCGCCGAGGCCATCCAGGGCCGCGTGAAGCAGATCCGCAGCCAGATCGAGGTCTCCACCAGCGACTACGACAAGGAGAAGCTGCAGGAGCGCCTGGCCAAGCTGGTGGGCGGCGTCGCCGTCATCAAGGTGGGCGCGGCCTCCGAGACCGAGATGAAGGAGAAGAAGGCCCGCGTCGAGGACGCCATGCACGCC
>JABLTH010142727.1_pt1 | contig 14443 bp, 9 predicted proteins | sample 7875711 | NCBI WGS metagenome assembly JABLTH01 (sample SAMN14941262, study PRJNA633318) | bioreactor metagenome | isolation source: bioreactor | place: China | collected 2019-03-05 | reverse complement strand
CGGGTGCCAGGTCATGCTGGCCGAAGACGGCTTCGACGCACTGGCCAAGGTGGGTGACCTGAAGCCCGATCTCGTGTTCTGCGACATCCTGATGCCGAATCTCGACGGCTATCAGACGTGCTCGCTGATCAAGAAAAGCCCAAAGTTTCATGCCACGCCTGTGATCATGCTTTCTTCGCGCGACGGAATTTTCGACCGTGCGCGGGGCAAGTCGGTCGGGGCGGTGGACCACCTTGCCAAGCCGTTCTCGAAGGAAGCGCTGCTGGAGGCGGTCCAGACGCATTTGCCGGTGGCGCCAGCTGCCGCGCAGTGATGGCATCTCTCTTAACGAAGGACTGTTTGTATGGCAATCAAGAAAGTGTTGGTGGTCGATGATTCTCCGACCGAAGCGCTGCATCTGTCGGAGATCCTCGGCAAGAACGGTTTCAAGGTGACGGTCGCTGCCGATAGCGAGCAGGCCATGACCAAGCTCGAAGCCGAAACGTTCGACCTGATCCTGATGGACGTGGTGATGCCGGGCCAGAACGGCTACCAGGCGACCCGCGCCATCAAGAAGGACGAGCGCTTCCAGGGCATCCCCGTGATCATGTGCACGACCAAGGGCCTGGAGACCGACCGCGTGTGGGGCATGCGTCAGGGCGCATCGGACTACATCGTCAAGCCGGTCAAGGCCGAAGAGCTGCTAGAAAAGATCGCCAAGCTGGCGCAGTGATCCTGCGGCAGTTCGTTTAGAAGCGCGACGTCGAGACCGCGCGCAGCAAAGAACCAGCACCGGACATGAGCCAGACGTGAACGAACAGCGCACCAACCTGACCTCCCGCCAGCGCCTGCACGAATACCAGGCGATGCTGGCCCGCCGCCTGCAAGAGGCGCGCGCCAAGTCGTCGACGGAAGGCTTTCTGGGCGTGCAGATCGGCGAGCACCACTGGCTGCTGTCCCTGACGGAAACCGGCGAGGTGCTGGACTACCAGCCGCCCGCACGCGTGCCGCTCACGCAGCCGTGGTACCTCGGTCTAGTGAATGCGCGCGGCAACCTGCTGGGCGTGATCGATTTCGGCCTGTTCTGCGGTGAAGCACCGACGGGTAGTGGCAGCGGCGCCAAGATCGTGGTGCTGTCCAAAGACCCGCAGCGGGCGTGCGCAATCGTTGTGCCGCGCGTGGCGGGGCTGCGCAGCCTGAGCGACCTGCAGCCTGCGGAAGCCACCGTGGAAGAGGGGCGTCCTTGGCTGGGCCGTGCCTGGCGCGACGTGCACGGCACGCAGTGGCGTGAACTGGACGTGCGGCAGTTGCTGGCCGATCCGGCGTTCCTGCAGGTCGGCCGCAGCCGCGCATAAAGCGATTGGGGAATCAGGCCGTAGAGCCGTAGAGCAAACAAGAAAAGATTGGGCACGCCGCAACGGGAGCGGGGTGCGCAGGGGCAAGAGGCGGTGCATGGCGCGCGCAACAGGGCGCGCCAGGTGGCCAAGTGTATTCACAGGCACCGCCGAAGGTGCGTACCACGCCGGTTAGAACAAGGCGCGGACGCGGACGGGAAATCCATGCGGCTGATCTCGATAGAACGAGACGGCAGCATCGACAAGACAAGAGGGTCCTATGGGGTTCAAGTGGTTCAACGCAGGTCGCCGTGCCGCAGAGGCAGGGGCGCCGGAGGTTGCAGTGGAGGGCGCGTCGGCGGCTTCCGTGCAGTTGGCGCAGTTGGACAATGCGCCCCATACGGATGACGACAATCCCGCTGGGCCGCCCACGCAACTGGGCCGCTCGCCCATGGATGCCGTGGTTGGCTGGATGGAGCGCGTGCCGTTTGCCGCGCAGCAGCGTGTCTTCACGATCGGCCTGGTGGTTGGTCTGCTGGCGCTGCTGATCTCGGTGTACCTGGATAACCGCCAGGCCAACAACGGTTCGGTGCAGATTGAAATTGCCGGTGACACGCTGATGCACTCGCAGCGTCTGGCCAAGGCAGTGCCGGTGGCGCTGCTGGGTAACGCCAACGCATTCACCCAGCTCAAGGAGAGCCGTGCGCGCTTGCAGGAGAACCTCGAGGCGTTGAAGAACGGCAGCTCCGAGCGCGGCGTGCGCGCCTCGGGTGGCGAGGCCGAAGCGCTGCTCGACAAGTCGATCGAAGAGTGGAAGCGCAGCGACAAGAGTGCCCAGGCCATCCTGGCGCAGGAAAAGACGCTGGTGGCGGTGGGTAAGACGCTGAACGTGTTCAACGCGTCGAACCCCGAACTGCTGGAAGAAGCCGAACAGATCTCGTCGATGAAGCTGCAGACCAACGCGCCGGCCCGTGAAGTGGCCGCCTCGTCGCAGCTGGTGATGTTGACGCAGCGTCTGGGTAAGAACATGAACGAGTTCCTGGCCGGCGAAGGCGTGAACCCGGAAACGGCGTTCCTGCTCGGTAAGGACACCAACACCTTCCGCGAAACCCTGAACGGCCTGCTCAACGGCTCGGAAGCGCTGCGCCTGTCGGCCGCCACCGATGCCGAGACGAAGGGCTACCTGCAAGAGCTGTCGACCCGCTTCGACAACGTGCAGAAGACCACACAGATCATTCTGGAAAACCTGCCGGGCCTGATTGCCGCCAAGCGCGCCCAGCAGCAGATCTTCAACGACAACGAAAAGCTCCGTGCCGACCTGTCGGACCTGCAGTCGGCCTATGCCGGCAGCGTGCGCAGCCGTCCGGTGACGCTCGGTGCGGTGGTGCTGTCGGCCATTCTGACCGTGGTGTGCCTGGCCGGCCTGGCCGCCCTGTACCTGCGCGATTCGCGCGTGCGTACGATGGAAGCAGAAGCCCGTCAGCGCGAAGCTGAAGAGCGCCGGATGGTGGAAAAGCGCAACAACGATTCCACCCAGGCTGCCATTCTGCGTCTGATGAACGAGCTGCAGGACATTGCAGACGGTGACTTGACCAAGCAGGCCACCGTGTCTGAGGACATCACCGGCGCCATTGCCGACTCGGTGAACTACACCGTGGAAGAACTGCGCGAGCTGGTCGGCCGGGTGCAGCAGACGGCCGAGCAGGTGACGCAGGCATCGTCGGCGGTGCAGACCACGTCGGAAAGCCTGGTGGCCGCATCGGAAGAACAATCGCGCCAGATTCGCCAGACCGGCCAGTCGGTGGTGGAGATGGCAGACCGCATTACGCAGGTCTCGCGCGGCGCAGCCGAATCGGCCAACGTCGCACGCGCCTCGCTGGCCGCTGCCGAGCAAGGTCAGCAAGCCGTGCAGAACGCCATCACGGGCATGAACGACATCCGTGATCAGATTCAGGAAACCTCGAAGCGGATCAAGCGCCTGGGCGAATCGTCGCAGGAGATCGGTGAAATCGTGGAGCTGATCTCGGACATTACCGAGCAGACCAACGTGCTGGCACTGAACGCGGCCATCCAGGCGGCATCGGCGGGTGAAGCCGGTCGCGGCTTCTCGGTGGTGGCAGAGGAAGTGCAGCGCCTGGCAGAACGTTCGGCCGAGGCAGCCAAGCAGATCGGCGCGCTGATCCGCACGATTCAGACCGACACGCAAGACGCGGTGCACGCCATGGAGCGCAGCACGGCGGGTGTGGTGGAAGGGGCGAAACTGTCCGATAACGCCGGTGCCGCACTGGTGGAGATCGGCCGCGTGTCGCGCCAGCTTGCCGAACTGATTGAGAGCATTTCGCAGACGACGTCGCACGAAGCGACGCTGGCTTCGGACGTTGCGCAGAACATCGAACAGATCCTGCACATCACGGAACAGACGTCGACGGGTACGCGCCAGACCGCACAGTCGGTGCGCCAGCTCACGCAGCTTGCTGAAGAACTGCGTGACTCGGTGGCGCGGTTCCGCATCGCCTGATCTCGTCACCACTGGATTTCGGGCGGGAGCGCCGAAGGGGCCACCCCGGGGCAATCGCGGCAACCGCCACCTGCTTTTTGGAAGCACACATGCGTCATCAATCTGCCGCCGAGCCCGCCCAGTCCCATCCTGTCTCGCTTGAGGCGATCGGGGCCCCTGCGGTTCGTCCGAAAGCTGCCGTGCCCGCGCGTGACCTCTCCGCACTGGCGTGGGTCGCGCCCAACATGCGCGCTGCGCTGGACGATGCAGTGCGCGAGTTCGGCGAATACGCGGCCGAGGTCATCGCCAATCCGGAAGTCATCGGCGCGCGCGATACGACCTCGCTGCGTCTGGCTGGCCAGTATCTGCACCAGGCTGCCGGCGCGCTGCTGATCGTCGGCCTGCGTGGTGTCGACGTGTATTGCCAGGCCGCCAAGCGCCTGCTCGAAGCCGTTGATGCCGGCTCTGTAGCCGCCGATGTGCAGACGTTAGACGTGTTCTCGCGCGCGGTGCAGGCTCTGCAGGAATACGTGGCCGACCTGATGGCCGGCATGGCCGAAGAGCCGCTGCGCCTGTTCCAACCGTATCAAGCCGTGCTCGCCCGTCTGGGCGAAGAGCGCATCCACCCGGCTGACCTGTGGGCTGATGAACTGCGCCATCTCCCGGCGCTGCTGCTGCCCTCGCGGGATCTGCCAGGGCTGGCACGCCTGCGCCGCAAGTTCGAACTCGCGTTGCTGACCGCGCTGCGCGCACCGGCATCCAACGCCGATGGTGCGCAGGTGGACCCGTCCGCCGCTGCTGCTGCCTATGCGCCGCTGGAAGAGCTGCTGCATGGCATTCGTGCGCTCGAGCGCGAGCCGCGCCGCACCGGAGATGATCTGCAGCGTGATCTGTGGCTGGTGCTTGCCCTGACCTTTGGCGCCTTGCGTGCCGGCCTGGTGCCGGCAGACATGACCGCCAAGCGTTTGGCGGCACGCGTCAACTTGCTGCTGCGCCAGTACTCGCACAACAACGTCCACCTGCCGCAAGGCCTGCTGACCGACGCGCTTTACCTGCTGGCCGGCATGGCCTACAGCAACGCGCCCGCAACGCCGGTGGGCGACGGCACGCTCGGCCCGGATATCGTGGCCTGTGTTGAGGCCTTTGCGATTCCGCCCACGCACGCACCGGCTGGCGCACTGCATACGCGCCACTATTACGCGCTGCTGCCGACGGACGCCAGTGACACGCTGCAACGCGTTGGCCGCTCGCTCGAAACGCTCAGTCAACAGCCCGCACCGGCTGCGGACGAACTCGATGCCGCGCTGCAGACGCTTGCGCTGCATGCCGATGCGCTCGGCCAACCGGCCCTGTCTGACCTGTCGAACCGACTGACCGAGGCTGCCGGGCAGGACGTTGCACCCACGCTGCAATTCCTCTCGCGCATGCTTGCACGCCCGTGGGCCGTGCATGGTGAATCCGGCGACTTGCGCAGCGCGTGGTTTGCCGCCCGCTGCAGCGAACTGGCCGAACGCACCCGCGCCACACAAGACGGTCACGCCGTTCCGGCACCCGCATGGCTCACGCTGCTGGCCGAAGAGGCCGCACAACGCCGCGTGCGCGCCGAGCAGGTTCGCGCACTGCAAACACTCCTGGCCTCTGCCGAAACGCACCTCGACGCGTTCGAGCGTGAGGGCGAAGAAAGCGGCGGCCTACAAGAAGCCACGCGCCTGTTTGGCGAAATGCAAAGTGCGTTTGCCGCGCTCGACGCCTATGAGGCTGTGCACGCCACCGAAGCTGCCCAATCGACCATCAACGCGTTGCAGGCCGCGGGCGACGGCGCCACTGCCGATCGCGAACGCTACCTGGCTGCGCTGGCTGCCAACGTCAGTGGCCTGCAGGCATTGCTCGACGCGCTGTCGGCCGGCACGGAACTGACCGGCGGCCAGGTCGACGAGATCGTCATTGAAGGCCAGCTGACGCCGACCGAGCGCGAAACCGCATGGCGCGAGTTCGCCTTCGATACCGAATCTGGAATGCTGGCCCGGCGCGAGCCGCAATCCGAAACGCTTGCCGGCGCGGACGTGGCCAATGCCGATGCCGCATCGCCGCTGCAATCGCTGCTCGATCGTCTGCTGGCCAAGCAACCGGTCGACCCGACCGACCCGCTGGCTGCCGAGTTGCGCACCGCGCTGCAGGAGGCGCGCGACGCCGCCGCCATCGACGACGATCCGGCTCGCCGTCGTCGCCTGGAAGAGGCGCTGGCCCAGTTCGATGCCTGGCAGGTCGGCAGTTCCGGCGCGCTGGAGCGCATGCAGGCTGCATTGGCGGCACCGGCTGCCGTGCCTGCCGCCGCAGCCGCAGCCGCGCCTGCAGCCGTGCGGGATACCCAATCCATCGATGCCGAGCTGCTCGACATCTTCCTGTCTGAGGCCGAAGAAGTGCTGGCCGGCGTGCGTGCCGATCTGCATGGCCTGCAGGCCGCTGCCGACATGGGCACGGGCGGTTTGGCTGCCGGCCCCGACCTGGACTTGCTTACGCAACTGCGCCGCGCGTTCCACACGCTCAAGGGCTCGGGCCGCATGGTTGGCCTCACACGCTATGGCGAAGCCGCCTGGGCCATCGAGCAGGTGATGAACGTCTGGCTGGCCGAGAGCCGCGTGCCGACGCATGATCTGGCCGCGCTGCTCACGCGCGCTGAGTCGGAGCTGTCGACGTGGGCCGCCGCGATTGCGCAATCGCCGCAAGCCGATCACGCCATCGAACCGCTGGTCGCCGCGGCAGAGCGTGTGCGCCATGGCGGCCCGTTCGTGTGGCTGGAAGCCGTGCCTGAAGCGCAGGCCGCTCCCGAGCACGTTGAGCCGCAAACACCTGAAGCACCGGCTGCGGAACCCGCATTGCAGGACACCCACGCGGTGCAGCCGATGGAGTTGGCTGCACCGGATGCGCCCGTTGCAGAAGCCGAAGAATCCGTCGCGCTCACGTGGGATGACGAACCCGCACTGCCCGAAGTCGACGCGCCAATGCCCGAGGCCATCGCAACGGCGGTCGAGCATGAGGCAGTCGAGCCGGTCGCAGGGCACGTCGAAGCGTCCCATCAGGAAGCTGCCGCTGAACCGGTGGCCGCCGATGCCGACGCCAAGGTGATCCCGTTCCCGTTTGCGCAGACCGGCGAACCGGAGGAAGCCCCGCACGACGATGGCGTGAAGGAGATTGGTCCGGTCCGCATCAGCGTGGCGCTGTACAACGTCTACCTGCAGGAAGCCGACGATCTGATCCGCCGCCTGGGCGTGGATTTCTCGGAGTGGCGCCATGAAGGCCGCACGCCGCCGAGCGAGCTGGCACTGCGCGCCGCGCACACGCTGCAAGGCAGCTCCGCCGTGGTCGAACTGGAGCCCGTGCGCCAGTTGGCTGGTGCGCTGGAGCAGGTGCTGCTGAACCTGAACAGCCGCCCGGTGGCGATGCATCCGGGCGACTTCCGCCTGCTCGATCAATCCATCGAGCGCATGCGCGGCATGCTGCATCAATTCGCCGCCAGCCTCTGGCCGGAAGCTGACGAGGCGATGCGCCGCAGCCTCGACGAACTGTGCGAGCGCCTGCTCGTGCGTCCGCGCCTGCCGCTGGAGCCGGCGCCCGCCGCCTTTGCCGAAGCCGAACAGGCCGAGAACGAGACCGCTGGACTGGCCGGCGAGCCCGGGTTTGAGCCAGCGGAAGTCACACCGACGTTCGTGCCGTCTCTGGTGCCGGTGCACGAGTCGCCGGTTGCCGAGCCGGCCGTGGGTGAGCTGGTTCGCCAGGCACCGGCCGACGCGCTCGACCCGGCGCTGCTGGAAATCTTCCTGGAGGAAGCGCACGTTGCGCTGCCCGAGTTGGGCCAGCATCTGCGTGCGTGGGAAGCCGCGCCGCAGGACCGTAATGCTGCCGGCCTGCTGCTGCGTAACCTGCACACCGTCAAGGGCAGTGCGCGCATGGCCGGTGCCATGACGCTGGGTCAGGCCGCGCACGAAATGGAAAGCACCATTGAAGGCGGCCTGCGCCAGAACCGCGTGGACGACGCGCTGTTCCGCAAGCTCTACGTCTGGTTCGACCGCATTCAGGCGCACGTCGATGCACTGGGCGCGGGCAACCTGCTACCGCTCGATGCCGGCCTTGCCGACGCAGCCGATGCGCAGCAGACGGCCGCCGACGCGCAGGCATCGTCCTCCGCATCGATGCTGCCGGCAGTTGCGGTCTCGACGAGCGTGGATCTGACCGGCACGCGCAGCCCAGAAGCCGAAGCGCTGGAAGTGGCCGAACGCCAGCGCGCGATGGTGCGGGTGCAGGCGCGTGCGCTTGATTCGCTCATCAACGATGCGGGTGAAGTCGGTGCTGCGCGTGCGCGTCTGGAGTCGGAAGTCGATGCGCTCAAGACCTATCTGTCGGAACTGAACGACAACGTGGCGCGTTTGCGCTCGCAGGTGCGTGAGATCGAGATCCAGGCCGAAACGCAGATGGAGTCGCGCATTGCCGATGCGGCTGCCCACGACGAATCGTTCGATCCGCTGGAGTTCGACCGATTCACGCGCTTGCAGGAACTCACGCGGATGATGGCCGAGTCCGTCAATGACGTGGCAACGGTGCAGCAGAACTTGTTCCGTGGTTTCGATCAGGCATCGCTCGATCTGGAAACGCAGGCGCGCCTCACGCGCGGCCTGCAGCGCAGCCTCATGCGTGCACGCATGGTGCAGTTCGATACCGTGGCCGACCGTCTGTATCGCGTGGCCCGTCAGGCCGCGTCGGAAACCGGCAAGGAAGTCCGCCTGTTCATCAAGGGCGGTACGGTGGAACTGGACCGCAGCGTGCTGGATCGCATGGGCGGCCCGCTGGAACACATGATCCGCAACGCCGTCGCACACGGCATTGAATCCGCCGACGAGCGCCGCGCCAAGGGCAAGAATCCCGCTGGCGAACTGACGCTTGAAGTGCAGCAGGAAGGCAACGAAGTCGTGCTGCATTTCGTCGACGACGGTGCTGGGCTGAACCTCGACCGCATTCGCGCCCGCGCACTGGAGCGCCAGCTTCTGGCGCCCGACGAGGAGGCCAGCGACGCGCGCCTCACCGAGATGATCTTCACGCCGGGCTTCTCCACGGCGGACCAGGTGTCCGAGCTGGCCGGCCGTGGCGTGGGCATGGACGTGGTGCGTGCCGAAACCGTCGCCCTGGGCGGCCGGATCTCGTTGCAGACCACGCCGGAAGTCGGCACGCGTTTCACCATCCACCTGCCGCTGACCACTGCCATTACGCAGGTGCTGCTGGTGCGTGTGAGCGAGCGCGTGTATGCGATTCCGTCGGGCATGATCGACCACGTGCAGCAACTGCGTCCGCAGGCGCTGGCCGAGGCGTACAACGCAGCTGCATTGCAATTGCCGACCGGCCCCGTGCCGTTCCACTACTTTGGCGCGCTGCTCGAAGAAGCGAAGTCCGTCACGGGCGGGCGCAAGTACTCGCCGGCCGTGGTGGTGCGAAACGGTGCCGAGCGCGCCGCCGTGCACGTCGACGAAGTGATCGGCAACCGCGAAGTGGTGGTCAAGCACATCGGCCCGCACCTTGCGCGTCTGGAGGGTATTGCCGGTGCGACCACGCTGGGCGACGGCGAGATCGTGCTGATCTACAACCCCGTGGTGCTCACGCAGCGCTTCGAGCGCGAAGCCGCTGTGCGTGGCCTGTCCGATCAGGAAGCGACGGGCGCCGTAGCCGAGCTGCACCGCGACGGCAGCACCGACGCCGTGCCGGGCTTGGCCACACAGCCAATCGTCATGGTGGTCGACGATTCGCTCACGGTGCGCAAGGTCACGCAGCGTCTGCTCACGCGCTCCGGCTACCAGGCCGTGCTCGCGCGCGACGGTGTGGACGCGCTGCGCCAGTTGCAGGAGGTCACGCCCGACGCGATGCTCGTCGACATCGAAATGCCGCACATGGACGGCTTCGACCTTACGCGCAACGTGCGTGCGGACGAACGTATCGGCGCCACGCCGATCATCATGATCACCTCGCGTACTGCGGACAAACATCGCCGCTACGCCGCGGAGATTGGTGTGAACGTCTACCTGGGCAAGCCGTACAACGAAGAGGAATTGCTTCGGCATCTGCGCAACCTCATCGGCGAGCGTGCGCCGGCGGCCAACGCAGGCTGACGCGCATCGCAGAAACAATAACGGGCCGGTAGAACACCGGCCCGTTGTCGTTGGTGCGTGGCGATCTTCAATCGCCTTCGCCGTCTTTGCTCAGCGCCGCCGCCTCGGCACCGGATGTGCGATGCGCCTTGGTGACGGCATAGCGGTCGAGCGTCGCTGCGCGCGCGGCGGCATGATCGACGATCGGCAAGGGATACGTCTCGCCCAACGCAACGCCCGCGTCCCTCAGCACATTGGCGGGTGCCGTCCATGGCGCGTGGATGTACTTGTCAGGCAGCTTTGCCAGCTGCGGCAGGTACTTGCGGATGAAGCGGCCCTGCGGGTCGAACTTCTCCGATTGCGTGACGGGGTTGAAGATGCGGAACCACGGTTGTGCGTCACACCCGCTGGAGGCCGCCCATTGCCAGCCGCCGTTGTTGGCGGAGAAGTCGAAATCGTTGAGCACGTCGGCAAAATACTGCTCGCCGCGTCGCCAATCGATGCCAAGGTCCTTGATGAGAAAGCTCGCCGCCACCATGCGCAGGCGGTTGTGCATGTAGCCGCTCTGGAAGATTTGCAGCATGGCGGCGTCCACCAGCGGGTAACCGGTGCGCGCGGCCTTCCAGGCTTCGAAGCGCGCGTCGCCGGTGTCGCCGTCTACCCAGCGGATGCGATCGAATTCCGGGTGGAATGCGGCGCCGTCGGCCAAGTCCGGCCGGTGGTGCAGGATCATGAAATAGAAGTCGCGCCAGACCAGCTCCGACAGCCACGTCGCCGCCCCTCGGCTGCCGCGCAGCATGGCGGCGTGGGCACGCGCTGCCAGCGTGCGGATCGATACGGTGCCAAAGCGCAGATGCGTTGACAGATAGCTTGGGCCGCGCACGGCCGGAAAGTCGCGGCGCGCATGGTAGTCGTCCATGCGCTCCTCAAACTCGTCGAGCAAAGCCTGGCCGCCCGACATGCCGGTGGGCAGGGCAATCTCTGACAAATTGGTGGGCGCAAAGCCCATCGCTTCCAGCGCGGGCGTGGCGTGCGCAAGCGCCTGTGGCGGCTTGGCCAGCGCACCGAAGTACGGCTCTGTCGGATACGCGCGCAAGTCGAACGGCGTCAGCGCGGCCAACCACGCGTTCTTGTAAGGCGTGAAAACGCCGTACGGTTTGCCTTGTCCGTTCAGGATTTCGTCGCGCTCGAAGATCACCTGATCCTTGAAGTCGAACCAGGCGCACGGCTGCTGGGCCAGCAGTTTGCGCACGGCTTCATCGCGGGCCTGCGCGGAAGGCTCTTCATCGTGGTTAGCGAAGACGGCTTCGATGTTGAGCTCGCGCGCGATCTCGGGAATCGCCTGGCGGGGGTGGTCATGCACGACGATGAGGTCGCCGCCGGCCTCGCGCAAGGCGCTGCGCAACTCCTCGATGGACGCGCGGATGAACTCGATACGGCGGTCGGCCTTGAGCCCCCGCGCAAGCAGCGCGTCGAGGATGTCGCGGTCGAATACAAACACGCAATAGACTTCGCGGCAGTGGCGCAAGGCATAATGCAGCGCCGCGTGGTCGAAGTGCCGCAGATCGCGCCGGAACCACACCAGACCGCGCTGGAAGTGTGCTCCGATGTTGTACGGCTGGCGGCTTGGGGCGGTGGAGGGCATCGGCTGGAATCGGTTGCTCTTTTGACCGGCCGAGCGTATCGCAAAAATCGCCCCTTTTTGTCTTGTTCACGTTGTTGTCATGGCTGATTCTTCTCGTCTTCCGCTGTATCGCATCCTGCAATCCCAGGGCTTCGGCACGCGCCGCTATTGCAAGGACCTCGTGCTCGCGGGGTTGGTATTCATCAACGGCGTCGAGATGGAAAGCCCTGATGCGCTCGTGGATACCGCTGGCTTGGTGCTGGATGTCGACGGCGAGCGCTGGGCATACCACGCCCGAGCCTATTTGATGCTCAACAAGCCGGCCGGCGTGGAGTGCTCGCAAAAGCCGAAACACCATCCGAGCGTGTACACGCTGCTGCCGGTGCCGCTGCGCGAGCGCGCTGTGCAATGCGTCGGGCGGCTTGACCAGGACACCACGGGCCTGCTGCTGCTCACCGACGACGGCCAGTTCGTTCACACCATCACGAGCCCGCGCCACCAGGTGCCCAAGGTGTACGAGATCACCACCGCCGAGCCCGTAGCCGATGCACAGATCGCCCAGTTGTGCGCCGGCGTGCTGCTGGCTGACGAGAATGAAAACGTTGCCGCCGCCTGGGCGGAGCGTGTCGATACGCACCACCTGCGCATGGCGCTCACGCAAGGCAAATACCACCAAGTGAAACGCATGGTGGCGGCCGCCGGTAACCACGTGGCCGGATTGCACCGCAGCGCCATCGGCGGGTTGTCGCTGGGCGATCTGGCACCAGGTGAATGGCGCTGGCTGGAAGCCGCAGATCTGGAGGCGCTGAACACCACGCCGCCGCACGCAGGCGCGGCGAGTGCCTAAAGCGCCACAATGCGCACACGCACAAAACCTTGCGCCGAGGGCCGATTCCTCCAAATGAGAGGGGCGGCGGCCGGGGGCTTTTGGTAAACTCCTCCCATGGCCTCGCCTGACGCACTTATCAATCTCACGAATCAGTTCCTGATCGCTATGCCCGGCATGGCGGATTCCACGTTTTCGGGCGCGGTCGTGTACATGTGCGAGCACAACGAGCGCGGTGCGCTCGGGCTCGTGATCAACCGCCCCATCGACATCGACCTGGCGACGCTGTTCGACAAGATCGATCTCAAGCTCGAAATCCATCCCCTCGCAGAGCAATCCGTGTATTACGGCGGCCCGGTGCAGACCGAGCGCGGCTTCGTGCTGCACGACGCCACGGGCGCGTATTCGTCGTCGCTGGCGGTGCCGGGCGGGCTGGAAATGACCACCTCCAAGGATGTCCTCGAAGCCGTCGCCCAAGGTGCCGGCCCGCACCGGTTCATCCTCACCCTCGGGTATGCCGGCTGGAGCGCCGGTCAACTGGAAGACGAAATCAGCCGCAACGGCTGGCTGACCGTCCAGGCCGATCCCGAGATCATCTTCAACGTGCCTGCCGAAGAGCGGTTTGCCGCGGCGCTGAACCTGCTCGGTATCAACCCCGCCATGCTGTCGGGCGAGGCCGGGCATGCCTGAGCCGGCGCGTCCGGCCACCCCTTCCGTGCCCGCAGAGGGCACCTTGCTGGCATTCGATTACGGCGAAAAACGCATCGGCGTGGCGCTGGGTAATTCCATCACGCGCTCTGCACGGGCGCTGGAAACCATTCCGAACCGCTCGACCGATTTCCGGTTCGCACAGATCAGCCGGCTGGTAGGCGAATGGCAGCCGGTTGGCTTCGTGGTCGGCATGCCTGTTCACCCCGACGGTGAAGAGCAGCCGATGATCAAGCTTGCCAAGCGCTTCGGCAATCAATTGCACGGCCGCTATGGCCTGCCGGTTACCTGGGTGGACGAGCGTTATTCGTCGATCGCCGCGCAGGACGCCGGTGCCTCCGACGATGTGCTCGACGCAGAAGCCGCGCGCATCATCCTCCAACAGTTTTTCGACGAACACGCATGACATCGCAACAGATCGATGCCGAGGCGCTGTACCAGAGCCTCGTTGCACAACTGCGCACGCGGCTGGCAGACGGCCATACCTGGTCGGTGGCCGGCATTGTCAGCGGCGGCGCCTGGATCGCCAAGCGGCTGGGGCGTGACCTTGGCCTGCCGGAATACGGCGTCGTCAACGTTGCCATGCATCGCGACGACTACGCCAAGAAGGGCCTGCACGCCAAGGCGCAGCCGACCACGCTGCCGTTCGACGTGAACGAGCGCCGCATCCTGCTGGTGGACGACGTGCTGGCCAGCGGCCGCACCATCCGCGCGGCCATCAACGAACTGTTCGACTACGGGCGTCCGGCGGCGGTCGAGCTGGCCGTGCTGGTCGATCGCGGTGAGCGCCAACTGCCCGTTGCCCCCGATTACATCGGTGAACGCATCACGCTGCCGCCCAACGAATCGCTCGTGCTGAGCGAAACCGGCGAGGGCGCTTCCGCCCGCTTCACCTTCACGCGCGAGCCCAAGGGCGCTTGAGTTCCCGCCCCGCACCGCACCCGCTTTGACCAGACCTGTACTGACCTCGTCGCCCTTCGTTTCTCATGCCCAAGACTTTTGCCAACCCGCAGCTCACGAAAAACGGCGAGCTCAAGCATTTGCTGTCGATCGAGGGGCTGTCGCGCGACATCCTCACGCACGTGCTGGACACCGCGCAGCAGTTCGTCTCCGTATCGGATTCCGACCGCGAAGTGAAGAAGGTGCCGTTGCTGCGCGGCAAGAGTGTGTTCAACCTGTTTTTCGAGAACTCCACGCGCACGCGCACCACGTTCGAGATCGCGGCCAAGCGGCTGTCGGCAGACGTGATCAACCTGAACATCAATGCGTCGTCCACCAGCAAGGGTGAATCGCTGCTCGACACGATCAACAATCTGTCGGCGATGCAGGCGGACATGTTTGTCG
>JABLTH010047602.1_pt1 | contig 14454 bp, 14 predicted proteins | sample 7875711 | NCBI WGS metagenome assembly JABLTH01 (sample SAMN14941262, study PRJNA633318) | bioreactor metagenome | isolation source: bioreactor | place: China | collected 2019-03-05 | reverse complement strand
GGCATGGAGCGGATGGCCTAGGCAGGCCGCGCCCACGCCGAGCGACACCACCTCGCCCCGGCGCTCCATCAGCATGCCGCAGGTGCGCAGGTCCACCTCCGACATCTTGCGCGGCCGGGTGCCGAGGGCGTAGAGGCCTGACGAGGCGTTGTCGGCCACCGTGTCCAGCAGGCGGATGTCCCAGTGGCGGATGCGGCTGCCGACGATCTCGACGGCGGGCAGCACATAGGCGATGGCCGAGATCAAGCGCGCCAGCGTGACCGGCCCGTCGCCGGTGTCGCCCAGGTCGCGCTCCAGCACGACGGCCACTTCGGCCTCGACCTTCGGCTGCAGCACGCGCCCGAGGACCACCGGCTCATCCGGGGCGAGTTCCATGTCGGCGAACAGCATGCCGAAATCCGGCGCGTCGACGCCGAGCTGCTGCTGCACGGCCTTGGAGGTCAGGCCGATCTTGCGGCCGGACAGGCGGCGCCCGGCGGCCAGCGCGTGCTGCGTGTTGATGTCTTGCACGGCATAGGCGCCCGCCTCGCCCATGGCCGCGAGGTCATCCCGCAGCGGCGCCACCGGCTGGCCGTCCAGGGCGGCCTGGCGCAGCGATGCGGCCAGCCGTTGCAGCACGGCAGTGTCCATGCCCGCGTGGGTCGTCTTGGTCGTCGCTTGGGTCATCGCCTGGGTCATCGTCTCGGTCATCGGCGGCACCTCACAGCGGCGGGTTGAGGTTGTCGGGACTCGCGAAGACGAGCTTCCACGGCTTCATGACGACGGCGCGGAACAGCGCGGCCTTGGCGAAGGGATCGTTGGCAGCAAGCTTTGCCGCCTCGCTCTCGTTGGCGACTTCGTAGACGAACAGCGCGCCGCTGCCGTCGGCGAACGGACCGGCGACCACCAGCCGCCCTTGTTGCAGCAGGTCCTGCAGGTAGGCCCGATGAAGCGGGCGGAGCTGGGCAAGCCGCTCGGGCTCGTTGGCGTACTCGATGAAGGCTGCGAATTTCATGGTTGTGCTCGATGCGTCGGGAGATCAGTCAGTGGATGCATGGATGCGTCGCTGAAGGGATCGCCACATCCATGCACCGGGGCGCGGCGCCCCGGTGCTTCAGTGCTTCAGTGCTTCAGTGCTTCAGTGCTTCAGTGCGGAAGGAAGCCGGTGGAAATCCACGGCACGGCAGCCACCAGCACCGTGCCGGCCGCCAGCGATGCCATGTAGCGCCAGATGTGCCGCACGCCCCGGCTCGGCGGGGTGCGGCTGATGGCGCAGGCGGCGTAGTAGCCGACCCCGAACGGCGGCGCGAACAGGCCGATGCCCATGGCCAGCACGACGACGATGGCGTAGTGCACATCGTGGATGCCGAGCTGCCGCGCGATGGGGAACAGCAACGGCCCGAACAGGACGATGGCGGGAATGCCCTCCAGCACGCTGCCGAGCAGCACGAAGGCCACGATCGACACCGCCATGAAGGCCGCCGCGCCGCCCGGCAGGCGCGCCATGGCCGCGGCCAGGTCGCTGGAGAATCCCGATTGCGTCAGCGACCAGGCCATGCCGGTGGCGGCGCCGATGATCAGCAGGATGGCGCCCGACAGCGCCGCCGTGTCCACCAGCGCGGGCCAGATCCGGCGCAGGTCGAAGCGGCGGTACACCAGCAGGCCGGCGAGCATGGCGTACACGATGCCGATGGTGGACACCTCCGTCGCCGTCGCCACGCCCTCCACCACCGCCGCGCGGATGACGAAGGGCAAGGCCAGCGCCGGCAGCGCCACCAGCAGGCTCTTGCCCACCGCCGCGCGGCTGGCGCGCGGGGTGCAGGGCGCGCAGGTCTTGCGCGCGCGCCACCACACCAGCAGCCCGAGCATCAGGGCCAGCACCACGCCCGGCAGCAGGCCGGCGGTGAACAGGTCGGCGATCGAGATGCCGGTGACCGAGCCGATGGTGATCAGCACCAGGCTCGGCGGCACGGTCTCGGTCTGCGCGCCGGTGGCGGCCAGCAGCGCCAGCATGTCGCCTTCGTCGGCGCCGCGCTGCTTCATCTCCGGGAACAGCGCCGGCGCGACCGCCGCCATGTCCGCCGCCTTGGCGCCCGAGATGCCGGACACCAGGTACATGGCGCCGATCAGCACGTACGACAGGCCGCCGCGGAGTTGGCCGAGCAGGTTGGACAGGAACTGCACCATGGCGCGCGCCATCGACGTCATCTCGATCAGCATGCCGAGGAAGACGAACAGCGGCACCGCCAGCAGGATCAGGTGCGACATGCCTTCATCCATGCGCCCGATCACGACGATGGTCGGCGTCGAGGTGGTCAGCGAGAGATAGCCCACCGTGGCCAGGCCGAAGGAGAAGGCGATGGGCACCCCGCCCAGGATCAGCAGGCCGACGAAGCCGACGAAGAACAGCAGCAGGTTGGCATTGCCCAGGTCTTGCAGCACCGGCTGCAGCGCGACCAGCCCACCGGCCACCGCGCCGCAGGCCAGCAGCGCCACCACCACCGCGCGCCGGCTGGCGGTGGACAGCAGCCGCACCACGCCCATCAGCAGGATCAGCACGATGCCGGCCGGCAGCGCGGCGGCGCGCCAGGCATTGGAGATGTCCAGCGCGGGCAAGGTGACGAGCGCCTCCTCGCTGGCGAAGGCGTAGGCCGGATAGGCCACCAGCGCCAGCCACGCCAGCGCGGCCACCGTCGCCACCAGCTCGAACACGCCGCGCCACTGCGGGCCTGCCTTGTCGACCAGCGCCGTCATACGCATGTGGCTGCCGCGCCGGAATGCGATCGCCGAGCCGAGCATGATGAGCCAGATGAACAGCAGCGACGCCACTTCATCGACCCACACCAGCGGCGTGTGCAGCACGTAGCGGCTCAGCACGCCGCAGAACAGCACGGCGACCTCGGCCACCACCAGCAAGGCGGCCGGCACCTCCGACAGCACGCCGAGCACTTTGTCCGCCAGCTGCAGCGCGCGTGCCGGCGCCCCGCTCGCCGGCGCGTTGGCGGGACTCTCCATGGCGCGCGGGTCGCCTTCGACCATTCGGGTGGACATGACGCACCTCCCCTACTGTTGCGGCAGGCCGAGGACATTGGCCTGGATCTCGGGATCGGTGAAACGCTCCAGGCGCTGCGGATACACCGTGACGGTGATCTCGCACGAGCCGGTGCCGACGGTCAGGCCCAGCAGGTGGCCGCCGGCGCCGTTGAAGCTGCCGTCGGTCACGGTGCCGTGGGCATGGATGGACGGCTTGCCTTCCTTCCAGGCGATGGAGCCGGTCATATTGGCCATCTCGACGCTGCGGAAGGTCTTCGGATCGAACTGCTTGCGCTGGAAGTCGTAGAAGCCGAAGGTGGCCTCCGACATGAAGCCGATGCCGACGAAGCTGGCGCTGGGGATCTGCTCGTCGCGCGCCAGTTGCTCCAGGCTCTGCAGCACGTTGTCGCCGTGGCGCAGCACCACCAGGTAGCCGGTGGGGGTCTTCATGACCTTGCCTTTCAGGTCAGCGGCGGCGGCGGCCTGCGTTCCCATCACGGAGAGCGTGAGGGTCAGCGTCAGCAGCGAGAGGGCTTGCTTGAGGATCATGATCGGGTCTCTTGGTAGGTTGGGGGTGAGTGCGCCCACGGCGGTGGCGCGCGGCCACCGGCCATCGGGGAGCGGCGTTCAAGGGGGAACGCCCAAAGGGGAACGCTCAAGGGGCCGGTGGCAACAGCGCGATGGCGCAGCGGCGCGGCGGCGCGGCTAGGCCAGCTTGCCCGCGTACTTCTCCAGCAGCGCCCAGCTCTCGGCCGGGAATTTCTGCTGCCAGCCCTTGTAGAAACCGGCCTGGCTCAGGTAGTTGCGGAAGGCCTTCACGTCGGGCTGGTTGAAGGCCATGCCGCGCCCCTTCAGCTCCTCGCGCAGGCGGGTGTTCAAGGCATCCACCGCCTGGCGCTGCTTGACGGCGCAGGCATCGAAGGTGGTGGCGGCGAGCTGCCGCAGGTCTTCCGGCAGCGCATTCCAGGCGCGCTGGTTGGCCACCAGCCAGAAGCCATCCCACACGTGCGAGGTCAGCGAGCAGTACTTCTGCACCTCGTACAGCTTCTGCGTCTGCAGGATGGTCAGCGGGTTCTCCTGCCCGTCGACGACCTTGGTCTGCAGTGCCGTGTAGGTCTCGGCCATGTTGATGCCGGCCGGCGCCGCGCCGAAGGCCTTGAACATCGAAGTCAGCGCCGGGCTCAGCGGCACCCGGATCTTGAAGCCGTTGAGGTCTTGCGGCACATGGATCTGCCGGTTGCTGCTGGTGACCTGGCGGAAGCCGTGGTCCCAGATCTTCGGCAAGGGCATCAGGTTGACCTTGGCGAAGGCCGCGCGGATATGCGCGCCCAGCTCGCCGTCCATGGCCGCCCAGACCTGCTCGTAGCCCGGGAAGGCGAAGCCGATGCCGCTGATGGAGGCCACCGGCACCAGCGTGCCCCAGATCAGGCCCGCGGTACTGACGAAGTCGATGGCGCCGGCGCGGACCTGCGAGATCATGTCGGTGTCGTTGCCGAGCTGGCTGCTCGGGAAGACGCGGATCTCCAGCCGCCCGTTCGAGGCGCGGGCGATCTCGGCCGCCGCCGCGCTCAGGTTGACCGTGGTCGGATGCGTGGCGTCGAGCGCGATGCCGAGCTTGTAGCGGAACGCCTGCCCCGCCGCGCGCGCCGGCGTGCCGATCATGAGGCCGGAGGCGGCGGACGCGGCCGCCATGGCAAACCCCTGCTTGAGCGCCAGGCGGCGCCCGCTGTTGAACCCGCTCATCACTTGTCTCCTGTGGTCTGTTTTATTGGTGTCCAGCGGCATGGCGATGGTGGCCGGTGCGGCCACCCGGGCGGATCAGGCCGCCTCGCCCTGCCGGCTGGAGAGGTACCGCGAGAAGCGCCGCGCGCCATCCCAGTCCTGGATCAGCGTCAGGCGACGCTTGAGGAACAAGCCGTCGGCGACGCGCTCGGCGAACGCCTCGAAGGTCTCGGTGGGGTCGTCGATCTCGAATACGAAATAGACCTTGGCCTCCTCGTTCGAGAGCCACGGTCCGGCCAGCAGCTTGAGGTCGCCCGGCAGGTTGTGCGGCCGCACGCCCTGGCGCAGCTTGCCGAGGAAATCCACCACCCCCTGCATGGTGTTCGGGGACATATCGCGCAACCAGACTTCGTTGAAGAACTTCGGCATCATCTTTCTCCCTGCTTGCTCAAGCTTGATCGGCCGACACCCGGTCGGTGTAGGCTTTCATCTGGTCCCAGCCCGACAGCAGCGTCAGTTTGCGGCGGGCGAACAGTCCACTGACCACGCGCTCGGCGTAGGCGTCGAACATGGTCGAGGGATCGTCGATCTCGAAGATGAACATCACCTTGGCTTCCTCGGCGGACAGCCAGGGGCCGGCGACCATGCGCAGGTCGGGTGGCAGGTTGCCGGGCTTGGTGCCGACGCTCAGGTTGCCGAAGAACGCGACCGCGTCTTCCATCACCTTGGGCTGGATGTCGCCAAGCCAGACTTCATTGAGAAACAGGGGCATCGATGTCTCCAGGTCAGTATTCGGGCTGCGGGAGAATGCAGCGCGATGACCGAAGCTTAGAAAAGCGGCGCCCTGCGTCATATCCCTGAAACGAGATATCAGACTTTCCTTGGCGGGAAGGGGTGACGCGGTGGTGGTTGGTGGTTGGTGGTTGGTGGTGGTTGGTGATGCAGGGGCATGCGATGTCTCGGCTGCTGCGGGCGCCTGCCCTCTCCCCCGGCCCTCTCCCACAAGTGGGAGAGGGGAGCAAACCCATGGCATGGCGATCGCCGGCAGGCGAGGCCAGGCCAGGCCGGCCGCAATCGTCACCGATGGCAACGTTCTGCGGCCGTCTCACCGGATACGCTTCGAAGCCATGACGCCAAGACGCGAGTGTCTCCGCCCGCGGTGCCTTCGTCGCCCGACCGCCGCTCAGAGTGGTGGATCAGGCTCCCAACAACCCGCCAATATGGACTAGACTAAGCAAACTTAGTCCAGTTGGTGAAACCCATGCAAACCGTTAACATCCACGAAGCCAAAACCCATCTCTCGCGCCTGGTCGACCAGGCGGCGCGCGGCGAGCCGTTCGTGATCGCCAAGGCGGGCAAGCCCCTGGTCAAGGTGGTGCCCTTGTCCGCCCCGGATGCCGGCCAGGTCCGGCGGCTCGGTTTCCTGGCCGGCGAGATCGCGGTGCCGGAGGACTTCGACACCCTGGGCGCCGGCGAGATCGAAGCCCTGTTCGGCGGCAACGCATGAAGCTGCTGCTCGACACGCACCTGCTGCTGTGGGCCGCCGGGCTGCCGGAACGCCTTCCCCTGCCGGCCCGCGAGCTGATCGCTTCTCCCGACTCGGAACTGTTCTTCAGCGCAGCCAGCCTGTGGGAGATCGCCATCAAGCGCGGGCTTGGCCGGAGCGACTTCCGCGTCGATCCGCGCGTACTGCGACGCGGGCTGCTCGACAACGGCTACAGCGAGCTGCCGGTCACCAGCGAGCACACGGTGACGGTCGACAGCCTGCCCGCGCTGCACAGGGACCCGTTCGACCGCCTGCTGGTGGCGCAGGCCAACGTAGAAGGCATCACGCTGCTGACGTCGGATGGCATGGTGGCGCGGTACCCCGGTCCGATACGGTTGGTGCCATAGTCGGCGGCACCCGTCCTCGTCACCCCGCCTCGGCATGCGCCCTCGCACCGCAGCGAGGGCCGACACGCCGTCCGTCGCCAGCCGCAAGGCCTGCTGACTGCCCCCAAGATGCCTTTGCGCCGCTTCTGCTGCCCTGCCAGTGAAGTCGCCCGCGCCGCGGCTCAAGTTCCTCCGGCCGGCCGTCGTTAAACCCCCGCGTGCCTGCCGACGTGGCCGGCATGCCTCGCTCTGCGCAGGCGAAGTACCTTGGAGCCCCCATATCATGAGCACGCTTACGTTTCGCCAGAAGCTCTGGCTACCGCTTGTTTTCTGCCTTGTCGCCCTCGCCTTGCTGTCTGTGGTCAATGCCTACCAGGCGCGGCAGATCCGCATCGAGGAACGCAAGCACAACCTGGTCAGCGTGACGACCCAGGCCGTCAACCTGGCCAGGCAATACGACGATCTCGCCCGCAGCGGCGCCATCAGCCCGGAGGAGGCGAAGAAGCAGGCGCTGGACCGTCTCCGCGCGATGCGCTACGACAAGGACGGCTACTTCACCGTCACCGACTCCGAGGAGCGGGTCGTGATGCACCCGATCAAGGCGGACCTGGTCGGCAAGAAGCAGACCGATTTCAAGGACGCCGCCGGCACGCGCCTGTACGTGAAAATCACGGCGGCGGCGAAGCAGCAGGATGGCGGCTTCGTGTCCTATGTCTGGCCGCATGTGGGCGGCACCGAGCCGGTAGCGAAGCTGTCCTATGTGCTGCGCTACGAGCCTTGGGACTGGATCCTGTCCACCGGCGCCTACATGGACGATATCAATGCCGCCTTCCTGCACTCGCTGTACCAGACCGGCGGCCTGCTGCTGGCGGTGGGCGTGGTGCTGGCACTGCTGGCGGCGATGGCCAACCGCAGCCTGGAGCGCACGCTCGGCGGCGATCCCGCCTACGCGGCGGATGTGGTCAATCGGATCGCCGCCGGCGACCTGACGGTGCGCATCGAGACCCGGGGCGATGACCAGCACAGCCTGCTGGCGGCGGTGAGCCGCATGCGCAGCGAACTGGCGCAGACCATCGGGCAGATCGGCGAGGCCTCGCACACCATCGGCAACGCGGCCCGCGAGATCGCCAGCGGCAACCTGGACCTGTCGAGCCGCACCGAGGAGCAGGCCAGCTCGCTGGAAGAGACCGCGGCCTCGATGGAACAGATGACCGCCACCGTCAAGCAGAACGCCGACAATGCCCGCCAGGCGCACACGCTGGTCGCCAGCGCCTCCGACATCGCCGCCAAGGGCGGCGAAGTGGTGTCGCGCGTGGTCGCGACCATGGACGCGATCAGCGCTTCCGCCAGCAAGATCACCGACATCATCGGCGTGATCGACGGCATCGCCTTCCAGACCAATATCCTGGCGCTCAACGCCGCGGTGGAAGCTGCCCGCGCCGGCGAGCAGGGACGCGGCTTTGCCGTGGTGGCGGGCGAGGTGCGCAGCCTGGCGCAACGCAGCGCCGGCGCGGCCAAGGAAATCAAGACACTGATCGAGGCTTCGGTCGGCCAGGTCGATGCCGGCAACGTGCTGGTGGGCGAAGCGGGCAGCACCATGGCCGACGTGGTGGGCGCGGTCAAGCGCGTGGCCGACCTGATGGGCGAGATCACGGCGGCCAGCGACGAGCAGAGCACCGGCATCCAGCAGGTCAATGGCGCGGTGGCGCAGATGGACCAGGTGACGCAGCAGAACGCCGCCCTGGTCGAGCAGGCCGCCGCCGCGGCGGAATCGATGCAGGAGCGCGCCGCCGAGCTGGCCACGGCGATTGCATTCTTCCGGATCGGGGGTAGCAACGCGGGCACCTCGCGCCTGGCGCCGGCCTGAGCCCGCCACACCCCTCGCCTGCCCTGCCCAGCGCCCCTGCCTCGACAGGGGCGCGCTCTTTGGGCTGGCCCCGCGCAGCCCCCGCGCGGCCTTGCACCCCCGCCTGTCACGGCGTCGCCGTGTACAGGGGCGCCGCATCGCACCGGATGCGGATGTGCATGCGGGAGCGGAAGCGGGAGCGGATACCCTCCGCCGCGCAGACCGCCCTACTTCAGATAGGACTTGATGACCTGCAGCACGGCATCCAGGTCCTGCTGCCGACGCCCCTCGTCAGGTTCCTTGACCACGTGGTCGGTCAGGTGACCCTCGATGACGGCGGCCATCAGTCCGTTGACGGCGCCCCGGATGGCGGCGATCTGTTGCAGCACGTCCACGCATTCCGCCTCTTCCGTGAGTTGTTTCTCCAGCGCTGCGGCTTGCCCCTGGATGCGCTTGACGCGCGCCAGCAGCTTGGCTTTGTCGCGGATGGTATGGGGCATGGCGTCGGGGGCTCCGGGGCGGGATCGGGGGGCTTCGGGAAGGCCTGAGGGTAGCATGGATATACTGGGGGGGAGTATAATGCGCCCACCCCGAAACCGATCCATTCAGCGCGTGCCGCGCGCGCCGCCCATCCGCCGCCATGACCGAGTTCTCCACCCTCCTGCAGCAAGGCAACGCCTGGCTGTTCATCCCCAGCGCCATCCTGCTGGGTGCCTTGCATGGCCTGGAGCCGGGCCATTCGAAGACGATGATGGCAGCCTTCATCGTGGCCATCCGCGGCACGCTGTCGCAGGCGGTGCTGCTCGGACTGTCGGCCACGATTTCCCATACGGCGGTGGTCTGGGCGGTGGCCATGGCCGGGCTGTACTTCGGCCGCAACTGGAGCGCCGAGGCGACCGAGCCCTATTTCCAGGTGGCCTCGGCGGTGCTGATCGTGGCGGTGGCAGCATGGATGCTGTGGCGTACCTGGCAGGGACAGCGGCATGCGCACGATCACGATCATGGGCATGACCATGATCACGGCCACGATCACGGCGATGGTCACGGCCATCACCATGCCGCGGCCCACTTCATCGACACCGGCCACCACGGCACCCTGCGGCTGGAGATCTTCGAGGACGGCGTGCCGCCGTGCTTCCGCCTCTATGCCGAGGGCCGCCACCCGCACGCCTGGCCGGCCAGCCAGGTCGAGCTGGAGACGGAGCGTGCCGATGGCTCGCGGCAGTTCTTCCCCTTCGTGCAGCGCGACGGCTTCCTCGAGTCAGCCGAGCCCATCCCCGAGCCGCATGAATTCATTGCCCGCCTGCGCCTGGGCGAGCCGCAGCACCGGCATGACTACGACGTGGAGTTCGTGGAGCACGACGATCACCACCACGTGGTCAAGGACTACGAAGGGCTGGACATTTCCGCGCCGGGCTACCAGGACGCGCACGAGCTGGCGCACGCCAATGACATCCGCCGCCGCTTCGCCAACCGCGAGGTGACCACCGGCCAGATCATCGTGTTCGGGCTGACCGGCGGCCTGATTCCCTGCCCGGCGTCGATCACCGTGCTGCTGCTGTGCCTGCAGTTGAAGAAGATCACGCTCGGCGCGACGCTGGTGCTGTGCTTCAGCATCGGCCTGGCGCTGACGATGGTGGCCTCGGGGGCGCTGGCGGCGCTCAGCGTGAAGCACGTTTCCCGGCGCTGGGGCGGCTTTGGCGAGTTCGCGCGCAAGGCCCCCTACTTCTCCGGCGCGCTGATCGTGCTGGTGGGACTGTACGTCGGCTGGCAGGGGATGCAGGGACTGGCGCGGCTGTGAGGGCGGCTCTGACGGTGGCTGTGAGGGTGGCTCAGGGCAGCACGCACGGCGCTGTCCCCCGCCCCGGGATGCGCGGGTGCGCCGGGTAGAATACGGGCCACTTCCGCGCACCACGACAGGCTGCCGCGACCATCCGGGCACGGACGCCACTCACCTTCACTGCCATGCTGCTGCTCTACAAAGGGGTGCTGGGCCCCATCCTGCTGAGACAGGCACACCAGCTGCGCAAGACGGCGCTGCGCCTGCCGGAAGCGGCGGGGCCGCGCATGGGCCAGGAGAACGCAGCAGCGCCGGAAGCAACGCCGCTGCGCCTGCTGGTGGTCGGCGATTCGTCGGCCGCCGGCGTGGGCGTCGATCAGCAGCACGAGGCCCTGGCACAGCCGCTGGCGCGCCTGCTGGCGGCGCGCACCGGACGCGCGGTGACCTGGCAGCTGGTGGCCAGATCCGGCGTGAATACGGTCGAGGCGATCGAGCTGGTCCAGGCCAGCGAGATCGCGCCCGCCGACTTCATCGTCACCGCGCTGGGCACCAACGACGTCACCTCGCAACGCCGGCCCGGCCGTTTCCTGAAGGACTACCAGGCCCTGGTCGAAGCGCTGTTCCGCCGCAGCGGCGCCGCCGGCCTCGTGGTCACCGGCCTGCCCCCGCTGCACATCCTGCCCGCCGCGCCGCATCCGCTGCGCTGGTACCTGGGCCGCTACGCCGCGCGCCTCGACCGCCTGCTGCGGCGCTGGATCGACCAGGAGGCGCGGGCCCGCTACGTCTCGCTGCAGTGGGCGGCGGTGCCGGAAGAGATGGCGCGCGACCGCTTCCATCCCGGGCCGCTGCAGTATCGCCGCTGGGTGGAAATGGTGGCGGCCCAGGTGGTCGACCTGCTCGCCTTGCGGACGCAGCGAGGCGCCTGAACCAGGGTCGGCGAGCGCTCGTGGAAGGCGGGCGCCATGGTGCCGGTGAAGGCCGGCCCTCTCCCCCGGCCCCTCTCCCGCAAGCGGGAGAGGGGAGCAGACCGGCGCGGTGCGAATCACGTCGCGCTGGACAAAGCCGACGATGCACCAACACCAATCGCCAAGCACACGGTCTTGGCTCCCTCTCCCCTCATGGGGAAAGGGTTGGGGAGAGGGGTGGTCTAGCAAGGCGCCACACGCAAGCGAAGCCAACGGTGTAGTCCAGCACGCGAGCACAGAGACGAAGCCGATGGTGTGATCCCAGCCACCACGGCACAGCCGACGGCGTCATGCCGGCCGCTGCTCCCCCTCGATATACGCCTGCAGCCCCGCCACCAGCGCGGCGAACACCGCCGCGCAGCGCGCGCTGTCGCGCAGGTCTTCGTGCATGGCGACCCACGTCTCCAGGGCCGGCGCGAACGCGCGTGGCAACACGCGCACCAGTTCGCCGTCGCGCGCCGCCAGCGCGGCCTGGCACGCGCCGATGCCGAAGCCGGCGCGGATGGCGCTGAGCTGGGCCAGGTCGCTGTCGGCGCGGAACGCCACGCGGTCGCGCACGAGCATCGGGTATTGCTGCTGCAGGCGGCGGATGAAGGCGGTTTCACGGTCGTAGCCGATCAGCGTGTGGTGCGCCAGTTGGTCCAGCGATTTCGGCGTGCCGTGCGCGGCCAGGTAGCGCCGGTGCGCGTGCAAGCCGATTTCGATGGCGCCCACGCGCCGCGCCACCAGCGCTTCCTGCTCGGGGCGGAACATGCGCACGGCGATATCGGCCTCGCGCCGCAGCAGGTCGTCGGGCTGGTTGGACAGCACCATTTCGATGGTGAGCGCGGGATGCGCGGCGCGCAGCGCGGCCAGGACCGGGGGCAGCACTTCGACACCGATCACTTCGCTCGCGGTCAGGCGCACCGTGCCGCGCACGCCGTCGCCATGGCCGCTCGCCACGCGGCGCAGCGAGGCGGCGGTGGCGGCCAGGGCGGCGGCATGGGGGCGCAGTTCGTGCGCGGCATCGGTCGGCGCGAAGCCGTCGAAGGAGCGCGTGAACAGCTTGAGCCCCAGCGTGGCCTCCAGGTGGTCGATGTGGCGGCCGACAGTGGGCTGGGTCAGGCCCATGGCGCGGGCGGCGGCCGACAGCGAGCCCGTTTCCAGCACCTGCAGGAAACTGCGGTACCACTCCCAGTTCGGTTCGGCATCGGACATGCTATGCATTTTTCTATAGTGGCTACGCGATTCTAGGCGATTTTCTTTTCACTATCGCCGGCGCACACTGCGTCCATCCAACCCGGCCGCCAGGTCGTCTGAAGGGAGTCTTGCCATGTCCAAGGTTGCATTGTTCGGCGCCGCCGGTGCCATCGGCCAAAGCCTTGCCGCCGCGCTGCGCGCCCAGGGCCGGCCCTATCGCGTGGTGGGCCGCAGCGCGGACAGCCTGCGCCGGGCCTTCGGCGCGGATCCGCTCGCCGAGATCGTGGCCTGGGATCCGCAGGTGCCGGCATCGGTGCGGGCTGCGGCGGAGGGCATCGACACGCTGATCTACCTGGTCGGCGTCAACTACTGGCAGTTCGAACTGCACCCCGAGCTGATGCGCAAGACGCTGGATGGGGCCATCGCTGCCGGGGTCAAGCGCGTGGTGCTGATCGGCACCGTCTACCCCTATGGCCGCGCGCAGCAGAACCCGGTCAGCGAAGACCATCCGCGCGTGCCGCATACCTTCAAGGGCCGCATGCGCCTGGCGCAGGAAGACCTGCTGATGCAGGCCCACGCCGAGGGCAGGATCCAGGCCACCGTGCTGCGGCTGCCGGACTTCTACGGCCCCGGCGTGGCCAACAGCTTCCTGCACCGTGCCGCGCTGGCGGCGGTCAACGGCGGCACGGCCGACCTGATCGGCCCCATCGACCGTCCGCACGAGTTCGTCTTCGTGCCGGACGTGGGGCCGGTGGTGACGCGGCTGATCGACACGCCCGCCGCCTTTGGCCGCATCTGGCACCTGGCCGGCGCCGGCGTGACCAGCCAGCGCGCGCTGGTGGCCGAGATGGAGCGCCAGAGCGGCCGCCCGATGCGGCTGCGCATCGTGGGCAAGCCGATGCTGCGCCTGCTCGGCCTGTTCAACCCCTTGCTGCGTGAAATGGTGGAGATGCACTATCTGCTGACCGACCCGCTGATCCTCGACGACAGCGCGCTGCAGCGCCTGCTCGGGCCGCTGCCCAAGACGCCCTATGCGGAAGGCATCCGGCAGACGCTGGCGGCGGTGGATCGCAGCGCCAGGCTGGCGCCGGCGGCCGCCTGAGCGGAGCCGGCCCCGCCGGCGCCCCGCTCCCGCCCCCTACTCCCTGAAATACGCCTGGATCCGCTCCATCATCCAGCGCGCCGCCGGCGACAGGTAGCGGTGCTCCGGATAGACCAGCGAGAGATCCAGCACCCCCTCGGCTTCGCTCATCACGGGCAGCCAGACGAACTCCCCGCGCAGCAGCTCTTCACGCAGGTTCTCGCGGGTGGAGAACAGCACCACGTCCGAGCGCAGCGCGAGGCGCTTGAGCATGGGCGCGTTGTCGCAGCGCAGGCCGCCGATCTCGTCGAAGGCGGGCTTGCCGAACAGCCGCGCGATGCGCTCCTTGGCCGCCGCCGGCATCTCCGGCGACAGCAGGGGATAGCCCTGCAGGCGCGCGCGGATCTCGCCGGCACCGGCGCCGGCCAGCGGATGGCTGCCGCGCACGAAATATCCCTGGTGCTGCGGCGGCAGCGGGATGATGCGGTAGCCGGAAATGGGCGGCAGGCTGCGCGTCATGGCCACGACGAAATCCAGTTCGTCGCGCTGCAGCCGCTCATACAGGCGCACCCAGCTGGAGATGTCGGCGTGCACGGTCAGGTGCGGCCGCTCCGCCGCCTGCCTGGCCAGCACTTCCTCGAGGAAGACCGCTTCCGGCAGCACCCCGACGCCGAAGTTGACCTGCCCCACCTCGATGCCGCGGATCTGCTCGGCCTCGGACTGCATGGCGCCGGCCTCGCCCAGCACGCGCTTGGCGCGCGCCAGCATGGCGCTGCCGGCGCTGGTCAGGGTGATGCCGTCGTGGCGCCGCTCCAGCAACTGCAGGCCGAGGGATTCCTCCAGCGTCTGCATGCTGCGCGTCAGCGCCGGCTGCGTCAGGTGCAGGCGGCGCGCGGCGCGCGAAAAGGCGCCTTCTTCGGCAAGGACCAGGAAGTGTTGTAAGCGGCGGAGGCTGACCATAACTTTTATTTTGTTTTGCGCCCAGCAATATGCATTG
>JABLTH010020097.1_pt1 | contig 14455 bp, 8 predicted proteins | sample 7875711 | NCBI WGS metagenome assembly JABLTH01 (sample SAMN14941262, study PRJNA633318) | bioreactor metagenome | isolation source: bioreactor | place: China | collected 2019-03-05 | reverse complement strand
TCAGATCTCCGCGGAGCTGAGCACGAGCTCGCCGTGCTTGACGCCCTTCATGCCCAGCATGTGCCCGGCGATGTGGCGCAGCTCGCGCACCTTGCCGCGCATCGCGACGACCTCGAGGCAGTGGCGTTCGTCGAGGTGCACGTGCAGCGTGGCGAGGATCTCGCCGTGGTGCGCGTGGCCCGCGTCGAGCAGGCGGTCGGCCAGCTCGCGCTTCTCGTGGTCGTAGACGAGGGTGACGGTGCCGACCGCGGTGCGGCGCTCGGTGGCCGCGGACTCCTCGAGCACGCGCTTTCGGATCAGGTCGCGGATCGCCTCGGAGCGGTTGCCGCTCCCGCTGCGCGCGACGATCTCGTCGAGCCGGTCGACGAGGTCCTTCTCGATCGCGATCGTGATCCGTTCGAGTTCCATCGCCGGCCCCGCGCGGCGGGACGCGCCCGTCCGCTCAGAATCTGTCCCTTCAGAACGTGACGCGCACCGAGGCCCGCAGCGTGCGCGGCAGCGCCGGATGCGTGTGGATGTCGTTCACGCCGTCCACGGGCTCACCGGGCAGACGCGACGGGTAATGGTAGTCGATGTCGCTGACGGCCGCGTCGAACAGGTTCACCACCTCGAGGGCGACACGCCAGCGGCCGTGGTGGTCGCGCCAGCCCGCCTCGGCGTTGACGAGCGTCGAACCCTTCGAGCGCACGCGCCCGCTCTCGACCAGCGGCCGCGGTCCGAAATAGCGCAGGCGCGCGCTCGCGAACGGTCCGGCGGGATCGCTCCACGCCACCCCCGCCGAGACGACGCTCTGGAGCGCGCCGGGGACCTCGTCGCCCGCGTCGGGGTTGGCGCCGCGGGTCGGGTCAGGCTCGGTGAACTTCGCGCGCGAGACGGAGAGGTCGGCGTCGAGCGCCAGTGCGGGCGTCGCCTGCCACACGCTCGACCACTCGACGCCCCAGCGCCGGCTCGCGCGGCTCGCCTCGGTTTCGCCCGCGTCGCCCGAGAACACCAGCTCGGAGTCGAGGTCGAGCCCCCACACGGCGACGCTCGACTCGAGGCCCGGAAGCGCCGCGGTGCGCACACCGATCTCGGCGCCCTTCGCGCGCACGAGCGGGCTCACGCGGTCCACCGGCTCCCCGGTCGCGGGCGAGACGCGGATCGTCGCCCCGCGCCCGTCGTTGCTGTGGAAGCCGCAGCCCGCGTTCGCGTAGAACTCGGTCTTCGCCCACGGGCCGAGGATCACGGCGAGCTTGGGGCTGACGAGGCTCGCGTCGGCGCGGCCGGAGTTGAGCGGGTTCCCGCTCGACACGTGGACGCGGTAGGCGTCGACGCGCAGGCCGGCGATCGAGCGCAGGTGCGGCGACCACGTCGTCGTGTTCTGCACGAACAGCGCGGCGCTGGTCTGCGCGACGTGGTCCTGCCGCGTCGTGGACAGTTCCTCGCGCGCCCGCGTGTGCGTGAGCGCGAGGTCGGTGATGTTGTCGTTCCGGAACTGGACGCCGGCCTCGTTCTCGGTCTCGCGCCCGCCGATCGTGCGCAGCCACTGCCGCACGACGCGCCCGCCGGTGACGATGCGCCGGTCGCGCTGGTGGAACTGGTCGCCGTTGTCCGGGTCGTCGAGCGCGTAGGTGAAATCGTTGTAGAGGTCGAGCCCGTAGGCCATCACGAACGCGCTCGCGCGCGTCACGACGTCGTCGGTCGAGCGCTGCCACTCGCCCGAAAGGCTGGTGCGGGTGCTGCGCCCGCCGTCGGTGGGATCGAGCGTGCCGAAGCGCGGGATCAGGCCGCCGTCGATCGCACGCTGCGGCACCTGGTCCGTCGCGGTCCACCGTCCCTGGTAGGCCATCGCGAGCACCCGGACGCCGTTGCGCACGTCCCCGCGGCTCCAGCTCGCGAGCAGGTTGATCCTGCGGAAGTGGTCGGGCACGACCCACGGCCCGTCGTTGTGCGCGAGTTCCCCGCCGAGGAGGAGGTCGCCGCCGAGGGCGCGCACCGAGCGCGCCACGACCGCGCGCGCGTAGCCGTCCTGCCCGCCCTCGAACTGCGCAAAGCCCGGCGCGAGCGTGCGCGCGAGGTTCAGGTGCACGGCGCCCGCCGCCGAGAAGTCGCCCTCCTCGGCGTAGTACGGGCCCTTGCGGAACTGGATGCTCGTCACCAGTTCGGGGATCAGGAAGTTGAGGTCGGAGTAGCCCTGCCCGTGCGCGTGCGTGGGCATGTTGACCGGCACGCCGGCCACGTCGGCGAAGAGGTCGGTGCCGTGATCGAGGTTGAAGCCGCGCAGGTAGTACTGGTTGGCCTTCCCCTCGCCGCTGTGCTGGCTGACGATCACGCCCGGCACCGCCTCGAGCAACTCGCCGGTGCGTCCGAGCGGGCGGCTTTCGAGCCGTTCCTTGCCGACGGTGCCCTCGGTCGCGGCGTCGGCCACGCCGACGAGCGTCTGGCCGTATTCGCCGACCGCCGCGAGGTCCTTGAGCGCGCGCCGCCCGCGCACCTCGATGCTGTCCCTGACCGCGAGCGTGAGCACCACGTCGAGCGTCACCTCCGCGCCGGCCGCGACGGTGACGGTTTCGACGCGCGGCTCGGCGAGGTCGCCGACTCGGAACGTGACGCGGTACGGGCCCGGAAGGAGCCCGGTGAGCCGGTAGCGCCCGCCCGGAAGCGAGAGCGCGGCCGCGGTGTGCGATCCATCCGGACGCGCGGCCTCGATCGTCACGCCGGGGAGCGCGCTGCCGGACCCGTCCGTGACGCGGCCCGCGATGCTGCCGACCGGGTGCGCCCAGGCCGCCGCGGCGACGGCGAGCAGCAGGACCGCGGCCATGGTCACGCGCAGGGTCGGGCGCACGGGAATCCTCCGCGGGGGCGCGCGCCCCCTCCCGTGCTACGACGAGCGGGTCGCGTCCGGATGGCTGGTAGGAAGATTATGTACGATTTTCCTACGCTGCACGATCGCCCGTTTGGACGTGCTCAGCGCGACGCCACAGAGGATGACCGCGGCCCCGACCACCGTGTACGGCGTGACCTTCTCGCGCAGGAACAGCGCGCCCCACGTCACGCCGAAGACGGGCACGAAGTACGTGACGAGCAGCGAGCGCACCGGGCCGACGCGTTCGAGCAGGCGGAAGTAGGTCAGGTAGGCGATGCCCGTGCACAGGATGCCGAGGGCCACCGCGCAGGCCCAGCTCTTGGGCGTCGGCGTGACGGCCGGCCAGCGCCACACGGCGACCGGCAGCAGCAGGACGGCCGCACCGATCTGGCTGCCCGCCGCCAGCGCGAGCGGCGGCACGTCCGGGAGGCGCGCCTTGATGAAGACCACCGACGTCGCGTACAGCGCCGACGCGGTCAGCCCGGCGAGGATCGCGAGCGCGCCGCCGTGCAGGGCGAGCTTCGGCCACACGACGATGCACACGCCCGCGAAGCCGACGCCCAGCCCGGCGAGGCGCAGGGGACCGAGCGGCTCGGTGCGCCGCACGAGCACGAGGAGCGCGCCGAAGAGCGGCACGGTGGCGTTGAGGACGGACGTGGTGCCGGCGGGCAGCGCGAGCGCCGCGAAGGCGAACAGCGAGAACGGCACCGCGGTGTTGATCGCGCCCAGGACGAGGAGCCGCCCGCCGCGTCCGCGGAGCGCGGCCCCCGAACCGCGCAGGGCCACGATCGCGCCGAGGAACAGCGCCGCCACGGTGACGCGCACCGCGATCAGCGGCACCGGCCCGAATTCGGGCGCCGCGATGCGCAGGAACAGGAACGAGGCGCCCCAGATCGCCCCGGCCAGGAGCATGAGCAGCGTGTCGACGGCGTTCACGGATCCTCCCTGGACCGGAACGATACGGGACGAGCGGACCCTGCCACAGAGCCATTATGAGCAGGTGTCTGGTACCATTTCGGTCTCGTGGAGGGTTCGATGCGAACGGTACCCGGAGGCCGGCCGCGCACGCTGGCCCGCGAAATCCAGGTCGTCGCGGCGCCCGGCGACGCGGCCACCCCGCTCTACGTCCGGCTCTACCGCCAGCTCCGCGAGCACATCCTGGCGGGCACCCTCGCGCGCGGGACCGCGCTCCCCTCGGCCCGGACGCTGGCCGCCGATCTCGGCGTGTCGCGCAACACCATCGAGGCCGCGTACGGCCAGCTCGTCGCGGAGGGCTTCGTCGCGCGCCGCGTCGGCGCGGGCTCGGTCGTGGCCGAGTCGGTCGCGGACGCGGCGCCGTTCGCCCCGGCGCGCGCCGCACGCCGGCAGCGCGCGCGCGCTCCGCGAACCGAGCCCACGGCGCGTCCCGAACGCGCCGCACGGCTGTCGCAGCGCGGCGCGGAGATGCGCCGGCTCGGGGTGCGCGACGCCGAGGGCGATCGCCGCCTCGGGGTCTGCGCGACGAACATCCACCGCTTCCCGCTGCGCGCGTGGCGGCGCCTCGTCGCGCGCGAGGCGCGCCGCATGACCACGGGCCTGCTGCTTCCCGGCCCGCAGGACGGTCTGCCCGCGCTCCGGCAGCAGATTGCCGAGCACGCGACGCTCGCCCGCGGCCTGCGCTGCACGCCGGAGCAGGTCTTCGTCGTCGGGAGCACGCAGCAGGCGCTCGATCTCCTCGCGCGCGTGCTGCTCGATCCGGGCGACGTCGCGATCGTCGAGGAGCCCGGCTACGCGGCCGCGCGGGCCGCGCTGATCGCCGCGGGCGCGCGCCTCCTGCCGGCCCCCGTGGACGACGAAGGGCTCGCGGTGGACGCGCTCCCCCGCGCGACCGGGGCACGGCTCGTCTACGTGACGCCGTCGCACCAGTTCCCGCTGGGCGTGACGATGAGCCTCGCGCGGCGGCTCGCGCTCCTGCGCTGGGCCGACACGCACGACACGTGGATCGTCGAGGACGACTACGACAGCGAGTTCCGCCACGACGGCCGGCCGCTCGCCGCGCTGCAGGCCCTCGACCGCACCGCGCGCGTGCTGTACGTCGGGACCTTCAACAAGGTGCTCTTCCCCGGACTGCGCCTCGCCTACCTCGTGCTGCCGGCCGCGCTCGTCGACGTCTTCGCCGCGGCGCGCCGCATCGTCGACGCGTTCACGCCCGTGTTCATGCAGTCGGTGCTCGCGGAGTTCATGGCGGGCGGCCACTACGCCGCGTACCTGCGGCAGGCGCGGTCGTACTACGCGCAGTGCCGCGACCTGCTCGTCGCGCGCGCGGCCGTGCACTGGAGCGGCGCCGTGCGGCTGGGGCCGGCGTCGACGGGCCTGAACGTCGTCGCGCACCTCCCGAAGGGCACGCAGGACGAGCCGCTGGCCGACGCCGCGCAGCGCTTCGCGCTGGGCGTGACCGCGCTCTCGCGCTACTACTACGGCGCGCGGCCGAGCCCCGGCCTGCTCTTCAGCTACGGGGCCGTGCCGCCGCGCGCGATCGAGCGCGCGGTGCGCGACATCGCGCCGCTCCTCGGCACGCTTCGGCGGTGACAGGGCGGGTTGCGGCGCCTCCGGCGCCTTGAACCCGGGCGGGTTGCGGCGCCATCGGCGCCTTAACCCGCCCCTACAGTGACCTCGGGTCAGCGGTTGCGGCCGTATTTTTCGTGGCTCGACACCCAGTCGAGCGACGAGATCGCCGAGCCGAGCGAGATCTCGCCCGCGAGAGCGACGCCGGCGACGATCTCCGCCAGCTTGCGCACCTTGCCGCGGCCCCAGCAGCCGAGGAGCTCGAGGCACTCGCGCTGCGTCGCGAGCCCGGTGCCGCCGCCGTGGGTCGCGACGATCAAAGACGGGATCGTGATCGAGATGTAGAGGTCGCGCTCGGGCGTGATCTCGCTGAACAGGATGCCGGCCGACGACTCCGCGACGTTGGCGACGTCCTGGCCGGTCGCGATGAACATCGCCGTGATGCCGTTGGGCGAGTGCGCGCCGTTGTTGTTGGCGCCCGACAGGAACGCGCCGATGGTCGCGATGCCCCAGTGCGAGGCGAGGCTCTCCGGCTCGACGCGCATCACGTCGATCAGCACCTGGCGCGGGATCACGCACTCTGCGGTCACGCGCTTGCCGCGCGTGCGCATCATGTTGACGTGCGAGGCCTTCTTGTCGGTCGCGAGGTTCGACTCGAGGTAGAACTTCCGCACGGTCGTCACCTGCTCGAGGATCCACGAGCAGGCGGCGAAGGTCGCGCGGCCGACCATGTTCTGGCCCGCGGCGTCGCCGGTCGAGTAGTTGAAACGCAGGTAGGCGAACTTCCCGACGAGATAGGTGTCGATGTACAGGAGCTTCGCGACCGTCGACGTCGCCTCGGCCTCGGCGGTGATCTCCGCCATGTGCGCGGTGCACCAGTCGCGGAAGTCGCGCGCGTCGCGCGCGGAGTCGAACACGAACACCGGCGCGCGCTGCATGCAGTCGTCGAGGACGGTGCAGGTGACGCCGCCCGAGAGGTTCAGGGTCTTGATGCCGCGGTTGTACGAGGCGACGAGCGTACCCTCGGTCGTCGCGAGCGGGATGTAGAACTCGCCCTGCGCGTGCTCGCCGTGGACCTGCAGCGGTCCGGCGAAGCCGATCGGGATCTGCGCGACGCCGGTGAAGTTCTCGACGTTGCCGCGCGTCGTCATCGGGTCGATCGAGTAGTGCGGCAGGTGCGTCAGCTCCGCGCCGGTCTTCTTGGTGAGGAACTGCTGGCGCGCGCGGATGATCTCCGGCGTCTGGTTCGACTCCTTGTCGTAGGGCAGCGTCTCGGGGCGCGCGACCTGCGTCGACAGCGAATCCTCCGCCGTGAAGGCGAGCTCGCCGAACGGCGTCGCGTCGACCGCGATCGACATCTTGTGCTTGCCCGGGTCGAGGCGGACGCCGGGGACCTCGACGACGATCGTTTTGCGCAGCGGGAAGGCGAGCGGCGCCGCCTTCGAGATCTCCGTCGCGGGGACGGCCTTGCCGTCGACGACGAGCGTCGTGCGCGCGAGGTCGGCGACGGTGTCCCCGACCGCGATGCGCGTGACCCCGGTCACGGTCGCGTCGCTGAGGCGGTTCTTGAGCGCGAAGCGGACGCCGTTGGCGGTGGGTTCGAGGCTGCCGAAGGTGTAGAGCTGACGCAGGATCAGGTTCGGGATCTTCATCGCGGGTCCTCCGGCGGCGGTGCGCCCATCACGCGGATCATTACGGTCCAGACCGCGTAGTTTAGCCCCGGAAACCCGTCCCCCGGCGAGCGAACTGCGGGAAGCGGCGTTTCGACGAGGGGCGGCCGAGGGTCGGGATGGCCTCCGCGAAGCAGGCGTCCCAGCGTCGCGGGAGTGCCGCGACGCGGCGCGGGAAGCGGCGCCGCTCGAGGATCTCGTCCCAGCTCATCGCGCGGTCGACGAGGCCGCGGACCATCGCGGGCGTGATCCCGTCGTCCGCCCGCTCGCGCCGGGCCTGGATCGCGTTGCGCGCCGCCGCGAACAGGATCCGGCGACCGAGCAACGCGTTGACGCTTCGGGCGAAGGCGATCGTCTCGCGCCGGTCGTGAGCCTGCGAGTGACGCAACCACCTGTGGAAGAGGTCCACCTCGAACAGCGCCGAATCGCGGACGAGCGCCTCCTCCGAGCGCGGCGCGCCCTTCGGGCCCCGGTCGGGGTTGGGGTACGCGGTGTGACGCACGCGCGGGCCCGCGGCGGCGAGGACCTCGGCGATCACGGGGTCGCCGTCCGACGCACACGCGAGCGTCGCGCCGGCTTCGGCCCGCTCGAGCAACGCGTCGATGACGCGCCGCCACGCCCTCCGCCGCGCGTCGCGCGGGACGCACCGGCGGCGGAGGAGTTCGCGTTCGGCCGCGCGTTGGGATTCGGTCAGCGTGCCGCCGCGCCGGTGGGCCGCCTGGTCGAGGTGATAGACGTACGACGTCCGGCGACCGACGACGGTCGGAAGCGAAACCTGGTTGAGCTGCAGGCGGGCGAAGGTGACGAAGTCGTCGAGCACGAGCGGTTCGCGGATTCCCGTGCTGCCCGACTCGAGTTCGGTCAGGAACAGCATCGCCTCGCGTGCGAGCCGCGGCACGAGCCGCGTGACCGTGGATCCCGCACAGCCCGCATTGGGCCGGGGCGCGTAGCGCGCATTGGGCAACAGCGTGCGCCGCGCGTGACGATCCGCTTCGCCGTTGGTGAGCATGCGCGCCACGGGAAGGAGATTCTCGGGGCGCTTCATGCGGTAGGTCACCGAGAAGGTCTGGGTCGAAAACGACGCGTCGCAGAGCGTGCAGACGAAACGCTGGATGCGGAACGGCGGCGCCTTGCGGCGGTAGCCACCGTCCTTCGTGTACTCGATCCCGTGCCGGTAGGTCGCCGGCGTGGCGAGGTGCGCAACGCACTCCGGATTCGGGCAGTGCGCGGGCCAGAAGGAGTCCGGCGCGGAGGTGGGGCGTTGGTCGGGCGGGATCCGGGGGTACATGGCCGAGCGTGAGGCAAGGGGCGCGCCAACGCTGTTCGGGCGCAAAGACGCCAAGACTCAAAACGAGCGCCCCACAACACCGTCCGCCCGCGGACACTCATCGCTGGTCCGGACGGTCACCCCCCATAGTCGAGCCGATCGTGCGGGTGGCGCGTGCGCGCCGGCGACGGCTCGAACATGGACGGCGATTCGAATGAAGGTCCTGGCAACCCCGACCGCCAAAGTTCGAAGCCGTCCGCCGGGCCGTCACCCGCACGATCGGCTCGACTATGTGTGGATACCGAGTGCTTCGGTTCCGGTTGCCGTGACCCATTCGCCGTAGCCGCCGAGGTAGGTCCGCGGGCGCCGGTCCCCGTCGTCCGGGTGCAACTCCAGCACCCGCGACGACAGCCCCCGCAGGAATTCCCGGTCGTGCGATACGAACAGCATCGTCCCCTCGTAGTTCGAGAGCGCGCGGATCAGCATCTCCTTCGTCTCGAGGTCGAGGTGGTTGGTCGGCTCGTCGAGCACGAGGAAGTTCGGCGGGTCGAACAGCATCCGCGCGATCACGAGCCGCGACTTCTCGCCGCCCGACAGGACGGAGATCTTCTTCTCCGCCTCGTCGCCCGAGAACTGGAACGCCCCGAGCAGCGTCTTGAGCGTGCCCTGCGACGCGTCGGGAAAGTCCTTCTGCAGCTGCTCGAGCAGCGTGAGGCGCGGGTCGAGGAGGTCGAGCGACTGCTGCGCGAAGTAGCCGGTGACGAGCGCCGCGCCGAGGCGGATCGTGCCCGCGTCGGGCGTCATGGTGCCGGCGACGAGCTTGAGGAGCGTCGTCTTGCCCGCGCCGTTGCGCCCCATGACGCACCAGCGCTCGCCGCGCCGGATCGTGAGGTCGAAGCCGTTGTAGATCGTGCGCGTGCCGTAGGACTTCGCGAGGCCGGCGACGACGACGACCTCGTCGCCCGAGCGCGGCGGCGTGCGGAACTCGAAGTCGACCGCCTTGCGGCGCCGCGGCGGCTCGATGACCTCGATCTTCTCGATCATCTTCACGCGGCTCTGCACCTGGGCCGCCTTCGCCGCGTGCGCGCTGAAGCGCTCGATGAAGCGCTGCTCCTTGGCGAGCTTGGCCTGCTGGCGCTCGTACGCGGCCGCGCGCTGCGCCTCGCGCAGCTCGCGCTCGGCGAAGTAGAACTCGTAGTTCCCGCTGTAGCTCACGAGCTCGCCGCCGTCGATCTCGACGATGCGCGACACGACGCGGTTCATGAAGTCGCGGTCGTGGCACGTCATGAGGAGCGCGGCGCGCGTGCCGGCGAGGAACTTCTCGAGCCACAGGATCGACTCGATGTCGAGGTGGTTGGTCGGCTCGTCCATCAGGAGCACGTCGGGATCGCCGAGCAGCACCTTCGCCATCGCGACGCGCATCTTCCAGCCGCCGGACAGCGCGCCCACGTCGCCGTCGATCGCCGCGGCGTCGAAGCCTAGCCCCTGCAGCACCTCGCGCGCGCGGGCCTCGAGCTCGTAGCCGCCGCGCTGCTGGTACTCCTCCTGCACCTCGCCGAAGCGCGCGAGGATCCGGTCCATCTCGTCCGCGCGCGCCGGGTCGCCGAGGGCGTGCTCGAGGTCGGCCAGCTCGTGGTGCAGGTCGCCCAGCCGCCCGCTCCCGGCGATCGCCTCGTCGAGCACGCTGCGCCCGGACATCGCCTCCACGTCCTGGCGGAAATAGCCGATCGTCATCCGCTTCGGCACCGCGACGTCGCCCTGATCGGGCAGCTCCTCGCCCGCGATCATGCGGAAGATCGTCGTCTTGCCGGCGCCGTTGGGCCCGACCAGCCCGACCTTCTCGCCGGGGTTCAGCTGGACCGAGGCGTCGACGAGCAGCACGCGGCGCCCGTACTGCTTGCTGACGTTGGTGAGGTTGATCATGGAGCGGAGACTTTAGCGTGGGTCGGGCCGGAACGCCGGAACCGGTCAGGCCGGAACGCCGGTGCGGGCGAGGACGAAGCGTCCCAGGGCCGCGGAGAGGTCGGACACGCGGGCCGGCTTGGTGAGGTAGTCGTCCATCCCCGCGGCGAGACACGACTGCCGGTCGCCTTCCATGGCCGCGGCGGTCATCGCGATCACCCACGGCTGTTCGACCGCCATCCCGCGCAGCCGCCGCGTGACCTCGTAGCCGTCGAACTCCGGCATGTGGCAGTCCATGAAGACGAGGTCGTAGCGCGTGGACTCGAGCGCCGCGAGCGCTTCGCGGCCGTCGCAGGCCTCGTCGGGATCGAGGCCGAACCGGGACAGCTGGCGGCGCGCGACGAGGCGGTTGACGGGGTTGTCCTCGACGAGGAGCACCCGCAGCCCCGGCGGCAGCTCGAGGGCCTCGGGCGCGGTCGACTCGGCGGCGGCCGCGTCGTCGGTGGCCTCCGCCAGCTGCACCGTGAAGCGGAACACCGCGCCCCCGGCGGGGTCGTTGGCGGCCTCGATGTGCCCGCCCATCAGCGTCACGATCTGGCGGCAGATCGCGAGGCCGAGCCCGCTGCCGCCGTGGGTGCGCGCGGTCGACGTGTCGGCCTGCTCGAACGGCCGGAACAGGCGCGGCAGCAGGTGCCCGGGGATCCCGGCCCCCGTGTCGCGCACCTCGACGCCGAACACCCCGCACGCGCCGCGGTCGAGCCGCACCGTGATCGTGCCGCGCTCGGTGAACTTCACCGCGTTCCCCACGAGGTTGCCGATCACCTGGCGTAGCCGCAGCGCGTCCCCGACGACGTGGCGCGGCACGCCGTCCGCGATCTCGAGCCGGAGCTCGAGCCCCTTCTGCGCTGCGCGCGCTTCCCACAGCGCGACGGTGCCGTGGACCCGTTCGTGCAGGTCGAACGGCCGCTCCTCGAGGCGCAGCCGGCCGGCCTCCATCTTCGCGAAGTCGAGCACGTCGCCGATGATCGCGACCAGCTGCTCGGCGCTCTCCTGGACGGTGCGCACCATCCCGCGCTGGTCGTCGTCGAGCCGGGTCAGCGAGAGCATCTCGTTCATGCCGATGACGCCGTTGAGCGGCGTGCGCAGCTCGTGGCTCATCACCGCCAGGAACTCGCTCTTGGCCCGGCTCGCGGCCTCGGCGGATCGGTGTGCGGCCTCGAGCTCCTCCGCGGCGCGGCGCTTCTCGGTGACGTCGCGCGCGATGCCGTGGATCTCGATCTGCCCGTCGGGAGTCCGGTGCAGCCGCGAGTTGACCTCGACCGTGAGAACGCGCCCCCCCGCGCCGATGACGTCGATCTCGTAGATCGTCGTCTCCGCGCGCCCCTCGATCTTCGCCGCGTGCGCCGCCCGCGCGCGCGCGACGTGCTCGGGGAGGATGAGCTGCGCGAGGTCGTACCGCTGCATCTCGTCGCGCGAGAAGCCGAGGACGCGCTCCCCCGCACGGTTGATCGACGTGAAGCGCCACGACTCGTCGAGCGTGAACACGATGTCGTTGGCGTTGTCGAACAGCGTGCTGAAACGGCGCTCGAGCTGCGCCCGCTCCTCGAGCCGCGCCTTGATGACGCGCGTCTGCGCGCGCACGCGGCGGCGCAGCGCGAAGACCCACGTCGCCGTCAGCGCGGTGAGGAGAGCCAGCGTGGCGATCGCGACGAACAGGCGCCGGATCGTCCACAGCGGCGCGGGCGCCAGCAGCGCGACGTCGTCCGCGCCCGCGACGAGCAGGCGGAAGTCCTGCGCCCGGCGGTGCTCGTCGCTCACCGTGAACACGATGCCGGTGAGGCCCAGCCTCGCCCCGGGCTGCCAGGCCGCGGGCGCCTGCGCCAGGCTCTGGATCGGCGCCTCGAACGTGCGCTGGCCCGCGCGCAGAAGCAGCGTCGTGCCCTTCGGCCGCTGCTCGACGGCAACAAGCTCCGCGGTCACGCTCATCAGCCGGTTCGTGTCGGCGCCCTCGGCCGCCGCAGCGGGGTCGAGCGTCCCGACGGCCACCGGGAGGACGCGCCCGGTGCGCCGTAGCACGGCGTCCTCGAGCACGACGGAGAACGCGTCCCGCGCCGGGTAGCCGGCGACCTCCACCTCCGTGCCCCGGGCCATCGTCTCGCGCGCGAGCGTGCGCACGCGCAGCCCGCCCGTCGCGTCCTCGACGTACAGGCTGCCGCCGGCATCCGACGACGTGACGACGCCGCGCACGCGCGCGCGCCCCTCGCCATGCGAGCGATAGCCGAACAGCCGGTTGACCGGGCAGGGCGGCGCGTCGAACGGGTCGGCCGGCGCGGGCTCGAGCACGTCGATCGCCGCGAGCCGCGGCACGAACAGGCGCACGCCGATCATCTGGCGCGAGCGGTTGAAGATCGTACCGCACGCGGCGCGCAGGCGGACGCGCGCCCCGACGAGCCGGCGCAGCGCGGCCCGGTCCTCGCCCAGCGGCAGCGTGGTCTGCAGGCGCTGCCCGTCGGCCGCGAGGTCGAGCTCGAGGTGCTCGGGGCTGGCCCACGCGCGGCGCACGACGCCCGCGACCTCGACCCACGCGCTGTCGTGGCGCCCCGCGAGCATGTCGGCGACGGAGACCGGCGCGGCCGGCGGCAGCCCCGGTCGGCCGGTCACCTGCACGCGCGCGGCGTCGACGACCGGCGCGAAGTCGCCGGGCTCCGCATGCCCCTCGACGTGCAGCCGCTGCCCGGCCTCGATCGTGAAGGGGCCGTCCTTCACGCGCACGAAGATGCTCCCGCTGCCGTCGCTCACGAAGCACAGCCGCCAGGCCGGGTCCGCGAACGTGACCACCGCGTCGAGGCGCACCGGCAGCCGCAGCGCGGCACGCTCCAGCGGCAGCGCGCGCACTTCGGCCGCGGTCGTGAGGGCCTGCGCCGCGCGGGCCGCGGGAGTCTGGCCGGGAGCGGCCGCCGTGGTCCGCCACGCGGCCACGGCCCACGCGAGCGCGCAGCAAACGACCGCCGCGCGCGCGGCCGCGCGGCCCGCTCCGGTCCCGTGCTCGAACGCATTCATGGCCATGCGGCGTATCGGCCGGAACGAGGCCGTCTTTACGGCGTTTTTTCCCGCGCTTCGCAACGCCGCGCGCGCCGTATAGTTCAGCGGTCCGTCGCCCTTCCGGAGGTCTCCATGTCCCTCGCGACCCGTGTCTCGATCGTGTTCGCCCTCGTCCTCTGCACCGTGGGCGCGCGCGCCGACGGGCCGCTCCAGCGGCTGCGCATCGCGACCTCCGATCCGGGCACGGTCGCGCGGCAGCTCCGCGCCGACGGGTACGACGTCACCAACGTCGACAGCCACTTCGGCGCGGTCGAACTGATGGGCGGCGCCGCCGCCCTCGAGCGGCTGCGCGCGCTCGGCTACGACCCGCAGCCGCAGGCGCCGGCGAGCCCGTCGGCCCTTTCGGACTACATGTCCCCCGAGGAGATCGAGGCGAAGCTCGCCCAGTACGAGGCGGCCTACCCCGGCCTCGCGAAGCGCATCGCCTACGCCACCGACCACGAGGGCCGCACCGCGTGGGCGCTCAAGATCTCCGACAACGTCGCGCAGGAGGAGGACGAGCCCGCCGTGCTGTTCGTCGCGCAGCACCACGCGCGCGAGGTCATGACGCCCGAGGTCGCGCTGGACATCGTCGACCAGCTGCTGACGCGCTACGGCTCCGATCCCGCGATCACGCACTGGGTCGACGCGACGGAGATCTTCGTCGTCCCCTCGCACAACCCGGACGGCGCGAGCTACGTCTTCACGACCAACGCGGACTGGCGCAAGAACCGCCGCAACAACGGCGACGGCACCTTCGGCGTCGACCCGAACCGCAACTACCCGTTCGCGTGGGGCACGTGCGGCGGCTCGAGCAACGTGACCGGCGACGACACGTACCGCGGCCCCGCGGCGAACTCCGAGCCGACCACCGCCGGGCTCGTCGCGCTCGCGCGGCAGCAGCGGCCGGTCTACTACGTGACGTACCACACGTACGGGCCGTACGCGCTGCATCCCTTCGGCTGCAGCGGCGTGCAGGCCAGCTCACCCGACTTCCGCACGCTGCGCGAGATGTCGAGCGAGGTCTCGGCCCTGATGGAGGCCGACACGCCGGGCACGTGGTTCCAGTTCGGGACGGCGTGGGAAGTGCTCTACGCCGTCGACGGCGACATGGACGCGTGGTTCTACGGCGAGATCGGCAGCATG
>JABLTH010050628.1_pt1 | contig 14462 bp, 10 predicted proteins | sample 7875711 | NCBI WGS metagenome assembly JABLTH01 (sample SAMN14941262, study PRJNA633318) | bioreactor metagenome | isolation source: bioreactor | place: China | collected 2019-03-05 | reverse complement strand
GCGAACACCGCGGTCGGCGGCGCGGCCAGATCCAGCAGGGCGTGCGCGCCCCCGGTCGTGCTCGCGGTGCGGTACCCGCCGTCGACGACGAGCGCCGGGTCGAAGGGGATCCCCGCGGCGTCGAGCGCGCGCCGGTAGCCGTCCTCGCGCTGGTGGGCCGACTCCAGATCGGTGCGGCCGCGCAGATGTGCGATGCGGCGGTGCCCCAGGGAGATCAGGTGCGTGGTGGCGGCGTAGGCGCCCTCGGCGTTGTGCACGCTCACCGAGGCCGTGCCGTCCGGCTCCGCCTGCGGGTCGATCGCGACGAGCGGTACGGTCGCGTCGGAGGGCATGGTCGTCGGGGTGACCACGATGGCGCCGTCGATGAGCGTCCCGCCGAGGCGCGACAGCGACCGCCGCTCCCAGCCGAGGTGCTCGCCCGCCGACACGCTCCCGGCATAGGCGAGCACGTCGAACCGGGTGCCCTGCAGCGCGGCCGACACCCCCTGCAGCAGCTGCACGGCGAAGGGCTCGAACTCGGCCACGAGCACGCCGATCACGTCGGTCCTGCGCCGGCGCATGGAGGTGGCGACGAGGGAGCTCTCGTATCCGAGTCGTGCCACGACCTCTTGCACGTGCTCGAGCGTCGTGGGCGAGACGCCGTCGCGACCGTTGATCGCCTTCGAGACGGTCGCGACGGAGACGCCCGCCGCGTGGGCGACGTCGTGAATCGTGATGCGGCGGCTCATGGCTCCAACATACCGAGCGAAAACGTTATCGATATCGTTTGACATGCGCAGGATCCGAGTGTCAGAGTAGGCCGACGGCACATTCGCTGTAGTCGGCAACAAATTGTCGACGCGGTGCTGGAACTCGACGATGAGGAGAAACACAGCATGAAGATCCGCAAGGTGCTGACCGCCGCCGTGGCGCTCGCAGCCGTGGGGGCGATCGCCCTCACCGGCTGCTCCGGAGGTTCCGGCAGCGGCGACGGCGGCGGCAAGCAGACGCTGACGGTGTGGCAGAACTCGACCACCGGCGACGGCAAGAAGTTCTGGACGGACGCGGCCGCCGCGTTCCAGAAGGCCAACCCCGACGTCACCGTGAAGGTCACCTCGATCCAGAACGAGGACATGGACGGCAAGCTGCAGACCGCCGTCAACTCGGGCGACATGCCCGACGTCTTCATGGCGCGCGGCGGCAGCAAGCTCGCCGACGTCGTGGCGGCGGGCAAGGTCAAGGACCTGAGCGACAAGATCGATCCCGACGTCAAGAAGGCGATCGGAGACGCGGCGCTGAGCGCGTTCACCGTCGACGGCAAGCTGTACGGCGTGCCCATGGCGGTGCTGCCGGGAGGCCTCTTCTACAGCAAGGATCTCTTCGCCAAGGCGGGGATCACCGAGACGCCGAAGACCATGGACGACCTCGAGGCGGCCATCGTCAAGCTCAAGGCCGCCGGCATCGCCCCGATCGCGCTGGGGGCGAAGGACGCCTGGCCGGCCGCGCACTGGTACTACTTCTTCGCGGTGCGCGCCTGCGGCAAGGACCTCATCACGAACCTCGCCACCAAGAAGGACTTCAAGGACGGCTGCTGGCTGACCGCGGCGGACAACCTGCAGAAGTTCGCGCAGGTCGAGCCGTTCAACGAGGGATTCCTCACCACCTCGGCCCAGCAGGGCGCGAACTCCTCCGCCGGTCTGGTCGCCAACCACAAGGCGGCGATGGAGCTCATGGGCGCCTGGGATCCGGGTGTGATCGCGAGCCTGACCCCGGATCAGAAGCCGCTGGCCGACCTCGACTGGTTCCCGTTCCCCGAGGTCTCCGGGGGCAAGGGCGAGCCCGGCGCGATGATGGGCGGCGTCGACGGGTACTCCTGCTCCGACAAGTCTCCGTCGTCCTGCGAGAAGTTCCTCGACTTCGTCGCGTCGAAGGCGCAGCAGGAGAATTACGCCCACGCGTTCCAGACCATCCCGGCCAACCAGGACGCCAAGGGCGCCGTCGACAACGCCTCGCTGAAGCCCCTGATGGAGGCCTACGCCAACGCGCCCTACGTGGCGCTCTGGCTCGACACGGCGCTCGGGCAGAACGTGGGCAACGCGCTGAACACGGGCGTCGTCGAGATGCTCGCCGGCCAGGGCGACCCGAAGACGCTCATCCAGAAGATCACCGACGCTGCGGCGAGGGGCTGAGCGAGAGCGATGACCGGCACCCAGGTGATGGCCGGGGCCGTGCCTGAGAGCAGCCGCCGCACCGGGACCGGGGCCTCCCCGGCCCCGGTGCGGCGAGCACGCGCCGACTGGCGCAAGCGCGGTGAGATCGCGCTGCTCTCGGGACCCGCCCTGCTGATGTTCGTCGGATTCGTCATCCTCCCCGTGGGGATGGCGTCCGTCTACGGCTTCTTCAAGTGGAACGGTTTCGGCTGGCCGACGCAGTTCGTCGGCCTCGACAACTACGTCCACATGTGGCAGGACCACACGTTCCGCGATGCGGTCGTGCACAATTTCGCGATCGTCGTGCTCTCGCTCGTGCTGCAGGGGCCGATCGCGATCCTGTTCGCCCTGCTGCTGAACCAGAAGTTCCGCGGGCGGTCGCTGATCCGCGTGCTGATCTTCGTGCCGTACGTGATCTCCGAGGTCATCGTCGGCACGGGCTGGAACCTGATGATGCAGGACACGGGAGCGCTCAACTCGCTGCTCGGCAAGCTCGGGCTCGGCTTCCTGCAGCACTCGTGGCTCGCGGATCCGAAGCTCGCGCTGTGGACGCTGATGATCATCATCACGTGGAAGTACATCGGCTTCGCGGTCATCCTCATGCTCGCGGGGATGCAGTCCATCCCGGAGGAGCTCTTCGAGGCGGCGGCGATCGACGGCGCCGGGTTCTGGAAGATCCAGTGGAACATCACGGTGCCGCTGCTGGGGCCGACGATCCGGATCTGGGCATTCCTGTCGATCATCGGCGCCCTGCAGCTGTTCGACCTCGTCAACATCATCTGGGGTCAGTACATCTCCGCCACGGCCGGCACCTCGACGATGGCGACCTACATGTACCAGAACGGGCATCTGGCCGGCAGCTACGGCTTCGGCAACGCGGTGGCCGTGATGCTCTTCCTGATCACGCTCGTCGTCGCCCTGATCTACCAGCGCTTCGTGCTGCGGCGCGACACCGACGGCGCCCTGACCGGCGACAGCGGAAAGGCCCGACGATGACCACCGACACCCTCCGCACCACGGCGATCGTGCAGCCGCGCGGCCGCCGCGGCGAACGCCGTTCCGAGAAGGCCCCGTGGGGGAGCCCCGGGCTGTACCTGATCGCGATCGTGCTCGTGACGATCTGCATCACGCCGGTGCTCTACATCATCATCGGCGGGTTCCGCACGAACTCGCAGATCACGAAGGACCCGTCCGGCTTCCCGGCGCCCTGGCAGTTCGCCAACTACTCCGACGTGCTCGCGGGATCCGAGTTCTGGACCGCCCTGCTCAACTCGACGATCGTGGCGATCGGCACGACCCTCGGCGCGGTGCTGCTCGGCGTGATGGCGGCGTACGTGCTCGCGAGGTACGAGTTCGCCGCCAAGCCGGTGATGTACTCGCTGTTCGCCGCGGGGCTGATGTTCCCCGTCACCGTCGCGATCACGCCGCTGTACCTGCTGATCCGCAACCTCGGACTGGTGAACAGCCTGGCCGGGATCATCGTGCCCCAGATCGCGTTCGCGCTGCCCGGCACGATCATCATCCTCGTGCCGTTCCTGAAGGCGATCCCGAAGGAGCTCGAGGAGGCGGCGGCGATCGACGGGGCCTCCCGTCTCGGCTTCTTCTGGCGGATGGTGATCCCGCTCAGCCTGCCCGGCGTCGTGACGGTCGGCATCCTCGCGTTCGTCGGATCCTGGAACGGCTACATGCTGCCGCTGTTCATCCTCAACGATCCGAACCTGTTCACCCTGCCGCTGGGCGTGCAGAACTTCTCCTCGCAGTACTCGGTCGACACCGCCCGGGTGCTCGCCTACACCTCGCTGTCGATGCTGCCCGCGCTCATCTTCTTCAGCCTCTTCGAACGCCGCATCGTGGGCGGCCTGACCGGCGCGGTGAAGGGCTGAGCATGACTTCGGACACGTCCCTGGAGACCGTCGCCGCGACGGAGGAGATCCCGGCCTTCCCGATCGCCTCCCCCCGAGTGGGGGAGCTGCTCGCAGAGATGACGCTCGAGGAGAAGGCCGCGCAGCTCGTCGGATACTGGCTCGATCAGGGCGGAGAGGTCGTGGCGCCCCTGCAGCACGAGATGGCGGCCGCGGGACGCCACGACACGCTCGCCGAGATCACCCGCGAGGGCATCGGCCACTTCACGCGCGTCTACGGCACCCGGCCCGTCGAGCCTGCGCAGCGCGCCGCGTGGCTCTGGGAGGAGCAGCGCCGGCTGAAGCGCGAGACGCGACTCGGGATCCCGGCTCTCGTGCACGAGGAGTGCCTGACCGGGCTCGCCGCATGGAAGGCCGCGACCTTCCCGACGCCGCTGGCGTGGGGCGCCTCGTTCGACCCGGAGCTCGTCGCCGAGATGGGCGCGCTCATCGGGGAGTCGATGCGCACGCTCGGCATCCACCAGGGGCTCGCCCCGGTGCTCGACGTGGTGCGCGACCCCCGCTGGGGGCGCGTGGACGAGTGCATCGGCGAGGACCCCTACCTCGTGGGCACGGTGGGGACGGCGTACGTCCAGGGTCTGCAGTCCGCCGGGGTGCACGCCACGCTCAAGCACTTCCTCGGGTACTCGGGCTCCCGCGCCGGGCGCAACCACGCCCCGGTGTCGGCGGGGCCGCGCGAGGTGGCCGACGTCTTCCTGCCGCCGTTCGAGATGGCGATCCGGGACGGCGGCGTCCGCAGCGTCATGAACAGCTACGCCGAGATCGACGGTGTGCCGGTCGCGTCGGATCCGGCCCTGCTGACGGGGCTCCTCCGGCAGCGTCTGGGCTTCGACGGCGTCGTGGTGGCCGACTACTTCGCCATCGCGTTCCTGGAGGTCATGCACGCGATCGCCGCCGACCGGGGCGCGGCCGCCGAGCTCGCGCTGCGGGCCGGGATCGACGTGGAGCTGCCCTCCGGCGACGCGTATCTGGAGCCGCTGGTGGGCCGGGTGCGCAGCGGTGCGCTCGACGAGGCGTACCTCGACCGCGCCGTCATCCGGGTGCTCGCCCAGAAGGAGCAGCTCGGACTCCTCGAGCCCGGCGTCTTCGAGGACGACGCCCCGGTCGCGGTCGACCTCGACACCCCGCGGCACCGCTCCGTCGCGCGGCGGCTGGCCGCGGAATCCCTCGTGCTGCTGTCGAACGACGGCGTCCTGCCGCTGGCCGCGACAGCGGGGCGCATCGCGCTCATCGGCCCCAACGCCGACCGCACGGAGGCGCTGCAGGGCTGCTACTCGTTCGCGAACCACGTGCTCGCGCACCACCCCGATCACGAGCTGGGGATCGAGATGCCCACCGTGCGCGAGGCGCTGGCCGCCGCTCTCCCGGGGGCAGAGGTCGTGCACGTGCGCGGATCCGAGGTCGACGGCGACGACCGCGCCGGGCTCGCCGACGCCGAGCGCGCCGCCGCGGACGCCGATGTGGCGATCGTCGTCGTCGGGGACCAGGCGGGGCTCTTCGGGCGGGGGACCGTCGGCGAGGGCAACGACGTGGAGTCGCTGGATCTCCCGGGCGTCCAGCGCGAGCTCGTCGAGCGGGTCGTGGCCACCGGCACCCCCGTCGTCATGGTCGTGCTCTCCGGTCGCCCCTACGCGATCGACTGGGCGCTCGACGGCGTCCAGGACCGCCCCGGTGCGGTGCTGCAGGCCTTCTTCCCCGGGGAGGAGGGCGGCACGGCGATCGCGGACGTGCTCACCGGAGCCGTCTCGCCCTCGGGGCGGCTGCCGGTGAGCCTGCCGCGATCCGCAGGCGCGCAGCCGTACAGCTACCTGCACCCGATCCTCGGCGGCCCCTCGGACGTCACGTCGACGGATCCGACGCCGCTGCGTCCGTTCGGCTTCGGGCTCTCCTACACGACCTTCGCCTACGAGGGGTTCGCCGTCTCCGCCGAGGCCCGCACCGACGGCGTCCTCATCGCGACCGTGACGGTGGCGAACACCGGCACCGCCCGTGGCGCCGAGGTCGTGCAGCTGTACGGGCGCGACGTCGTGGCGAGCGTCACGCGTCCGGTGGCGCAGCTGCTCGGATATACGCGCGTCGAGCTCGATCCCGGGGAGCGCCGCACGCTGCGCTTCACCGTGCCCGCCGCCCGCTTCGCCTTCTCCGATCGCACGCTCACCCGGGGGGTCGAGCCGGGGGAGGTGCGCGTCTGGGCCGCGGCCCACGCCGAGGCCTCCGCCCCGGCGCCGGAGCTCGGCGGGGTGACCGGCGGGGCCATCTCGAATGAGCGCGCCCGTGCGCGCCGGACGCTTCCCGGAGCGGCCACGGCGGCGCTCCCGGTGGTGCTGACGGGCGAGGTGCACGCGGTCGGCGCCGCCGACGCCCGCCTGGTGACGGTGTCGGTCGCGTGATCGCGGCGGCGAACCCGATCCTTCCCGGGTGTCATCCGGATCCGTCGATCTGCCGGGTGGGCGAGTGGTACTACCTCGTCACCTCCACGTTCGAGTACCTGCCAGGCCTTCCGGTGCTGCGCTCCCGCGACCTGATCCGCTGGGAGACGGTCGCGCACGTGATCGATCGGCCGGGCATGCTCGACTTCGACGGGATCGGATCCTCCGGAGGGCTGTACGCGCCGACCATCCGCCACGGTCTCGGGCTGTTCTGGGTCGTGTGCACGCTCGTCGACCGGGACGACGCGTCCCGGGGCGGGAACTTCCTGGTGACGGCGAGCGACCCGGCGGGCCCCTGGAGCGACCCGGTGATGCTCGACGCCGCGGGGATCGATCCGTCGATCGCCTTCGACGACGAGGGACGCGTGTGGCTGCACGGCACCCGACTGGCGACCGCCCCGGAATGGCACGATCAGACCGAGGTCTGGGTGCGCGAGTACGCCCCCGCCGAGCGCCGCCTCGTGGGTGCGGAGCACGTGATCTGGCGGGGCGCGGTGCGCGGTGCCGTGTGGGCCGAAGGGCCGCATCTGTACCGCGTCGACGGGCGCTGGCTGCTGATCGCGGCCGAGGGCGGCACCGAGTTCCACCACGCGGTCAGTGCGGCGCGTGCGGACGACATCGCCGGACCCTATGCCGGCGACCGGGCGAACCCGGTGTTCACGCATCGGCAACTGGGACGGACCAGCCCGGTGATCGGCGCCGGACACGCGGATCTCGTGCAGGCGGCGGACGGATCCTGGTTCGCCGTGATGCTCGCGATGCGCGCCGACGACGGACGGCACTACCCGCTCGGCCGGGAGACCTTCCTCTGCCCTGTCGTGTGGGAGGACGGCTGGCCGGTCTTCGCCCCCGGAGAGGGGCGGCTGCCGAGCGCGGTCGCGATCCCCTGGGCGACCGACGCGCCGCGTGCCGGCTCATGGCAGCCGGACGACCGCGTCGCCGGCGTCGTCGCCCCCGCCGACCCCCGGTGGACGGCGCTGCGCGCCCTGCCGGCCGAGGTCGCGATCGCGGAGGGCGACGTCTGGCGGCTTCCGGTGCGCGCCGCGTCGCTGCACGATCCGTCGGCGCCCGCGTTCCTGGGCGTGAGGCAGCAGCACGCCGACGTCGACGTGCGCTGCACACTGGACGTGCGCCGGCTCGCCGAGGGCGAGAGCGCGGGGGTCGTGCTGCGGCAGTCCGAGCGGGACCACGTCGCGGTCGCCGTCACCCGCACCCCGGACGGGCTCCGGCTCACGTCCGAGCGCTGCCTCGGCGGCGAGGTGCTGCGGCGCGATCACGGGGCGCCGGCGGAGGCGCCGGAGGTGGAGCTCGTCGTCAGCGGGCGCGGATACGACTACGCGTTCCGGCATGCAGGGCGGGACCTGGAGTCGGCGGACGGGCGCGACCTGGACGCCTCGGCCACCGGTGGCTTCCTCGGGCTCTGGATCGGGGCGTACGCCACGAGCGCGGGCGCCGAACCGAGCGGCGAAGTGCGCATCACGCGTTTCGCATACGCGCCTGCGCAGGCGGACCACGGCGATCGGTAGCCTGGAGTCCCACCGCGTGCAGGAAGCGAGACGCCGGATGAACGAACGCGCGACGACCGTCGAGGGGGTGCGGCGCACCAACCTCGCCGAGGTCCTCCGCCTCGTGCACCACTCCGGCCCGCGGTCCCGCGCCGTCATCACGGCGGAGACGGGCCTGAACCGCTCCACCGTCTCGGACCTGGTCGGGCGACTGGTCGAGGCCGGGCTGGTGGAGGAACACGAGCCGGATCCCACGCGCCGCGTGGGCCGCCCCTCGCCGATGGTCGCAGCCAGCCCCGGCGTGGTCGCCATCGGCGTCAACCCCGAGATCGACGCCGTCGAGCTCGGGGCCGTCGCGCTGGGCGGCGCGGTGCGCGAGCGGGTGCGGATCCCCGTCGAGCAGCCCGGCGTCGCCGACGTCGTCGAGATCGTCGCCCGCGTCGTGGACGGCTGGCGCGACGGCGCGCTGCACGGCGTGCGCATCGAGGGCGTCGGTCTTGCGGTGCCCGGCCTGGTGCGGGCTTCGGACGGCCTCGTCCGGTTCGCCCCGCACCTGGACTGGCGCGACGCCGACATCGCCGGCCCGCTCGCGGCGGCCCTCGGCGTCGACGTCGTGGTGGGCAACGACGCGTCTCTCGGCGCGCGGGCCGAGCGGCTCTTCGGTGCAGCCAGGGAGCATGAGGATGTCGTCTACCTCAACGGCGGTGCGAGCGGCATCGGCGGCGGGCTCATCCTGCACGGGCGGCTCATCGGCGGCGTCGGCGGCTATGCGGGCGAGTGGGGGCAGACGGCGGCCAGCGTGGCCGACGTCGCAGACCGCCGCGTCGACGGCGGGGTGCTGGAGGACGAGGTCAACCGGGCGCGCCTGGTGCAGGCCGCGGGGCTCACGGCACCCGACGACGCGGAGTTGCGCGCGGCGCTGACCGCGTCGACCGACCGCGCCGCGATGGACGAGACCGCGCGGCAGCGCCGGATCCTCGCGGCGACCCTCGGCAACGCCGTCAACGTGCTCAACCCGGCGATGATCGTGCTGGGCGGCTTCCTGGCGATCCTGCGGGATCTGGATCCGGACGCCTTCGACGAGGACGTGCGCCGGCGTGCGCTCGCCGCGTCGGCCGAGGGGCTGGCGATCTCCGCGGCCGCGCTCGGCGCCGACCGGCTGCTGATCGGCGCCGCCGACGCCGCCTTCGCGCGCCTGCTGGCCGACCCCCTGGGCTGAGTCCCTCCTCGGGGTGTCGAGCGACGCCGCCGGAGGCGACCGAGACGAGACGCGGTGCCCTCGCAGGAGCACCGCGTCTCGTCTCGCCTCCGGGGCGCTCGACGACCCAGAGGGTCAGCCGCGGGCGACCTCGAACTCCACCGCCGACCACGACAGGGCCGGCAGCGTGAGGCGGACCGCGCCGTCGTCGATCGCGACGCCGTCGAGCGGCCGCAGCCCGACCGCATCCGGCGCGTGCTCGACGTTCGCCGTGAGGCGGTCTCCGTCGTCGGGCACCGTGAGCACCTCGGCCGAGCGCACCGCGGTCGCCCGCAGGCCGTGCAGGTCGAGGTCGACCGTGGCCTCCGACGCGAGCGAGCGGTTCGCGACAAACAGCGCGAGCCGTCCCGACGACTCGTCCCACGTCGCCACGGCGTCGACCTCGTCCACATCGCCGAACCGGGCCGTCTCGCCCTTGGTCGACGAGATCGCGAGCCGCAGGATCCGGCCCTTCGCCATCCGCGCCATCCGCGCGAACGGCCAGAAGATGGTCTGCCGCCAGGCGGGGCCGCCCTCCTCGGAGCGGATGGGGGCGATCACGTTGACGAGCTGCGCCTGGTTGGCGATCTTCACGCGGTCGCCGTGGCGCAGCAGGCTGTGCAGGAAGGTGCCGACGACGACCGCGTCGGTCACGGTGTAGGTGTCCTCGATGAGCCGCGGGTGCTCGCGCCAGCCGGCCGCAGCCACCTCGCCCTCCTCGACGTCGTTGAACCGGTCGAAGTCCCAGACGTTCCACTCGTCGAACGAGATGTTCACCTGCTTGCTGTGCTTGCCGGCGGCCTTGACGGCGTCGATCGTCGAGATGACGCCGTCGATGAACGTGTCCATCTCCACGCCCTCGGCGAGGAACGAGGCCGCGTCGCCGTCCTGCTCGCGGTAGTACGCGTGCATGGAGATGTAGTCGACCTCCTCGTACGCGTGCGTGAGCACGGTGTGCTCCCAGGTGCCGAAGGTGGGCATCTGCCGGTTCGACGATCCGACCGCGACGAGCTCGATCTCAGGGTCCACGAGCTTCATCGCCTTGGCCGTCTCCTGGGCGAGGCGTCCGTACTCGTGCGCGGTCTTGTGCCCGATCTGCCAGGGGCCGTCCAGCTCGTTGCCGAGGCACCACAGCTTGATCCCGAACGGATCCTCCGCGCCGTTGCGGCGGCGCAGGTCCGACCAGTACGTGCCGCCGGGGTGGTTGGCGTACTCGACGAGCGCCCTGGCCTCCTCGACGCCGCGGGTGCCGAGGTTGATGGCCTCCATGACCTCGACCTCGGCCTCGCGCGACCAGTCCATGAACTCGTGCAGGCCGAACGCGTTCGTCTCGATCGTGTGCCAGGCGCCGTCCATGCGCACCGGGCGATCGGCGACGGGGCCGACCCCGTCCTCCCAGCGGTAGCCGGAGACGAAATTGCCGCCGGGGTAGCGCACGACCGTCGGGCCGAGCTCGCGCACGAGCTCGAGCACGTCGGTGCGGAATCCGCGGGCGTCCGCCGCCGGGTGGCCGGGCTCGTAGATGCCGGTGTAGACGCAGCGGCCCATGTGCTCGACGAACTGGCCGAACAGGCGGCGCGGCACCTCGGCGATCGTGAAGTCGCGGTCGACGGTGATGCGGGCGTGGGTCATGAGGATCCTTTCGGGTCGGGTCACTGACCGCCGAAGCCGCTGGTGGCGACTCCCTTGACGATCTGCTTCTGGAAGATGAGGAACACGACGATGAGGGGGAGGGCGGCGAGCACGGCCTGGGCCATGACCTGCGCGTACTGCACCCCGTAGGCGCTGATGACGGTCTGCAGGCCGACCGGCAGCGTCATGAGCCCGGTGTCGTTGATCACGAGGAACGGCCAGAGGAAGTTGTTCCACGCGCCGATGAACACGAAGATCGCGACGGAGGCGAGGATCGGGCGGCTCAGCGGCAGCACGATCGACCAGAACACCCGGAACCTGCTCGCGCCGTCGACGCGTGCGGCGTCCTCGAGCTCGATCGGGACCGCGTCGAAGAACCGCTTCAGGATGAACACCATCGCCGGAGCCACGACCTGCGGCAGGATCAGGCCCCAGTGCGTGTCGACCAGGTTGAAGGCCAGCATCTCGTAGAACAGCGGGATGATCAGCACCTGCGGCGGCACGACGATGGCGGCCACGATGACGACGAACAGCCACTTGCGTCCGCGGAAGTCGAGCCGCGAGAAGGCGTACGCCGCGAGGGCCGAGATCGTCACCGTGAGCACGGTGACGGCGGTCGCGGTCCACAGGCTGTTCCAGGCCCAGAGGTAGACGTTGCCCTGCCCGAGGATCGCGGAGAACGCCTGGACGGTCGGACCGCTCGCCCCGATCCAGCCGGGGTCGCCGGAGGCGGCGTCGGTCTCGGTCTTGAACGCCGTGGCCACCGCCCACAGGAACGGCAGCAGCCAGCCGATCGCGAGGACCAGCAGCACCGCGAACGCGACGACGGTCAGGACGGTGAACCGGCGGCCGATCGGCCGGCGGGTGCGGGCGCGCGCGGCGCCGGGAGCGACGAGGGTGCGGGTCGCGGTGGTCATCGGACGTCCTTCCGCCGACGGGTGATCAGCGCCTGCGCGACGCCGAGGATGATGATGATCGCGAAGAACACGTAGGAGATCGCCGCCGAGTAGCCGAAGCGGTAGCCGACGAAGCCCGTCTCGTAGATGTACTGCACGATCGAGCGCGTGGTGTCGCTGGAGAGGCCGCCGAGCATCTGGTACGCCTGGTCGAACAGCTTGAGCGACGCCAGGATCTGCAGGAGGCCGATGAGGGTGGTCGCGGGTCCCAGCTGGGGGAGCGTGATCGACCAGAACTGCCGCCAGCCGCCGGCGCCGTCGAGCGCCGCCGCCTCGTACTGCTGCTGCGGGATGTTCTGCAGGGCCGCGAGGTAGAGCAGGAAGTTGAAGCCGATCGTCCACCACACGGTCGCGATGACGATCGCGAGCATGTTCACGGCCGGATCCTGCAGCCAGGCGATGGGCTCGAAGCCGAACGCCTTCAGCACGTTGTTCGCCGCGCCGATCTGGGGATTGAAGATCCAGATCCAGATCTGGGAGATCACCGTGGAAGCGAGCAGGTACGGCATGAAGAACGAGAGCCGCCAGAGCCACTGGCCCGGCAGTCCGCGGTCGACGAGCACCGCCATGAGGAGGGCGATGACGACGAGCGGGATGGTGGACAGCACCGTGAACCACACGGTGTTGCCGAAGGCGCCCCACATGACCGGGTCGCCGAGGGCCTCGACGTAGTTCGCGACGCCGACGAAGCCTCCGCCGGATCCGGTGAGCGACTGGTCGGTGAAGCTCAGATAGAGCCCGTGCAGGATCGGCCAGGCGAGGAACAGCGCGAACGCGACGAGGAACGGGGCCAGGAACACCCAGCCGATCAGCTGCTCCCCGCCGCGGGATCCGCCGGCGTGCCGGCGTGCGGCGCGGGTCGCGGCCCGGCCGGTGACGATGGTCGTGGTGGTGGCCGTCGCGGTCATCTCCGTGCTCCTTCCGGGTCGGCCGGATTGGGTTGGGCGAGGAAGCGCGTGACCGCCTCCTCGAAGCGGGCGATGGCGTCGGCGGGGCTGCCCCCGCCGAGCAGGGCGGGCTGCGCCGCAGCGCCGAACTGCCCCTGGAAGTTGGAGCCGGAGCCGGTGAACCACGCGGGCGGGTCGTAGCGCACGTACCCGGCTGCCTCGGCATAGTGCGCCTGGGGCAGCAGGTCGGCGTACTTGGGGGACTCCGTGACGGGGAGGTAGGCGGGGATGTGCCCCGCCTCCGCCCAGCCGAAGGAGCCCTTGAGCATGTCGGCCACGAACCGGTAGACGAGATCGCGGCTCGCCGGGTCGGGATGCGACTGGTGCGGCAGGACGAAGGAGTGCGAGTCGGCGTAGGCGGTGCGCGTGCCGAACAGCGGCGGGATCATCGCGATGTCGAAGGGGATCTTGGCCGCCTGCATGGTGCGCAGCTCCCAGACGCCGCTGAGGAACATGCCGCTCTTGCCGGTGGCGAACTCGGCGACCGCGGTGCCGTAGTCGGCCTGCTTCGCCGCCCGTTTCCCGTCGAGCAGCTTCTGCATGAACTCGAGCGAGGCGACGGCCGCGTCCTTGTCGATCACGGCGGATCCGCCCTGCGGCATCTCCATCTCGATGCCGTGCTGGGTGTAGAGCGTGTAGAAGAGCCGCCACATCTGAGAGCCGTCGCCGAGATAGCCGTAGGAGAGGCCGTGCCCGCCGGTGACCCCGGCGATCGCGTCGACCATGGCGAGGAACTCGTCCGGGCTCTTCGCCTCCTTCAGTCGCCCGTCGGCGCCGAGCACACCCGCCTTGCGGCAGACATCGGTGTTGTACATGAGCACGAAGGGGTGCGCGTCGAGCGCGATGCTGAGGCGCTTGCCGTCGACCTCCCCCTTCTTCCAGATCGGATCCGGGAAGGTCGACGCATCCACGCCGAGGTCTGCGAGTCGGCCGGTGTCCCAGGCGTCCAGGAGGCCGCCGGGAGCCCAGCCCAGCACGCGGGTGGCGTGCATGATCGCGACGTCGGGGGCGCGCCCGCCGGCCGCGGCCATCGCGAGTTTCGTGTAGTAGGGCGTGCCCCAGGCGAGCACGGTCGGACGGATCCGGTAGTCGGCCTGGGCGGTGTTCACGGCGTCGAGAAGGCCCGACATCGTGACGCCGTCGCCGCCGGAGAGGAGGTGCCAGAACTGCAGCGTGCGCGTGCCGGCGGCGCTGGCGGACGGGGCGCAGCCGGCGAGCAGGGCCGTGCCGGCGGCGAGACCCGCGGCGCCGAGGAACTGCCGCCGGTTCAGATCGAGAGGTGGTGTCATCGTCACTCCTTCGTGGACGATCGGGGAACTCCGACATCATTACATCGATGAAATATGCCGCGCAAGAGGTAACTGAGACCGGTCACGGATCCGCGTGACAGGACGGGTTCGTCTCGCTGCGGGGGGGCTGCGCACTGTGCCCGGGTGGCGCGTTCGCGCGTCCGGGAGATGGATGACGTCGCCGGGGCGCCGGTCCGCGGTGTGTTCTCCCTCTTCGGGACGTGGCGCGCGTGGCGGCGAGATGGAAAACGCTGCCCGGAGTTCCGGTGGGGGCGCGTTTTCCATCTTGGAAGACCGGGGTCTCGCTGCGGCGGCGGCACAGCGTGCCCGGGTGGGCGTTCGCGCGCTGCAGCGGC